>JACCDU011377772.1_pt1 | contig 11517 bp, 6 predicted proteins | sample 7446081 | NCBI WGS metagenome assembly JACCDU01 (sample SAMN15323447, study PRJNA562643) | freshwater metagenome | isolation source: river surface water | place: USA:Blue River Watershed | collected 2017-08-17 | reverse complement strand
GTCTATGACGAAGCCGATGAGCAAGACTTGGCTATTCCGATTGAAGAAGTTGTGAAGTACGAGTCAGTAAGTCTAGAGACGGAGTAAAAAGTGCAGTTTATTGGTCGCAGTGGCAATGAGGTTCTATTCGTTGCCGATAGCAAGGCCGTTATTATTGACGAACAAAAGAGACTTGTATGTTCGGTAGGAGATGCCGAATCTATGGTTGCTTCTTTTGTGCCTGATGGCGACCAAACAAAACCAGAATCTTCTATTCCTTTTGAACTTGCTGTTGCTGCTACGACAGACCTCGATATTAAAGTTTTTTCTAACAATGACCGCCTATACACAATCCCCAAGTCAGTTCAGGCTGAAGCAAAACGAGCACTGGAATGGCGTAAAGAAGAAGACCGTGGTGGAACTCCAGTTGGTCTAAACACTGCTCGCACTCTTGCTCGTGGTGGGCAAATTGGTATCCGCAAGATTCGTCACATTGCTAAGTATTTTCCACGCCATGAAGTAGATAAAAAAGCAAAAGGCTATAGACCAGGAGAAAAGGGCTATCCATCAAATGGTCGCATTGCTTGGGCTCTATGGGGCGGAGATGCTGCCAAGTCTTGGGCTACAGCAATCGTAAATCGTGAAAATAGAAAAGCCCAGTCTAACTCTATTACTGCCTCTTTTGAATACGTTATGTCTGACTACGCTAAGCCAGAGTCAGTTGACCTTAATTCATTTATTGAAGCAGAAGTTATGCCAGAAGAAATGGCACCTCAGTTTTATATGCGTGTTCGTTTAGATGGTTCAGGAATTGACCGTCTTTATAAAGTAAATCCAGATGGCTCTGTCTTTGTTTGGGACGATGCTATGTGGGAAGATTTAGGAAATGTAAATCACGACTTTGAAACTTACGATAAGTCTCTTGACGATGCTTACGACAATGTAGCAAAACTACATTTGCCTATAGATTCCAAAACAGCAGTAATTATTTCTGGTCTGTTTGAAGCAGACCCTTTCAAAGCAGTTTATGTTTCTCAAATTGAGCCAGAAGAGTCTCAACTATTTGTTGATGAAATGGATGGTGTTGATTGGGATTTAGTAGATGAAGTTGAATACGACGAACAAGCATACGATGAGTATGAAGAATATTCTGAAGGTGATGATTCTCTAACTGCCGCAGGGGAGGCACCATCAAGTGGCGCACCAACAAATCAAGATGGAAATTACACTCCAGAAGAGCGTTCACAAAAGGCTCGTGCTCAGGTTCGTGACAAGGTAGGCAAGTTTGCTAAGGCTGGTGGAAGAGTTGTTATTGGTGGAAATCCTGAATACACAGGAACTATCGAGTCAGTAAACCCAGAAAGCCAAAGCGTAAAAGTAAAACTTACAAATGGTAATTTTGTAGATGTACCTGCTAACACAACAGAGTCAGTAGATACTTTCAAGCCAATGCCTCAGGTTCAGTCTGCTATTTCAACTAAACAGTTAACTAAAAATATTCTTGGAGAGCCTCGCACTCCTATTGATAGACCAGCAGCAACTCTTACAGCAAAACTTCCACAGTTGCAGGTAAATCAAGTTCAAACAATTCTTAGTGACTTCTCCCCCTGGGCAGTGGACCTTAGACAACAAGCAGCGGAAGTTCCTGCTTCTTCACCAACTCCACCAACAGAGCCACGTAAAACTCCTAATGCATATAACGATCCGTCTCTACGAGAATTTTTAGAGAAAAAAGTTATTAATAAAGACGGAACTGTAAGTTATCCAAATGCAATGTGGTATCGCCCTGATATTTCTAAAACACCTGTAAAACCTTCTGATGTAGAGGCGTATAAGCCAGGAAAAGATTTGAAACCATCTCCAGGTCTTAAGCCAGCACCTTGGCTTACTCAGCCAGCAAAAGGCTTTACTTCTGCCGCTGAATCTAAAGAGGTAGAACTAAACCCAGAGACATCTGATGTCCCACCTATTTATATGGCAATTGTTTCTCCAGATGACCCTCAGGCTGTTATGGAATTAGTTTCATTAGTACCTGCTACTAATAAAAAGACTACTCCAATGACTTACAAGCGCAAGCCAGGCAAGTGGGAAAAAGATGAACAGATTCTCAATGACTTAAACAGTCCTACTCCTCCACCAGTTATTGTTTTAGATGACGATAATCTTGCTTCGGTATTAGACCAAATTGATTCTGTAAAACCAGCAACTGCATCTATCAGCAATGTTGATTCAAGAATTATTGCTTTGATGGCAGCAGGTGGTGTTGATAAAAACCGTGGCAATGCTGAAGAACTTCGTCGCTATTGGCTATACGGTAAAGGTGCAGCAAAGATTCGTTGGAATACTGCTGGAGACTGGACACGATGTGTTCGTCAACTTTCTAAATACATGGGACCTCGTTCTAAAGGCTATTGCGCCTTGCGTCATAAAGAAGCCACAGGTATGTGGACAGGTGATAAAGAACATCGTCAACTATTTGGCAAAAAAGGAAAAGCAAAAAACACTTTTAGTACAGATTTCATTGTTCCTTCAGAAGCAGTTATTGCTTCTATAGTTATGAAGGCAAGAATTGCTGATGCTAAGAATCGTGTTTTGACTGCTGGTGCTTCTATGGAAGAGCCTGGAGTCGGGGCACAGTTCCATATTCCTCTAGTTATTCCTGAGGCAGTAGAGTCTGGAGACGGACGCAAATTTGTGCCAGGGGCTATCTCAATGAGAGAACTGCCACTACCTCTCCTATGGCAAATCAAGACTGGCGAAGGCCATTCCGGATCAGTTGTTATAGGAAAAATTACCAAGATGGAGAGAGTGGAAAATGGCATAGGAAATGCCTATGGCTATTTTGACACTGGTGAGTACGGAAAAGAAGCGGAAAGACTTGTTCGTGGAGGCTTTATCCGTGGAGTTTCTGCTGACTTAGATATGTTTGAAGCAAATGAAGAAACAAATGCTTCAGAAAAAGAATCCGACGGTAAGGTCGGAGCAGGTAAAATGAAGATAACAAAGGCAAGAGTTATGGCTGTAACGCTTGTCCCTAAACCCGCTTATCAAGAGTGCACTATTGAACTTGTTGATGAAAGTGGGAGAGACCAGGAGGAAGAAGTGATTTCTGACGGAGTGTATGTCGAGGGTGTAAATCCTCTAGACGCATCAGCACTCGTCGCTTGCGGAATTGTTGCTGGTGCTATTCCAGTACATCCGCCTAAGGAGTGGTTTGATAACCCTGGCTTGAACAAGCCAACTGCTCTGACGGTAACTGATGAAGGAAAAGTTTTTGGTCACATTGCCGCTTGGCACGTTGACCACATTGGAATGTCTTTTGGAACACGACCACCACGCAGTAAGAGCAATTACGCTTACTTCCATACAGGTGTAGTTCGTACTGAAGAAAACACAGATGTTCCAGTCGGACAACTAACATTGGCTGGAGGACACGCTTCACTAGAAGCCAGTGCTTCAGAAGCAGTTCGTCACTATGACGATACAGCGTCTGCAATTGCAGATGTTCATGCAGGAGAAGATGCTTATGGCATCTGGGTTTCAGGAGCACTTCGCCCTGGAACAACTCCAGAACAAATTCGTTCTCTTCGTGCTTCAGCACCATCTGGTGACTGGCGCCCAATCAAGGGTTCACTTGAACTTGTAGCAGTTTGCCAAGTAAACGTTCCTGGTTTCCCAATTGCTCGTGCTCGTGTTGCATCAGGTCAGGTTATGGCTCTTGTTGCTGCTGGAGCAAATGTTCTTGCTCAACTCAAGCACGACCCACTGCGTGAGTTAAACGAGCGTATTGACAAACTTGAAGCACCTATGGTTGCTGCTGCACAAAATGCTAAGTCTCGCATTGAAGCAGTAACTGCTGCTATCAAGGCTTCAGAACTTTCAAGCAGAATTGCAGAAGCAAAAAATGCTGATAGCGCTTATATGCTTCAGACACTAGAAGATGCTGATACTGAACTAGCAGTAATTTCTCGCAAGATGCGTGAAAAACTTGCTAGTGAAAAGAAAGCACTTCCAGATGGTTCATTCCCAATTAGAAATGTTTCTGACTTAAGAAATGCTGTTCAGGCATACGGACGTTCAAAGCCAGGAAAACGTGGACTAGTTCGTCGCCACATCGTAAAGCGTGCCCGCCAACTTGAGAAGACAGACTTAATTCCAGAAAACTGGAAAGAAGCATCTGACTCAGAGTCAATGGTTGCAAGTCTTAGAGACCGCATCGCTATTGTTGAATCAATGGTTGCTGCTGGTGGTTTGGACCGTAACCGGGGAAACGCTGAAAGGCTTCGTCGCTACTGGACAAGAGGTGAAGGAGCCGCAAAAATCCGTTGGGGAGCCCCAGGGGATTGGAAGCGCTGTGTACGCTATTTAGCAAAGTACATGGGACCTCGTGCTAAGGGTTACTGCCAACTTCGTCACAAAGACGCACTTGGTTTTTATACATCAACCCACGCAAAAATGGATAGACAACGTAAATCTCTCTCCGAAAATGAGGAGATTCTGAGCACTTTTACAACAGAAGTTACTGAAGAAGATATGGCTATGGACCTAAACCAAATCATTTCTGAAGCGGGACATGATGATGGTTGGATGCCAGAAGAAGAGATTATTGTCATTCTTGTAGAAGGCAAGGATATGGATGAAGAGTCCTACGCTTCTTTTGCTGCTGCCGAAATTACTGACAAAGACCTAGAAGGTCTTACTGATGAGGAACTTGACTTACTAAAAAAAGAAGTTAAGGGCAAGAAACAAGCAGATGCAGAACGTGCCAAATACACACCTAAAACCCAACCCCGCGATGCGGAAGGAAAGTTTCGACAAGTTCTTGCCCGGTTGAAACTGGACTTAGGTGACTCTGGCGCAGATGCTGCTCTAAAGAAGATTGAGCAAGCAGAAAATCTAGATAATGCTGGAAATTACGCTGGCGCAGCCAAGGCAGCGGGTGACCTTCTAGGCATTATTGACCGCTTGGACACTGGAGCACTAAATGCTGAATCTTTAGAGAATGTCAGAACTAGTGCTGGTGAACTTGGAAAGGTTATTGCTAACCTTCCCTTTGCCTTTGGTCAGGACGCCCAAAAGATTCGTTTTAGCGATATCCCTCCTGCGCTACAACAACTTATGGAAGACATGATTACACGGGTAGAGGCCAAGATTGGTAAGGAAGACGCCGCTGTTGCCACAAAGGATTTGAACACCTTTATGTCTGGCGGGGACTACTACAGCCAATCAGAGATTTCTAGCCAGATGGCTAAGTTGCTTCGCTTACTTACCTAGTCTGTCAAAAAATCGTACAAAACTAAAAATCACACTATTAGAAGTAATGTAGTATTCAGTATTAGGTGGAGTGCCTCCACGCTATCTACACAGCGTTTCGGAGTCCCTCGGCCTCGATTGATTAGCGAGATAGGTAATAGACCTATCGTGACTGGCCAGAGGAAGGACAGTTCGTGGACCGAATTAAAGAACAGATGGACCAACTCGCAGAGTTAGGCGACGATCAAGTTGCTGAACTTCAGAGTGCAATCCTGAAGCAATTTGAAACGGTTGAGAAAGAAGATCCTACCCCGCAAACAGTCGACGCGATGACGTCGCTTGCCGATATGCTCGATGGAGTTAGAAACGAAGTCAAGCGCCGCGAGGCCGCAGCCCAAGAACTCGCTCAGCGAGCCTCTGAGGCCGCTACCCGCGTTTACGGACAAGATGGCGAAAAAGAGGAAGAAAACATGGAGTCCAAATCAGAAGATGCTCCAATGGCAGAGGAAGCACCAGTTGCTCCAATGGCAGAAGAAGCACCAATGACAGAGGAAGCACCTGTTTCAGAAACTCCTGCTCCCGTGGAAGAGGAGAAAAAGATGGAAGAGGCAGCAGAGATGCCTGTCACTCCTGAAGAAAAAACCCCTTCTGAGGAAGAAGACGAGAAAAAGAAAGAGGAAGAAACCATGACCGAAGCGTCTACCGAAGCGGAAAAGAACGCAGAGTTCTCAACTGAATCACAAACCGAAACTACCGAAGCACCAGCACCAGTTGCTGTTGTAGAGGAAACAGTTGTTGCCGCTGCTGAGGAATCAGTAGCACCAGTAGCAACAGAAGAGGCACCAACAGCAGAAGTTGCATCAGCAGAGGCACCAGTTGCCGAAGCAGTTGCAGAGACTGTTGTAGATGCTCCAGTAGCAACAGAAGCATCTGTTGAAACTGTTGAAGGTGCAGAAGCATCTATTCAAGAAACATCAACCCAAGCAAGTGAACCAACTTTGGTTCAAGAAAATATGGAGGCACCCGTGACCGCCGCTGCAAATGCAGACAACCTCAACATTGAGGTCCCGGCTGACCGCCGTCCAACTTCTCGGACATCTGCCGCTCCTGTGGCAATCACAGCGGGTGCAGATATTCCAGGATATACGGCTGGAAGCCCATTAACAGATATGAGCGCTGTTGCTGAAGCAATGGCAAAGCGTCTACATGGCCTACGCCGTGTAAACGGTGGAGATGGAGAGCAGCACATTGTTGCTTCTGTAACCACTTCATTCCCAGAAGAGCGCACCCTTACTCAGGATGCAGAATCAAACTGGGCAAAAATCAACGCTGTGACAAGCCCAGAAGCACTTGTTGCTTCAGGTGGACACGCAGCACCATTCGAGACCAAATACGACATTTTTGGAATTGGAACAACAGCACGTCCAGTACGTGATGCTCTTCCTCGTTTCCAGGCTGATCGCGGCGGTATTCGCTTCGTAACACCACCAGTGCTTTCCTCATACGGAAACGCAGTTGGCGTGTGGACAAACGTAGTTGATACAAGCCCAGGTACCGAAGTTAAGGCAAGCCTTACCGTTTCAGCAGCAGCAGAGCAAACCGTCGCAACAGACGCAGTAACTTTGCAACTACAGTTCGGTAACTTGATGACTCGTGCTTATCCAGAACTCATCGCTCGTCACAACGAGTTGGGTCTGATTCAGCACGCTCGTGAAGCAGAGCAAAACCTTCTTACAAAGATTGGTGATGCTTCAACAGCAGTTACAACTACTTCCCTAATCGGATTTGGTCGTGACTTCCTAGTACAACTAGGTCGCGCTGCTGCTGCTTACCGTTCACGTCATCGCCTAGAGGCTGATGCACCACTTCGCGCCATTATCCCTTCATGGGTTAAGGACGCAATGGCTGCTGACCTTGCTTTGGCAATGCCAGGAGATTCAACTCTAAATGCATATGCAGAAATCGACGGATACGTTGCTTCTCGTGGAGTATCACTAAGTTACTCACTAGATCAAAACGTATTTGGTTCACAAGGCGCTACTGCTCTTGTAGAGTTTGCAGATTCATTTACATGGTACCTATTCGCAGAAGGTTCATTCTTGTTCCTTGATGGCGGTACTTTGGATCTAGGAATCATCCGTGATTCCACCCTTGTTGGAACCAACGACTACAAGATGTTTGTTGAAACCTTTGAAGGTATCGCATTCATCGGTGTAGAAGCACTGAAGATTACTTCAACCATTTCTATCAACGGTGTGGCTGCTGCCCTTCGTGATACAACTGGTGGAGCAACTGCTGCTGCTATTGAGTACTAAGCCGTACCCAGTAACTAGAAGTAAATAAGACCGAGACAACGCTCAAGAGTACGAAGGAGTAATACAAGATGGCATTTCGTGGAGTTTACCCAGCACCCGATTTAGTGCCCGCTCCTTGCGGACTCTTGAGCGTTGCTCGTGTCAAAACACATACTGCGTCAGATTATGACGAAAGATGGGTACGTGGTTTTGCATATGAGTTTGATTCATACTCAACTATTAGACTTCTCTCTGTAAACGATGAAGCAGTTTCAGGTGGAGAAATATTTGATGCTGATGGAGAGCCTAATTATTTAGATTATCAGCCATTCTTTATTGAATCAGAAGTATTCCAATCAACTTTTGGTCTTCCAGGTGAAGATCGTTTTGAAATTGCTATCAAGCAATTAGAAGCAGCAACACAGAAAGCCCTAGAGACTGAACTCTGGGATGGACTAACTGCTAAAGCAGAGTCAAACACTAATAATTATTTATCAAAGGCTGCATCCGTAACAATTCCTGCTGTTGGAGCATATTCAGCATCAGATGCTTTATTCCACCTAGAACAAGCACTTGCTGCTTCTCCTTATGGTGGTAATGGTGTCATTCATATGACAAGAGATGTTGCTTCTATCCTTGGATCAAAGATTAAATTTGATTCATATGATGCTCCATCACCAATGGGCAAGATGAGAACTCGTCTTGGCACAGAGGTGGTTATTGGTTCTGGCTATTCAGGAAATGGACCAGTTGGAAACGCAAACGAAACAGCATCAGCAACCAACCGCTGGATGTACGCAACTGGACCTGTAGAGGTTCATTTGAGTAAGCCAGAAGTTGTAAACGACACATTGTCACAAGGCTTAAATGCTAGTATTAATGACATGAACATCAAGGCAGTTCGTGCTGCTGCGGTGTACTTCGACCCATCATCACATTATGCAGTTCGGGTAGCAGTACCTTCACTTGCATAACAAAACAGAAACAAACTAAGGAGAAAAAGGTATGGCCACTCAGGACTACGCGGCAAGCGTCCAAGGTGTGGCGATCCGAGTCACTAGACTGGACGCCTCAGGCAACTTACTCACTGAACCAGGTGATAGTTACACAACCTCGGCGTTCCTCCGCGCTTCATTCACACCAGAGTACGAAGAAGGCGATGAAATTGTAGAGAAGTCAGCAGACGGAACAGTCTGTGTCTCTTACAAAGCCCCAGATACTCTAAAGCGCATCACAATGGAACTCGCAATTTGCGAACCAGACCCAGAACTAACAGCACTGCTATCAGGTGGTTTGTTACTTCGTAAGAACTTTGGAACTTTTGCAGCCCCAGACAACGAGAGCATCGGTTGGGCCGCGCCAGCCGTAGGAGACGATCCTGCTGGAAACGGCGTTGCTATTGAAGTTTGGTCATTCGCAGTAAAAGATGGAAAGCGTGCAACAACAAATCCATACTTCTACTGGGTTTTCCCATACGCAAAATTGCGTCAATCAGGTGACCGCGTAATTGAAAACGGTCTACTTGCTAACACATTTGAAGGTTATGGTTTAGGAAACATAAACTTCGACACAGGTCTAGATGGCCGCTGGGAGTTCCCAATCGCAACAGAGCGTCCTTATTCATACGCTCGCGGTTCATGGGCACCAACAGGCCTAAAGGGCTTCTACGAGTGGTATGACAACCTATCAGCCGTAGTAAACAACAAGTCCCTTACATCTAACGTAGCAACACTAACTACTGCTTCAGCCCACGGCTTTGAAGCAGGTCAGCAAGTTGTTGTAGCAAATGTTGATTCCACATTCAACGGTACATACACAATCACTACTGTTGGAAGCAATACAACATTCTCATACGCTAAGGTCGCAACAAACGTTTCAACTACTGCCGTATCTCCTACAGGTACAGCAGTTCGTCAACGTGGATACACAGCGGTTACAGACTTTGCCTCACAAGGTTCAACTTCAACTTACAACGTACCTGGTAACTCAGACTACAATGCTGATCAGAATGTTGACTTTATTATCGCATCGTCAGAAGACCCAACAGAGTAATTAGATAACTGAGGGCGGACGACGTGCCAGTCGTGTCATTAGCACACATGGTAAGTCGTCCGCTTTTAGTATTTAGGAGACATAGTGAGCAGTAATCTTTGGACTAACGTAGAGGATTTAGGCAGCACATATGCCGATTCTGACTATGCTTATGATGCTGTAAAGACTGCTTCCTATCTGCTTTGGGCAATGTCAGGTCGTAAGTACAGTGGAACAACTACTGTCACAGAACGCTATGTTTCTATATTTGACCCTTATTTGCGTGCTGGAGCATCAATACTTACATACGTACCTACTCTTATTGATGGAGATGTTCGAAATCTTCGTCTAGGTGGTTCTGGTTTATATGGAGATGACGATTATTTAGGCGATGGAACATCATCAAATACTCGTATCCGCCTTCGTGGTCGTAAAGTTGTAAAAATCCACACTATTAGAGATATTGACGGAAATGTAATTGACCCTACTCAATATTATTTAGTTGAACATTCAACAGTTTTAGCAACTTCTGGAGCAACATGGACTCCATCAAACGTTGAAATTACTTACACTTATGGAACTCCTCCTCCACTTGCTGGAAAAAATGCTGCTCGTCTTTTAGCAACCGAACTAATAAAGTTGTATGAAGGTGACGATTCTTGTGCCCTTCCACAAAGAGTTACTTCTGTATCTAGACAGGGTGTTTCTTATACAATTCTTGACAACCAAGACTTTATTGCTGAGGGTCGCACAGGTCTTTATGTTGTAGATTTATTTTTAAAAACTACTAACCCAGATAACGCTCGTGCTCGCGCTAGAGTATTTACTCCAGATGTTCCAAAGGCTCGTCGTATTACTCCAAAACCTTATTTGTTTACAGAAACAGCATTCGACCTAAAGGTATTGCCAACTGGTGGAGAAGTAGTACTTTATTTAGATGAAATTAGCGGAGAGTTTTTGTTGAATGACAATGCTTGGACAGTTTCTATGACTGTATCTGATTACACAAATTCAAAAACTGAAACTCTAACTGGTGCTGCTGTTCTAAATCGTGCAACAGAAAAAATAACTTTGACTGTAGATTACAGTGACATTTTGGCAATTCTTGGACCAAGAGAGCCAGGTTCATATGATATTTACTGCACTCGTCCTAGCCTGTCAAACCCAGAAGTTGATGAAGTAATTAATTTGCTAACAGCAAATGTTTCATTCCAACTTGGAACACGGGTAGAACCTATCTACACACTGTAGTATTAGACTGAAAGAGAGACGAGAGACATATGGTGACACCAATAAATAAAGCAGCAGTAAGTGCTGATGCAAAAAATCTTGCTAATTTAATGCAAGAAGTATTAGATAGAGTTGTTGCTGCATACGCTTCTTACAGTATGCCACTTCCATCTCGTCAATATTGGACTATGGGAATGCCAGCAGTCGACTGCGAGCAAGTAGTTGTTTCTTTCGTTCAAATGTATGTAGGTGCTCCAGGAGATGAAGCAACACAACCACGACGTTGTAGCGACCCAAGAAGTGCGACACTCAATGTTTCTGTATCTCGTCAAGTTCCTGTTGTAGGACAAAATGGAAGACCACCATCAGCAGACAATATTGAAAGTTATGCAGAAATAGGAGCATACGATGCTTGGATTCTTTTAGAAAGCGCTGCTCAATTAGACGCTTGGGAACAAGGAAGTTTTGGTTTAGGAGTTATTGCAACTGTTGAAGTTCAAACTCCAGAAGGCGGGTACCAAACAGCAATGCTAACAATAACAATGGCGGTTCCATAAAATGGCTTCTTACGTTGTTTTTCGCAGAGCAGAACTAGATTTCTTGTTAAATAATCCAAGTGGTGATGTTGGAAGATACTTAGCAAGGAAAGGCAGACTTATAACTATTGCTGCCAAAGCACAGGTTGGCGTTAGGACTGGAGCACTTAGAAACTCCATTCATATGCGTCATC
>JACCDU010314267.1_pt1 | contig 11517 bp, 10 predicted proteins | sample 7446081 | NCBI WGS metagenome assembly JACCDU01 (sample SAMN15323447, study PRJNA562643) | freshwater metagenome | isolation source: river surface water | place: USA:Blue River Watershed | collected 2017-08-17 | reverse complement strand
GCGGCCTTCGACGTAGATGGGGCGGCCCTTCTTGACGTATTCGCCCGCGATCTCGGCCAGGCGGTCGTAGAAGGTGACGCGGTGCCACTGGGTGTCTTCCACCATTTCGCCGGTCGCCTTGTCTTTGTAGCGGTCGGTGGTGGCCACGTTGATGTTGCTCACGGCGTCGCCAGAAGGCAGATAGCGGGTTTCGGGGTCGCGGCCCAAATTGCCGACGATGATGACTTTGTTGACGGATGCCATGAAAAACTCCTCGAATAAGCTTGAATTATGCGGCCATTAGGCCGTCTGACGAACAGGGACCGGGCGCGCCGGGGTCTGCATGGGCAAGGCCACCAACAGCCACGCCAGCATGGCCCCTGCACAACTGAGAAACAGCGCCTGACTTCCCCAGGTCTTGACGAGGTAGCCGCCCAGCCAGCCGCCTGCAAAAAAGCCCAGCGACTGCAAGGTGTTGTACACACCCATGGCGGTGCCGCGCACGGCGCTGGGCGCCAGACGGGAGGCCAAACTGGGCTGCGTAGCCTCCAGCACATTGAAGCCGCAGAAAAACACGAACAGCAAGCCTGCCAAAGCTCCCAAGCGGGGCGTGCCCGAGGCTTGCCACAAAAAGCCCAGCTGCACCGCCGCGATCAGGGCAATGGCCAGCAAAAACACTTTTTTGAGGTGCCCGCGCCGCTCCATGGCGAAGGTGCCGCCCATCAGGACAAAGGAGCCCAAGACCGCTGGCAAATACACCTGCCAGTGGTAGTCCTTGCTCAAACCCGCCTGCACCAACAGGGCCGGCACGGCCACCCACATGGCCAACTGAACCGCATGCAACACGAAGACGCCCAGGTTCAAACGCAGCAAACCGGCATGGCTGAGCACATCTTTCAGGCGACCACGGGCAGGCCCGGCCACCGGCGCAGGCGCAGGCGCAGGCGGTGCGCCCCAAACCACCACCGTCACGCCCAGCAAGGCTAAAACGCCCGTGACCACAAACAAGCCCGACAAGCCAATGGCCGCGGCCATGAGCGGGGCCAGCACCAAAGACAGAGCGAACATCAAGCCGATGCTGGCCCCCACCAAAGCCATGGCTTTGGTGCGCACTTCATCGCGTGTCAAATCGGCCAACAAAGCCGTCACGGCCGCCGACACCGCCCCAGCGCCCTGAATGCTGCGGCCAATCAGCAGACCGGTCAGGTCAGTCGCCGCTGCCGCCCAAAAGCTGCCCAGCGCAAAGATCAGCAAACCCAAAACGATCACGCGCTTGCGGCCAAAACGGTCAGAAGCCATGCCAAAGGGCAGCTGCAACAACCCTTGCGTCAAGCCATAAATGCCCATGGCCAAGCCCAGCAGGGCCGGGTCTTCACCACCCGGGTACTTGCGAGCCTCCAGCGCAAACACCGGCAGCACCAGAAACAAACCCAGCATGCGCAGGGCAAAGATCGAGGCCAGCGATGCGCTGGCGCGACGCTCCAAAGGCGTCATGGCCATGGCAGCCACGGGGGCCACATCAGAAGCAGGAGGGGAAAGGGTCACGCGTACACACCTGACGGATCGAAAAACGACATTGTCCCTGATTAGCTGGCGGACCAAGGCAATCAACGAAAACTGCTTACTTTGAGCAGGCCACAAAAAATCAAGTCAGAAAACCTAAAATACACATAATTCACAAAATCAAGAATTTGTCATGTCACGACTTTGCTCTTGCACGCTTGCGGCCTGCGCATGTCTCCTGGCTTTGCTGGGCTGTGGCGGTGGAAACGAACCCGTGACCCAGGTGAGTGCCGCCAACCTTCGCTACACCGGCCTGTCGACCCCCAGTGCCATCAGCATGACCATTTCAGGCAATGCACTCGACAACAACATCAAACTCAGCGCCAACAATACCGCCTGCACGCTCGCAGCCGCCACTTCAGCCACCACAAGGTCGGCGATCTGTCTGATCACTGTTCCCGTCACACGCAAAGTGGACATCAAAGTCTCCAGCTCCAGCGACTACGTGCTCTACACCTCCACATTGACAGCGCCAGCACCGCAAGTCACTTTCAAAACAACATTGGGCGATGTGGTGATGGAACTGGACGCAGACGCAGCCCCCGTCACGGTCAAGAACTTCCTGTCTTATGTGAACAAAAGCCCATCCTTCTACAACGGCACACTGTTCCATCGGGTCATCACTGGCTTCATGGCCCAAGGCGGCGGCTTCACGACAGGCATGGTCCAAAAAACAGGCTTGTCCCCGGCCATCGCGCTGGAATCTCAAAACGGCTTGCAAAACGTGCGTGGCTCAGTGGCCATGGCACGCACTTCCGCAGCCGACTCGGCCACCTCCCAGTTTTTTGTCAACCTCGTCGACAACGCCTTTCTGAATTACTCAAGCTCAAGCAGCCCTGGCTATGCCGTATTTGGCAAAGTCATCTCGGGCATGGACGTGATCGATTCGATGGCCACCAAAACCACACAGACCGTGGGCAGCAATCAAAACGTCCCGGTCACCGACATCACCATCACCTCCGCCACCCAAACCCAGTAAGCACCAAGCCCATCGGACTTGTGCAGTCGGAACAAAACCCACCATCCTTGATAATGGTGGGTTTTGTTTTTGTGGCTCCACCTTGAACTCTGATCGCCAAGACACCTATCTGGCTGCGGCCTTGCGGCAGACGCACATCAGTGTGCGGGGTGCACGCACGCACAACCTGAAAAACATCGACCTCGACATCCCGCGCAACCAGCTGGTCGTGATCACAGGCTTGTCGGGCTCGGGCAAGTCGAGCCTGGCCTTTGACACGCTGTACGCCGAAGGCCAGCGCCGCTACGTGGAAAGCCTGTCGGCCTATGCCCGGCAGTTTTTGCAGCTGATGGACAAGCCCGATGTGGACCTGATCGAGGGCCTGTCGCCTGCGATCTCGATTGAGCAAAAAGCCACCAGCCACAACCCGCGCTCCACCGTGGGCACGGTGACCGAGATCCACGACTACCTGCGCCTGCTGTTTGCCCGCGCTGGCACGCCGTACTGCCCCGACCACAACTTGCCCCTGCAAGCGCAGACTGTGAGCCAGATGGTGGACGCCGTGCTGGCCTTGCCCGAAGACACCAAGCTCATGATCCTCGCACCGATTGCCCGCGAGAAAAAAGGCGAGTTCGAGAAAATCTTTGAGCAGATGCAGGCCCTGGGCTATGTGCGCTTTCGCATCAACGGCCAGACCGTGGAAGTGGAAGACCTGCCCACGCTCAAGAAGACCGAAAAACACAACATCGACGTAGTGGTGGACCGCATCAAGGTTCGCTCTGAAGAGGACGCCAAAGCGCGTGACGCCCTGCGCCAGCGCCTGGCCGAGAGCTTTGAAGCAGCGCTGCACCTGGCCGAGCACCGCGCTGTGGCCCTCGAGATGGACACGGGCAAAGAACACCTGTTCAACGCCAAGTTTTCCTGCCCGGTGTGCACTTACTCCATCAGCGAGCTGGAGCCCCGCCTGTTCTCATTCAACTCACCCATGGGCGCTTGCCCCACTTGCGACGGCATTGGCAGCATGGCGTTTTTTGACCCTGAGCGCGTGGTGGCCTTCCCCTCGCTCAGCTTGGCCAGCGGCGCCATCAAGGGCTGGGACCGGCGCAACGGCTTTTACTTCAGCATGCTCGAAAGCCTGGCCAAGCATTACCAGTTCGACATCGAAACGCCTTTTGAAAAACTCGCGCCGATTCACCAGCAAGTGCTGCTGTACGGTTCGGGCGACGAAGAGATCAAGTTCAGCTACACCATGGAGTCCGGTGCATCGCAGGGCAAAAAGGTCAGCAAGAAGCACCCGTTTGAAGGGATCATCCCCAACATGACGCGCCGCTACCGCGAAACCGACTCGGCCGTGGTGCGCGAAGACCTGGCGCGTTACCGCAACATGCAGGCCTGTACCGATTGCAAAGGCACGCGCCTCAAGCGCGAAGCCCGCCATGTGCGCATTGGCGAAGGCGCGCAAGCCCGCGCCATTTATGAAATCAGCCACATCACATTGGGCGAGTCGCAGCAATACTTTCAAGGTCTGACCATGCACGGGGCCAAGGCCGAGATCGCTGACAAGGTGGTGCGCGAGATTGCACTTCGCCTGAAGTTTCTCAATGACGTTGGCCTCAATTACTTGAGCCTGGACCGCAGCGCCGACACCCTGTCAGGCGGCGAATCACAACGCATCCGCCTGGCCAGCCAAATTGGCTCGGGCCTCACGGGCGTGATGTACGTGCTGGACGAGCCCAGCATCGGCCTGCACCAGCGCGACAACGACCGCCTGATCGGCACGCTGCAACACCTGCGCGACATCGGCAACAGCGTGCTGGTGGTCGAGCACGACGAAGACATGATCCGCGTGGCCGACCATGTGATCGACATGGGCCCTGGCGCGGGTGTGCACGGCGGGCGTGTGATGGCACAGGGCACTTGCGGCGACATTCTGGCCGCGCCCGACTCGGTCACCGGCCAATATATGTCGGGCCGCAAAAAAATCGAGATCCCCAAACGCCACAAGGCGGGCAAAGACTTCATCGAGATCGTGGGCGCCAAAGGCAACAACCTGAAAAGCGTGAACGTGAAGTTCCCTGTGGGGCTGCTCACTTGCGTGACGGGTGTGTCGGGTTCAGGCAAATCCACGCTGGTCAACGACACGCTCTACACCGCCGCCGCGCACCAGATCCATCGGGCACACGATGAGGCTGCCGCACACGAAGAGATCAAAGGCCTGGAGCACTTCGACAAAGTCATCAACGTCGACCAGTCGCCGATTGGACGCACACCACGCAGCAACCCGGCCACCTACACGGGCCTGTTCACCCACATCCGCGAGCTGATGGCCGAAGTGCCCGCCGCACGCGAGCGCGGTTACGGCCCCGGGCGCTTCAGCTTCAACGTGACTGGGGGCCGCTGCGAAGCGTGTCAGGGCGACGGCATGGTGAAAGTGGAGATGCACTTTTTGCCCGATGTGTACGTGCCCTGCGACGTGTGCCACGGCATGCGCTACAACCGCGAAACGCTCGAAGTCCAATACAAGGGCCAAAACATCGCGCAGATCCTGAACATGACGGTGGAAGCCGCGCACCAGTTTTTCAGCGCCGTGCCCAACATCGCCCGCAAACTGCAAACCCTGCTGGATGTGGGCCTGACCTACATACGCCTGGGCCAAAGCGCGACCACCTTGTCAGGTGGCGAAGCGCAGCGCGTGAAGCTCGCACTCGAATTGTCCAAGCGCGACACGGGCCGCACGCTCTACATCCTGGACGAGCCGACCACCGGCCTGCACTTTGCCGACATCGACCTGCTGCTCAAAGTGCTGCACCAGCTGCGCGATGCGGGCAACACCATCGTCATCATCGAACACAACCTCGACGTCATCAAAACCGCCGACTGGCTGATCGACATGGGCCCCGAAGGCGGCGCAGGCGGTGGCACCGTGGTGGGCGAAGGCACGCCCGAGCAGCTGGCCAAAAACAAGTCGAGTTTCACGGGCCATTATTTGGCGCGTTTGCTGTAACGCATCGGGCCTCTCCATTCATCTCTTCAGAAAATTCAAACCTCCATGAAAACCGTCATCCGTGCTTTTTTCCGAACCCTGCGCGTTGTGCTGGGCCCCGTCATGCTGCTCAAAGAGCGCCTGACCCAGCCCAAAGGCGTGGTGCGCGAAGCAGCGGCGCAAGCCAGCGTGGACCAGCAGTGCCAAAGCCTGGCGCTGTACCAGTTCAGCACCTGCCCGTTTTGCATCAAGGTGCGCCAGGAAATGCGCCGCCTGTCGCTGCCCATTGAAAAGCGCGATGCACAGCACCACACGGGCAACCGCAATGAATTGTTGCAAGGCACGGGCGCGACCCAAGTGCCATGCCTGCGGATCACCGAAGCCGATGGCCAAACCCGTTGGCTCAAGGATTCGGCCGTGATCGTGGCGTATTTGCGCGAACGTTTTGCCTCGCCAATGGCTTGACCTAAGTCAACTCGCGTAAATGGGAGGTCAGCACAATGGCGTTCTCAGGGAGAACAACATGCCAACCATCCGCACCCATTACGACACCTTCAGCCGTGCGTTGCACTGGCTCACCGCCATCGCGGTCTTCGCCGCCTTCATCCTGGGGCCTGAGCACTTCGGCCGCGAAATGCGCCAAGGGCTGGACCCCGCCACTCGGCTGGACATCGTGGTGCACGAATCACTGGGCGTGCTGGTGGTGGTGCTCACCTTGCTGCGCCTGCTTTGGGTCACGGTGCGACCCGCCAAACCGCAATTTGATATGCCAAGCTGGATGCATCGGGCCTCCCAAGCCACACATAGCCTGATGTGGGTGCTGCTGCTGGCCGTGCCGGTGAGCGCGTTTATGGCCTTGGGCAGCGCAGGCCACCCCCTGACCTTGTTGGGCGGTGTTCGCGTGAACGAGATGCCCTTCATCGCGCAATCGCCGCTGGCCCATTTGGCCGATTGGGGCGACGTGCATGGCGTGCTGGGTGACTTGATTCTTTGCTTGGCGGGCCTGCATGCCGTGGCCGCCATCTTCCACCATGTGTTGCTCAAGGATGGGGTGCTGCTGTCCATGCTGCGCCCACGCCATTGAATTCGTCGCTGAACACGTCCCATGGAAACCGAACTCAAGCTGACCCTCACCGCACAAGACCTGCCGCGCCTGTTGGCCCACCCTTTGCTGGCCAACACCGGCGAAAAGCATCGCCTGCTCAACACCTATTTCGACACCCCCGACTTGGCGCTGCAACAAGCCCGCATGGCGGTGCGCGAAAGGCTGGCGGGCGACCAATGGTTGTTGACCGTCAAGACGGCAGGCCACAGCAGTCAAGGCCTGTCACGCCGTCAAGAGTGGGAAGGCCCGACCACGCCCGGCGCCTTGGCTTTCGACGCCTTGGTGGCCGACGAGGCACTGTGCAACACGTTGATGGCCATGCGCCCCACACTGCAGGCCATGTTCTGCACCGACTTTGAGCGTCAGCGCTGGCTGATCGACCATGACGGCGCACACATCGAAGTGGCACTGGACCAAGGCCGCATTCACGTGCCAGGCACCACGCTGAGCGAGCCGCTGCTGGAACTTGAACTGGAGCTGCTCAGCGGCCCCGAGTCCGCCTTATGGGCACTGGCCGATTTGCTGCGCCAAACACCGCAAGGACTGGTGACACTTACGCCCAGCGATGCAAGCAAGGCGCAACGCGGGCAGGCACTTTGGAGCCGGTCACACTGACCAGCCGCCTCGGCCGCCCTTATTCAAGCGGCCTGGACCACCGTCAGCAATGTCTGGCCGTTGGCCACCAGCTTCTCACCGCCTGAATCCACCGCAAACAAATCACAGCTGGTGAACACCTGTGCTTTGCCTGGTTTGACCACCCGTGCTCGGGCGATGAATTTTTGCCCTACAGCGGGTCGTAAGCAGTTGACCGAAAAGTTGGCGGCCAACAAGTTTGGCCCCGCCACAGTCCCGGCCGCAAAACCGCAGGCGGTGTCGATGAGTGTGCCGATCAGGCCCGCATGCAAGTAGCCCGAGTACTGCCCGACCTCGGGCCGCCAGGGCATCTGGATTTCCACAAAGCCGGCTTCGGCCACCGTCACCTCAATGCCGCACCAGCGGTTGAACTCGGCCATGGCGTTGATTTTTTTCAGCATCTCGAGTGGGCTCATGGTTTTCTCCTGGATTGGGTTTGGAACCACCCGATGTGGTCCATCAGTTTTTGGCGAAGCGCTTTTTGCTCGGTCATCAGTTGGTCGATCTCGGCCACACGCGCCAAGATGGCGTCGATCATGTCTTGCGCTGACAATTTGCCCGCTTTGAACCGCGGCAAATACTCGGCAATCAAGGGCAGTGAGAAACCCATCTCGCGAGACATGGCGATGAAGATGACGTGCTTGACGGTTTTGTCCTCGTACACGCGGTAGCCATTGGGCAATCGCTGGCTTTCAATGAGGCCGTCGGCCTCGTACCGCCGCAAACGGTGCACCGACACACGGGTCTTGGCGGAGAATTCTGAAATGCGCATGAATTCAGTCTAGCAAGGCTCGCACAGCGCGAGGGTTATAGCCTTTGACGCATGGGCGACAAGCCGAAGCGACCGCTGCGCCGCAGGTGATACCCCATGCCCCCAAGGCTGGTGTACAAAACATCCTTCAACCGGAGCACCTGATGACCGCACACCCAGCCTTGCCCCAAGCTCAGCCAGCCGATGTGGGCCTGTGCCCTGAACGCACGAAGCGCCTGATGGATGTGCTGCGCCGCGAAGTGGCCAGTGGCAGGTTACCCGGTGCCGTGGCCATGATCGCCCGCAAGGGCCAGATCGCCTTGTTCGAAGCCATCGGCCAACAAGACCCCGGCACGGGCACGCCCATGAAAACCGACAGCATCTTCCGCATCTATTCGATGACCAAGCCGGTCGTGTCGGTAGCGGTGATGATGCTGGTCGAGCGCGGACAGTTGCTCTTGAGCGACCCGGTCAGCCGCTGGTTGCCTGAATATGCGAACCAACAAGTGGCGACCGCTGATGGATTGGCGCCGGTCAAACAAGAGGCCACCGTGCAAGACCTGCTGCGCCACACGGCGGGGCTGACGTATGAATTCTTGGGCGACTCGCCCGTGCAACGCCAATACGGCGCGGTGAAGATCGCCTCACGCGAGCGCACCAATGCCGAGTTTTCTCAAGTGCTGGCAGGCGTGCCCCTGCAGTTTCAACCCGGCACCGTGTGGGCCTACAGCCGCGCCACCGATGTGTTGGGGCGATTGGTCGAGGTGGTCAGCGGGCAAAGCCTGGGCGCATTCCTGCAAGCTGAAATCTTTGAACCGTTGGGCATGGTGGACACGGGCTTTGCCGTGCCGCCCGATCAACAACACCGCATCGCCGAGCCCTTTGCGCACGACCCTGATGGCGGCGTGCCGATGAAGGTGCTGGAGCCGCGCCAAGTGCCCGCCATGGAAGGCGGCGGTGGCGGACTCATGTCCACGGCCATGGACTACACCCGCTTTTTGCAGTGCCTGCGCAACCGGGGTGAATTGGATGGTGTGCGCCTGCTCGGCCCCCACACCGTGGACTACATGACTGCAGACCATCTGGGCGGCATGCCGTCCGACGGCACCTTGCTGCCACCGGGCCACGGCTTTGGTTTGGGCTTTGCGGTGCGCACACAGCTGGGCGTGTCGCCCGTGCCCGGCTCGGTGGGTCTTTATTACTGGGGCGGCATCGCGGGTACCACCTTCTTTGTGGACCCGGCGCTCGACATGTATGCCATGCTGATGATTCAGGCACCCAATCAGCGCGACTACTACAGGCCACTTTTCCGCGACCTGGTCTATGCGGCACTGACATGAGACTTTGGCGTCGATCAATAGGAGACAACGGCTTGAACCATGAACCAGACTACATCGTGATTGGCGGCGGCTCGGGCGGCAGCGTGATGGCCGGCCGCTTGAGCGAAAACGCTGATGTGCAAGTGATGCTGCTGGAGGCGGGTGGCCAAGGCGACAGCTGGCTGGTCAACACGCCTGCGGCAGCGGTGGCCATGCTGCCGACCCGCATCAACAACTACGCTTTTGAAACTGTGCCTCAAGTGGGACTGAATGGCCGCAGGGGCTACCAACCACGCGGCAAAGGCCTGGGCGGCTCCTCGGCCATCAATGCCATGGTTTACACCCGTGGGCACCCCAGCGATTACGACCATTGGTCTGCTTTGGGCAATGAGGGTTGGTCGTACGACGAACTTCTGCCTTACTTCAAGCGCAGCGAAAACAACAGCCGCATCCGGAACGGATTTCATGGCAATGCTGGTCCCTTGCATGTATCGGACTTGCAGACCCAAAATCCGATCCATCAGATCTATTTGAACGCCGCTCGCGAAGCGGGTTTCCCGATCAACGACGACTTCAACGGGGTCGAACAAGAAGGCTTGGGCATCTACCAAGTGACGCAGCAAAACGGCGAGCGCTGGAGCGCTGCGCGTGGCTACCTGCACCCCCATATGGGGCGGCGCCCCAACCTGCATGTGCAAACGGGTGTTCAGGTCACGCGCATTGTGTTCGAAGGCCGCCGAGCCGTCGGCGTGGAATGCATCCAATCTGGCGCCAAGCGGGTCATCCGGGCCCGTCGAGAAGTGATTTTGTGCGCAGGCGCTTTCCAGTCTCCGCAGTTGTTGATGGTCTCAGGCGTGGGACCAGGTGGGCATTTGAAGGAGCATGGCATCGAGGTGCTGCACGACCTGCCCGGGGTCGGGCAAAACCTGCAAGACCACCCAGACTTCATTTTTGGTTATGCCGCCAAACGCCTCGATCTGATGGGCATCTCGCTCGCTGGTGGTGCGCATTTGGTTCGCGAAATCATGCGCTACCGACGAACCAGGAAGGGCTTCATTGGCACCAACTTCGCCGAAGCCGGCGGTTTCCTCAAAACCGACCCCGCGCTGCAAGCACCGGATGTGCAGTTGCATTTTGTCGTGGCCTTGGTGGAAGACCATGCACGCAAGTTGCGCACAGCCCACGGTTTTTCATGCCATGTGTGTGTGCTGCGCCCCAAGAGCCGCGGTCAGTTGACATTGGCCAGTGCCGACGCTCGCCAAGCGCCACTCATCGATCCTGCTTTTTTGGCGCACAGTGACGATCTGGACACTTTGGTCAAAGGCTACAAGCTCACCCAAAAATTGATGGACGCCCCAGCTCTGGCCAACATCAGGCACAAGAACGTCTTCACCGCCCAGGTCAAAACCGACGACGACATCCGACAGGTTTTACGCGACCGCTCGGACACGGTGTACCACCCCGTCGGGACCTGCAAAATGGGCACCGATGCCATGGCGGTGGTTGACCCACAGCTCAAGGTTCACGGCATCGATGGTCTGAGGGTTGTGGATGCGTCCGTCATGCCCACCTTGATCGGCGCCAACACCAATGCCACGGTGATCGCCATCGCAGAAAAAGCCGTTGACCTGATGCGTTAAAAACACGCGAACGGATCGGTATGATGATTGCTCAGGCACATCCTGAACGACGTCGCCTCAACGTATTCGAAAACCATCCCCAAAGAGACAAAAGTATGCCACAAGCCGGCCTCATGATGAACCGCCCGATGCTCATTTCGGGCATCCTCGAACACGGCGCTGCCCAGTACGGCGACCAGGAAATCGTCTCGCGCGAGACGCACGGACCGCTGCACCGCTACACCTATGCCGACGCTGCCAAACGCGCACGGCAACTGGCCCATGCGTTGGCGCACATGGGCCTCAAAGCAGGCAGCGCGGTTGGCTCGATCGCCTGGAACAACCACCGTCACCTGGAGGCGTATTACGCCGTCTCGGGCAGCGGCATGGTCATGCACACCTGCAACCCGCGCCTGCATCCGCAACAACTCATCTATGTGATCAACCACGCCGAGGACGAGGTGGTGCTGTTTGACGCCACTTTTGCGCCGCTGGTCAAAGGCATTGCCGCGCATTGCCCCAAAGTGCGGGCCTGGGTGTGCCTGGCCGACGCGGCCAACACGCCCACCATCGACGGTGTGAACGTGATGAATTACGAAGGCCTGAT
>JACCDU010012511.1_pt1 | contig 11518 bp, 9 predicted proteins | sample 7446081 | NCBI WGS metagenome assembly JACCDU01 (sample SAMN15323447, study PRJNA562643) | freshwater metagenome | isolation source: river surface water | place: USA:Blue River Watershed | collected 2017-08-17 | reverse complement strand
TATCAAGCCAAGTGTTTTTTAAGATCGTCTAGAGGAGATTTTCTGACATACCTATTAGCCTCCCCCGCAATGTCAGCAGAGCATTTAGCGTTTTTGAACCTATTGATTTTCCAAAGAAAAAGGCCGCCAGGTGGTTAATCCTAGCGGCCTTTAAACTTGCATATGGTGGTCCATTATGGACTCTGGTTCAATTACTCACCCACGGCACTTGCTATCTGGTTACCGGTAGTTGCGTATGCAGTGCCTAACAACCAAAAGTTCTAGCAGCAGCAATTTTCAATCGAAAATTTGACCCGGTTTTGATACGAAGTCCACAAGTATTTTGCTGACCCAAGAACTGCCCTGGGGTTTTGCTGGGCAACTTGAGAGTGATTCTTCAAATTGAGAGTACTCCTCCAGATATGAATTGAGCAAATACGCACTCTATCCAAATCTGCTCAAAAACCATCAAATCTATGTTCGATCATCATGTTCACCATGTGAATCAAATCGACAATCCAACTCCCTGCCCCGCGTCGGAAACCGATTTGAAATCTGTATAGGCTTCAAGGAATTTGAGAAACTGACCTAGTTCACGCAGGTCAATTTCATGCTCTACATAGTCTTTGACTGAAATCACTATAGTTAAACTCTCGCAAAATTTCTGGGCAGAGCATGCGGCAAAAAAACTCCTAAGCATGTGTCGCACCACTTCTGGCCGCGTTGCATTTACTTTTGCCAGGCCAGTTCCCATGACGGGAACCCTCAAATGGGGAAGGCCACCACCTCGCTCAGTGATGAACTCCCACAAACCTGCAAAAGAAGTCAAAAGGTCCTCGGTGGATGAATGAGCGACACCATGACCATTCATCCTTGCGTTAGTCACTAAAAATGCCGTTCGTTCCTTTGTATCTAATTTCACTGTGGTGCCCATCACATACTGCTTGCGCTTTCCGATCGCCTTGACATTTTTTGTCAACTGCTCAAAAGATTCGCTAGCTAGCTTTTGCTCAAGCACGGCATCAAGCGTGTGATGGTCATTGAAATAACGCGTTGTAAATTGAGCTTGCAAACTATTAGGACTTATGAGACCGCCCGCAGGATCTGTATCAAAAGTGCAATTAGTACCAATGACTAACGCGTCATTAGTATCAAACACATCACCAACTTCTATCGAAACAGTCAATTCTCGCTTTTTGACTCGGACAGAGACTTTGGTTATGGGCTTCAACAAATACAAAGCCACGAAAATCGAAACTACCAACATAGCTCCAGCAATACAACCGTAATGTGCAACAAGAAAATCAGCGACCTCGGTGGCGCCTGGGTTGATTGCCTCGGATAATTTTTTCCACGCAGCAATTCCAGAGGCTATCAAACCAATCACTGAAAAAACAGATTTGGCGAATGCTCCAAACTCAAACTGATGTAGCCAATAGTGACTTGAGAAATATAGGCGCAACGTACTTCTCACGATGGAACACCTAAACGGGCATAGACCTGCGGTTGAAAAAAGAAAGGGCCTGCTTTACCTTCGCTACGTAATCTAAGATGCTCCGTCGGCCATGTTTCAAGAGCATGTTGCATGATGGATGAGCGAAAGCTGATGTGAATGGCTAATTCGGTCCTAAGGATAGGAGGGCATAGCTCTGGGTCCATCTGACGCATGTTATTCAGATTCACCACGATGATTGGCATACCTAAAACCACAGACGAATTAAGCAGCGAGTTGACAGGAAAAATCAATGGGCCGAGTGGTTGGGTGCGTGTGGGAGTCAGTCCATCCATTGCACAAACGTTGATTGCCCCGAGCCTTGTCGGATTGCGAGAGAAGCACCCAGACATTCACCTAGACATTGCGGCAGATGATCGAATTGCAGACATGGCCCGGGATGGCATTGACATCGCTATTCGCACAGGGAGTGTCCAAAGTGATCTGTTAGTTGCTCGGCAAATAGGTATTGCAAGCCGATCTCTGTACGCCTCGCCGAGTTACCTCAAGAAGTACGGCACGCCAAAGACTCCCGAAGATTTGAGCGCACACAAGCTGATCGCCAACAGCCGTGTACCCACCATGAACAACTGGCAGCGGTCAGATGAAAAATCGGTCTACCAAGTCAAAGGACAAGCTCGAACGGACAACTCTGCTGTCTTACTCAGCATGGCAATCCACGGCGTTGGCATTTCCCGAATCATGGATGTTGTTGCCAAGCCATTTGTTCAGGGAGGTCAACTGGTGCCGCTTTTGCAAAAGCACTTTGCGCAAGATGCCATTCCTATTTATGGAGTGATGCTTCAAGAAAGACATCGTCTACCGAAGATACGGGCTTGCCTTGATTTCTGGCAAGAGTATTTGGCGTAAGCCAGTTAGAGGTGCAAAAAGAAATGTGCAGCACGAAGACACGCTATTTGAACAATTAGTTGTCGGCTACAGGTTTCGTCCATCACGGAGAAACTTAATCAAATGTCGCCATTCTTCTTTTTGAGCATCCTGCGCACAAATCCCGCAATCTCACCCCAAAGACCAATTGTGCAAAATAGGGTCATACCAATGCCAATCCAAAAATCGGTCACCAAGAAGTAGATCAACCCCATCACTGCTGAAGCACAAAACATGACCAAGAACCATTTTGGTGGGGGCGGGCCTGGGTAAAACATCTTTAGTATCCAGTTCAATTGTGATGCATTCAGCTCAATACGTGGAGCATTTAGAGAGTGCCACGCAACTAAGCTTAGAGTTTGAAGCTGTGTGAATAGCAAGAAAAAGTCGAGACTTTCGGTTAAAGACAGATTTAGGCTGTGAGCAGACCATCGCTGAGAGCATGTGATCGGCAGTGGCCGACCCAAAGCGGCCATTTAGATTCGAGAAAGCAGTCCGTCATGTATGGGCAATTGGCGCTTCACGAAGAAGCGCTTGACCAACTCTTGATGAAGAAATTCGGTTCAACTCGTGATTGATGAATTGGCCTGCTTGAACCAATTGACCAAGATCAATCCCAGTCTCAAAACCCATCGCCTTCATCAGGTAAGCGACCTCTTCGGTTGCTACGTTACCCGAAGCACCCTTGGCATACGGACAGCCTCCCAAGCCAGCAACTGAACTGTCAAACACTCTGATGCCCATCTCTAAGGATTTTGAAATGTTCGCAATGGCCATCCCATAGGTGTCATGAAAATGACCTGCCAGATTTTCAGCGGGGATTGCGCGTAAACAGACTTCAAGAAGTTGTTCCGTCGACTGAGGTGTCCCCTTGCCAATCGTGTCCCCAAGGGAAATTTCATAGCATCCCATGTCACTCATCAGCGACGCTACTTCGACCACTTTGTCAGGACTGACATAACCTTCGTATGGACAGCCCAAAACACATGAGACATAGCCTCTAACCTTAATCCCATTGGCTAAGGCCACCTCCATGACGGTACGGAATCTCTCCAGACTTTCGCGAATGCTGCAATTGATGTTGCGTTGTGAAAACGCCTCGGATGCAGCCCCAAAAACAGCAACCTCCGTCAGCCCCGCACCAATTGCCGCTTCAAGCCCTTGGAGATTGGGTGTTAGTGCGCTGTATTGAACACCGTTGCCACGGGGAACACCCGCCATGACCGCGGCTGCTCCTGCCATTTGCGGCACCCATTTTGGGGATACGAAGGAAACTGCTTCGATATTTTTCAGCCCAGCGCTGACAAGCTGCCGAATTAATTCGATCCGAGTCTCGACACTGACTGGCTGCTTTTCATTCTGCAACCCGTCGCGTGGACCAACCTCAACAATCTTTACATCCGGCATAGCTGAGCTCACTTGCCGCGAAGGGTTGCGAGTTCTTTCTCGGCCACATCAATACGAACTGTCCCTTTGCTAACCAAAATCTTGGCCAACTGATCCACTTCATCACCAACAGCACCGGCCATCATGGCGATGTTGTGAGAATGCAGTGACATATGTCCTTTTTGGATTCCCGTTGTTGCAAGCGCTTTCATGGCCGCAAAGTTTTGAGCCAGTCCCACTGCCGCGATGATTTGGGCAAGCTCACTGGCCGACTTGACGTTGAGGATCTTCAATGCTGCCTTGGCCATCGGATGCAACTTGGTTGCACCACCAATCAGGCCTACTGCCATCGGAATTTCAATCGAACCAGCAAGATCGCCTTCTTTCGTGATTTCCCAACGTGTCAAACTGGAATATCGGCCATTGCGCGAAGCGTAGGCATGTGCGCCTGATTCGACTGCGCGCGTGTCATTGCCTGTAGCCAACACAACAGCACTGATGCCATTCATGATCCCTTTGTTGTGGGTTGCTGCACGGTATGGATCGGCTTCAGCAAAGTGATAAGCCAGCACCATGCCATCTCGTACTTCTGCGCCACCAATGTCTTCCGTACGCCAAACGCAGCGTGCACGGGCCAGACGATGATCAGCTAAGTTCGACAAGATTCGCAGATAGGTTCGGCCACCAGTCCATTGAGCGATGGAAGGGGCAAGCTTTTCCGCCATAGTGTTCACGGCGTTGGCCCCCATAGCGTCCAAGGTGTCGACAATGATGTGCGTGATTACCATCGGACCAGACAGGGTATCGATCACACGCACTTCAAGTTCGCGGAAACCACCGCCCAGCTTGATCAGCATCGGGTCGCAGGCATCGCAGATGGTCCGAATGTCTTCCTTGCGCTCCAAGATGGCGATCCGGGCGTTGTAAGGGTCAGATACATTGACCAGTTGAATCTGGGCAATCATGCGGGTCCCTGACATGGAGGTGATGAATCCTCCGTTGTCGTAGGACTGTCGGGCTGCATTACAAACAGCAGCCACCACGGAGGATTCTTCCGTGGCCATAGGAATCAGCACATCACGACCATCGACTTTCATGTTCGTAGCAATACCAACTGGGACCGTCATGGTGCCCACGAAGTTTTCGATCATGTGGTTGCCGATTTCCTGGTCGAGGTTGCCAGAGTTGGCGACCAGTGCGCTTTCTTCAGCCGTCAGACCAGTGATACTGGCGATCAGGGAAATACGCTCATCCACGGATTTCTTGTGGAATCCACTGATGCGGCTGGAGTATTTGGAATTGCTCATTTCAGTCTTTCTTTATTTAATTTCAATGCTTACCAAGGTATGCCTCACGAACGGCTGGATCGTTGGCAATGTCTTTCGCTGAGCCTGAAGTAACGATCACTCCGTTCTTCAGGACATATGCTCTGTCGGACACCTTCAATGCTTGGTTAGCCATCTGCTCCACGAGCAAAATCGTCATGCCCTCGTCGCGAACGCGGCGTATGACTGCAAAGATTTCTTTGACGATCAAAGGAGCCAATCCAAGTGAGGGCTCATCTAGTAGCAACAACTTTGGACGAGACATAAGCGCTCTTGAAATAGCCAACATTTGCTGCTCACCGCCACTCAGCGTTCCGGCTTGTTGGCTTTTCCTCTCCCGAAGTCTCGGGAAAATCTCGTACTGTTTTTCCAGATCTTTAGCGACCTCGGGGTCTCGTGCAGATCGCAAATAGGCACCCAAGAGCAGGTTGTCCTCGACCGATTGATCAGCAAAAACTTGCCTACCTTCGGGAGACTGAGAAATTCCCAACGCCACCCTTTGGTGCGATGGGGTTGTGGTGATTTCCTGTGTCTTCCATTGAATAGAACCGCTCTTGACAGTTTCTAGCCCAGAGATAGCTTTCATCAAGGTGCTTTTGCCAGCGCCGTTACCTCCAATGATGGAAACAACCTCACCAGCATTCACCTCTAAGCTGACCCCACGCAAGGCCTCGATGGCACCGTAATTCACCACTAGATTTTTGATATTCAGCATCTCAAGCCTCCTCTTCTTCGTCACCAAGGTAGGCTTTGATCACTGCCGGATCGGATTGCACCGCTTTGGGCGCGCCTTCAGCGATCTTCTCGCCGTGATCAAGAACAACAACATGATCAGACACAGCCATGACCAAGTCCATGTGGTGCTCGATCAGCATCACAGTAATCCCCAGATCGGAAATCTGACGGATCAACTGGGTCAGTTCCTGGGTTTCCTGTGGGTTTAGACCTGCAGCTGGTTCATCCAACAAAAGCAGTCTTGGATGCGTGGCCAAAGCGCGTGCGATTTCCAAGCGCCGCTGCAAGCCATATGGAAGGCTTCCCGCCGGAACAATCGCTCTCTCATGAAGTCCAACAAGGCGCAACAGAGACATTGCTTCAGATCGTGCAGCAGATTCCTCTGCTCTCGAACCAGAAGTGCGCAACATACTTGCCGAGATGCCAGCTTCAAGATGTGGGTGCAGACCGACCAGTACGTTTTCAAGCACTGACATGTGGGCAAACAATCGCAAGTTCTGGAATGTGCGTCCAATGCCGAGTGTGCAAACTTCACTAGCGTTCAGCTTGGTAATGTCTTTGCCGAAAAATTCAACCGATCCACGGTCAGGCTTGACGATGCCAGACAGGATGTTCAAAAGAGTGGTTTTGCCTGCACCGTTAGGGCCAATCAGTGAATGGATATGCCCGGGACGCAGCGTCAAGCTCACCTCATTAGTCGGGATCACACCACCATAGGCCTTGAACAATCCCCTCGCCTCCAAGATGACGGCTTCAGGGTTCCGCTCCATGGAGTATTTGCATTTCCATGTATCTTTGGGCACATCGATTTCGGGATTCTTTTCTGCCACTCCAAATCTGCGCATGGCATTTTGCAGGGCACCGGCCAAACCTTGTGGCATTGCATACAGAGCGAACAGCAAGAGCGCACCATAGGTGAAATGCTGCAACTCTGGCCAACGAGCCAAAAATGCATCTAACAGCGTCAAGGCAATCGCCCCCAATACGGGGCCCCATACAGAGGGGCCGCCAAAGAGGACGATTAGCAACAAGAATATCGACAAACGGAAATTGATGAAGTCCGAATTGATGTACTGATTTTGCTGCGCCATGAAGGCACCAGCGAGTCCGCATGTCACCGCACTGATCACAAAAGCCAGGACTTTGAAGCGATAGACATTGACGCCAACGCTTTCCGCAGCTACTTCTGACGCTTGCACAGCCATCATGGCGCGCCCGTACTTACCATGCAGCAAATTGGTGATCAGATAGTGGGTCAGGAAGGCAAAGGCCAGGATAAGCCACGCCCATTCCCGGATGCCAAGCATCTGGCTACCGAAGGACGGGGGCACGACGCCATAAATACCAGCTTGACCACCAAACGGCTCTTGCCACTCGGTGACGATCTTTTCAACCACGATGCCAAACCCAATGGTCACCATGGCCAAGGATGGCCCCTTGACACGGAGCGAGGGAAAAGCGATCAAGAGGCCGAACAAAGCGGCAACTACTGCTGAGGCGACAAGGGCAAGCCAGGGGTTCCAGCCTGCCTGAGCAGTCAACAATGCTGCTGTGTAAGCGCCTGCGGCGAAAAGTCCAGCATGACCCAATGATTTTTGACCGCTCCAGCCAACCAAGACGTTCAAACCGGCTGCGGCGATGTAATACATGCCAGCCGTGAAAATAATCTTCAGGTAGAACTCATTGTCCAGAAGTGCCGGAACAACAACTGCCAAGGCGATGGCAGCCACTGACATTAAACGATGGCTGTTCATGGTTAAACCTTCTCCATCGTTTTGCGACCAAACAGGCCTTCGGGTTTAATCATCAGCACCAGAATGATCAGCAGGAACAAGGTAATTTCCCGCATTTCTGCACGCCACAGCCCAATCAAGGCCTCAAGGCAGCCCAGCAATATCCCTCCGGCAATACAGCCACGAGGGCTAGACAAACCACCCACAATGGCTGCCGAAAAAGCCTTGAGTGCGATGTCCAAGCCCATGAATACTGAGGCCGTTGTTATTGGTGCGATCAGCAAACCTGCGAGGCCTGCAAGCCCAGACGACATGACGAAAGCCAGCACTACGATGGCAGCGACATTGATGCCCATCAAAGCGGCAGCTTGCTGATTAGTGGCGACAGCTCGCACCGCTTTGCCAATCTTGGTCTTGCGCAAGACATAGTCGAGACCAGCCATCACTGTCAGCGTGACCACGATGACCAAAATTTCCTGAGGTCGAACACCGGCACCAGCGATGCGGATAACCTCATCCCCCAATGGCGAAGGCATCGCAATCGAACTACTACCCCAGATTGCCATAGCAGTGTTTTGCAAAATGATGCCGAAGCCGATGGTGCTCATCACCCAGGACATCCCGCCCGAGCCAAAGAATGGTCGAATGGCGGTGAAGTAAAGAAGAACGCCGATCAGACCAACCACAGCGAGGGTCATGGTCAGCGCCAGAAGGTAGCGTCCGATGGTCACATCGGACGGCTCCAAAACTGCCGTGTATGGTTTACCTGCAAGCAACAGCAGTGAACCTACAGCAGCAAATGCACCCGCTACCAAAACCTCACCCTGGCCGAAGTTCAGAGTTTTGGTTGTGGTGTGGGTGATGCTGAATCCCAGCGCAACGAGAGCATAAATTCCCCCGAGCGCCAGTCCGCTTAACAGTGCTTGCAGGAGAACCATTACCGTTTCAAATCAGAAGATGTCAGAGACTTGGTAACGGCGTCGGAATAGTTCGTGACCTTGCCGTCCTTCCACTTGCCCAGCTGGAAGTCTTCAACGCCCAGGCCTTCGTGATCTGTCTTGGAGAATGGCTTCTTGTAGTTCTTGATGATGCCTTGCACATCCGGCATGCCACTTTCCAGAACGGCAGCAACTTTGGCGCCATCGGTGGTGCCTGCTTGTTTGATAGCAGCAGCGACCAGCATCACTGAGTCATAAGACTGAGCAGCCGATACAAAAGTCACCATGGTCGGATAACGCTCACGCACACGAGCTGCAAGAGCGGCAGAGCGTGCGTTGCTGTCTTCTGCAGTGGATGTAGCGAAAATCAGGTGCTCGGCCAGCTTTTTGCCAGCAGTGTTAACAAGCACAGAGCTCATGTTGCCCCAAGTGCCAATAGCCGTAGGCATGTAATTGATCTTCTCCATGCTGCGCAGCGTGTGAGCATTGCCATCAGCCAGGCCATAGATCAGCACCGTATCAGCACCGGCGTCACGAATCTTGGCCAGTTGGGAAGTCATGTCCGTGTCTTTAGGACCGAATTTTTCAACTGCGACAGGATTGAGACCGTGCAAGGCCAGCACTTCTGTTGCGTCTTTCACGCCTTGGGTTCCGAAACCTGTGGAATCAGCAATAAAAGCAATCTTCTTGTTCTTGCTGGACTTCACAGCGTAGGCCAACAGCAGTCCCACCTGCTCCCGATCCACCATGGAAACGCGGAAGATGAAATTCTGGGCTTCATTTTGGTAACGCTTCGTGATGTCGGTCGCAGTAGCCACTGGCACGATCACCGGCACTTTTTTCTGCTGAGGGATGTGCAACCATGCCAGTGCATTTCCGGAGTTGGTTGGACCAACCACGACAGCAACTTTCTCGCTGTCGATCAGCTCGGTCATGTTTTGGATGGACTTGGGAGGTGTCCCGGTGTCATCACGCACCACAGGGATCACTTTTTTGCCCAACAGACCACCGGCTTTGTTAATGTCTTCAATGGCCAACTCAAAACCGTGGCGGGCAGCCATACCCAGTTCTGCAGCGGCGGTACCCGATTGATCGGCGTTGAAGCCAAATTTGATGTCTTGAGCAAACGCAGAACCGGCAAATGCCAAGAGCGCAGCTGCCAGCACAGCTGATAGGCGATGTGTTTTTACTTTGTGATCCATAGATGTCTCCTTCTTTGAGGTCAGTTAGGGTGGTCAAACTGTATTGTGTGTGTACCCATCAATAAAGGTACAGTTATCAAGAACAGTTGGAAGACCATACCCTTCAGACCGAAAAAGTGTCATAGTCAATTCAGCAACAGCATTAACCTAACCATGGCCAGCAAACCGACCCTCGCTCAAAGCCTCGCAGACTCCATCCGACGCCAAATTCAGGAAGGGGCATATCGATCCGGTCAGAAGCTTCCCTCATTGAGGGAGCTTTCTGATCTGCACGGCTATTCCAAAAACACAGTTGTGGCAGCCTTTGAACTGCTGGTTGCCGATGGTGTACTGGAGCCTCGCAGGGGCTCGGGGTTTTATGTTTCCAACAACAACAAGATGCCCCATCATGACGAAGAATCGAACTCTTTAGGTCGAGCAATGAATATCGTCTGGATGATGCGAGAGCAATTCAAGACCATCCCAGATGCACATCCTCTAGGGGATGGTTTCCCTCCTACTGAATGGCTATCTGACTTGCGCTTGGATAAATACCATCCCAAGGTTGTACGTAGTGGAATGGGGACGGTGTTTAGGTACGGAAACCGTTTTGGATACATGCCCCTTCGCGAGCACCTCGTGCATCGGCTTGAGTCGTTCGGTATCGGTGCTAAACCCAGTCAAATTTTGCTGACACAAGGTGCAAACAGTGCCATGGACCTGGTCATCCGATACTTTGTGCCTCCAGAAGCCACAGTGCTAGTCGATGATCCCGGTTACTACTTGCTCTTTGGTAAATTGAAATTGGCAAATGCCAAAATTATCGGCGTACCCAGGCTAGCAGATGGTCCTGATCTGGAGGCATTGGAACAGTTGATGGCGGTCCACAAGCCCCGACTGTTCTTTACGCAGTCTTCTTGTCACAACCCAACCGGTACAGACATCTCACCAGGTAAAGCCTTTCGAGTTCTGAAACTTGCTCAAGAACACAATGTGATGATTGTTGAAAACGATGCACTTGCGGACTTCAAACCTTTATCCACTCCTCGACTTGCAGCACTTGATCAGCTGGAAAGAACCATCTACATTGGCTCATTTTCCAAGTCATTTTCAGCATCGCTTCGAGTCGGCTATATAGCCTGCAGTGACGATTTAGCCAGCGAATTGGCTGACTTAAAAACCCTGGTCGCTACCAACTCCTCTGAATATTGCGAGAGAACGGTCAACGTGATTCTGCGTGAGGGTCACTATGAGCGGCATATGGTCAATCTGAGAGAACGAGCAACGAAGGCGACGTCTGCTGCAAGGGAGGTTCTCACCCAACTCGGTGCGGAGGTATTGGGCAACAGTCCTCAAGCTCTCTATCTCTGGGCAAGCCTTCCTGGACATACAGATACCCATGAACTTGCCCATAGACTACAGCAGCAAAACATCCTTCTAGCACCAGGAAGACTCTTTTGTGTGAACTCAGAAGAGCCATGTGCGTGGTCGCGTTTCAATACTGGAGCTCTTGCAGACCCTAAAGTGGCCAAGGCGCTCGTCAATGCACTCAAGAAGATAAGTTAGGCGGTGAGAATTTCTCAAGCAGCGCTCAAAAGCTGACATCCAATAGTTCAGCATCGCAAATCTCTTTGGATAAAGTTGCATCGCCAGTGACCGCTAGGGGAAATGGCTACCCACGACTGCTTTTGGCCGGGTCCCGCAAGTCGATCAGCCAATACGACTGGCTTCTTGCGCTGCACAACGAACCTAGATACTCAAAATCAACATTCTGAATCTACTGTCGTGAAACCAAGAAAAGAACTAAAAAGAGCACCTTCAAATCCCCTATGCTCATCCACAGTTAGGGTTAAACGACTTC
>JACCDU010329665.1_pt1 | contig 11522 bp, 11 predicted proteins | sample 7446081 | NCBI WGS metagenome assembly JACCDU01 (sample SAMN15323447, study PRJNA562643) | freshwater metagenome | isolation source: river surface water | place: USA:Blue River Watershed | collected 2017-08-17 | reverse complement strand
GATGCTGCCCAGCATGGGGCAGACATATTCAAAGTTGCTTGGCGCCGCCTGATGGCCATGGTTTGCTTAAACCAGGCCGCCGCGGGCATGGCTCGTTGCACGGCAGACGCCGCGGTGAATGCCAAGCGCATCAAGAAGGGCCAACGCCCGTTCTTTGAATGGACGACGTTGGAGATTAAGCCCCGGGCCGCGGTCAGTGAATCCGCAGGCGGGACGCACGCCAGCCCGAAGCCGCATCTGCGCCGGGGACATGTACGCCGGTACAAGTCAGGCAAGGTGGTGGCGATCAAGAGCTCGATTGTCAACAAGCACAAGATGCCTGAAGAAGGGTTTATCTTCCACGATTACGTGGTCGAGAACCCGGTGGTCCACTGATTACTTCGCTTCTCCCCAGTTCGGTCCGACTTCCACATCGCACCGGCTGGGGACTTCCAACTTCACGCAGTTGGCCATGATCTCCGCAGCCGCTTGAGCATGCTCGCGGTTGTCTGCACTGATCACCACCTCATCGTGCACCTGCAGCAGCAGGGTGAAACCGGCCTTGGCCAGGGCCACCATCCCGGCTTTGGTCTGATCAGCGGCTGAGCCCTGGATGAGACGGTTCAGGCCCTTGTAGGTGCCTGCGCGCTTGATGCGAACGCCGTACTCGATCACCGCCTGCTCGCGCGGCAGCGCCTTGTTGACGCCCCATTCCATGGGCTCCCACAACGGGAAGCGGCACTTGCGCCCCAGCAGCGTGCGGATGGATCCGGCGGCCGCGGGGTGTTCAATGCGCTTCATCACCGCGTTGACCGTTCCACGGAGGAAGGGGACCTTCAAGTGGAACTTGTCGATCAGCTCGCTGGCCTCGGACACGTCCAGGTCAAGCTGGGCGGCGAGTTTGTTCTTGCCCATGCCGTACATCAGCCCCAGACCGATGGTCTTGGCGGCCTTGCGTTTGATGCCGGCCATGTCGGCCACCATCTGGTGGAAGTCGGTGTTGGGATCGCTGCAGTAGGCGTCCACCATCCGGTCGGCGCCGGGGAGTTCCAGCAGGCTTGCGTAGTGCACCAGCAGGCGCGGCTCCTGGGAAGAGAAGTCGATGGATGCCCACTGCTGGCCTTCCTCGGGCAGGAACAGGCCCCGGACCATGGGCCCGATGATCTCGTGCCGGGCGGGCACCTGCTGCAGGTTGGGGTTGGCCGCCGACAGGCGCCCGGTTACCGTGCCGCCATCATCAGACCGCAGTTGGTTGAAGTGGCAGTGAATGCGGCCGGTGGCTTGGCTGAAGTTGAGGTAGGGCTGCAGGAATGTGCTGTGCGTCTTGTTGGTTTCCCGGGCCTCTACGATGAGTTTGGCAATCGGATGGCTGCAGCTATCCAGAAAGCTCTTGGTGAAGCTGGGAAGGCCGTTCTCGGTCTTGCTGTAGGGAATGGCCAGCTTGTCGAAGGCCAGGGAAATGCTCTTGGCCGCCCAAATGTCCACGCTGGTGCCTGCAAGATTCTTTATGTCGGCGTAGAGCTTTTTCTCCTGGGCTTGGAGCTGATCAATCAGGCGCTCGCACTTGGGGCGATCAAAGCGCACGCCGCGCAGCGTCATGTCGATAAGCACCGGCAGGACCTGGGACTCGAGCTCGAAGATGGATTCGACTTCTTCCTGGCGCAGTTTGGTGCGCAGGTTCTGCCAGAGCTTCAGGGTCAGCGCGGCATCCTGCTCGGCATACTCGCCGACGTACATGGCCGGGAGCTTCCAAAGTTCTTTCTTGGGATGCACGCCGAAGTCGGCTGCGGCTTGCTTGAGGCCCTGCTCGGACTTGACTTCCTTGAGGTAGTCAAAGCCTAGCGCGTTGAGGCTGTAGCTGAATCGGTTCTCGTCGATGAGAGGGGCGGCCAGCATGGTGTCGATGATGCGGCCGTTGATGGTGAATCCGCTTGCACGAAGCCATCCTGCATCGTAGGCGGCGTTGTGCATGATCTTGTCAGCAGGTGTGGCCAGGACGTCTGCAATCCACCGCTCGACGCGCTTTTTGTCGAGGTTGCCGCCACCGCCGTGGGCCACGGGAAAGTAACCGGCCCAGCCATCCACAGCGACAGCATAGCCAACGATAAAGCCGTCGCGGCGAGGCCAACCGGGACCCATAGACTCCATGTTGGGATCGCATGTTTCGAGGTCAATTGCAATTTCCTTGGCTGTGGACAAGTTGGGGAAAACTTCCGGTGCCACCCACTCGACGTTGGAGGGGAAGAGGGACATCGTGGTCACAGGCGGAATCCTTTTTCTTGGTGTTTCGGAAGGACAAGGTGCAGGGTCTTCTTGGCCCTGGTCACGCCCACGTAGAACAGGCGGTGGACGTTGTCGCCGTTGATGGCGTACTCTTTGGCGAACTTGGGGCTCAGGTCCATGAGCAGCATGACGTTGTCCGCCTCCCCGCCTTTGGCGCCGTGGATGGTGGACAGTCGGATGCGGGGGACCTCTGACAGCTTCGTACCGCGGCGCAGCAGCGCGATGAGGTATTCCCGGCGGTCATCAGGGATCTTGGTCAGGGCTTCGTGCCAGATGACGTCCGTCTGCAGACCGAAGTGCTCTTTGAGCTGCTCCAGGCTGTAGTGCTGGGTCGCCTCGCCGTGCTTGAAGGTCTTGTGGCCCCGGGCCACGGCACTCGTATCTAAATACTTGTATATGTTCTTGATGGCCTCGCCTGAGACGGTCTTGCCCCGGCGCAGCCGCTCCCAGTCCCCTACGGCGTGGGCGATGTTGGCTGACAGGCTTGGGATGCCGTTGCGCTCAAACAGCAGCCCCAGGCTCTTGAGCCACTCGTGGATGGGGTTGAGCATGTAGTTGGTGGCCGCCAGCAGCAGCCACTGGCCATCGGCAATGGGGATGTCTTCGAAGCGGTAGTAGGTACAGACCTCGCCTGCGAAGTCGCGGGGGCGCCAAGTCTTTTCCTGGCGCTCGCGGATGCGGGTGACGATCTCGTTGGCCAGGGTGTGCACGCGGGCCGGGACGCGGTAGGACTGCTCCAGGACGGTGATGTGGCCGCGGAAGGACAGAAAGCTCTTGACGTCAGCGCCTGCCCAAGTGAATACTGCTTGATCGTCGTCTCCGGCGAGGAAGACTCTTTTCGCCTTTTCGGCCAGAGCCTCGACCAAATTCCACTGTAATCGGCTTAGGTCCTGGGCCTCATCAACAATGAGGACGTCAAGCTCAGGCAGATGATCCGACTCGACCACGGCAAGCTCGAGCAGGTCGGTGAAGTCCAACAGGTAGTTGGCGTTCTTGTAATGACGATAAGTTCGCTCGACAAATTCGAAGTGATGCCACTCGATGTCCAGCCCACTTTGGTTGTAATGTTGGCGTAGATCAACCCCTCGAATACGCGCCAAGTTGATCTCGTTGAGTATCGGGTTGTCCGCCTTAACGAACGCCTCTTCATCGTCGGATGATAAGTTGAGTTCGATCCCGGCCTGCTGGGCAAATTCACGGAAGTTCTCCGCCTGCATGATGTCCTGGGTCCGCGTTCCGAGGACGTGGAAGGCCAGGGAGTGGAGCGTGCGGAAGTAGGGGAAGTCCGTGCGCGGATTGAGCTTGGGGAACTTCTGTACTGCCCTGTCCCGGGCCTCGTGCGCTGCCTTGCGGGTGAAGCTGAAGTAGCCGATGCTGTGGGGCGATGTCCCGGCCCCGAGCTCGCGATCTACCACGTTGAGCAGGTAGGTCGTCTTGCCCGCGCCGGGAGGGCCGAAGATCTTGTTGATCTCAGTCGTCATACTCGCCCCAGACCATGTCCTGAGTCCAGACCAGGATTGGGGTACCGGGCCCCATGTAGGCGCCCTCAATGTTGAACTCGATGTACTCCCGGGCTTCGTCGGAATCCATCCCCTCCCGCATAAGGATGGCGCGAATTCCCTCTGCATCGTAGGCCAGTACTTCCACCCGACTGCCGTCTATGTGGAAGACGTAGGTAGGGCCAAGAATGGCCTCGTCAAAACCGTCGAGCTTAAACATCAGAAGGGGCTCTCCTCGCGCTTGGTCTGCGTAGTGAACGGGGCGTCTTGCTTGTTGAAGCGGGGGATGCGCCAGCAGCGCACGGTCCGGCCCTTGAGAAACAGGCTGATGGGCTCACCGCCGATGTCGCGCATGCGCTGGGCAATCTTGGGGGTGGTCATCCCCTTAAAGTTGTTGCGCAGCAGGTGGGCCTCGAGGTCCTTCATGCGGAAGTAGGTCTTGGCCTCATCGTCGTCGGTGTAGGGCCGACCCATGATGATCTCGTCGCGCTCCATCGCCTGCTGCATGTGAGTGCTGAACTCTTCGAGCAGGTCGCTGAAGCGGCCGGTGATACTGGTGTCCTCGCTGGCCTCGGAGATCTGCTCCGTCTCCACCATTTCCTTCAGCAGGGCATTGAGCAGGTGCTCCCAGTCTTGCTTTCGCAGCGTTGGCGGGAGGACGTTGAGCTTCTCCACACAGGCCTTTTGGAAGGCAGTCTGCACAAACAGACTGTCGGTATCAAGTTCCAGGCGGCGGCCGTTAACGTCAAGAAACCACAGAGGCGGTTCGCTGGCGTACTTTGACAGGGAAGCGATCTGCGGAGCATCAGGGCCCGCGGAACCAATTCCGAACTTACGGGTACGACACAGTCCGCTGTTGCAGAAACTGTTGAGCGGGGCATCTTTGCACTTGTAGTTGTAGTCCTTCTTGCCGACCTGTTTGATGATCAGCTGGACTTCGTTGTTTGGCAGCGGCGGGCCAACATACTTGATGTTGTGCTCGACGAGCTTGTCCTCCCACGCGGCCGGGTGCGCGCGCTTCAGGAAGACACCGATGTTAAAAAGAGTATTGTTGCGACCGCCCTCAGGAATGCCTTGTGCACATAGTGCCTGTAGGCAGGGAGGACCGTCCTTGATAGGCGCATCCGGCGCTTTTGGCGGATCAGGAAAAGCCGAGATCGACTCTTGAACACTGGCCTCCCAGAGGGCGTAAAACTCTTCAAGTGTGGCTGCCGAGCCGTCCGAATTGAATGCATAACGCGTCCCGTTATCACCGCCGAAGTACGGGAGGTTGAGGAAGTTGCCGGTATCTCCTCGGTCCACGAGGATTTCGGCTTGCTTGGGGAAGATCTCTCGCCCGGCCTCGCCCAAGAGCGCCGCGGCGTTTTTCAGGTAGCCCTGAAACTCACGCGCGGGCTGCGGCTCGCGGGTGAAGAGGAAGACGTGTGCGCCGCCGGACTTGCTGCGGCAGACCACCAGTGGCAGCTTGAGCTGCGCTATTTTTTCGACCAGTCCCTTATGGTCAAGAGGGTACTGATCAATATCAATGCAACCCCAGATGCAAGTGTTGTCAGCACGAATAGGAATAATGCCCAGGGAAGGCTCAACACCATCAAGATGTTTTTCCCAAAGGTCGTCGGTTGGTGGTTTCCTAACCACCGTGGCCTGACCGGCCTGCTTCCCGTCGCCTCGTTCTGACTTGATCCGGTAGGTTCCATACGCGATGTCCAGGCCTGCAAAGATGGCTTTGAACCGGGTGATGTCTGTCATGCTGCTCTCTATGGAGGATGGGGGTGGCCGGTGCTGATCTCCGGCCTACTGGTGAGCACCTCGTCTTAGGAGGCATCGAAACGGTGCCAGCGCGTATCCTCTTTGCGCATCAGCCTGCGCATTCACCCCCAAAAGGTTAGAACGGTGAATCGATAGGCGTACCGTTTTCCGTCTCGTGCTTGACCTTGACCTCGCCCGCACCGATCTGCGAAGCGAAGGCCTTGGCAGCCATATACAGGGACTTGTCAGTCACGGGACCAACTTTCTCCACCTCCCAACCAAACCACTTGCCCTTGTCGTTGGACTCAGCCTGAGTCGTCAGACGGTACAGGTGGCTGTACATCGGAGGAGTGAACGGGCCGTTGGCACCCATGAGCTTGGCCGACATCATCATGCTGTTCCACTTGCGGCTCTTCTTGAGCTGGGTGGACTTCATGGTGATGAGCGCGGGCTCCGGCACACCGTCCTCGTTGACCACCATCACGTAGTGATTGGCGGTATTCTCGATGTAGTTGCCGTTATCGAGATAGTCCTTGTTGTCGCCCGGTTCGCGGTGCGTGCGGCTCAGGATGTCAGACGTGGCCGGGTAGATCGAGATGGGGGCACCACTGCCGCTGCCGCGCGGGGCCCATTCGATGTACTGGCGCACGTAGGCGCAGGGGATGACCATGATGCCCTTCTTGCCATCGTAGAGCTGATTGCTCACGGTGTTGAGGACCATGCCGGGCATTGCCCCATCGAGCTCGCCGACCTCGGGGGAAGTGTTGGTCAGCAGGCGCAGGAAGGGAAGAGCAAAGTCTTCCTGGCCCATGCCTTCAAACCCACTGTGGGCGTCTTGCTCAAAATCACTGGCCAGGGCCAGGGCGGTTTCTTGCTTCACTGCAACTTCGTTCTTAGCCATTTTCTCGGTTCCTTTTTCATGCGGACTTGATGGTTGCCTTCTGGCCGATAAACGCGCCAAAAAGCTCTTGCGGGAAAGCGTCGCCGCGTTCCACGCGCTCGCGAACCCACGCTTTGAGCGTTGCGGGTTCGATCTTCTGCGCTTGATCTACAGGGTAGTTCTTCTCGCGCAGCAGATTCAGTAGTTCCGCGCACAGGTCGTCTTCACCGCGACCGAAGCGCACGGAAACCGTGTTCTTGATGATGTCGTCGAAGCCGTGCTTGCGCAGCCACTCATAGGCTGCAGCGCGGTTCTCTTCCTTGATGGTGGCGCCGTAGAAGGGCTTGACCTCGATCTGACTGCCGTCAGACATGGTGAACTTCTTCATGCCCAACTCTTCGAGCTTGGCGGGGATCGCATCCTCCAGCAACTTGCGCTGCTGTTCCTTGCGCTCGCTCAGCACCTTGTCCAGGTCCTCGATCTCTTTCTCGAGTTCCTTGGCACGCTTGGCCAGAGCACCGACCGACGACAGATCGTCGTCCTTGACGGTCAGGGCGTTGGCATCTTCTTCAAACAAACTGTTCAGGTCACTCATGACGCTCTCCTTTCTCAGTGGTATCCAAAACGATGGGGATGTACAGGCGCTCACGGCGATCCCACTTCAAAACCTTGAAGCGGCCGCCGTTATAGAACGCAGCTATCGAACACGCCAAACCGATAGCTACGGGGTCCCCGGTCAGCAGCAAGAAGTCCTTGTCGCTGAATTCCATCAACTTGCGCTTGAGCGTGCGGATGGTGGGGGCCGTGGAAAAAGCGATCTGGGTTGTCGCGGGTAGCAACACCTTCAGTTCGCCAAACTTCATTGCCGCGGCGATGTCGTGGTTCGGCATCTCCTGGACAACGAAGACAGAGGGACTTTGGTTCACGTTTACGCTCTCCTTTCTTGAAACGTGCAAACAGTGTACACTGCTTTCACGGGTCGTCAAGTACCCGCCACCAGAAAGGAAGAAAGATGGACCAAGACCTCTCGCGGTACCCGTACCGCAACCAGCCGTTTGCCCACCAAGCAGCGTACCTTCAACGCTTCTGGAAGCACCCCGTCGTCGCCTTGTTTGCGGAGATGGGCACGGGCAAGAGCTTCATGCTCATCAACAACGCAGCCCTGCTCTACGACCGCGGCGATATCAACGGGATGCTGATCGTGGCACCCAAGGGCGTGTACCGCAATTGGTACAAATCCGAGCTGCCCAAGCACATGCCCGAGCACGTGCCGTACAAGATGGCCTGCTGGTCACCGTCCCCGCGCAAGGCGGAGAAGATGGAGATGGAGGCCATGCTCAACTACGTCGATGGCCTGCGCATCCTGATCATGAACATCGAGGCCTTCAGCACCGAGAAGGGCGTGAGCTTCGCGCGCACCTTCCTGCGGGTGACCAACAGCTTCATGGCCGTGGATGAGAGCACCACCATCAAGACGCCCAACGCCAAGCGCACCAAGAACATCATCAAGGTGGGCCGCGAGGCGCGGTTCAGGCGCATCGCAACAGGCTCCCCGGTGACGAAGAGCCCGCTGGACCTCTACGCACAGTGCGAGTTCTTGAGTGCTGACTGCCTGAACATGGCCAGTTACTACGCCTTCCAAGCACGGTACGCGGTCCTCGTTGAACGCAAGATGGCCACGCACACCTTCAAGCAGATCGTCGGCTACCGGCGCCTGGATGAGCTGCAGAAGCGCCTGGACAACTTCTCGTTCCGCGTGACCAAGGAAGAGTGCCTGGACCTGCCCGACAAGGTCTACACCCGCCGCGAGGTGGAGATGACCGCGGAGCAGCGCAAGGCGTACGACCAGATGAAGCTCATGGCTCTGTCCGTGATCGACCAGGGCATCGTAAGCACCAACAATGCCCTGACGCAGTTGATGCGCTTGCACCAGATCTGCTGTGGCCACGTCAAGCTCGACGACGGCAGCGAGGTGGAGTTCCCCAACAACCGCATCGACGAGCTCCTGGCTGCGCTCGAGGAAGTGGACGGCAAGGTCATCATCTGGGCCAACTACCGCAAGGATATCGAGCGGATCAAGAACCGGCTGCAGCACGAGTACGGCATGACGGCCGTGGCGTCCTACTACGGCGACACCGAGGCCGAGGAACGCCAGGAGATTGTCACCCGCTTCCAGGACCCCGACGACAATCTTCGCTTCTTCGTAGGCAACCCCCGCACCGGTGGCTACGGCCTGACGCTGACCGCTGCCAAGACCGTCATCTACTACAGCAACAACTTCGACTTGGAGGTTCGCCTGCAGTCCGAGGACCGTGCACACCGCATCGGTCAGACCAGCAAGGTGACCTACATCGATCTCATCACCCCCGGCACGGTGGACGAGCACATCGTCAAGGCCCTGCGCAGCAAGATCAACATCGCCAGCGCGGTGCTCGGCGAAGAACTGAAGGAGTGGCTCATCTAATGCAACTGATCCCTATTCGCAAGAAGTTCCAGTACCAACATCTGGATCGCAACGACAGCCCCAACGGCCGCACCTACGGCCCTGACCGGCTGCCCAGTGTCACCACCATCCTGTCCGCGACCAAGGACAAGACCGAGCTCAAGGCTTGGGCGGAGCGCGTTGGGCAGGAAGAGGCTGATCGCATCCGCAACGAAGCGGCTACGGTGGGCACGCACATGCACAACGTGGTGGAACGGCTGCTGCTCAATCGCCCGCTGGAAGTGCCGCGCACATGGCTCTCGGTCAAGGGTTACTGGATGGGCTACAAGCTCGTCGAGACGTTCTTCCCGAACGTCCAGGAGGTCTGGGGCACAGAGATCCCGCTGCACTACCCCGGCAAGTACGCCGGAACCTCTGACTGCATCGGCGTCTACCGGGGGGCAGAGTCGATCATCGACTTCAAGCAGACCAACAAGATGAAGCAGCGCGGCTGGATCGAGGACTACTTCATCCAGTTGGCCGCCTACGCCGCTGCGCACAACGTGGTCCACGGCACGAGCATCCGCCAGGGCATCATCCTGATGGTGGCCCAGGATGGCGAAACCAAGGAGTTCCTAACATGCGGCCGCGAGTTCGACGGCTACATAAATCAGTGGATGCGGCGCGTTGATCAGTACGTCGCCCAAAAAGAAGCCCCGGGGGTACCGGGGCTTAAAGACTTAACGTCTACAGGAGAAAACATAGACACATGAAACTGCGAGTTGCCCCGCGGTTCCATGATACTCCCGGGCCGCGGGCCGTCAACCCTTTTTCGCAGCTCGCATGTTGTCAACAAGGTTGGGGTAAGGCCGCCCAGCGGCCTTGGCCATCTTCTTAGCTGCTGCCTTCTTGGCAGGCGTCAGCTTCTTCGGTGCACCCAGGCCCTTGGGGCGGGGCTTGTCCCAGACTTCCTTCTTCATTTGAGGTTCCTCAGTTTGTACAGGGTGGACAGGTACGTCTCGATGGCCGTATCGATCAGGTTCTGCAACGGGGAATCTTCCTTGTCGCAGGCCATGTAGCGCAGCTTCTCGATGTCCTCCATGTGGGACTGCAAGGCATCTGCGATGTCCGGCTTTTCCCCATCGGCCGTCAGGATGGGGATGTCGTCGATGATGTGGTAGCGGCCCTGGTAGGCCTCAGCGATGGCGTCCGCGTTGTCCACGATCTCGTCGTAGAACGAACCGAGGGCCACGTGCTGCGAATAGCTCTTGGTCTTCCAATGCGCGCGGTGGGCCATGTCCCGGCTCAGGAACATGATGGCCAGAAGTTGTCCGATAGCCATGTTTTATCGCCCCGGGGTTACTGGTTGATTTTGACTAATCTGCGCTTGGCGTGCCTGCAGCATCGCGCTGATCGGATCGTTGGGGAACAACGCCGGATACATCAGCGGGACCTGGGGCGCGGCTGGCGGAGCGTTCTGGAACTCCGTCGGCAGACGCGGCTGGAAACTTGTGCCACGGGTCGGCGGAGCCGGCGGCAGCGTGCGCAGCATCTCCCGTGCGGTCGGGGCAGGAGCAGGAGCCGCGGGCCGCGGTTCGCGGGCCGTTTCCCTGGCCACACCGGACACTTCCTGCACAGCAGGGGCCACGGCACGGGGGACGTAGGTCGTCGGCGAGATGCCGATCTTGCTCAGCTCTGCTGCCACCTTGGCCGCTTCCTGGGGCGTGCTCACCCGGGTGATGCTTTTGGCAAACTCGGGATCCTCCAGGGCGCGGGTGAAGATGCGCTGGTACAGGCGGTTCTCAAGGCTGCCGGTCAGGCGCACCATCAGAGCCAGGGCCCCGGTGCTCGGATTGATACGGCCCACAGCCGCCTCGCGGGCGGTGGTGGTCAGCCACTGGATGCCGGAACCGAAGGTGCGCTTCAGGGCCTCGTCCAGTGACTCGAAGGCCGGGATCTGTCCAGTGACGTCCGCAAAAGCGTTGACCCGACGCTGCAGGTCGGCCAAAACGCGCAGATCTTCCAGGTGCTTGGTGTCCTTGAACAGGACGCGCAGAGCCTTGTCGTTGGTGTCCAGGAACGTCTTGAGCGCACCGCCACCCTGGGCGCCTTCCATGGCCACGTCATAGACCGAACGGCGCAGGGCGGCGAGGTTGTCGGGGTCCTTGCCCAATTGGTCCACCAGCACCCGCATCTTGGCCGGGTCGCGCAGAGCGTCGGCCATGATGATTCGGGCATCGGCATCCGGGCGCACAGCCTTGGCCAGGAGCGCGTCGAGCTCGTTGTTCTTGGCCTGAACTTTCCGCTGATCCAACTGGCCCAGACGTACGATGAAGTCGTCGGCCATCCGCAGCTCATCTTGGAACCGCTGCTGGATGTTCTCCGGCAGGGCATCAACGATGTTCTGGTTGCGGTCCAGCACTTGGCGCATCTTGCGCGGATCGACAAGACCGTCCTTGTCCACCACGTTCTTGCTGCGCAGCCAATCCATGGCGCCACGCTCGATCAGGCTCTGGCCCTCCGGCGTTCCCTGCAGCGCGGTTTGCAGTTGACGCAGGTCCTGTGCGTTGCTGAAGGCCCGGCTCATCAGGTCTTCATTGGGCAGCAGGAACTCGCCACGCGTGGTCTTCTGCGTGGTCAGCAGCGGCAGACTCTTCTCGAACTGATTGCGGTAAGAATCCAGCGTGCTCTTGAGTACGTTGTACTGCTC
>JACCDU010053702.1_pt1 | contig 11522 bp, 9 predicted proteins | sample 7446081 | NCBI WGS metagenome assembly JACCDU01 (sample SAMN15323447, study PRJNA562643) | freshwater metagenome | isolation source: river surface water | place: USA:Blue River Watershed | collected 2017-08-17 | reverse complement strand
GCATCGACAGTCCGTGCGTAGCCGCCCCCATGATGATCAGGCTGACGTTGTTGCCTTCGGCATAGCGCAGCAGCGCCTGCGCGACATCATTCGACTCGATCACGTGGTACGACACCTGATGGCCTGACAGGTCCAGCCCATCGGCCCATTTCCGGAAACCGGCCAGGTGCTGGCGTTGCAACCAGGTTTCGCTCTTGTCCTTGTGCTCGCCGGCGCCAAAGAGGCCGGTATTGACCACCGTGACCACCGCGAGCTGTGCGCCGGGACGCGTGCCCAGCGAGCGCGCCGTCGCCTGCCGCAGCGCATACATCGCCACATCGCTGACATCGTAGTTCGGCACCGCGACCATCACGATCGGCACTTCCGAAATCTGCTGCGAAGGCAGCGGGCTGGGTTCGTACTGCATGCCGGCTGCGCGCAGCCAGCGCTTGAAGTGCCACCAGAATCCCTTGCCCTGGATGCGCTTGCCGCGCTCGGTGACTGTCACCTGCCCCGGATTGCGCAAGTCAAACATCAGGTGCGCCGCCGACGGATAGCGCTGGCTGGCCTGCGGTTCGAGGCAGCGCAGGATCACTTCCTGCAGCCACTCGGGCAAATCGGGACGCCAGGCGCGCGGCGGCTTGGGGCTGGCCCACAGCCGCTGGCGCAAACCGCCGGTGGTGGTCGGCGAGCCGAACGGCGTCTCGCCGGTCGCCATTTCGTACAGCATCACGCCGATTGCAAAAATATCGGAGCGCAGGTCACCTCGCATGCCGACCACCTGCTCGGGCGCGATCCAGGTCGGCGAGCCGACTGCCTTGCGGAATTCCTCGGCCAGCAAGTCCGGGTAATCCGCATGGCAGGACAGGCCGAAGTCGAGCAGCACGATGCGCTCGCCATCGACGCCGATCGCCGCCACCATCACATTCGCTGGCTTGAGGTCCAGATGGCAAACGTTCTGCTGATGCAGGCTGTGCACCGCCTGCGCGAGGCCGGCGCCCAGGCGCACGATGGCGTCGACGGGAATCGGTTCGCGCGCCTGCCTGAAACTCTGCATCCACACATCCAGCGTGATGCCATGCACATGCTCCATCACGAGATAAGGCACGCGGTGCAGGTCGCCGGCGGCGACAAAGCGCGGCACGTGCGGCCCGTGCAAGACCTGCAGCAGCTGGTGCTCGACCTCGAAGCTGACGATGTTTTCGCTGCCGTCACCTTCGCGCATCAGCGGCACCTTCATCACCATAGGGAACGGCGGCTCGCGGCCGTCCGCGTAACTCACTTCGTAGATGCGCGCCATCGCCCCCGCGTGGATGCGGGTACCGATGCGGAACCCGTCGAGTTCATCGCCCTCGGCTGGCATGCTCATCGGCCGCTCTCCAGTCGGGTGGCCAGCACCTCGGGCAGGCCTGCAATGCGCATGTCGCGCACCACGGACAAATGGTCGTAAGACACGCGATGGAAGGTCAGCATATTGGCGCCAAGGTCGAGCAGTGCGTAATTTGCGCGCGTATCGCCGTCGCGCGGCTGGCCGCAGGAACCGACGGTCGCCAGCCAGTGCCGGTGCGGCCCCACGGGAATGGCGACGCCGGCGCGCGGCTTGAACGGCATCAGCTGGCGGCCGGTGCCGCGGTAATACAACGTCTGCTGGTGCACATGGCCGCCGAACACATAACGTATCACCGCATCCTTGCTGGCCGCGTCCAGACTGCGCGATGCCAGCCGCTCATCCAGTACGTAGTGCCACTTCTCCGGCGCATCGGCCGTTGCATGCACGAGGAACACGCTGCCGCGGGTCGCGGTCAGCGGCAGCTGCGCCAGCCACTCGCGCTGAACATCATCGATATGCTTGAAGGTCCAGGCCGCCGTCATGTCGCCCCAGGTGGAGCCGGTGAGCACCGGGTTCACGGGCAGCACGTCATGGTTGCCGCGCAAGACAATCGCGCCTTCCTGCTGCAGCTCGCGACAGCGCTCAATGACTTCGGATGGATGCGGACCGTAGCCGACGATGTCGCCCAGGATCGCGAACTCCGTCGCCCCCTGCGCGCGCGCATGCGCGATGCAGGCGTCAAGCGCGGGCATGTTGGCGTGAAGGTCGGAAAGCAGTGCGAGTTTCAACGGACGGTCTCGGCATCCATGGGCGGGTCGGCCGACAGGTCGACCCGCGGGTTGAATGTTATCGACATTATGATCGTCGCCGGCAAGCGCGGCGACGGCATCGATTTGCGCCAGTTTACCCCGCGGCGAGGCCCTTGCGGGCGCCCGGCTGTGCGCGGTGCGTCAAATAGTAAAGCAGCGGCAGCACCAGCAAGGTCAGCACCGTCGACGACAGGATGCCACCGATGACGACCGTCGCCAGCGGACGCTGCACCTCGGCGCCGGTACCGGTCGCGATCGCCATCGGCAGGAAGCCGAGCGACGCCACCAGTGCCGTCATCAGCACCGGCCGCAAGCGGGTCAGCGTGCCTTCGCGCACCGCATCCAGCAGCGCATGGCCATCATCGCTGAGCTTGCGGATGAAGGTGATCAGCACCAGCCCGTTCAGCACTGACACACCTGACAGCGCGATGAAGCCGACTGCCGCCGAGATCGACAAGGGTATGTCGCGCAGCCACAGCGCCAGTACGCCGCCAGTCAGTGCGAACGGGATGCCGGTGAACACGAGCAGCCCATCCTTCAGGTTGCCGAACATCGCGAACAACAGCACGAACACCAGGAACAGCGCTGCCGGCACGACCAGCTGCAAGCGCTTGGAGGCCGACTGCAGGTTCTCGAAGGTGCCGCCCCAGCTGATCCAGTAGCCGGTGGGTACCGCCAGATTCGCGAGGTGCTGCTCGGCTTCGGCGACGAAGGAACCGACATCGCGCCCGCGCACGTTCGCGGTCACCACCACGCGCCGCTTGCCATTCTCGCGGCTGACCTGGTTGGGCCCCGGCGACAGGTGCAGGTCGGCGACTTCGGACAGCCGGATGAAGCTGGACCGGCCATGGCTGCCGGCCGGCAGGCTGACCGGCAGGCGGCGGATCGCATCGATGTCTGTACGCAGCGACTCGGGCAGGCGCACCACGATGTCGAAGCGGCGGTCGCCCTCGAACAGCGTGCCGGCCATGCTGCCGCCGACGGCCGCCGCCACCACGTCCTGGATATCCTGCACGCTGAGCCCATAGCGGGCCGCCTTCTGGCGGTCGATATCGACGGCCAGCACCGGCAGGCCGGTGGTCTGCTCGACCTTCACTTCGGATGCGCCGGGCACGCGCTGCAAGCGCCCGGAGATATCTTCGGCGAGTCGGTTCAGGAGGTCCATATCGTCGCCGAACACCTTGACGGCCACGTCGCTGCGCACGCCCGAGATCAGCTCGTTGAAGCGCAGCTGAATCGGTTGCGAGAAGTCGTAGTTGTTGCCGGGGATCTGCCACACCGTGTCGCTGATGGCCTGCAGCAGTTCGTCGCGCGTCTTGCGCGGCGCCGGCCACTCCTCCATCGGCTTCAACATGATGTAGCCGTCGGACAGGCTGGGCGGCATCGGGTCGGTCGCGATCTCGGCGGTACCGATGCGGGTGAACACGCGCTCGATCTCGGGGAACTTCGCCTTCAGCGTAGTCTCGATCAGCTTCTGCATCTCGACCGCCTGTGTCAGGCTCACGCCCGGCGCGCGTATGGTCTGCACCGCGAAGTCGCCTTCGTTCAGGTTGGGCACGAACTCGGTGCCCAGGCGCGTCATCAGCAGCGCGCACAGCACGACCAGCACGCCGGCCGCAGTCAGCACCGTCGCCTGCATCGACATCGCCTTCTCGTATAGCGGCAGGTACCAGCGGCGCGCGGCGTGCATCAGCAGGCTTTCCTTTTCTTCGACACGGCCGGTGACGAACAGCGCCACCGCCGCCGGCACGAAGGTCACCGACAGCAGCATCGCGCCCAGCAAGGCCGCGACCACGGTGAAGGCCATCGGATGGAACATCTTCGCTTCGACGCCGGCCAGGGCGAAGATGGGCAGGTACACCACCATGATGATCAGCTGCCCGAAGACCAGCGGTCGGCGCGACTCACGCGCCGCTTCGAATACTTGCTCGAACCTTTCTTCTCTGGTCAGCATGCGGCCTTGCTGGTGCTGGGCCTCCGCCAGGCGGCGGATGCAGTTCTCGACGATCACCACCGCGCCATCGACGATGATGCCGAAGTCAAGCGCGCCCAGGCTCATCAGGTTGGCGCTGACGTTGAATTTCACCATGCCGGTCAGCGTGAAGAGCATGGCCAGCGGAATCACGGCGGCCGTGATCAGCGCCGCGCGCAGGTTACCGAGGAAGACGAACAGCACCGCGATCACCAGCACCGCGCCTTCCAGCAGGTTTTTCTGCACGGTGGCGATGGCCTTGTCGACCAGGTTGGTGCGGTCGTAGACGGTCACGACGCGCACGCCCGTCGGCAAGTTGCGATTGATTTCCTTCATGCGCTTGTCCACCGCCTGCGACACGGTGCGGCTGTTCTGCCCCATCAGCATGAAAACGGTACCGAGCACGACTTCCTTGCCATTTGCGGTGGCTGCGCCAGTACGCAGTTCGCGGCCGATCTCGACGTCGGCCACATCGCGCACGCGCACCGGCACGCCGCTGGCGTTCTTGATGATCACGTCGCGAATGTCTTCCACGGTGCGCAGCTGGCCCGGCACGCGCACCAGGTATTGCTCGCCACGCTTCTCGATGTAACCGGCGCCGGCATTCTGGTTGTTGCGGTCGACGGCAGCCACCAATTCGCCGATCGACACGCCCACCGCCGCCAGCCGGTCCGGATTCGGCGCGACCTGGTATTCCTTCACATAACCGCCGATCGAGTTGATCTCGGTGACGCCTGGCACGTTGCGCAGCTGCGGCTTGACGACCCAGTCCTGAATCTCGCGCAAGTCGGTGTCGGTGTATGCCGAACCATCGGGCTTGCGCGCTTCCTTTGCCGCCTCCACCGTCCACAGGTAGATCTCGCCGAGGCCGGTGGCGATCGGACCGAGCTCGGGCGACAGACCCGGCGGCAGGCGGTCGCGCGCCTGTGAAATGCGCTCGTTGACCAGCTGGCGTGCAAAGAAGATGTCGACGTCATCGTCGAAGATCACCGTCACCTGCGACAGGCCGTAGCGCGACAGCGAGCGCGTCTGCTGCAAGCCCGGCAGGCCGGCCATCACGGTCTCGACCGGATAGGTGATGCGCTGCTCGGCCTCGAGCGGTGAATAGCCGGGCGCATAGGTGTTGATCATTACCTGCACATTGGTAATGTCGGGCACGGCATCGATCGGCAGCCGAAGGTAGCTGTAGGTGCCGATGCCGGCCAGCGCAATCGCGGCGAACATCACCAGCAGGCGCTGCGTGATCGAGAACTGGATCAGTCTTTCGAACATGGCGGGGTTCCCGGTCAGTAGCCTTCTTCGGTGGCCTGCTTGGCCAGCTCGGACTTGATCACATAGCTGTTGCGCGCTGCATAGCGGGTACCGGCCGGTAGTCCCTGTGCAATCTCGATATGCTTGCCATCGCTACGGCCGGGCGTGATCGGATGGGCGATGAAGCCCTTGTCGTCGCGCACGAAGATCACCTGCTGTGTGCCCAGCGTCTGCAAGGCATCGGATTGCACGGCGACCGGCACCTCGACATCATTGGCCTTGACCTCGACATTGACGAACAGCCCCGGTCGCCAGGTGCCCTTCGGGTTCTGGACCAGGATGCGAACCTTCGCCATGCGGGTCTGCTCGCCGACCAGCGCACCGATGAAAGCGACGGTGCCGGTGGTCTGCGCATCAAAGGCGGTGGCGCGCAGGGTCACCTTGTCGCCGACATGGATCAGCGGCAGGTCCTTGGCCGGAATCGCGGCTTCGGCCCAGACGGTACCGAGGTCGGCAATGGTGAAGATGGGCGTGTCTTCCTTGACCGCCTCGCCGATCGACAGGCTGCGCTCGACCACCAGGCCGTCATACGGCGCGCGCAGCTCGAAGCGATTCAGTTCCCTGGCGCTGGCCGAGACGCCGAGCGCGAACAGCTTCTGTTTCGCATTCTCGAGGTCGATGGTCGCTTCCTGCACCGCATGCTGGGCCTGCAGGTAATCCTGCTCGGCGGTGATCTTCTGCTCCCACAGGCGCTTCTCGCGGTCGTAGACCGATTTCGCAAGTTCGAGCCGCTTCTCGGCAGTCTGCAGGTTGCTGCGCTGCTCGGAAATCAACTGACTGGAAAAGATCGCCAGCACCTGCCCGCGCTTGACCTGCTGGCCGGTGGACACCAGCACGCTCTCGGCAATGCCCGCCACGCGCGGTACCACGTGCACGGTCCGGTCGTCATTGAGCAAGACCTCGCCCGGGAATTGCACGTTCGATGCGATGCGCGCCGGACCGGCGGTCTCGACGGCGATGCCGGCTGTCTTGACCTGCGATTCCTCGAGGTCGATGCGAGGCGCATGCTGCGCGGCAGCCGGCGTCGTTGCCGAGGGCCTGGCCTGCGCGGCGGGCGATTCATCATCGTCGCCGACCTTCACGCTGCGGCCCTTGTCCATCGATAGTATCCATGCGCCGACTGCGACACCGACCACCAGCAATGCGGCAATCGCCTTGAACTGGCTGGCGCCGTGCTGGCGCTGCTTGGGTTTGATCATCTGCTTGCTCCGCGTAAGCCTGGCTTGATTCATTGATTCATTCATGTCCGTTCTTCCCTGCGTCAGCGGCCATCAATGGTGCCGAGAATACCGTCGAGCTCGGCCAGTGCCGCATGCACTGCCGCGATCGCCGTCAGGTATTGCGCGGTGGCCGAGAACAGCGTGCGCTGCGCGTCAAGCAGCTCGAGGAAGCTGAATTTTCCGTTTTCAAAGCCGATGGTCGCCGCCTCGTAGGCGCTGCGGGCGCCTGGCAGCACGTCGCGCTGCAGCAGCTCGGCCTCGCGATGACGGGCATTGACCTTCTCCAGTGCCTGGTAAGCATCGGCAGCGACGCTGGTGCGCACGGCTTGCAGTTCATCGCGCGCCTTGTCTTCGCGCCGCAATGCCTCGAGGAGATTGCCCTGATTGCGGTTGAACACTTGCAGCGGCACCGAAACGCCGACCAGCAGCTGGTCGCGCCCGACGGTATCTTCGCGGCGCTTCATGCCGACGCTGACGGTGAAGTCCGGCACGGTGCGGCTCTGCTCGACGCCGACCAGTGCCTTGCGGCGCTGCAGTTCTCGTTCGGCCCGCAACAACGCGGGCGCGCCTGGCAGCCGCTGCTCGATGGCTATCCCATCCGGCAGCTCGGGCAAGCGGTCGACCGAGCCTTCGGCGAGGGTGAATTGCGGCATCGGATTGCCCCACAAGCTGGACAAGCGGGTACGCGCATTGCGCAAGCCGCTCTCGGCCTGCACCAGCGCGACCCGTGCACCGGCTTCGGCGACGCGTGCCTTGGTTTCTTCAACCGGCGACACCTTGCCAGCGGTGACGCGACGGCTGGCCACGTCGGTGGCGCGACGCGCGAGGTTCAGGCTGTCTTGTGCGGCGCGCAGCAATTCTTGTGCGGCCAGCACATCGAAGAATGCAGCGGAAACCGCGGCGCGCAGGCGCTGTCCGCGGTCAGCGAGATCGGTCCGCGCGACGTCGCGGCCGCGCTCGGCCGCTTCGACGCGTGCTTCGCGCTTGTTCGCGGTCTCGACCGGTACATCGAGCTGGGCGGTGCTGGTGCTTGACAGGCGGCTGGCATCGTCAGTCTGGAACACGAATTCGGGATTGGGGCGCAGCGAACCTTGCAGCACCTGCCCTTCCGTGGCCTCGACCTCGCGGCGCGCGACCGACAGCGTGGGACTGCCCTCGCGCGCGAGTCGCTGCGCCTGCTCCAGCGTCAAGGGCGCCGCTGGCTCCTGCAGCGCGGCGGCGCTGGCCGGCATCGCGAGCCAGACAGCGAGAATGAAAGAAAAATGACCTTGCTTGAACATCCGTATCTCCGTGGCGAATGCCATCGACAGCCGATGGCAGCCGGGCGCGCGCGACAACGCGCGCCGTCTTCAATCAGGAGCGGAAACAGCCGCTCAGGCGGCGAGCCAGTTGGGGCGCTCGGGCCTGGGCTGGGGTCGGGATGGAGGGAGGTGCTGGATCAGCGCTTCGCCGGCGACAGCCGTCGCGTCGAGCGCCGCGCTTGCCGGTGCCGAGGGCATGCCGGCCAGCGCATGCGCGTGGCAGACGCTGCAATCGAGGTCGGCGCCGGCGAGGCTGGCGGCCGCGCTGCCGTCATCGCTGACATCGCCGGCATCGACGAAGCCTGCCGCGTGGTCGGCGGGAGGCGCAGCGGCTTCATACAGGGCCTGGGCCCGGGCTTGCTCGGCAGACCCGGCCAGGTGCTGGCCGTGCCGATGCTCGTGATGGCCGAAGTGGCGCGCCGCCGCGCCCTGCTCATGCCTGCAATAGCTGGCCGCCGCCGCCCAGGAGGCTTGCAGCGACAGCAGCGAAATCAGCAGGATGGCGAGCACTTTGCGCATGGCAGGCAGTTTAGCAGCTAGGACCGGAGGAGTGCGATTTCCACTCAGGTCCAGTCGGATGCCGCCTGCAGCAGGTGATCGCGGAACACCGCGGCAATCGGCGACAGGCGCTTGCCCTTCGGGTGCACCACGTGCCAGCGCGATTCGATCGGGAAGCCCTGCACGTCAAGTACCGCCACATCCTTCTCGGCCTTGCCCTCGAGCGCGTGACGAGACAGCACCGCAATGCCGAGGCCACCGGCGACGGCCTGTTTGATGGCCTCGTTGCTGCCCAGCTCCAGCCGCAGGCTGGGATCGAACTTCAGCTTGCGGAAGTGGCGATCGGACGCCATTCGCGTACCCGAGCCCCGCTCGCGCAGGATGAAGCGTTCGCCACCCAGCTTCTCGATCGGCAGCTTGCGCCGGCGCGCCAGCGGATGCGACGGGGATGCGATCAGCACCAGCGGATTGGGCAGGAAGACCTTGTCCTCGAGCTCGATATCGGTCGGCGGCGTCGACATGATGTACAGGTCGTCGAGGTTGTCGCGCAGGCGGGCGACGACGCCGTCGCGGTTGAGCACTTCGAGAGAGATCTCGATCTCGGGATGCAACGCGCAGAAGCTGCCCAGCAGGCGCGGTACGAAGTATTTCGCGGTGCTCACCAGCGCCACCTTCAACTTGCCGCGCGTGAGGCCGCGCATCGCATCGAACTTCTGCTGCAGCGCCTCCCATTCGCCGGCGATGGCGCGGGCGGTGCGCGCCAGTTCATGGCCGGCCTCGGTCAAGTGCACGCGCCGCTGTATCACTTCATAGACCGGCATGCCGACGGCCTGCGTGATTTCCTTGAGCTGCATCGACGCCGTCGGCTGGGTCACGTGCATCACGCGGGCCGCGGCGCTGACGCTGCCGGTATCGGCGAGCGCAAGGAAGAGGCGCAGCTGGCGGAAGGTCAGGTTCATAGATAAAAATCTATATATATGACATTAACAATTGATTTTACCTGATGTTAAGCAGCCGGTAGGATGCACGCCATTCTGGAGAACCCCATGCACAACCTGCTCGACCCTGCGATTCTTTTCTTTGTCTTCGGCCTGGTGGCCGGCCTGCTGCGCTCGAACCTCGAAATACCGCCGGCGATCGCGAAATTCCTGTCCTTGTACCTGCTGATGGCACTCGGCCTCAAGGGCGGCTTTGCGCTGTCGGCCTCCGGGCTGTCGCCGGCAATTGCGGCCACACTGGCCGTGGCCATCCTGATGGCCTTCGCGGTGCCGGTGCTGGGCTATCAGTTCCTGAAGCGGCATGCGGCGCGCTTCGATGCAGCGGCCGTGGCCGCCTCGTATGGCTCGGTCAGCGCGGTAACCTTCGTGACGGCGATGCAGTACCTCGAAAGCATCAACCTCCCCGCCGGCGGCCACATGGCCGTAGCGATGGTGCTGATGGAATCGCCAGCGCTGATCGTCGCGATCGTGCTGGCTAACCTGATCCGCGCCGAGAAGTCCGCTACCGCCGCCACGACCAACGTGCAGGTAACGACGGGCGGCACGCTGGTCGCGACCGGCGGTCCGGACAAGGGGCCGCTGTCGATCGCGCAGGTGCTGAAGCACTCGCTGACCGATGGCACGCACTTGCTGCTGATTGCTTCGCTGTTGATCGGCTTCCTCAGCGGCGACGCCGGCAAGGCCGTGATGAAGCCCTTCTCGGCCGACCTGTTCAAGGGCATGCTGGCCTTCTTCCTGCTGGACATGGGGCTGATGGTGGCGCGCAATCTCGGCGAGGTGAAAGGCAAGTCGCCGATGCTGGTGGCGTATGCAGCGCTGTCGCCGTTCGTCCATGCCACCATCGCGCTGCTGCTGGCGACGCTGATGTCCCTGCCGGCCGGCGATACGGCGATGCTGATGGTGCTGTCGGCCAGCGCGTCCTACATCGTGGTACCGGCTGCGCTGCGTCAGGCGGTGCCGGAAGCGAATGCCTCGCTGTACCTGGGCCTGCCGCTGGGCGTCACTTTCCCGATCAACCTGCTAGTGGGCATCCCCTTGTACACCTGGGCGGCGACACAACTGGCCCCTTGAACGCGCGGCCCGGCAGCTGGCAGCTGGCGGCCGGGGGGTGCTGCAGGCACGGCCGGCCTTGCCCGGCCGCAGCCAATCTGGCTTCGGGTCCAAATTGTTACGGATCGTATCCCTGATGTAACAAGCGACTGCACCTCGGTATAAAGACGCTGACGGCAAGGCATTTCGCCCGCCGGCGTTACCAAAGAGACAATCGCATGACTCCCAAAGAGAAGAAGCAACTCGAGGATTTCCTGGTTCAGCTGGCCTGGTTCCGCGACGTGAAGCGCGACCCCGAGGGCGACGACCTGATCCATTCGGCACTCGACAACCAGCCTGATGCCACTTGCCTGCTGGTGCAGCGCAGCCTGCTGATGGAGAGCACGCTGGCCGCAGCCAGCTCACGCATCACCGAACTGGAACGCCAGCTGCGAGCCGTGCAGCTCGGCGCACAGCTTGCCCAGCCCGGTGGCGCAGCGATGCAACACGCCTATCCGGCCTGATCATCAAAGAAATTTCTTCGCCAGCGCCGGATATCTACCGCAAAGATATTGCGGCTTGGGATGTCGATCATGGGCGCTGGCCCGCACCGGCGAGCCGGCCCATTGGACCCCTACCGCATCGCCACTGGTGCAGATGCTGAGTTCCATGCCTGGCCATCAGGCATTCAAGATTCGACGGAACCCAACACGGCCGATAAGGTATCGGTGGCGGCATCAGCCTCAATCACCGCATCGGTCCATGCTTCGAGCTCTGCTTCAGTGGCAGACTCGATTCGAGACGTCGCCCAGGCCGGCAGTTGGCCAAAGCGTCTCTCGAGAAGCTTGCGCAATACCTGCAGCCTCCCCTCGACCCGTCCTTGCTGCATCCCTTGCTGCATCCCTTGCTGCATCCCTTGCAGAATACCGGCCTCCACACCCTCTTCCCGAGCCAGCCGCTCGATTGATGTCACATAACGCATAGTCGCTTCCTCCTCCAACAGATCAAGATTTCGCCTGAATTGCTGTTCCAGTGCTGGCGGCAATCGCATCATCCAATCAATTACTCTGAACAG
>JACCDU010220183.1_pt1 | contig 11524 bp, 11 predicted proteins | sample 7446081 | NCBI WGS metagenome assembly JACCDU01 (sample SAMN15323447, study PRJNA562643) | freshwater metagenome | isolation source: river surface water | place: USA:Blue River Watershed | collected 2017-08-17 | reverse complement strand
CAGCCTCAGCAGCCAAGCGTTCTTCTTCAGCAGCAACATCTTTTAAACTTTCTTGCAGTTCCTTGGTATTTTCATCGGTAGCCACAATAGATTGCTGCTCAGGCGCCGTTTCTGTTGTCTTGGCATCCTGGCAAGCGCTAAGCCCGATCAGTAGGGTAGAGAGCAAAATAAATTGCGTTTTCATAACGTGAGTTTTGGTTTATTTCCTTTTCCAGTTGAAAAATTCTGCACTTTCTTCAACTGCAGATTGAAGATAAGAATTTGTTGAATCTGAATCCGTGAGTGCTTTATTAAACGTAGCAAAATCTTCATCACTCAGAGTAATTTTATCAGAGGTACTCAAAGATTTTTGCATTATTTCTTTCTCAGTTGATTGCTGAGTATTTTGAGCGTTTTGTGACATAACTTTAGGGAGTTTTATGAGCTATAAAATTACTCAATTTTTAAATTTCTTTCCTAAACTTCATCGATACTTCTCAACAAGTAGATGTACTTCTTTTTCTAGAATTGGTAAGTCTCGTGTGAGGATCACCCAAATGATAATTGCATCCACATTGTCATAGGAATGTATGACCCAATTCCTTAAATTAACAATCTTCCTTGCATTGCTAATCTCGAAGTGAGGATAGATCTTTAATATTCTATTTACTGCTTCTCCAATAATTTCAAGTTCGCGCTCAACACCTCTTTTCAACAGTTTATTTTGATCAAAATCGTTAAATGATTGGTTCGAACCAACAAATTCTCTGATTGATAAAATGGAGGTTTGAATATCAAATAAATATTTCAAAACCTCAGGCTGCATATAGCAATTTTTTTGTCTTTTCGACAGAGGCAATGAAGTAAGGATTTGATAAGGAGCGCTCTGTGAGTAGATCAACTTTTCTACCAAAGAGTTCTTCGAGTTTTTCGTGCAAAGAAAAGTAGTAATCGGTGTAGTCTTCTAGAGATAGATCTTGAAATTTGATCATGATATCGATATCACTCAGTTCTGTAAATTCATCGGTTACAGCTGATCCAAATACATGCAGCGTAGCGACCTTATGTTCGAAACATAAATCGCGAATTTTTTCTAGCTGATTTTCGATGAGTGGATGCATTGTAACAAATATACGAAAATTGAAAATGAGTGGGGTTTCGGGATTACCTCACTGCGTTCGGTTTTCCAAGGATGTTTTATTTGAAGTACAAGGAAAAGTCAAGCGTTTGCAACGCTTTTCTTTTTTTATGGCTTAACCCTCGTTGAAGCGAGCTTCACTCGGTTTAGACCATAAAAAAAGTCCTTCCGGAACGGAAGGACTTTTCCTTGTGCCCACGACTGGATTCGAACCAGCACACCTGTTGGCACCACCCCCTCAAGATGGCGTGTCTACCAATTTCACCACGTGGGCAGCAGACTATCCGATTTGGAATCGGGGTACAAAGATAAATATTTTATGGAAATGTTTGTGAGGAAATGTAAGAAAGGTATAACTTCGACAAAATTTTTCATTTACGACTATGTCACACGTCTCTACCCAAAAGATTTCACTAGCTGGATTTTTAATTACACTAGGTATTGTTTTTGGGGACATCGGCACCTCGCCACTCTATGTTTTTCAGGCTATTACAGACGGCGGCAAACATGTTTCGGAAGCATTTATTTTAGGGGCGTTATCGAGTGTGATTTGGACCTTGATCTTGTTGGCAACGGTCAAGTATATTTACTTCGCTTTAAATGCAGATAACAAAGGTGAGGGAGGGATTTTTGCCCTTTTTGCGTTGTTGAAGAAGAAAAATTTGAAGTGGATTATCATTCCTGCCTTGATTGGATGTGCGACACTGATGGCCGATGGCTTTATTACGCCAGCCATTTCTATTTCTTCGGCCGTTGAAGGTGTAAATAATATCTTCCCGGAGATGCCCATCATACCGATTGTCGTCACAATTATTGTGATTCTGTTTGTGATTCAGCAATTTGGAACGGCGGCTATTGGTAAAATGTTTGGCCCCGTAATGATTATTTGGTTTGCGTTTTTGGGCTATTTGGGCTTCATTAATGTCATGCACAACACATCGGTTTTGCAAGCAATTAACCCTTGGTATGCGTACAACTTAGTAGCTAATGTTGACGGTGGTTTTGCAGTTTTGGGTTCTGTTTTCTTGTGTACAACGGGTGCAGAGGCGCTTTACTCAGATCTTGGGCATTGCGGTAAAGGCAATATTCGCCTTTCTTGGGCCTTGGTTTCTGTTTTGCTTGTCCTGAACTATTTTGGACAGGCAGCACTTTGTTTGTCTCCTGATTTTCATTTGGCCCCAAAACAAACCGTGTTTTATGCCATGGTGCCTGAAAACCTGATTCCGTTTGCAGTTGGTATTGCTACGGCTGCTACCATTATTGCTTCACAAGCGCTCATCACAGGGGTGTTTACACTCATGAACGAAGCGATCAAATTGAAGCTTTGGACCAACTTAAAAGTAAAATATCCTTCAGAACACCAAGGACAAATTTATATTCCGTTTATCAATTGGTTCTTGATGATTGGTTGTTTGGTGGTTATTGCCATCTTCAAAAGATCTTCTGAAATGGAGCACTCTTATGGCTTGGCGATCACGATTAATATGGTGATGACCTCGATTTTGATGGCAACCCTACTGTTTATTCGTTACCCGAAATTGAGAATTGTATTTAGTACCATCTTCTTTATTTTCATCAGTATTGAGATGATTTTCTTGGTCTCTAATATGGGTAAAATCATTTCTGGTGGTTGGTTTACTTTGGTGCTTTCTATTGGCTTTTTCTTGTTGTTATTCTTGTACTTCAAGGCCAAAAATTTACGTACAAGCATCACCGAATATTTACCAATGAATTCAGTGATTCCGTTGATCAATGCTGTTCATGAAGACAAAGGTGTCGTTTTTGAGGCAACCAACTTGGTCTTTCCTACGCGTTCAGATTCAGCTAACAAACTCGATTTAACAGTTTACCATTCCCTGTTTTACAAAAAGCCACGCAAGGCCTCTACGATCTGGTTCTTACACCTTGATATCCTCAATGAGCCGTGGGGAGTGCATTATTCAGTACATCAAATCATTGACAAGCGTTGTTATTTTGTGACGCTGCAAATGGGCTTCAAAGAAGAGCACCGCATTGAATACATGATGCGCAAGATTTATTGCAAGATGATTGAAAAAGGCGAACTCAGCGGCGAAAGCGTCTTTGAAAGTGTTCGTGGCAAGCTTGATCAAGTCGATTTCAAATTTGTGGTCTTGAATTCAAGAGTAGCCATGGACAACCAGCTGACACCTTTCCAAAAATTGTGTGTGCGCGCCTATCGTTTTGTGAAGTCAACAGGCTTGAAACCTGCCGAAGATTTTGGTCTCGACAAAACCAATGTTGTTGTTGATTACATTCCGATTACGGTCGCCAAGCAAGTTGATCAAGAACTCATTGAAGACTTCGAGAACTACTCGCAAACCATTTCAACACATTACACCTCTAAGTAATTGAGGTCTTTACCGAAAGTTTCATGTAACTGGCTCAAACTATAAAGCGCGAGCCCAATAAAAATAATGCCCACCACTGAGGCAGATACGCCGTCATTGATGCCCATTCCGATGAAGAGCCCAAAAAGCAATACTACAATATTGACCGAACCCCTGACAAAATTAGGTATGGTGTTGGCTGCAGTTGAGCGGATATTGGTGCCAAATTGTTCGGCAGCGATGGTTACAAAGATGGCCCAATACCCCGTGCCTGCACCTAATAAAAAGCACATGAGGTAATAGGTAGCTGAACTATTATTGAGGTTATGCAAATAGACCAAAAAGAAGAGGGTCATGGCCAATGAAAACCACAAATAAAGCTGCACTACCTTTTTGCGGCTTTTCCACCACTGACTCAGAAAACCAGCCAGTAAATCACCAGCACTAAGGCCAAGATAGCAATACATCACGGCCTTCCCGTTTGAAATGTCATAGACGCCTAACCAAGGCCCGAAATTATCGGCAGAATTCATCACTAACAAACCAACCGTATACCAAATTGGGATACCGATGCTGATGCAATGCAAGTACTTGATGAAGTTTTGTTTTTGACCGAAAATGAGTTTCAAGTTCCCTTTTTGAATGCTGTTGTCTTGGTGCATTTGTTCGAAAAATCCAGATTCCAATGCGCCAACGCGCAAGAGCAGTAGAACCAAGCCCATGGCCCCTCCAATTAAATACACCACTTGCCAATTGGCAGGTTTCCAGCCAGAAATATTTTCTATGAGTGCCCCAACTGCTTGTCCTTCGGCACCAATCAGTGAGGCAGCAACCGCCCCAAGTGCTCCGAATGTGACCACAATCATGGTGCCGTAGCCACGCGTTTCTTTGGGCATGAGTTCGCTAATGAGGGTAATGCCAGCGCCCAATTCTCCGGCTAGGCCAATCCCGGCCATGAGTCTGATCACTGTATAACTCGGAATATCAGTGACAAAGGCATTTAAAATATTGGCTACGGAATAGAGCAGAATAGAGCCAAAAAGCACTTTCAAGCGACCTTTTTTATCACCTAAAATGCCCCATAAGATGCCGCCAAGCAACATCCCGAGCATCTGAATGTTAAATAAGTACTTTCCGGTGGCTGCCCGAACAGCAGCGTCTGCATCAGGCATGATTGTTGCTAAACTTTCAGCCTTAACAACCCCAAAAAGTACGAGGTCATAGATGTCGACGAAGTAACCGAGAGCCGCTATAATAATGAGAAACAGAACCTTGCGCTGCGCTTGCATAGACTGAGAATTAAATAGAAAAATCGTCCAATAATACGTAATTTTAAAGAAAAATCAAGATGGTACATCACATCGGTCAACAAAGTTCAATTTTGGGTCAGTACATGGCCGAAATCAGAGCGGTTGGTATCCAGGAAGATCGCCTGCGTTTCAGACACAACTTATCTAGAATTGCAGAAATCCTGAGTTATGAGCTGTCTAAAACCTTGCCAAGCGTGCAGCAAGAAGTGCAAACTCCGCTTGGTCTTGCAATGGTGCCAGCACTTCAAAAGCAGCCCGTTCTTTTTACCATTTTACGTGCAGGTTTGGCCATGCACGACGGCGTATTGCGCACCTTTGACCACGCAGACAGCGCCTATATTTCTGCGTATCGCAAGCACAGCTCCCCGGAAGATTTCGAAATAGAGGTAGAGTATTTGTCGATCCCAGATATCGATCACAAAATTTGGATCATCTCGGACCCCATGTTGGCCACAGGCAGTTCTATGGTAGCGGTCTATCAGGCCCTCAGAAAACACGGTGCCCCGAGTCAGGTGCATATTGTATCGGCCATTGCTACGCCGGAGGCTTTGGCTTTCGTGAAGGCAAAACTACCTAGCACCACTCAAATTTGGGTAGGTGCCATTGATGCAGAGCTCACCGCAAAATCATACATTGTACCAGGTCTAGGAGATGCCGGCGACCTCGCATTCGGAATCAAACAATAAGCTAACAACCACATGAACTGGATCGGATTCTGGAGTATTTATTTTTTAGCCATGGTTAAATTCATGGTGTCAACCTTGCCAGGCCCGGGCTTTAAAATGGCCTTTCACGAAACCTGGTTGGCTGCATTTTTAGGTGCGGCAACGGCTTCAGCCATATTTTATTTTGGTAGCGAAGTCGTGATGCGCATTTCACATAGGCGCCGCATTCAAAAGCGCGAGGCCGCATTGGCTGCGGGTAAAGAACCCATCAATTATAACAAGCCAACCCGAACCAAAAAGTTCATCATTCAGGTCAAGCATCGCTTTGGTTTTTATGGCATTACGCTATTTGCCCCGCTTTTATTCTCGGTCCCGATTGGCAATTATGTAGTGGCTAAGTTTTATGGAAAATACCAAACCACTTTTTGGTTTGTGCTGCTTGGTTTGGCTTTCAATGCCTTTCTTTTGACTTTAATTAGTTATGCCTTCCTCTAAGCGTCATCTCTTTTTTGACCTCGACCGCACACTCTGGGATTTCGATAAAAATTCCGAGAATGCCTTGCGACAAATTTTTCAGGAAGAAGAACTCGAGGCGCGTTTGGGTGGTTTTGAGCATTTCCATCAGCAATATATTTATCAGAATGCCCATCTCTGGAAGCTCTACGGGAAAGGGAAAATTAAAAAGGATGAACTGCGCTATGAGCGCTTTCGTGTCACGCTCAAGCACTTTAAAATCCAAGACGAAAATTTAGTTAGAAGGCTCTCAGATGCTTATGTCCAGATTTCTCCTTTACAAACCGCCTTGTTCCCAGAGGCCATAGAAACGCTAGAGGCCCTTCAGCAAATGGGGTATCAATTGCACATTATTACCAATGGTTTTCAGGAGGTACAGTTTGTAAAGCTTGAAAATTGTGGCCTGCGTGCTTTTTTTGATGTAATTGTCTGCTCCGAGTTCATTGGTAAAAACAAGCCAGATCCAGCCATCTTTAAATATGCCCTGAACCAGGCCAATGCCAAAGCAGAAGCTTCAGTAATGATCGGAGACGACTACCACGTGGATGTTGCAGGTGCTTTGCGTGCCGGAATGCAAGCCATCTGGTTTGATCCGAGTGCAAAAAATAGCTACGCTTATGAGCACTGCATTTCAGAGCTCTCGGAACTCTTGACCTTAATACCTAAATTGAGTTTAACCTACTAGTTCTTGACGCGTTCTTTCGTACAAGACCATTCCGGTTGCCACGCCTACGTTTAAAGAAGAAATAGCGCCTTTCATTGGAATTTTACAACTGATGTCGGCCATATTGATGAGGTCTTGGGTAATGCCCGATTCTTCAGAACCCATAATGATGGCTACGCTACCGCGCAAGTTGGTTTCGTGCAAAGGCACCAAAGCTTTCTCGGTACAGGCGACCAAACGCAAGCCCGACTGCTGTAAATAGAACAACGATTGCTTGAGCTGCTCAGTTTTACAAATTGGCAAACGGTTGAGTGCACCAGCAGAAGCTTTCATGGCATCTGCAGTGGCAAGAGCCGAACCTTTACTCGGGATTAAAATTGCGTCTACACCCATGCATTCTGCGCTTCTGATAATGGCGCCGAAATTGCGCACATCGGTGATGCGGTCTAGTACAAGTACACTAGGTTTTTTACCTTCCTCGAGCCACTGATCAATGAGCGGTTCGATTTCTTGATAAGAAATAGGAGGGATCATGGCAATCACACCTTGGTGATTGCCTGTTGTGAGTGAGTCTAGTTTTTGATTCGGAACATACTGTAAGAAGTAGTTTTTTCCGGCAAGGGCTGCTCTGAGTTCTTCAAATAGCTCTTTGTTAATACCTTTTTGAATCAGGATTTTATTGAGTTCACGACCTGCATGAACCGCTTCGAGAACCGCTCTGATACCAAAGATGATATCGGTGCGTTCTTTGCGTTGGTACGTTTTTTCTTTGCGTTCTGGACGCTCGTTTTTTTGGTAATTATTTTCCATTAGTGGATGTTAAATTCGAGGTCTACATTGCCCTCGAGGGTGCGAGCGACGGGGCAAGCTTTGCCTGCTGCGATCACTTTTTTCTTGGTGGTTTCGTCCCAGTTGTTGCCACTGAGGTCGAGGTCAATGACGATTTTTGCAATGCGACGGGGCTCGGAAGCCATGATTTTTTCTACGCTTGCCTCAGCTGAATTGAAGCTTATGCCATGGTTTTGACAATAAATGCCCATGATGGTCATGATGCACGAGGCCAAAGAGGTGGCAACGAGGTCGGTCGGTGAAAACGCTTCTGCTCGGCCGTGGTTGTCTAGTGGGGCATCAGTAATGATTTTGGTGCCTGAACCGAGGTGTTCACACTGGGTTCTGAGTTCACCTAAATAGCTTACGCGTGCAGTTTTCATTTGGCAAAGTTAATACTTCACCTCGACAAATCCGTGTTTCTCGATAGGTATTCCTCCTTCAAACATCGCTTTGATCACATAAAAGTAGGTGCCTTCAGTGACTGTTTCGCCGTCAGAGGTCTTGCCATTCCAAACACCTGCTGGATCGTTATAAGTATAAATGACATTGCCCCAGCGGTTCAAAATATTGCATTCAAAGGAGCTTAGGCCACTGTATTCTACATAAAACGCGTGGTTGCCCGTGTTGGAAGACAAAATGATGATGTTTGGCGCAAAGATGTCACAAGGTTTAATGCCAATGGTAGCGGTATCCGAGTAGCTATAACAAGCATTGGATATGGTATATACATAATCACCTAGATTACTCACGATTCTTGGATCTTCGGTATTGCCGTCAGCCCAGATGGCAGTGACCGTCGGAACATAAGTGGGTTGAAGCGTCCAGGCCGAAATGGTGGTGTCTTTGGCGGTATTTATATAAAACGGATCAAGTGAGAAGCTACTTCCTTGGCAAATATTGGTGTCAAGTAAAGCTAAGTACATATAAGGCGGAAACTCAATGGTTTCAGTGAGCACTGTACCACAAGCGCTGTCTATGAAGAAAACGTTGTAAACACCTGCGTAGTCGGTACTGATGCTAGGGTTATTGGCATGAATATCTGAAAAATGCAAAGCGGTATCTAGGCAACCCCAAGTACCCCCGAGTGCGCTGATTGTACTGTTGATTTGCACGGCGTAGTCACAACCAATACTGTCGAGGTGAATGTATGGTTGCACATAAAGTTCGAGTTGAGTAGAAGTTGTGTGATTACAAATAGAATCGGTAAAAGTAAGCGTGTATACACCAGAATTATTCGCTGTAATCAAAGGGTTCGCTGCCGTATTGTTCGGACCAAAAGTGAGCGTGTTTTGTGCAGTACTGCTCGTGTAGGTCCAGAAACCTCCAGGAGCGGCCACTTGGGTGCCGCTGACCTGATAACTGAGCTGGCAAAGCGCCGTATCTGCAAAAATCACGGGGTTAATTGGGAGTGTAAGGATGCTACTTAAGGTTTGTTGACAGGCGTTGTCTGTGAAAGATATCGTATAATTTCCTGGCGCACTTAATGTGATCAAGGGGTTGAGGTTGGTAACACTACTAAAACTGACATTTGGCGAGGACGCAGACCAAGTGCCGCCAGGAGCAACTGTGCCACTTACTTGAAAAGTATTTTGGCAAAGCAGTTGGTCATCAAAAATAGTTGAGGCATTGGTTCCAAAAACTGTAAACGTGGTGTCTGTACTACATAAACCCGCAGAATCTAAAAGGTTGATGGTGTAGGTGCCAGCCCCCAGCGCGTTGGTGAATTGCGCATTGAGTGTTGGGTTGCTGAGGCCCCAACTGACCGTAGAGTAAGCTGCTGCATTAGGAATGGTAAGTGTAACGCTGGTATCTGGTGGACAGAATGCCAAAGGGCCTTGCAGGTTGATCGGCAAGGGGTTGATGACCGTAAAGGTGTCGGTGATGTGTTTGTAGCAGCCATTTTTACTGACCGTTACGCCGTAAATCTGAGAAGTACTGATGGAGCTTGTTGGCATCACGGTGAAGTCGTCCCAGAGGTAGCTGTCATAAGGAGCATTGGCTACACTGAGGTCAATGCTGCCGCAAGAATTGGTAATGAGTAAAGCCGCGGAGTCGAGGTTATTGACAATGGTGTCAATGACCACAACGAAGGTAAGGGCTGTTACACCAGGTGTTGGCGCGTTGTTGTCAGTGGCAGTAACCGTGATGTTGTAGGTGCCCATAGTGGCCAAACTACCAACGGCTCTTAGGATAATATTTGCCGTGTTTCCGGGTGTATTTGAAATTTGCTGAAGGGTAGTGAGCCCACCGTTTGAATAGGTAATGCTGGTGCTTTGGCTGACTTCTGGCGACAAGAAGTTAATTGAGAAATCTGCGGAATCGCCGAGTGCACAAATTTTAAACGTATCGCAAGAAGCAATACCTTCAGGGATTGGCGGGATATTACCACCATTTGAGGCGTCAAAAGCAAAGCTCTTGAAGTCTAGCCAGTCAATGCCGTCTGGGTTGCCAAGTGCACCGTCGAAGTCATTGCCGGGGTGGTCAAAGCGAGAAATGAGGAAGTAAGCCAAGCCATCTCCTTTATTGGCACCTGCAGTTGCAGGAACACCTCCAAAACCATTGACACCCTGTGAGGCATCTCCGGTTGTCCAGTCCATGTTTTGGTAGCAGAAAGCCACGTTTCCACCATCAATGACAGGGTCAGAACCGTTGGTAATGATCAATTGAAACGTATTGAGTTTGTCGCCATGAAATGCGTAGTAACCAACCGCAACCCAATTGACATAAACAGCAGTTGGGGTAATTTTGTAAAGCACTTGGCCGTTGCCGTTTCTGGTATCGACATCGCCCCAAAACGGCGCTACAATTCCGTTTCCGACAGAAGGAAAGGCAGTGGCCGAAAAGGTAGACATCGGGCCTGTGAAAGTCAGGTTTCCGTTGTTATTGATGTAAATGTTGTTATAAGACTGACCGTAAAGGTTAAAAGTAAATGGGATGGGAATGATACCTGTTGAACCGTCGTCATTGGGCTGCATAGCGAGGGTGTAAGTGGAGTCTGGTTCGATGTAGCAATCACAGGCATTGGCCTTGTTGTAAGAAGCGGGCTTCACAGAGGCAGGTGGCAACTGATAAGAAGTATTGGCTTCTACATTAACGGTGCCTAACTGACCCGAGCCCTTGAGCTGTTGATACAGTGGTGAATCGGCGAGTACGTTGGTTTGTTGCGCTTTGACAGAAAGTAAAGCGAAACAAGAAAAAAGACAGAGGAGGATAAATTTTTGCATAGTAAGCAGGCTTTGAGCTGAACCTCAAGACGTTGTTTATAGGTTTGCGGTTGCACGAATTTAGTGTATTTTTAGCAAAAAATTGAATCTTTATGAAGTACCTACTAGTTGGTCTACTCTTAACGAGTAGCGCGCTTTTTGCTCAAAAGAAAACAACCGTCAGCCCTGAAAAGCTACCTTATGACGCCGGAACAGTTTCAGCGCTCTCTTTCAGATTGGTTGGCCCAGCACTCACCTCGGGGCGTATTGCCGATATTGCCGTGCATCCTCAAAACAAAGACACTTGGTATATTGCCGGTGCAGCAGGTGGCTTGTGGTTTACCAACAATCACGGTATTACCTTTGAGCCCATTTTTGACCAATACGGTTCGTATTCTTTGGCTTGTGTGACCCTTGCGCCGAGCAATCCAAATACAGTTTGGGTCGGAACAGGTGAAAACAACAACCAACGTTCGGCTTCTTATGGCGATGGCGTTTATAAGTCAGTAGACGGCGGAAAATCATTCACCAATATGGGGCTCAAAACCTCAGAACACATCGGAAAAATCATTGTGCACCCGACCAATGAAAACATTGTTTGGGTTGCGGCTTATGGTCCACTCTGGAGCGCTGGAGGCGAGCGCGGCGTTTACAAAACCACCGATGGCGGCAAGACCTGGACGCGCACGCTTTTTGTCTCTGACAACACCGGAATCTCTGATTTAATCATAGACCCAAGTAACCCAGATATTTTAATTGCAGCAGCTCACCAACGCAGACGCCACGAGTTCACCTATATCGGCGGCGGCCCAGAATCAGGGCTTTATAAATCCACAGACGGTGGCCTCACTTGGAAAGAAATCAATGCAGGCT
>JACCDU011281528.1_pt1 | contig 11526 bp, 10 predicted proteins | sample 7446081 | NCBI WGS metagenome assembly JACCDU01 (sample SAMN15323447, study PRJNA562643) | freshwater metagenome | isolation source: river surface water | place: USA:Blue River Watershed | collected 2017-08-17 | reverse complement strand
TCTTTGCGCTCTCTGCGTTCTTTGCGGCTAAATTCTGATGTCCGACCTTTCCTCCACCGCCTGGCTCGTCGGCCTGCTCCAAGCGGGCGATTCCTTCTACCCGACGGGCGGCTACGCGCACTCCTTCGGACTCGAGGGCTTGGTCGAGCTCGGCGTCGTCCGCGACCGCGATACGCTTTCCTCCTTCTTCCGTCTTTCCGTCCTGCCCACGCTGCGCCACGCCGAGCTTCCGCTTGCCGCCCACGCCTACGCCGCGCTCGACCCCGCCGCGCCCGATTGGGCGCGCGTCGCCGAGCTCTGCACGCTCGCCCACGCGCTCAAGAGCCCGCGCGAACTCCGCACCGCCACCGAGAACATCGGACGCCAGCGCGCCGAGCTCGCCTTCCGCCTCCACGCCCATCCCCTCGTCGCCGACTACCTCGCCCGGGCCGCCGCCGGCGCCTGGCCGTTCTCCGCCGCCGTCTCCGCCGCGCTCGAAGGTCGCATTCTCGGCGCCCCCCGCGACGCCGTGCTCGCCGGGATATGCTACTCGACTCTCTCCGCCACCCTCGCCGCCGCGATGAAGCTCCTCCGCATCGGCCAAAACGCCGGCCAGGCCGTGCTCACCGAGGCGCTCGGCCAGAGTCCCGCCATCATCGCCGCCGCGAACGAGGTCCCGCTCGACGAGATTGGCTGGTTCAACCCCTGGCTCGACATCGCCAGCGCCCGCCACGAGACCGCCGACGCCCGCATGTTCATCTCCTGAATTTGAAACCGCTAAATGACGCTAACGAACGCTAAAATCGAGCCGCTCTACTTGTTCCGGTTTAGCGGTCTTTAGCGAAAGTTAGCGGTTCGCTCTCTCCTTTATCATGTCCCTCAATCGTCCCCCTCGCATCGGCATCGGCGGCCCCGTCGGCTCCGGCAAGACCATGCTCTGTCTCAAGCTCTGCCAGAAGCTGCGCGAGCGTTACTCGATGGGCGTCGTCACCAACGACATCTACTGCTCCGAGGACGCCGAGTTTCTCATACGCCAGAGCGCATTGCCCGCCGAGCGTATCCGTGGCGTCGAGACGGGTGGTTGCCCGCACACCGCCATCCGTGACGACACCACGATGAACGAGCAGGCCTGCCAGGCGCTCGAAAAGCAGTTCCCCGACCTCCAGCTCGTGCTCGTCGAGAGCGGAGGTGACAACCTCACCGCGACCTTCTCGCCCGAGTTGGTCGATGCCTTCATCTACGTGATCGACGTCGCCGAGGGAGAAAAGATCCCCCGCAAAGGCGGCCCGGCCATCCGGCACAGCGATCTGCTCATCATCAACAAAATCGACCTCGCCCCGCTCGTCGGCGCCGACCTCTCGGTCATGGACCGCGATGCCAAGGTGCAGCGTGGTCAGCGCCCCTTCCTCTTCTGCGACCTCAAGCGCGAGCACAACCTCGACCAAGTCATCGCCTGGATCGAGAAGCAGGTCCTCTTCGCCACCCAGCCCCGCGCCTAATCAAGCCACGGAGGTCGCCGCCCACGAGTTCGCCGCTGATCCGCCCTCAAACCAATTTGCCACAGAGAACACAGAGAACGCAGAGAAAAGCCTGCTCCGATCTTTGTGCTCTTTGCGTTCTTTGCGGCTAAATCTCTGTTTCTCCTCTGATGGCCGACTTTCACGGACACCTCTCGCTTCGCGCCGCGGCTCGCCCCGAGGACGGCGTGACCGCGCTCGCCGCGCAGGCCTTTCGCGCTCCCTTTCATCTCAGCAAACCTTACTGGGACGCCGATACCCGCACGCTGCTTGTGCAGGTCGTCAATCCCACCGCCGGTATCCTCTCCGGCGATCGCCTCGGGTCCGCCGTCGCCGTCGATTCCGGCGCGGCCGTGCTCCTCACCACGCCCAGTGCCAGCCGCGTCTTCCGGATGCGCGAGGGCGAGGCGCGTTCGCTGCAACAGTTCCGCGTCGCGCGCGGCGCCTGGCTGGAGGTGCTGCCCGAGCCGCTCGTGCCGCACCGGGGTAGTGTGTTTCATCAACGCACCGAGCTCGCGGTCGAGCCCGGCGGCGCGGCGCTCTACGCCGATCTGCTTTTCCCCGGACGGATCGCCCACGGCGAAACCTGGGGCTGGAGCCGTCTCGTGCTCGACCTCGACGTTCGCGTCGGCGCCGAGCTGCTCCTGCGGGAGCGCCTCGATCAATCCGCCGAGCACCTGCGCGCGCTTGCGAACCTCGCCGGGGCGGGGGAGAGCGCCTGTTTTGGCAACGCGGTCTTCATTGCGCCCGCGCTCGCCTCCGAGGCCGCGCCCGCCTGGCGAGACGAGTTACACGCCCTCCAGCGCGAGGGCATTTGGATCGGCGCCAGCCCCCTGCGCACCGGCGCCGGCTGGAGCATCAAGTTCGTCGCACCGGATGGCATCCTGCTCCGCCGCACGCTGGCCGACATCCGTCGCATCTTAACACCCGCCGCGCCCCACCTCGGCTGCGACGCGCGAAAGCTCTGAGGGGAGCTAGCCCAAGGCATTTTTAGCCGCGAAAGACCGCAAAGAGCGCAAAGAAAAGGCCGGGGCAGTGTCCGCGACTCTCCGTGCTCTCTTCTTACTTTGTGTTCTCTGCGTTCTTTGCGGCCAATTCTCCGGAGCTAGCTCGGGCTGATTTTTAGCCACAAAGAACGCAAAGAGCGCAGAGAGGGGGCTACTACGCGCGGTGGCTGCTTCAATAAGACCACGTCTCGTGGGCCAAAGGTGCCGAGTTGAGCTCCTGTCGCATATGACGCCAGTGGGGCAGGTGGCGGTCCATGAGCGCCACGAAGCGTTCGGTGTGGTTGCGCTCCAGCAGATGCACCAGCTCGTGCACGAGAATGTATTCGAGGCTCCCCGGTGCTTTTTTCGCCAGTTCGAGGTTTAGCCAAATGCGGCGGGCATCGGTGTTACAGGTGCCCCAGCGAGTCTTCATCCGCTTGATACCCCATTCCGCCGCTTCCACGCCGAGGATCGGTTGCCATTTCGCCAACAGGGCAGGGATTCGCTCTTTGAGCCGTTCCCGATACCACGCCTGCAACGCGCGATCCTTTTGCGCGACCGATGCGCCCGGTCGGATTCGCAGCTCCAGACGCGAATGGCTCCGGAGTCGGACCGTGGCCGCGCCTTTTCCCGCCACGACGTGAAGGCGGTAGCGACGGCCGAAAACAAAATGGCTTTCCCCGCTCACGAGTTCGCGGACGGGCTGGCGAACTTGGGCGGAAAACTGTGTTTGCTGGCGTTTGATCCAGCCGAGTTTTCCGATCACGGCCAGACGCACCGCGGCGTCGGAGACCGCGAGCGGCGCGGCCACGCGCACGCGGCCGTGCGGCGGATAGACGCCGAGGTGCAGATTCTTGATCGCCTTGCGCTCCACCGCGACCGTCAGCGCGCCGACCTTCAGGGTGCGGTGCTCAGTAGTCATCCTGTTTCGTCGCCAAGGACATCACCGCGTCGGCGGCATCCTTCACCGCCACCCCGTCGAAACCGGCTTGGGATTCCTCGAGGTAGCCGTGGGCTTTGAATACCGCGCGGACGGCGTTGAGGATTTTTTTCACCTTAAACGGGTTCCCTCTCCAATCATCCTGCCGGCTCGACCGGATCGCGGCGTCCACGGCCAAGGCCAGTTCCTCGTTTCGGTTTAAGTTGTCGTAGAGTGCCCGCTTGGCCTTGGTGTCGAGAGACTTTGGATACGCGGAGGCGGCCGGGCCGTTTTTCGCCTGCTTCGTCAACTCGGCGATTTTCGCCAGATACTCCTCGTAGGCCAAAGCGTCCTGCTTGCGCTGGTCGATCAGCGCATCGAGCAGCTCCGACATCCGGTCGTAGTATTTCGGGTTAATCGGCGACTCGTCGATGATCAGCTTGCGGACGTTGTTCTCGATGGTTTCGGCGACCGCGGTCCGGTTTTTCTTGATGCCCTCCGGCAACGACTCCGCGGCGACCGCCGCGCCGCGCTCGACGATGAGCTGGATGAGCGAGAGATCGTCGAAGGCCGACACCTTCTCGCTCTCCTCGGCCCGGATGTAGGTGTCGATCAGATGCCGCATCGCGGGCTCGTAGCGCTTCAGGTCGATGGCGTCGCCGCTGTGGTTCTTCACCTCGTCGCGCAGGTTTTCGTAGTGGGTGACCTCGGCCTTGATCGCGGCGGCCTCGACGGCGGAGTAACCCGCCGCGTCCATTTCATCGGCAATGGCCGCGTAAGCTCGCACGAGGGCGGCGACGAGTTTGTAGAGCGAGAGGCGCTGCGGCTCGTTGGCCTTGAGCTGGATGATGTTCCCGGACTCCTTGGACGAGAAGTAGCGGAAGAACGCGGCCTGATCCTTGGGCGGCTCGACTGGTTCGCAGAGGGCGCGGACGGCTTCGAGGGTCTCCTCCAGCTTCTCGCGACCCTTCGCGAGGCGGTTCTCCAGCAGGCCGGCGACGTCTTCCTTGGCGTAGCTATCGAGCGCGCCGGAGGTGTAGTCGGCGACGGCGCCTTCGAGGCTTTTGAACAGGTCCTTGTAGTCGATGATGTAGCCGTAGTCCTTGTCGTCGCCGTCCAGACGGTTGACGCGGCAGATGGCCTGGAAGAGGCCGTGGTCCTGCATCTGCTTGTCGATGTAGAGATAGGTGGCCGAGGGCGCGTCGAAACCGGTGAGGAGTTTGTCCACGACGATGAGGAGCTTCATCTGGCCGGGCTCCTTGATGAACTTTTTCTTCACCGCCTTCTCGAACTCCTCGGCCTTCTTGACCGCCTCCTCGGGCGCTTCGTCGAACCAGTCCGCGAGCATCTTCTGGTAGATGCCGTATTGGCGGAGCTTTTCGGTGAGGCCTTCGCCGCTCTCCTCGCCTTTAATGTCGGAGGGCGAGGGTTTGTAGGAGGTGACGATGGCGCACTTGCCCTTGAGGTCGGTCTCGCCGAACAGCTCGTAGAACTTGCAGGCGCTGTAGATGCTGCCGGAGACGAGGATGGCGTTGCCGCGGCCGCTCTGGAAGCGCTCCCGCTTTGCCATGTCCATGAGGATGTCGGCCACGATTTTTCGCAGGCGGTCCTGGGAGCTGAGAACTTTTTTGAGCGTTCCCCACCGCAGCTTGAGCTGGGCCTTGCCGAGGTCGGTCATGCCCTTGGTGTTGGCCTCGAACCACTCGTCGATTTTCTTGGGCGAGCTGAGGCGTTGGTCGATGTCGCGCGCCTCGTAACGCAGGTCGAGCACCACGCCGTCGCGCACCGCCTCGTCGTATTTGTAGGTGTGGATGTAGCGGCCGAAGATTTCGAGCGAGGTCTGCTTGTCCTTCTTGAGCAGGGGCGTGCCGGTGAAGCCGATGAACAAGGCGTGCGGCAGGATCGCCTTCATCGCCTCGTGCAACTGGCCCGACTGGGTGCGATGGCACTCGTCCACGAAGACATGGAGATCACCCTTGGCGGAAAAGCCCGGCGGGAGAGATTTTTTCAACTCCTCGACATAGCCGACGATGTCGCCGACCTCCTCGCCGTCCTCGACGCGGCCGAACTTGTGGATGAGCGAGCAGAGCAACCACGGCGCGGGGGCGTTGAGCTTTGCCACGAGGTCGGCCCCGCTGGCCGCGCGCACGATCTCCTCGTGCACGCCGATGAAGGTATCGCGGATCTGGGTATCGAGCTCGGTGCGGTCGGTGATGATGAGGACGCGGGCGTCGGTGCGGTTTTCGCGAATCCATTTGGCCAGCCAGACCATGGTGAGGCTTTTGCCCGAGCCCTGGGTGTGCCAGAGGATGCCGCCCTCGCGGCGCTTCACGAAATCCTGCGCCGCGCGCACGCCGAAGTATTGGTTGTGGCGGCAGAGCTTTTTGACGCCGGCGTCGAAGACCACGAAATCGTGGACCAGCTCCAGCAGGCGCGGTTTGGAGCACATCTGGATCAAGGCGCGGTCGAGCGGGTTTTCCTCCGGGCCGTCCTCTTTCCAGGTGAGGTAATATTTCTCCTTGGTCTCGATGGTGCCGTAGTGGAGCCCCTGCGCGTCGCTGCCGGCCATGACGAGCTGCATGGTCGAGAAGAAGGGCTCGATGAAGACCTTCTTCTGGTTATCGAGATTCTGGCGGATGCCCTCGCCGATGGAGACGACGGAGCGCTTGAGCTCGAGCACGCCGAGGGCGATGCCGTTGACGTAGAGCACGAGGTCAGGGCGCTTGGTGCTCGCCTGCGAACCGGCGCCGAGGACGGTGACCTCTTCCGCGATGGCGAAGTGGTTTTTCTCGGGGTGATTCCAGTCGATGAGCCAGATTGTCTGGTGATTCTCCGCGTGCTCGGCCTTCAGCTTCACGCCGTAGCGGAGGAGTTCGTAAACCTCGCGGTTGCGGTCGTAGAGGCTCTTGGCGGCGTGGTGCGAAGCCTTTTCGAGGACGAGCAGCGCGCGGGTGACAAGGGCGGCGTCGTGGCCGCGTTTGGCCAGCCACGCCCGCAGGTATTCGGGCTCGATGTTGCGGTTGTTTTCTCGGTCGGTCCAATCCCCGAGGTATTCGTAGCCAAGACGATCACGGAAGAGGGCGACGACCCTGCGCTGGGTGGCGCGCTCCTTTTGGCCGATGGCAGTCATTGCCGTTCCCACTCCGTGCGCATGGCCTGCCGATGTTCAGAGGGATCGCCGTTGCTGCTCATTATCACGGCATCCGACATCGATCAGGAAATTTCGTCAACCGAGCAGGTGGCAACGCCTTTGGGCGGGGTGCGACGGGAAGTGATGTCCGATGTTTGGGGGTGGCATGGGCGTCCCGCCCATGTTCTGGAAGCGGGCAGGCGGGACGCCTACCCGCCACGGGCGGGACGCCCGTGCCACGCAGGAGGCGGATCCGGCTGACGCCACCTTCTGTCATACCTCTTTGTGAGAGCCGCGTGGCATAAACCCAGCCGACGGCCAATAAGACCATTCTGGACAAAGTAGCCAAATCAGAGATGTTTTGGCCATGTCCACCATGCTTTCGAAGCGGCCGGTCGATGTCTTGCGGCAAGAAATCGACGCGTTGCCGGCGATGACAGCCAGTGAGCTAAAAAACAATTTTGGCTTGGCGAGCCAGCAGGCCTCCAAGGGGGCGCTGGCCATCACGCGGCACAATCGCGCCGAGTTTGTGCTGATGCCGGTGGCGGAATACGCGGAGTTGCAACGCGCGCGGCAGGCGCCGCTGGAAGGCTTGGCCGGCCAGTTTGACGCGATGGTGGCCAAGATGAACACGCCGGCGGCGCGACGCGGGGTCGCCGCGCTGTTCAAGGCCAAGTCGGGCCAACTGGGCAAAGTGGCCGCGAAGACCGCCCGCGCCAATGCCAAGTAAGCCCGGCACGAAGCGACGCGACACCAAGCGCGCGGCGGAGATCACGGTGCTGGCCGGGGTCAACGGAGCCGGGAAGAGCAGCATCGGCGGCGCGTATTTGCGCGCGAATGGTGCGGAGTATTTCAACCCGGACGAAGTGGCGCGGAGCGTGCGCGCGGCGAGTCCGGGCATGAGCCAGTCCGAGGCCAACGCCTATGCGTGGACCGAAGGAAAAAAGCGATTGGAGGCGGCCATCGCCCTGGGGACCGATTTTGCCTTCGAGACCACGCTGGGAGGCGGGACGATCACGCGCCTGCTTTTGGCGGCGGCCGCGCAAGGCGCGGTGGTGCGAATCTGGTTTGCCGGTCTCGACAGCGTGGAAGCGCACCTGAAACGGGTGGCCGCCCGGGTGAGCAAGGGCGGGCACGACATGCCGGAAAGCGACATCCGGAAGCGCTGGGTCGGCAGCCATGCGAACCTCATCCGGCTGATTCCGCACGTCACGGATCTGCGGGTGTTCGATAATTCGGCGGAGCACGATCCGGCTCGCGGGGAAGCGCCGGAGCCGCGCCTGGTTTTGGCGATCGAGGACAGGCGGCTGAGCTATCCACCGGCCGATGAGCTGGCGGGGACGCCGCAATGGGCGAAGCCCATCGTGTTCGCGGCGTATCGGCACTTTGGGTTGGCGGAGTGAGGATCGGTTTCCTGCCGGCGAACTTTGACGACCATTCCGATCACCCCGACGCGATCAGCGAGAAGCTCACGCGGTAGCGGTAGAAGGTTTGGCACCGAGGGGCTTGATGCCGTCCAGGTTGACCAGCGTGTAGCGTGGACGACCTTGGCCCACCTGCACGACGTTCAGGGTGACGAGCGAGGGCTTATTCAGGTATAGCTGGTTTAGCACGTTCGGGTCTTCGATTTCCGGGCCCACCTTGCCGCGCAGCACGCCCTTCTGGTCCATCAGCTTGAACTCGAAGGTGCGGCCCACCGGCAGCGCGCCGATGATCTGGCCGGCGAACTCCTCCGTCGTTTCCTTGATGTTGTCCGCGTTCAGACGCTCGGCGGAGCTCTTCACCTGCTCGGTGCCCGAGAAGCGGAAGGTCGAGTGGTTGAACTCGAGCCCGCACCACGCGTTTTGCTCCGACACGTAGCCGAGGAACTCGGCGACCTTTTTAACCGCGCGCGGATGCAGCTCGTCCACCAGTTCGGAGAGGTCGTCGTCGCTGCCTTCCGAGGCGACTCTGAACAAGTCCTCCAACTTCTGCATCGCGACCTCGGTGTTTTGCGGCACGCCGAGATCGATCTCGGATTGTTTCGGGTCGGGAGGCGCCGGGGGTTTGGGTAGCTCGAACTCGAAGCCGAAGGACCCGATGGCCGTGCCGGTGATGATGAGCTGGTTCCGCTGCTTGTCGGGGATCGGGCCCATGTAGCGGAGGTTGTCGGAGATGCCTGCCACGATGGCGGAGAATGCGTCGGTGAACGCGCTCGACGCCTTGGTGGCGAAATCCGCCGCGATGCCGTGGCTGCCGAAGACCGGGGTGCCGCGGAAGGTAAGCCGGGCCTTTTTCGGGAGCAGCGCGGGGTCGATCTTCGCCAAGGCTTCCCTGGCGTTTTTCAGCCGCGTCTCGAAGCTCCGGCGGTCGATGACGCGAGACGCGGGGATTTCGGCGAGGATGGATTCCAGTTCGCTGACTTCGGAGGCGAGAAAAAGGTATTCGTCGTGGTTCATCGGGTGGCTCCTTCCCGCTCGATCTGGTCGAGCAACGCGGATGCGGCCTGATCCTCGGCGGAGGAAAGCTCCACTTGGACAAAGCCCTTCCATTTCTCGTCTCGGCGATGCGACCACATGCTATACCAGTAGGAAATTTGCCTCACGTCGAAGGCCTCCAAGGAAAGCCCGATTTGGTGGGTGTAGCCATCGACAAGGTATCTTTTTTTGACCTCGCCGTGGTCGAACAGCGTGGGGTGGGTGGTGAAGAGTTCGTCCTGAACCTTGCCGTCCGGTAGCTGATAAAAGGTGACGACATCGACGTCCTTGGGCGCTTCGCCGACGAGCGCCTCCTTGTGCTCCATGAAGCTGCCGTCGAGCCACTGAAAGCCGCCCGTGATCATGGTTTGGGTGAGAGCAGCGCGATAGGCCAGCAAACCGCGCAGGATACGGATGCGCTCTGGCGAAGTGGCGAAGCGCTCTATCACGGCGACGAGCGAGACGCGATAGGGCGAGCGGTCGGGGCTGTGTCCGGGCTGGCCAGGGCGGATCGGAGGCAGGACGGCGGCGCTGTTCCAGTTTGGGATCATCGTGACGGCGATAGGTGGTTCTACGGAGCGCCGCCCGCTACACGAGCCGAATCCGGCCGGTGAGGAGGGACTGCATCATGCCCTGCTTGAGGGCGCGGGTCTTGGCCAAGCGGGTCTCCAGCGCCGCCAGCTCCTCGTCCATGTCGCTCAGGACCTCGGCGATCGCGGTTTGCTCGGGGAGGGGCGGGATCGGGATGGTGAAATCGTGGAGGTTTTTCTTCTGGATATTTGGCAGTCCAGAGCCGACCCGAAGAGCCATGATGCCTTTCTCCCGGAGCTTGAGCGCCTGATAAAGAAACGGCGTGTGCAGCGTTTGCGTGAGATTGCGGAGCGCATAGCAATGGCCACCGCACCAAAACTTGGTGGTGACGAAGCCGATGTATCCGCAGGAGTTTCCGCCTTCGCTAATCGTGATCGTGTGCTCGGAGGTATTCCACTTGTCGGTGTAGCCGGAAGGTTCGATGCCGCCGTTCCACGCCGGATAACTATCGGCCGAATTGAGATCATCGCGGTTCAGTTGTTCGCCTTTCCGAATCTCCACAATTTCCACAAGGCGTTTGACCACCCACTCGCCGGAGAAGCCGGGGAGGCGGTGCTGGGCGGTGAGGAGCTGCTGCATGGCGGCCTGTTTGAGGTCGCGCTTCTTGGCGATGAGCTGCTCCTGCGCCCGGATTAGCCCATCCACCTCGCTCAGCGCCGTCGCGATGGCGCGTTGTTCGGTTTCTGTTTGGGGCCAAGCAAGGAGCAATCGTTCGAACCGAGAACCACCCAGATGAGCGATTGACGTGGTTTGGAGTGAGATTCCGGCAAACACACCAGTCTGCTGGCAGTGCCGGAAAAGATAGGAGGCAAACAGCGCCGACGTGTTCCCCCGCGCACGAAACCGAAGGAGAGCGTTTTGGATAGCGCAGGGTTTGGGATACTCGCCGCTGTAAATCGAGCACCTGCCTACGAGCTCCAAGCTCTGGCCTTCGTTGAGCAACACGTCGCCGGGTTTGACTTCGAATTGAGCGAATTGCTCATCCGTCATCGGCATTGTGAGCACGTCCTCGATGTCGATTCGGCCATCGAAGACGTTTTTGGTGCGAAGATACGGACGTGGTGTCCCCGGAGCTTTAGCGGCCAAAGCTTTTCCCGTGATCACCTGTCCTTTGCTTCGAACTTGGCAGACCTCCCAATCCTCCGGGATCACGCCGACCTCGGTTTGTTTGTAGCCGGGTTTCAGTTCCATGAGGCCCCCATCTTTTGGAGGTGGACGTTTACCCGCGCGGCGAGGGCGGCGACCTCGCTCTCCAACTGCGGGAGCGGGGTCGCGTAGCGTTCGGCGAGTTGGCGGATGCGACCGGTGAGCGCCTGCGACACGCGGTCGAGCTCGCTTTGCACCGCGGCGGCGAGGGCGGCCAGCCACTTGTCCTCGACGACGAGGGTCTTGAGTTCGTCGGCGCCGAGGGTGGCGTAGCGGGCGGCGACTTGTTTTTCGAGGGCGCGCTCGGCGTCTTTCACGCGCTTGGACGCGGCGGCTTCCTGCTCGATGAGGTCGAGGAGGCGGTGGAGGAGGGCGATCTCGTCGGCGTTTTCGGAGGGCGGAGTCGATCCCGGCGGGCCCAGCGGTCCCGCCCTACCTAGATCGGCCAAACGGGCTTTGACGCTGAGCTTGGTGAGCTTGCCTTTGTCGGTGCGGGCCTCGGCGAGGAGGGCCTCGTCGCCGGCGTGTTCCTCGTCGAGCTCCTCGATCTGGCGCGCGAGGGCGTCGCGGGCGGCGGCGAGCCGGTCGATGGCGGCCTGCTCCTTCGCGAAGTAGCGGGCGACGACGAGGGCGGTCGGGAGCAGATCGGTGTCGGGCTGGGCGTCGTCGCGGAGGGCGCGCCAGCCGCTTTGCACGAGGGTGTAAACGTCGTCCTGCATGGTCTCGGCCCAATAGTCCATCAGGTGCTGATAGACATCGTATTTGTCGATCAGCGCCTTGCCCGCGTAGTGCGTGAGCAGGT
>JACCDU011252897.1_pt1 | contig 11527 bp, 24 predicted proteins | sample 7446081 | NCBI WGS metagenome assembly JACCDU01 (sample SAMN15323447, study PRJNA562643) | freshwater metagenome | isolation source: river surface water | place: USA:Blue River Watershed | collected 2017-08-17 | reverse complement strand
CTTCAGACATGCAAACACCTCACACACAAAAGGGCGGGAATCCCAGCCAGATTAAGATGGAAGTCCACACAACCATCACCGAAAGGGATTCCCATGAACGAAGAAATTGCAACAAGCACAGCAGACCGCTGGATCAATTCGATCCTTCAGCACCAGCCGGAGGCTGTGCACAAAGGTCAACTAATGAACTCCGAAGGGGCCCAGGACTTTGCGCAAGCCCTGTGCGCGTTTCGCCAGAAAGCAGTGGAGCTGCTGAAACAACAGCCCCAATAACCGGCTTGCTAATGGCCGCTTTGGCGGCCGTATACACCCCTGCCACAGCCTCACCAAAGAGCCGCGCATCATTAAACCGTTGCGCGTGGGCCTTTGCCCACTCGATGGCCGCAGACTCAATCACAGAAACTGACATATCAACCTTTCTGCCCTATGGGCTGGTGGCAAAGGGCGGGCGCGGCCAGACGGATACGATTGGGCTTCTCACCACCAAACTGCAAACGAAAGGACGCACCCATGAAAAACGAGGAAATACCAATCCTCCCAGTGACGGAGCTGACTGTTGGGCCAGTGCCCAGAATGGGATTGATCATGATTCGCCCCGACTATTTGACGCACCCGATGCAGGCAATAGAGCAATCTCAGATAGGGCGAACTTACGCACTGACACCCAGCCAAGCGCATGTTTTGGTACAGCAAATACAGAAGGCACTTGCTCAGCTGGAAAGCGCACCGACTCCAGATGGCGGAGGTCTGAAGCACTGAGCCTGAATGCAGAGGTGTGGGCTGAATTCACATCAAGCCTCCTGCCCAGCGGGCGGTTGGGGGGCGAGCGCGGCCAGACGGATACGATTGAGCTTCTCAATTCCAAACCGCAAACGAAAGGACGCGCCCATGAAAAGAGTGCTGATACTGGTCCACTTGGCCAGCGCAGAATCCAGAAGCAACCTCGAAAAAATGGGGCCAAAAGTCATAGCCACAGCACAAGACTTGCTGGGCGACTGCACCACGGCATTCACCTCGCAAGTGGCGCTTGGCTTTGCGGGCACCACAGAACTGGCCATTGCCAAAGTCTTCGAGCGCTTTGTGCAGCGCTGCGGGCTGATGAGCCAAGACAACGTCTCAGTGTTGGAAATAGGTGCGGACATCACTTCGTCTCACCCAGGGATTTCAACGTATCAAACAAAGACGTGGTTTGTGGCGCACCTCGCAGAATTCGCGAAACGCCAATCGGGGTCCTCGGAGGCGGATCATTAACGATCTGCTCGATCAGGGCCTGCTGGTGGTTGTGCTGCCACTCATGGATGACTTTCAGCGGCCAGCAAAAGAGCAAGCGGCCCAAGGCCAGCGAGGCCCAAGAGGTGTACTCAATACCATGCTTGTCACGCACTGGCTGCCGGTATCGCTCGGGCTGGGCATCGCGCTGTTTTGGTGGGGTTGCCATATCAAGCTCCCCGCCCTTCATGGGCGGTTTGGTTGGTGTTGGTGTTGGTGTCGGCGGCCAGCTCGGGCCAGATTTGCTGCCAGTCGTCGGGGAAAAGATCTTGCCGGGTGACTTGGCCCTGGGTGAACTGCTCAATGGCCACAGCAGCCTTGATGCTGGGCGACTTTTGGCCAGACACCCAAGAGCACACATTGGGTGCGGGCACACCCAGGTTCGCCGCCAGCGCGGCCTGCCGACCGCGGGATTGTTGGGTCCACTCTTTTAGGTTCATGCCATAAGTTTACCTCAAGGTATTGCTCAAAACAATACCCTTGGATCATTTACTTGAAGGTAATGAATTGATGAAATTAACAAATGGATAAATATGAAGAGCGCAGGCTCGACCTGCTTCGACTTGTGGAGCAAATGGGCAGGGGTGGGCGCGTGCGCGTGGCGAATGCCATAGACAAGTCACCCGACTACATTGCACGGATGCTGTACCCAAAAGGGAAAAATGGGCACAAAGGTATCGGCGAAGACACCGCCGAGTTGATCGACAAAGCTTTCCCAAACTGGCGCACGAAGAATATTGAGCAGCCCGCCCAGCCGCTAAGAATCGCGTACGCAGTCAACGAGGCGAGCCCACCCGACTACCCCAGCGCCCCATGGCCGTTTAAAACCGTCACCCCACGAGAATGGGCCAGCATCCAACCGGATGTGCAGGCGGTGATTGAGCAACAAGTGAAAGCCATGGCTGCCAACATGGCCGAAAACGATCGCGCAGCCTGAATATGCGCACCATGTTACACATTGTGAAATGAAATTTATAATATGGGTATCTTTTTCACAAGTGATTTAACCATGGCACTCATCACCTGCCCCGAATGCAACAAGGAAATCAGCGACAAGGCCAAAGCCTGCCCAACATGCGGCGCTGTTGCGCCCAAAACTAAAGTTTGGCCCTGGCTGGTCGGCATCCCTGTCGGATTTGTTGCACTGATTTTGACTTGGAGTGGATCAAAGCCTGATTACGAGCACCGAGCCATTGCAGCCCGAAATATTTGCGAGCAACGATATGACATCTACAAGCCAAATTGCGTAAATGAGTATTACAAGGACATTGAAAATGGGAAGAAGAAATCAGAGACGCCCGCACAACGCACTAAGCGAGAGGCGCACGAGTCTGCGGTGAAGGCGTATCACCAGGCTGAAATCGATAAACAGAAAGCCGCCCACGAAAAAGAGCAAGAAGAGGTTAAAAAACGAATAACGGCGGAATGCATGCCTTTGCTGGATGAGAAGAAGGCGCTATACAAGGCGCTGCTTGCAAATGGCAAATATTGGGAGGCAGCAACGGCACTGCGCGCCTGCGCCAAAGCTTCTGATGACCAAGTTCTCAAGAAAATGGTGGTCGATGCTGAATTTAGGTCTTATGCCGCCGACATCGAAAGCCCGAAAACTAGCCCAGCGCAAAAACTTCAAGCCATCAATTCAATGAGCCGGGATTTCCCTGATCAGATCAAAAAGTATGAGGCTATCAAAAAGAAACTTACAGACAAATAACCAAAAAAATGCAAAACGCACAAAACTTAAATTTTGCGTCGAGACCATCAAGTGCAGGCACTGTGGCAGCGTTAAATGCAGCCGAGCTGGCTGTGATGTATTCGGCCTGGGCGCGGCCGGACGAACCCACTGCGTTGAGTTTGAGCTGGTGCAGCACATCCACACCGTCTGCTTGGTCAAGTTTCCCCTCGGCCACCAGCTCGTCACGGTAGCGGCACCATTCTTGGTGCGACTTGAGGAACTGCGGGGACGCCCAAGACCGAACGACCGACGAACTCAAGCCCTTCATCGCAAGCCAAGCCGCAGCCACAAACCAGCACGCAGCAGCAGCCAACAACACCACGGCCAAGCCAGCATTGGCGGCCCAAAGCGCCAAGCCCAAAGACCCCATGCCCGCACCACCCGAGAGCAGCACCAACAACAAGGCGTGCGCACGGGCGCGTGAGAGCTGAACCCCCTCAAGGCTGAACGCAGCAGACTGCTGGCTGCTTTGCAAGATGAAATCGATTTCGGCAGGGCTCATGTCTAAATTCTCATTCATTTGGCAACTCCAACGCCCGCACCCTGCGGGCTTTTTTTCGCCCAAACCATTAAGGCGTGGAAATATTTTCGCATGAAAGTTACCTTAAGGTATTGACATTGAGTTACCCAAAGGTAAAAATACACCCCAATCGCACACCCAGCGACACAAGCGGCCCCGAGGCGATCAACACGGGACGGGCCACAGATGCTGAGGTAAAGGCGGCTTGCGGGGCAATGGCTCCGGGGCTGGGTGGGCGGTGGATAACCGTTACCCCCAACCAAGGAACAAGCATGCAAGCCACCACCCTCTCAACCCTGCCCGCCTTGGGCGCACCGCTTGACGGCGGCATCTTTGTCGGCCTTGTCACCCAGCCCGATGGCACCCACGCCGCCGTGACATTGCTGCCAGACCACGCCACCAGCATGAACTGGCAAGCCGCAACCGATTGGGCCAGCAGCCTGAACGCCCAACTGCCCACGCGCCAGATGATGTGCGCCATTCGCGCCAACACCCAAGACCGCCCGCAGACTGGCTGGCACTGGACCTGCGAAGAACACGAGTACGACGCCTCTTCTGCCTGGGGTTGCGACTTCACCACCGGCTACCAGGACTACGGCCCCAAGAGCTACGAAGGCTCGGCTGTCGCCGTCCGCTTGATTCAAGTTACCGCTTGATCCTTCAATCCTTTTTTTAACCAGAGGCACAGACATGACTTACCGTGAAGCCTTTGACGCCACAGGCCGCCCACGCCAGCAGCACAGCCTGCGCCGCCACTACCGCCGGGTGCTGATGCGCTGGCTTGGCGTGGCGTTTGCCGTCATGGCGTGGGCCGTGGTGGTGGCTTACCTGGATGGAGCCAAGCCATGATGACCGCCACCGGCATGCTTTTTTTGAGCCGAGGCGGCGTGCGCCTGACCCGCGACGGCAAGGGCGAGGACACACTGACGCTGCAGTGCGTTGACCGCATTGCCAACCATCAGGTGGAGCCTTGGGCGCTGTTTTGGAAGGGGAAAGACGCCGCCGACTTTTACGCCGCCCACCGCGACAAGCTGACGCCAGGCGCACCCATGCTGGTGCAGGTGCAAAACCTTCGCTCGCACACCGCAGGGCGCACGGTAGAGATCACCGCCCGCGTGACGCATCTGACCTTGCCCCCCCGCCGCGCACCCAAAGAATGAGGCGGCATGAGAACCAACAAACACCCCGCATGGCTTGGCCACTTTGCACAGCGCCCAGCCTGCTTTGAGCCGATTGAGTGGGCACAGTGGCGCGAAGCGGCGACCAGCCCAAATCTACAGCCGCCACAAAGCCCCTGCGAGGACTGCACACCCGAATACCAGGCCGCCATGTTGGCCGCCAAGCGCTGCGAGCACCCCGAGGCCACTTTTGAGCGCGACGCTCAGGGCTTTGTGCGCGGCGTGCTGCCAGCAATGGTGGCGGAGCCAGGCGCAAAAACAACCCAACTACCCAGGCCAAAGAAAGGTCAGAAATGATGTTTGAAATCAGCACCGAAATTGCATCGATCGCGCAAATTGAAGCCCGCGCCAAAGAAGCCGCGCAGCAGTACGACAACCTGGTTGACGCCTGCCCCTACCCCCTGCACAGCACCAGCGCCCGCGTGTTTGCACTGGCATTTGGAAAGGCCCGAGCAGAAATCACCGGGCAGGCCGCATGACCCCCGCGCACACCAATGCCGCCCTGCTGCTGCTCAGCACATTCGCCCTGGTGTTCGCACTTGGCCTACAGAGCCAGCTGGTCAACAACGGCCACTTTGCCGGGGCCTTCCTCAACTCGCTGGCCATCGGTACCGCCAACTTGGTGCTGTTCAAACTGGCCCCAACAGCAAGCGGCATTGAGATCGCGGGCTACCTGATCGGCGGGCCGTTCGGCATCGTCTGCAGCATGTTCGCTTACCGCTGGATGAAGCGCCATTCCAAAATTTTCACCACCACTAAAGGAGCCTCCCGTGTCTAAATCAACCCCGAACACCATCAAGTTTTCTGACCTGCCCGCCATCGGCGCAGCGCTTGGCGGCGGCATTTTTGTCGGCGCGATCACCCAGCCAGACGGCACCCACGCCGCCGTGACGCTACTGCCAGACCAAGCCAAAGACGTGACTTGGCAAGCCGCCCTGGATTGGGCCAAGGCGCAAGACGCCCAGCTGCCTACACGCCCCATGGCAGCCATGATTTTCGCGAACACGCAAGACCGCCCGCAATCTGACTGGCACTGGACATGCGAAGAGGCCAAGAACTACGCCTCTTTTGCCTGGGATTGCAGCTTCTACGACGGCGGCCAGCTCACCACCCACAAGAGCTACGAAGGCTCGGCTGTCGCCGTCCGCTTGATTCACATCACCGATTAATCCTTCAATCCTTTAAGCCGGAGAAACCATGAACGCTATCACCATCCCCATCGAGGTCGAACTCACGCCGCGCAGCAAAGCTGTGATGGACGCGCTGTACAAAGCCATCGCGCCACAGCACCAAGCGCCTGGGCCAGAACCTTCAACCGGCATTGAACTGCACCCCGGCGAGCACTACGCTGGCGTGGTGCTGGACGCCGAAGGCAAGACTATGCACCACCTGGTGCTGCTGGCCTGCAAGCCCGATGGCAAGCTCAACTGGCAAGACGCCATGGACTGGGCCACCAGCGCAGGCGGTTGCCTGCCCACCCGGCAAGAGCAAGCCCTGCTGTATGCCAACTGCAAACCGCATCTGCAGCCTGTTTGGCATTGGTCCTGCGAGTCGCACGAAGAAGACGCCTCTTCTGCCTGGACTTGCTACTTCGGCGGCGGCAGCCAGTACGGCAACCGCAAGAGCTGCGGAGGCTCGGCTGTCGCCGTCCGCAGATTCTGAGTCCTTCAGTCCTTCAATCCTTTTGAATTGAGTCGCCACCATGGCACTGCACACCGACCTCCCCATCTACCGCACAGGCGTGCGGCTACTGGACTTGGCCATCAAGGCTCAGGTGCAAATGCCGCGCACGGTCAAGCGTGCGCTGGGTGAAAAAATTACCCAGCACTGCGTTGACATGCTTGACCTGATGGCCTTGGCCAATGCCACGCAGCGCACCGCACGCGCTGAGCACATTGACACCTTGCTCACCAAGCAGCGGGCTATCACGGTGCTGCTGCGCGTGAGCCACGACAGCCGATACATCTCGCCCAAGCTGTGGGCAGATTCGATTGAGCTTTTGGGCGGGATCGGCAAGCAGGCCGGTGGCTGGCTCAAGACGACCAACAGAGCGCCTGCAGCATGACGGTCAAGGCCCTCATGCCCGTGCGCACAGTGAATCTGGTCGCGCCCCTGGCCCACAAGGCCACGGCCATGCACACCACAGAAACAACCGCGCCCGAGCGCGGCATGTCTGGTGCAGCCGCCAACCTGATCGGCGCAAGCCTTCGGAGTGGCAGCGTGTCAAGCGCGACGGGTACGCCTCTTATGCCTGGAATTGCAACTTCAACAACGGCAACCAGAACAACAACCACAAGAGCTACGAAGGCTCGGCTGTCGCCGTCCGCAGATCCACACCTGTTTCACCAACTGGTGCAAGCCTACCTTGATTGCCGCCGCACAAAACGCAACAGCGCCAGTGCATTGGCTTTCGAGGCGCCGGCTGAACACAACCTGCTGCAGCTGCACGATGAACTGGCAGCAGGCACCTACCAACCCGGCCAGTCCATTTGCTTTGTCATCACACACCCCAGACCACGCGAGGTTTGGGCAGCGCAGTTTCGCGACCGCATCGTGCACCACCTGCTTTACAACCAAATTGCGCCACGCTTTCATGCACGGTTCACAGCTGACAGCTGTGCTTGCATCCCCGGGCGCGGCACGCTGTATGCCGCCAAGCGGCTGGAGCACCAGGTGCGCAGCATCACCCACAACTGGAGCCAGTCCGCGCATTACCTCAAGTGCGACTTGGCCAACTTCTTTGTCAGTATCGACAAGGCTGTTTTGCTGGGCCAACTGCAGCGCAAGGCGCATGAGGCTTGGTGGATGGAGCTGGCCACACTGGTGCTGATGCACGACCCGCGCAGCAATGTGCGCGTGCATGGCAGCCAAGCTGAACTGGCACTGGTGCCACCCCACAAAAGCCTGTTCAACGCACCAGACGGCCACGGCCTGCCCATAGGCAACCTGAGCAGCCAATTTTTTGCCAACGTGCTGCTGGACGACTTGGACCAGTTCGCCAAACACAAACTGCGTGCACCGCACTATGTGCGCTACGTAGATGACTTTGTACTGCTGCACCAGTGCCCGCAATGGCTGAATGCAGCCCGCAGCAGCATTGAAAGCAAGCTGACCGAACTGCACCTGCAGATCAACCCACGAAAAACAGTGCTGCAGCCTGTGACGCGAGGCATTGACTTTGTGGGGCAAGTCATTAAGCCATGGCGGCGCACCACCAGGCGCAAGACACTGCACACAGCCTTTGATCGACTGACAGAAATGCCCGCCGAAGACCTGCACCAAGCAGGCAACAGCTACTTTGGGTTGCTGCGCCAAGCCACCCACAGCCACCACGACCGAACCCGCCTGGCAAAGCTGTTGCTGCAGCGCGGGCATGCAGTCAAAGCCGACATGACCAAGATTTACCCCAAAAGGAAAACAGCATGAGCGAAGAATTCAAAGATCTACCTGGTGACCCGGACCAATTGGCTCGTCTTGCTCATGACGCCTTTCACAATTTCGATGAAGAGAGAGATTTTGAAGAAATAGATCAAGCGGAAAAGGAGCGCTGGCTTCTTGTGGCCGATCAACTCAAGGCGCAATTTGCCTTTGACTATTTAGTGTTTCAAGGTGAAAAAGAGGATAGATACGGCACAGTTGGCGATGAACTATTTCTGATGGCCGAAGCTATCGGAGGACCAGCACAAAGAGGCGCATTGGAAAAAAGCCACCAATGGCGGGCGCTTTACGTCACGGTTGTCTCTGGAAAAATGAAACGCCTAAGCAAAAAGATGCCCGGGCTTATGGCTCACGTTTTATTCCAGCCGGAGGGCGAAAATGAGCCGCAATAAAAACCTCCGAAAACCCTGGGCTGAGCGCCATGCGCAAAGCGTGCGCGCCAAGACAAGGGCGCTGGCAGTCGAGCAGATTGTCACGCGGGCAGAGGTCGAGTTTCAAAGCCAAATCACCACCGTGCGCGTTCGACTGATGATGGCCGAAGACGGCGAGGACGCAACCGAACTGCTGGCCATGCTGGCCGTGGTCATCGGCACACCCTGCGACTACGGGGCACTGGTGCATGGCCGAACGCAATGGGTGAGACAGCTACACGGCGCACTTCGCACTATCCAAAACATGTGCCTGGACGGCTACCACTGGCAAGCGAAATACGCGCTGGCCATTGACAACGCCGTGAATCTGGCCGCGACCCAAGACATTGGCGAAGTGACCCCAGAGCTACGCCAGCACTGGGAGCAGGCTTGGCTTGATGCGAACCATTTTTCAAACCTGATCTCTAAGCACCTGGTCGACAAAGACACCGTCGCTCAAGTAAACAACATTGATGCGGAAAGGATTGCGGCATGACCACCCCCATCAAAACCCTACCCGATGGCCGGGCCGCGCTCAACATCGACCGCGCAGGCCAACGCTACCAGCCCAGCAATGGCACCGAGGGCATGATCTTTATAGACAACTGGTGCAGCCATTGCGCCCGCGACAAAGCAATGCGTGAAGGCGAACCTGTTGAAGAATGCGACGACAACGAGCTGTGCCCGATCATTGCACGGTCGATGGCTGATGGTGGCTGTGAAGAGTGGATCTACAACTCAGACGGCCAACCTCTGTGCACCCAGTACGTCGAGCACGGCCAGCCGATCCCATATCGATGCCCGAATACGCCCGACATTTTCGGAGACTCACCATGAACACCGCTTTTTTACTCATGGCCCAATACGATGCCAAGGCGGTCATTCCTGTGGCTTCGGTGGTCAAAGACTACTTCCCGCACCTGACCACCGAGAGCTTTGTGCGCAAGGTGGCACTGGGCAACATCAACATTCCGCTGGTGCGGATTGAGCCAGGATCGCAGAAGTGCGCGAAGGGCGTGCACCTGACTGACTTGGCCCAATACCTTGATGATCGCCGCGCCGCAGCGGTCAAAGAGGCCAAGCAACTGGCGGACGCTGGCACTTAAAATCCGACATAAGTGCTACAAATCAAACCCCAATCAGATAACTCTTTGATCTGATTGGGGTTTTTTATTTCTCTATCCCATCCATCATGGGGGCCACGGACAAACGCCAGCGTTGGGAATCGGGAAATTGCATGGGGTCTGATTATCCTTGCCCGAGCGCGCCCATGTGCGTCAAAGCCTCGGCAAAAAGGTAGCATGTCACATGGAACAATTCAAAAACAGGGAGCACACATGAACGACACCACCATCTGGTGGCTGGTGACCGGCGGATTGGTCGCGGCCGAACTGATGACCGGCACCTTCTATTTGCTGATGCTGGCGATAGGTGCCACCGCGGCTGCGCTGGCTGGGCACATGGGGATGGGGCTGACCGTCCAACTGGTCACAGCGGCCTTGGTCGGCGGGTCAGCCGCCGTGCTGTGGCGGCAAAGGAGCCTGCGTCGTGAAGCGCTATTGCCGGCAGCACTGCACTTGGACATTGGCGAAACCGTGGAGGTCAGCGCCTGGGACACCCATGGCACTGCGCAGGTCAAACACCGGGGCGCCAACTGGACAGCCGTGGGCGCATCTGGGCATGTCCCATCACCCGGCACGCACCGCATACAAGCCATTCAGGGCAACCGTCTGGTGCTTGAAAAAATCTGAACATCATTCAAAAAAGGGAGTCTTCACATGGAAATCGCCATTCTCATTCTGGTCATCGCCGTCTTGTTCATCGTCAAAACCGTCAAGGTCGTGCCCCAGCAACACGCCTGGGTCGTCGAGCGTCTGGGCAAATACCACGCCAGCCTCACCCCCGGCCTGAACTTTGTGGTGCCTTTCGTCGACAACGTGATCCAAAAGCACAGCCTCAAAGAAATCCCCTTGGATGTCCCCAGCCAGATTTGCATCACGCGCGACAACACGCAGCTGCAGGTGGACGGCATCCTTTACTTTCAGGTGACCGATCCCAAGCTGGCCAGCTACGGCTCGTCCAACTACATCACCGCCGTCACCCAGTTGGCTCAAACCAGCTTGCGCAGCGTGATCGGCAAGCTGGAGCTGGACAAAACTTTTGAGGAGCGCGACATCATCAACGCGCAGGTGGTCGCCGCCATCGACGAAGCCGCCCTCAACTGGGGCGTGAAGGTGCTGCGTTACGAAATCAAGGACCTGACACCGCCCAGCGAAATCCTGCACGCCATGCAGTCGCAGATCACCGCTGAGCGCGAAAAACGGGCATTGATCGCCGCATCCGAAGGTCGTCGTCAGGAGCAGATCAACATCGCCACCGGTGAACGCGAGGCTTTCATCGCCCGCTCTGAAGGTGAAAAACAGGCCGCCATCAACAAGGCCCAAGGCGATGCCGCCGCCATCACCGAAATGGCCAACGCCACGGCCCAGGCCATCGAGCGGATTGCTGCAGCCATCCGCCAGCCCGGCGGTGAGCAGGCTGTACAACTCAAAGTGGCCGAACAGGCCGTGCAGGCCTACGGCAAGGTGGCGCAAGACGCCAAGACCACCCTCATCGTGCCCGGCAACATGAGCGAGGTATCGGGCCTGATCGCTTCGGCCATGCAAATGGTGGGCACGGGTAAGCAAGCGAGCCACTGAGGACCCGCTGGCAGACACAAAAAAACCCGCCAAGGCGGGTTTTTTTGTAGGTTTCCCAAGGGGACTGATCAACCCATGTGCAAGCCGCCGTTCACAGCAAAGTCAGCACCCGTGGTGTAACCGCCATCTTCGCTGGCCATCCAGGCGATGATGGAAGCGATTTCGCTGGGCTTGCCCAAACGCTTGACGGGCACGGTGGCCACGATCTTTTCCAGCACGTCAGGACGGATGGCGTTGACCATGTCGGTGCCGATGTAGCCTGGCGACACGGTGTTCACGGT
>JACCDU010924636.1_pt1 | contig 11527 bp, 8 predicted proteins | sample 7446081 | NCBI WGS metagenome assembly JACCDU01 (sample SAMN15323447, study PRJNA562643) | freshwater metagenome | isolation source: river surface water | place: USA:Blue River Watershed | collected 2017-08-17 | reverse complement strand
GACGTTTGTCCCGTCGACTGCTTCCGCGAAGGCCCTAACTTCCTCACCATCGACCCAGACGAGTGCATCGACTGCGCGGTGTGCATCCCCGAGTGCCCTGTGAGCGCGATTTACGCTGAAGAAGACGTGCCAGAAGGCCAAGAACACATGACCAAGCTCAACGCCGAGTTGTCCACCATCGGCTGGCCCAGCATCACCAAGCGCAAGGCCGCACTGCCTGACGCGGAAGTGTGGAAAGACAAAACCGGCAAGCTCGCCGAACTCCAACGCTAAGACACGCACACCGCGTCATGACGGCCACCGCGATTCACACCGATGCCGTCATCGTGGGCACAGGCCCTGTGGGTCTGTTTCAGGCCTTTCAGCTCGGCCTGCAAGACATACGCTGTCATGTCATAGATGCACTGCCCCATGTGGGCGGTCAGTGCATTGAGCTGTACGCCGACAAACCGATTTACGACATTCCCGGCATTCCTGTGTGCACGGGCCGTGAATTGGTGGCACAGCTGCAAACCCAAATCCAACCCTTTGCACCCACGTTTCACCTCAATCAAGAAGTGACCGAGGTTGAGCGTTTAGACGATGGTCTCATCTCAGTGCGCACATCGACCAAGCAACACTTTGTTTGCAAAGTGCTGGTCATCGCCGCAGGCGTGGGCGCGTTCCAAGCACGCAAGCTGAGCGTCGAAGGTGCAGCAGCGTTAGAAGGCACACACGTGCATTACCGCTTGGGCGATGCGTCGCGCTTTGCAAGCCAAGACGTGGTGGTGTTGGGTGGCGAAGAGTCTGCCGTTGCGGCGGCGTTGAAACTCACGCTCGAAACACAAACACCACACAGCGTGACGCTGATGCACCGCCGCGATGTATTCACCGCCGAGCCCGTGCTTCTACAAGCCATGCGTGATGCGGTTGCCAGCGGCAAGTTGCAACTGTTGATTGGCCAACCCACCGCCTTGCTCAGTACATCCAACCAACTACACGCCGTGCAGGTAGCCACGCCGGATGGTCAAACGATCGAGCGTTCGGCCCAGCACGTGGTGGCGTTCTTGGGCCTCTCACCCAAGCTCGGCCCCATTGCCAACTGGGGCTTGGCGATCGAACGCAAGCAACTGCTGGTCAACACCGAAACCTTTGCCACCGATGTGCCGGGCATCTTTGCCGTGGGCGACATCAACACGTATCCGGGCAAGAAAAAACTCATCTTGTGCGGCTTCCACGAAGCCACCCTCGCCGCTTTTGGCGCAGCCGCCATCGTGCACCCCACACGAAAGACCCTGTTGCAATACACGACAACATCGACTGAGCTGCATCGCTTGCTCGGACTCGCTTAAAATCCACACCGCGTTAGCAATAACGCATTCGCTAGGGGTGTTGAAGCCGTCACCGACTTCGACTGAGAAAGTCCCTTTGAACCTGTTGAGATCCGCCCAAAGCGGATTTCAAAGTCCGCAAGGACTTGAGGTAATCCTCGCGCAGGGAAGCTTGGTCTTACAACGAGGCTCTTCACTCACCAGAGCACACACTCGTTTCGACATCAGCCGACCTGCCATCACGTTAAAGGAAACGTCATGGCAAACCATTCGCCATTCTTCAAGGCCACGCGCATTTCTGCGGCAGTGGCGATCTGTATTGCATCCAACGCTTGGGCGCAACAAACGCCCACTGAAATCACCATCACCGACAAATTGCCTGCGCGCGTGTCGGGCTTTGGTGATGTGCCCGCGCAAGAGCTGCCTTTTTCCACCACCACCATCACCAGCGCAACACTGCAAGACGTTGGCGCGCGACGCGTATCCGATGCATTGCATCTGGACGCATCGGTGTCTGACAGCTACAACTCGCCAGCGTATTGGGACATCTTGAGTGTGCGTGGTTTCACACTCGACAACCGCTACAACTACCGCCGCGAAGGCTTGCCCATCAGCGCTGAAACCATGATTCCCATGGACAACAAAGAACGCATTGAATTGCTCAAAGGCACCAGCGGCATTCAAGCCGGCACCAGCTCTCCTGGTGGCTTGGTGAACTATGTGGTCAAGCGTGCGCCCACGAATGCTGAGCAACAAATTCGCAACATCACAATGAGCTACGGTCAAGGTGACAACCGTTTGGTCGCTGCAGATTTGGGAGGCCGCTTTGGCGAGGTCGCTGAATTTGGCTACCGATTCAACATCGCGCACGAAGACCTGAACCCCTACATTCGGGACACCAAAGGCCAACGCGATTTAGTCGCATTGGCCATGGACTGGCGCCTCAAACCAGGCACTGTGATTGACTTTGAATTTGAGCAATCACACCGCGAGCAAATTGGTATCAATGGATACAGCTTGCTCGGTGGCGTGCTTCCTGCACCTGTTGATCCACGTATTAACTTGACACGCCAACCGTGGGCATTGCCTGGTGTTTTTGATGCGATGACGGGCTCGGTACGTCTACGTCAAGAACTCGATGCAGGTTGGCGATGGACTACACAGTACGGCGCGCAGCGATTAAAAACAGACGATCGTTTGATTTTTGGCTATGGCTGTACAACCCCAACTGATTACACACAGTACTGTGGAAATGGCGACTTTACGCTTTACGACTATCGGAGCAATAACGAACGACGCCTCACTGATGGGTTAGAAAGTGAAATTTCAGGTCAATTAGAAGCTGGAGGACTTCAACACAGGCTTACAGCAAGTGTGTTGCGCCAGCGTCAATTAGACAGACTCCCTCCTAATCAGTCATACGCCCAAATTCTGCAATCTGGAAATGTCACAACGCCATTCACTAGCACACCTAATCCAGATTTTTCAACCCCCAACTCGAATCGAAGCGAATACGCGACTGAATTAAGCCTGAAAGACCGTGTCGAGATCACGAAAAGCACGTCTATTTGGGCTGGGTTACGGCACGTGATGTTTGATCGTAGTAGCGAACGCAACGACCCAAGCAACCCAAATAGCATGCGCTACACAGGCCATATCAATGTGCCGTGGTTAGGCGTGTCTACTAAACTTTCTAACTTTTTGCTTTACGCATCTCACGGACATGGCGTTGAAAACTTTGTAGTCCCAAACAGCACTGGTACTTATTGGGTTAATGCAGGGCAACAGCTTGGTGTCGGTAGGAGTCGCCAAACAGAAATGGGGCTAAAAAACCTGAATACACAAACCCCCTTGCAATGGCATGCCAACATCTTTCAAATCGAACGCCCTCTTGCCTATGACGATGGCAACGGCAGTCGACTTCTGGATGGCAAGCAAACGCATAGAGGCATAGAACTAGGTGCGAACTCGAAAATGAACCAATGGACACTGGGAACAAGCGTGCAATGGTTACAGGCTCAAATATCAGATGTGACACAAAACCCCAGTGCAGTCGGCACAGTGCCACTTAACGTACCAAAGTTTGTCATGCGCGGCATGGCTGAATACCGCTACAGCAGCATTCCTGGCCTACGCACTGGCGTGCGTGTGTCACATGAAGGAGAACGCAACGTGACTGAAAACGGGGATGTGAAACTGCCCGCTTGGACCACCTTTGACGCGACAGCGCATTACGACACAAAAGTGAACAATGTCGCATCGACTTGGACATTAGGCGTCGATAACATCGCCGATAAACGCTATTGGCGAGAATCCCCTAAACAGTTTGGCCACTACTACCTCTATCCCGGCGCCCCACGCACTTTAAGGGCTAGCGTCCAATTCAGGCTCTGAGGATCAAGTAAAGTTATGGCATGAGCGGCAAGCCTAGGTTTTTCGGAGTTTCTAGCATACAAAGTGCTATTGCACTTTGTATGGCCGCCGCCTCATCAGCCTGGTCTCAACAAAACCCAACTGAAATCACCATCACTGCGGAGCCTCCGGTCTTGGTCTCGGGTTTTGAGGGTTTAACGCGGCAAGAACTGCCCATCAGCGTCACCACGATCAACAACGCAACCTTGCGCGACATCGGTGCACAGCGGATATCTGATGCGCTTCGCTTAGACGCCTCAGTCAGCGACAGCTACAACCTTCCCGCTTATTGGGACAAGCTCAGCGTTCGGGGCTTCACGCTGGACAACAGCTACAACTACCGACGCGAAGGCCTACCCATCTCGGCCGAAACCATCATGCCGATGGACAACAAAGAGCGCTTGGAATTGCTCAAAGGCACGAGTGGCATTCAATCAGGCACCAGCTCACCCGGAGGCCTGGTGAACTATGTGGTCAAACGCGCTCCCACCAGCGCAGAAAAAACCATTCGCGATGTCACCCTGAGCTACGGCCCGGGTGACAACCGCCTCGTCGCCGCAGATTTGGGAGGACGCTTCGGTGATGGCACTGATTTTGGCTACCGCGTCAACCTCGCCCACGAGGACCTCAACCCCTACATTCGCGATACCCAGGGCCACCGCAACTTGTTTGCCTTGGCGATGGACTGGCGCATCAACAGCAGCAACCGCTTGGAATGGGAATTTGAACAAAGCCACTACGAACAAATAGGCGTCAACTTTTACAGCCTGTTGGGATCCGATCCAAACAATGGTCGATTTGTTTTACCTGCGACGGTCGATGGCACACGCAACATCACACGCCAACCCACCTCAACGCCTGGCGTATTCGATGGCCTCACAGGAAGCGTTCGCCTGAAACACCAGCTCGACAACGGTTGGATGTGGCGCACCCAATACGGCACGCAGCGCTTGCGCGCAGATGACCGGCTCACCTACGCCTCGGGCTGCAGCAGCACGCAAACAAAAAGCTTTTGTCTCTCGCCCCTAGGAGATTTTCAAATCCATGATTTCCGCAGCGACAACGAGCGACGTCAAACCGAAGCGGTTCAGACAGAACTCAACGGACAAATGGACATGGGTGGATTCAGCCACAGCATGAAATTCAGCGTGATGCGGCAGCGTTACATCAAGCGAATGCCCGACACAGCGACAGACACGTTATTGGGCAGCACCAATAGTACTTACGGGGGCCTGAACCCACCCAGTGGCGCAACCCACTATGGGTACAACACCAACGCCAGTGACTACAGCACCGAAATCGCCTTCAACGATCACGTGCAACTCACCCCAGCGACGGCAGCTTGGCTAGGACTGCGTCACACGCAACTCAATCGCACCAGCCTCATGACCAACGGCGATGCGATGGTGAAAGACGAGCGCGGTGTCACAACACCGTGGTTGGCACTGAGCCATCAGCTCAACGCCAACTACCTTGTTTACACGAGCTACAGCGAGGGCCTAGAAACACAATCAGCCCCCAGCGCAAGTAGCTACACAAACTCAGGCCAACCACTCCCTGCGCTTCGCAGCAAGCAGCGCGAGGTGGGTTTGAAAAACCAACATGAACGCGCCCAGTGGCAAGTGACTTGGTTTGACATCACACGCCCAGCCACAGCTGATACCGGTGTTTGCGACACCACGGTGGGCAGCTGCACTCGCCAAATCGATGGCCAAGCCCATCACCAAGGCCTAGAACTCAGCGCCAACAACACCATCAACCGTTGGTCTGTTGGCGGCAGCGCCATGTGGCTAGATGCCAAACGTGAAAATGCCACCGTAGAAAGCGCGCTGAACGGTCAACGCCCAATCAACGTGCCTCAATACATTTTGCGTGGCATGGCCGAATACCGCTTTGCCAGCATGCCGGGACTGCGGTCTGGTTTGCGCCTATCTCGAGAGGGTGAGCGCCAAGCGACAAATCAAACAGATGGCAGCCTCAAACTCCCAGCCTGGACCACGGTGGATGCCACGACCCATTACGACACCAAGGTCAACCACGTGGCCTCCACATGGACGCTGGCGATTCATAACATCGCCAACAAACACTACTGGCGCGAATCGCCCAAACAATATGGACAATATTTCCTGTATCCAGGGGCACCACGAACCGTTCGCGCAACAGTTCAATTCCACCTCTGAAAAAGGCGCAAAAAATGCGCTATAATCTTCGTATTCCTCGATAGCTCAGTCGGTAGAGCGCCGGACTGTTAATCCGTAGGTCCCTGGTTCGAGCCCAGGTCGAGGAGCCAAAAAAAGTAAAGCCTTAGCATGAAAATGCTAAGGCTTTTTCTTTGGCTACGACGTTAGGAATTTAACAAGTTTCAAGACGAATCAAAATAGATCCTGCGGCCACGCCAATCGCTCCAAGCTCCAAGCTCCAAGCTCCAAGCTCCAAAAAGATAAGCACAAATAGAAGCTGTAGGCCGCTCGGAATAAACACCCAATTTGCAATATGAATTTATTCAATAACTTGCGATTCGATTTTTTGGAGGCAACCCTCTCGCCTCTGCATGTGATGTATGGTCTGTTAGCTTGTGTTTTTGCTGTCTTGCTGGGCGCTCTTTTGGCCAAGAAACAAGCGCGTGCATTCAGCCATCAACACATGCGTGGCTTAGACAACGCAGCAGACTTTGATGGCAATTTGCCTACGGTCACTTTTGCCGACTACGGCGATATGCGCTTTTTGCACCTAGGTACGCCTGCCGTACAAGGATCCATGAAGATCAGCAAGCCCTTTGAAATTCATCTGGACTATGTACAACGCATGATGGGCTGGTTGTTGCTGGTCAACTTAGACCAAGTCAAACACTTGCACGCCATGCAGTTTGGTTTGGGTGCTGCCGCTTTGACCAAATTTTGTTATCGTCATTTAGGCATGCAAACCACTGCGGTTGAGTTGAACCCACAGGTCATTGCCACATGCAAGCGTTGGTTTTCACTACCCGAGGACGATGCCAAATTACAGGTGGTGCAGGGAGATGCGGCCGAAGCTGTCGGCCGTGAGCAGTGGCGTGGAAAAGTTGATGCCCTACAAGTCGACCTGTATGACCAAGATGCCGCTCGCCCTGTGCTCGATAGCGAAGACTTCTACCGAAACTGTCGCAACTTACTAACGGATACAGGATGCATGAGTGTCAACTTATTTGGCCATGCATCCAGCTATAGCGAGAGTTTAGAAAAAATCACTGCCGCTTTTGGTCATGATGCCGTATGGGCATTCAAACCGACACCAGCAGGCAATGCCATCGTGCTGGCCTTTCGTACGCCTCACACATGGGACAAAAACGCGCTGGCATCACAGGCCAAACAGATTGAAGCGCGCTGGCCATTGCCTGCAACGAAATGGCTGAAAACATTGGCACCTGTTGGTGCACGGCCTTCTTGATGAGCGTTCTGCAAACGCAGCATCAAAGAATCTGAATCGGCACACTGAGCTGGTAGCCCACATTTCGGATGGACTCAATCACGGCACTGTGCGCACCCGCATCTATCATTTTTTTGCGCAACCGCACGATACGCACCTCTAAACTGGCTTTGTTCAGGCCATCCATTTCTAACCCTAGGATGTGCGCCAATTGCCAAGTTTCCAAACGGCTAGAAGGTGCGCGTGCAAAAGCCATCAACATGTCGGCTTCTGCAGATGACAAACGCACCATACCGACAGCACCCGTGAGCGTGAGCTTGCTCAGCGTCAAGGTTCCCTCTGGCGGCACCTGACGACGACGCACAAATCCTTGCAAGGCGGCGCATAGCTCCTCAAAATCAACAGGCTTGGTCATGTACAAATCGGCACCACTTTCGTAGCCCTGCACTTTTTCTTTGGACTGCGAACGCGCCGTCAACATGACGATGCCCACCAAGGGATAGGCATGGCGAATGCGTTTGGCCAAGCTGATGCCATCTTCACCCGGTAGATTCAAGTCAAGGATGAAGACATCCACGGCACTGCCTTTGACCGCATCTTCTAACTCTTCGGCGCAAGACAAGCCCAACACGTGGTGGCCTTTGTTGGCCAAGGCCATGCACGTCAATTCGCGCAAATCTTGGTGGTCTTCAACGACCACGATACTCAAATGGGTAGCCACAACACAAACCTCACACGTCTTTCATCGGGGGCATAACGGCAATAGGCCCCAATTCGATTCGCCAAACTAGACACCAAAAACAACCCTAAACCCGTGCCAGATTGGCTTTGCGCTCCCGTGCTTCGATAGTATTTTTGAAACACTTTGCTAGGCTCTGGCCATGCCGCTAATCCTGGGCGATTAGAGAAAGTCACGGCGACACCTTGCGCCCCATCTGGCCCATCAGATGGCATGGCATGAATTTCAACAGGCGTGCGACCATCGCTGTAACGCAAAGCGTTGTCCAGCAAATTGCCCAAGATGATGCGCAAATACTGACGGTCTGTCAGCACCTCGGGCACCGTCATCATTTGTAATAACAAACGCTCTGGCGGAACGCTTTGACTGAAGATCAGCTCATTCAACAAACGCACCACATCGACACGCTCGACCTTGGACTCCAAAGCACCTTCTTCAATTTGGTCTGCGTCAATGCATCGCTCAAGAATGGCTTTCATGTCTACCACCGCTCGGCTGGCATAGCTGGCAGATTTCTCAGGATCGGTTTGCGTGTGCAGGGCCATGTCAATCACAGCCAAGGGCGTTTTCAGTTCATGCATCAACATGTGCAAGAAATGCGTTTGTTCATCACGGCGTTGTCGCTCGAACGCGACTTGCTGTTGAGACAAATACAAAGCATTGGACACCTCACGGCGACCAAGCTCAAAGCGGCGCGCTCTCACCTGTAAAAGAATGGTCATCAACAAGCCAGAAAAGAAACCATTCAGCACCAAGTTATGCAGGCTGTACTCTGTCGCGATATCAAACCCTAGGCTAGGCCAAACAGCCACCCAAAGCGCAAAGGTCAGACTGAGGTAATACACCGTCACGGTACCTCGATTGAAACGGAACGGACTACCAGTCGTTTGCTTGTTAGTCGGATTTTTCAAAAAAACAAGGATGGCTATCAACATGAAAGCGGACCCTACGCCAATCACAAGCATGTTGAATTGAAGTGCCAGACGCGTATAGCCAGCAAACAGCAAAGCCATCGCAACAAACGCTGCGGCATAAAAAGATCGAAAAACGCGCATCAACCATGCCGGTAATTCGTAATCACGCAGAAAGTGCGTTTCGTACCAAAACGCTAAACCTGTTGCAGCAATCAACACAACATTAAAAAGTAAATTAATGCCTGCAGGTGAAATCGACTCACCAAAAAACACACGGAAATAACCAAAGTACCCCACGGTGTAAAGAATGGAAGCAAGCTGCTTGATCACAAACGCACGATTCAGATGGTCGCGGTCATTGAGCCAACTGACAAAAACCCAAGCCAAGAACATCACGATCAAACCCGTGCTAACCGAGTAAATCAACTCCTGCGCATGATCTAAACGCGAGGCATCAAGCTGGGTCAGCGCCTCGACATGAATCATCAAGGTACTGGTGCTGCTGACACGCAAATACACATCACGTGCTTGCGGCAAAGAAGCAATCAAGAAGCCGTGATTCAACGATGGGTACTCACTCTCGGACCAAGGCGTCATATCTCCAGCGCTGACAGGAGCCCTTCGTGTTGTATCTGCAGGATCAAACAACACGACTTGGTCAAGAAACGAGGGACGAACACGCAGCACAAGCTTTTCACCGGCGTGTGCCGAAGGCGCTGGATCAATTCTTAACCGCAACCAAAAAGTTGAATCGCTATACCCCTTTGCGAGGACGCCTTCATATGTGGTGTACGGCTGCGCTTGTGCATCGTCAAACGTAGACTGACCTTGAACGTCCTCCCAATAGCTGCGACTGGACACCAAATCTTTGGCGATCCCTTGGGCAGGCAATGCCAAGGATATGAGGCACAAAGCGCTAAATAAGCTCGTACCTGCGCGCAATATCTTTGAAATCAGTGGATGCATATGTGGCTCTGACTTGATGCTAACGCCTTGAATGCGCAAAGCCTACAGACCCCTACATTCTATTTTTGATTCATGTCTTCGTGCGATGGTTGCGTGTGAGCATGGGGCAAACCTTGTTTGTCAATTTTCACCGTGTGTGCACGCCACCGCCTTACCCCTTGACGGTCCAACGTCAGACGCACCACCCAACCTAGGTTGTTCACCTTGTCAGGGAAGCCTTCAAACACGAAGTTGCCCAAGCTGTAAAAAATGGGTTTGCCTTGGTAGGTTTCGGTGTCTTGCAACTGGTGTGGATGGCCACCGATCACCGCATCAGCCCCCGCGTCAATCATCAGCCTCGCCAGCGCGCGTTGACGTGCATTGGCAATCGGCTCCTCCCAACCCCAGTGCATGACAGGGATAACCACATCGGCCTTCCATACGCGACGCGCATCGGTGATGTCACGCACCACTTGTTCGTCTTCACTCCAAGCCACGCCGGGGCGATCATGGTCGGCCTCAAAATTACGCGGTTGAAACTCGTCATAGCCAAGCACTGCAATACGCAAACCTTGTCGCTCAAAAATCAGTGGCGTGTGCGCCTCTTTCAAATTGTGGCCACCGCCGTAATAGCCCAATCCAGATTGCTTGAGCAGACCCAACATCTGCGCAAAGGCTTGAGGGCCATAGTCGCCCGAGTGGTTGTTGGCTACGCCCACGGCATCGAAGTGACGTTGCACATATTTCAAACCACGTGGATGCACACGAAAGACGTTGGGTTTTTCGGGCTCCACCGAACCCACGGTGGCAACCACGCACTCTAAGTTGCCCAAACGTATGTCTGCATTTTTGAACAAATGTGCCACACCGGCAAACGGATCGCGTCCTCTGCGAATCGCACGGTCTGGGCCACCTTCGAGCATGATGTCACCGGCAAACACCACCGACACCACAGGTTCGGGTGCCTGTGCCATCACAGCGCCCATGCACAGCACAGCGCACATTCCGAGTGCTGTGGTTTTCAAAATAAGGAATTGCAAAAACTTCATGGCGCCACCTCATGCAAAGCACAGCCGTACTGCAACTCTTTGCCTAAAAATGGGGAATACAAAGCCACACGACCTGTCAACGCATCTGGTGCAGGCTGCAGTTGCGCCACAGGCGCCACAAACTTCACGTGCTGCAGCACCATGGGTTGGCGTTCGGTTTGGTAGGACACATACAAGTTGACCAAGTCCACGCGAGTGTCGTTACCCAACACCACCGCTTTGAAACGAAACCGATCTGCCAAATTGATGCTCTGCACGGTATAGGGCTCAGACACTGGTTTGAACCGGTGCTCAAAACGCTCGGCATTCACCTCAAAGTGGCAACGCAATTCGGGCACTGCTTGCGCCACCGTTGGCAAACCCAAGGGCAACCACATGGCTAACATCCTCCACCCCAAACGCATACACATCTCCCCGACTCTTGATGCAGCACAGCCTACTTGATTGGCAAATCGCTCTTGCTATGGGTTTGCCCTTGTAGCTGGCAAAATCAAAGACTATTCACGAAAGCTGACATGAGTTCCTCAAACACCCACACCATCCCTCGCCTCACCAGCCTCTCCCACGGTGGTGGCTGCGGCTGCAAAATTGCCCCAGGCGTGTTGAGCGAAATTCTCAAAAGCACTAGCGCCATGCCCATCCCACCCCAGTTGTTGGTGGGCATTGAAACGGCCGACGACGCAGCGGTGTACCAGCTCAACGATGAGCAAGCGTTGATTGCCACCACCGACTTCTTCATGCCCATCGTGGATG
>JACCDU010832599.1_pt1 | contig 11527 bp, 9 predicted proteins | sample 7446081 | NCBI WGS metagenome assembly JACCDU01 (sample SAMN15323447, study PRJNA562643) | freshwater metagenome | isolation source: river surface water | place: USA:Blue River Watershed | collected 2017-08-17 | reverse complement strand
TGGCCAAGCCAACGCCGCCACGCAAGATGGCGCGACGGTTGACACCGCTCAAGCCTTCTTTCAAGACATCTTGAAAGTGTGGGTTGTTGGAGAGATTGTCGATGGGATCATGGCTGTGTGACATGGCTATTTTTTCCAATGAAATGAAATGAAAGAATGAAAGAAACAGTGCTGATGCTAATCAGGGGATATTTCAGATTTATGTAAAACATTTACCCAGCGTGTTCTCGCGAAGTCATCAAAACTTAATGAATATTTCACGACATTGAAATATTCAAATTAAAGAATCCAAATCGCCATCAACGCTTTTGTCTGATGCATTAACTTCATCTTCCAACCGGAATCATTCAATGAAAACAAACATTTCTCTCTCTCGTAAAAGTGTTGCCACTGCTGTCATGATGACTTGTTTGGCATTCACCCAACAAGCCTTGGCACAAAATGGAAAAGTTCAATCCAATGGTTTGGGTTTGTCCTCTGCCAACGGTGAAACCACGCTGAACCTGACCGGCCGGCTGCACTTCGACGTTCGCAGCTTTAACAGTGCCTTCTCCAACAACATGACGATTGACAAGGACACCGCGAAATACGGTGACACCTATGACATTCGTCGCGCACGCATTGGCTTCAACGGCACCCTCACGAAAGACGTGGCCTACGAGGTGGTTTTCAACGCCCCCAGCTCCGACAGCACCAACCTGGACACCGGCTTCATCAACTACACCCTCAGCAAGCCTTTGCAATTTCGCGTTGGCAAATTCAAACAGCAATTCAACTTGGAAGAGTTGACGAGCTCCAACAGCATTGATTTCATCGAGCGCTCTTTTGTGAACCAATTTGCCCCCGGTAAAAAGTTGGGCATGATGGTGCATGGCGCCCCCAAAGACGGCCTCTATTACGGCATTTCCATGTTCCAAGAAGCCACGGCGGTGTCCTCTGCTTCACGCAACACTCAAAGCGCCGCGCGGCTGGCTGGTAACTTGGCCCAACTGGCCGACATCAAAGATTCCGTCATCCACTTCGGCGCCGCAACAACCTCTGGCAGTTTTGATGTTGCAGCAGGCGCTACCGGTGACATTTTGAAATTGCGCACCGACGCCCGCGGTGTAGATGGCGTGTTCGCCTCTACATTTGCCAATGGGTCAACCGCCAACGTCAATGAAGTAAGCCGTTCGCAATCTGGGTTGGAGATGGCTTATGCCAATGGACCTTTCAAGGTTCAAGCCGAGACAACAAAGTCGCAATACGACTTCAACAATGGCGCTTCTGGCGCGACGATGAATACAGTGGATGGCAAGATCAAGGCACAATACTTGGCTGTGATGTACAACATCACCGGTGAAAAATGGTCTAACAGCTACAAAGATGGCACCTTCGGTGGCATCCGTCCTTTGGCCAATTTCAGCAGCAGTGGCAAAGGCAATGGTGCCTGGCAAGTTGGCATGCGCGTGTCATCCTATGACGCATCTGACTGGGTATCCACCACGGCCACCACTGGCTCCAAAAAAGGCAACACCACAACCTTGGGCGTGAACTGGATTTTGAATCCCAATGCCCGCATCATGCTGAACCATTCCACGTCCAAATTCGACACTGCATTTGCAGCAGGCGCGGCCACTGGCGACAAAGAGACCGTCACCACGCTGCGCACGCAAATCAACTTCTGACTTGCGACCCAAGGTTCTTCAAGGTTTGAAAGCGCCCCTCGCGGGCGCTTTTTTTTTATGCAGCCGCCAGCACATCCACCAAACGCTGCGCACTCTGCTGCGCCACCTGCTCATCGCGCGCCTCCACCATCACGCGTACCAAGGGCTCGGTGCCACTGGGTCGAATCAGCACACGCCCGGTCTCCCCAAGCGCTTGCTCAACCTCATGTTGAGCTGCAGCCAAGGCAGGGGTCTGCCAGGCTTGCCCTGCTTTCAAACGCACATTGATCAAGGTTTGTGGAAACAAGGCCACGTCTTTCAACAACGAAGCCGGTGTTTCGCCACTGCGCACACAGGCTTGCAGCACTTGCAGGGCGCTGATCAGGCCGTCCCCCGTGGTGTGTTTGTCCAGCGCCAGCAAATGGCCGGAGCCTTCGCCACCCAGGATCCAGCCGTGCTTTTCCAGTGCCTCCAGCACATAGCGGTCGCCGACCTTGGCGCGCTCGAAAGCAACGCCGCGTTTTTTCAAGGCGACTTCAACGGCCATGTTGGTCATCAAGGTGCCCACCACACCTGGCACCACTTCATCGCGGCCCAAGCGGTCATCCACCATCAGGTAGAGTAGCTCGTCACCGTTGTAGAGTCGCCCTTGGGCATCCACCATTTGCAAGCGATCAGCATCGCCGTCCAGTGCGATGCCGAAATCGGCCTGATGCTCACGCACGGCCTTCACCAAAGCCTCGGGGTGCGTGGCGCCCACACCCTGGTTGATGTTCAAACCATCGGGCGAACAACCGATGGCAATGACTTCGGCGCCCAGTTCATGAAACACTTCGGGCGCAATCTGGTAGGCCGCACCATGGGCGGCATCCACCACCAGCTTCAGGCCCTTCAAAGTCAGGTCACTGGCGAAGGTGCTTTTGCAAAATTCAATGTAGCGGCCGGCCGCATCGTTCAGGCGGCGGGCCTTGCCCAAGTTGGCCGAGTCCACCCAGGCAGGCGGTTGCTGCAACGCGGCTTCAACCGCTTGTTCCCAGGCATCGTCCAGCTTGGTGCCTTGGGCGCTGAAGAACTTGATGCCGTTGTCCTGGTACGGGTTGTGGCTCGCACTGATGACCACGCCCAGACTGGCGCGCTGTGCGCGCGTCAGATAAGCCACCGCAGGCGTGGGCACCGGGCCGAGCAGCAGCACATCCACCCCGGCCGAGTTGAAGCCTGACTCCAGTGCCGACTCCAGCATGTAGCCCGAAATGCGGGTGTCCTTGCCAATCAGCACCGTGGGGCGCTTTTCTTTCTCGCGCAACACACGGCCGACCGCATGGGCCAGTTGCAGAACAAAGTCCGGCGTGATCGGCGACTGTCCCACAGTGCCTCGGATGCCATCGGTACCAAAGTATTTGCGCGTCATAGGGAAATGCTTCTCAAAAGTATCAAGGGCGATTGTCGCAAATCGGATGGGCAGCCTGCCACACAGCCAAAGCGGCCACCGTCTCGGCCACATCGTGCACGCGCACAATGTGCGCGCCTCGTTCGACCGCCAACAGAGCAGCCGCCACGCTGGGAATCAGTCGCTGCGACAGCTCCAGCCCGCTGACTGCACCCAAGGATGATTTGCGCGACCAACCCACCAGCCAAGGATGTCCAGGCAACTGCAATGCGGCTTGCTGCGACAGCAAGGAAAAATTTTGTTCAACGGTTTTGCCAAAGCCCACACCGGGGTCCAGCGCGATGCGCTCGGTCGCCACGCCTGCGGCGGCCAACACACTGACGCGCTCTAGCAAGAAGGCACGCACCACTGGCACCGCATCGCCTTGCAAGGGCTGCAGTTGCATGGTTTGTGGCTCGCCATGCATGTGCATCACGCACACGCCACAGGCCGACGCGGCCACCGCAGCCACGGCGCCGGGCTGTCGCAGGCCCCAAATGTCGTTGATGATGTCCACCCCCAGGTCCAGCGCGTGGCGCATGGTGGCGGGCTTGTAAGTGTCCAAAGAGATCGGCACTTGCCAGCGCAGGCACTCTGTCAAGACAGGTGCGATGCGAAGCCACTCTTCTTCTTCGGACAGTGCAGGGGCGCCGGGCCGAGAGGACTCGCCGCCGATGTCCAGAAGATGCGCGCCCTCTTTCATCAAGCGCTCTGCATGGGCCAGGGCCGAGGCGGCTTGATCATGCTGTCCCCCATCGGAAAACGAATCGGGCGTCACATTGACAATGCCCATCACCAGTGGGTGCGCCAGGTCCAGTTGGAAGCGCGTGGTCTGCCAGAAAGGCACATGGGGCCGAAGCCCCATGTGTGTTTGGTGTGTCATCTCTCTCAGGCCGTGGTCGGGGCCGGATTGGGCGTCACGGCCGGTGTGCCACCACCGCCATCCCCCGAGGGCGGCGTGCGCGGCGTCCAGTCTTTGGGAGGACGCGGCGGACGGCCCGCCATGATGTCATCGAGTTGCTCGGTGTCGATGGTTTCCCATTCCAGCAGGGCTGTCGCCATGGCGTGCATTTTGTCGGAGTGCTCTTCGATCAGGCGACGGGCCAAGTTGTACTGGGTGTCGATGATTTTGCGCACTTCCGAGTCCACCTTTTGCATGGTGGCTTCGCTCATGTTGGTGGTCTTGGTGACCGATCGGCCCAAGAACACTTCGCCCTCGTTCTCGGCATACACCATGGGGCCCAAGGCTTCGGTCATGCCATAACGCATCACCATGTCGCGGGCAATCTGGGTGGCACGCTCGAAGTCGTTGCTGGCACCGGTGGTCATTTGCTTCATGAACACTTCTTCGGCAATGCGGCCACCGAACAGCATGCTGATTTGGTTCAGCATGTATTCGCTGTCGTAGCTGTAACGGTCTTTCTCGGGCAGGCTCATGGTGACGCCCAGTGCGCGACCGCGCGGAATGATGGTGACCTTGTGCACCGGGTCGCACTTGGGCAACAGCTTGCCAATGAGGGCGTGGCCAGCTTCGTGGTAGGCCGTGTTGCGGCGCTCTTCCTCGGGCATGACCATGCTCTTGCGCTCGGGGCCCATGAGGATTTTGTCTTTGGCTTTTTCGAAGTCCTGCATTTCCACCACGCGGGCGTTGCGGCGGGCAGCCATCAGGGCGGCTTCATTGCAGAGGTTGGCCAAATCGGCACCGCTCATGCCGGGCGTGCCGCGGGCGATGACGCCGGCGTTCACATCCTGGCCAATGGGCACCTTGCGCATGTGCACATTCAGAATTTGCTCGCGGCCGCGAATGTCCGGCAGGGTCACATAGACCTGGCGGTCGAAACGGCCGGGGCGCAGCAGTGCGGCGTCCAGAATGTCGGGCCGGTTGGTGGCGGCCACCACGATCACGCCCAGGTTGGTTTCAAAGCCGTCCATCTCCACCAGCATCTGGTTGAGGGTTTGCTCGCGCTCATCGTTGCCACCGCCGAGGCCGGCGCCGCGCTGGCGACCAACCGCATCGATTTCGTCGATGAAGATGATGCAAGGCGCATTTTTCTTGGCGTTTTCGAACATGTCGCGCACGCGGGCGGCACCCACGCCAACAAACATTTCGACGAAGTCAGAACCCGAGATGCTGAAGAACGGCACCTTGGCTTCGCCGGCAATGCCCTTGGCCAGCAAGGTCTTGCCAGTGCCCGGCGGGCCGACCAACAGCAAACCACGTGGAATGCGGCCACCGAGCTTTTGGAACTTTTGCGGATCTTTCAGGAAGTCGACAACCTCCTTCACCTCTTCTTTGGCTTCGTCGCAACCAGCCACATCGGCAAAAGTGACGGTGTTGTTGTTTTCATCCAACATTCTAGCTTTGCTTTTGCCAAAACTGAAGGCCCCGCCTTTGCCGCCGCCCTGCATTTGGCGCATGAAATACACCCAAACCCCGATCAGCAACAGCATGGGGCCCCAGCTGACCAGCAAGGTCATGAGCAACGAGCCCTCTTCGCGGGGCTTGACGTCAAACTTTACGCCGTTGGCAATGAGGTCACCCACCAGGCCACGGTCGAGGTAAGTGGCATTGGTGCGCACTTTGCGGTCGTCTTGCATGACGGCCACGATCTCGGTGCCGCCCTGCCCCTCTTGAATCGTGGCCGACTTGATGCGCTTGCCCCGCACTTCCTCCAGGAAGTCGGAATAGGCCAAGTAGCCCGCACCCGAGCCGCCGCGCGTGTCGAACTGTTTGAAAACAGTGAACAGCACCAGCGCGATCACCAGCCAGACGGCTACTTTTGAGAACCATTGATTGTTCAATGCAGGCTCCAGGAGAAAAAGGCAAGATTTGCCCTAGAAAGGCATATGACAAGCATTTTAGGCTTTTCAAGACCCCCCAGCGAGAATTTCGCATGGCCAGCCCTGCCAGTCACGCGGTTTTCTGTGAAATGCCTCAAGAATCGCGCTTGAGGCCCAGACCCACCAGGAAAGTTTCCGAAGATTTGTCACGGCTCGACTTAGGCTTGATCGGCTTGACCACCTTGAAGGTTTCCTTGAAAAGCTTGACCAGCTGGCTGTAGCCGCTGCCGTGAAAGACCTTGGTCACCAGGGCCCCGCCAGGCTTGAGGTGGGCCTGGCTGAATTCGATGGCCAGCTCCACCAGGTGGGCAATGCGGGCGGCATCGGCCGACTCGATGCCAGACAAATTGGGCGCCATGTCGGACACCACCACATCCACCGCCCGGCCTTGCAAAGCCGCTTCCAATTGGGCCAACACCTCGGGCTCGCGGAAGTCGCCATTCAAAAAGGTCACGCCCTCCACTGGCGTCATGGGCAAGATATCGAGGGCAATGATGGTGCCGTTCAATTGGCCCACGGCTGCGCCCTGCGGCGACAAGCGGCGGCGTACATACTGGCTCCAGGCTCCAGGCGTGGAGCCCAAGTCCACCACCACCTGGCCCGGCTTGATCAGGCCCAGCTGCTCGTCAATTTCTTTGAGCTTGTAGGCGGCGCGCGCCCGGTAGCCGTCTTTTTGCGCGAGCTTGACGTAGGGGTCGTTGACATGGTCGTTCAACCACGACTTGTTGACCTTTTTGCTTTTCGTATTGATTTTCAATGGTTTGCCTCGACAAGGGAGGGATAATAACGCCATGCCTGCCATTCAACTGACGCCCGCACAGCGCAAAGTGCATCGCGCTGATGCCCACCACCTCGAACCGGTCGTGATGATCGGCAACGATGGGCTCACGCCCGCCGTTGTGAAAGAGACCGATGCCGCCCTCAACGCCCATGGCTTGATCAAGGTTCGCGTCTTGGGCGACGACCGCACCGCCCGTGAAGCCATGTTTCAAACCCTGGCGGATCAGCTCAGCGCAGCGCCCATTCAACACATTGGCAAGCTGCTGGTGCTGTGGCGCCCTCAGCCGGAAAAAGAGCGTGTGGTCGATGAAGACCGCATGCCGGGACCGCGCGACTTCAAAGTGCTGAAGTACAGCAAACGCGGTGGCCAGCGTCCTGAGGTCAAAACCCTGAGGGTGCTGGGCAACCAGCGACTGACCTCGGGTGGCCAGATCAAGCGCGCCAAGCCCAAACAAAAATCGGTCAAGAAGCGCAGCTTAGGCTGAGGTTTTGGCTTGGCGCCACAAACAGGCGCCTGCGCACAGCCATTGCAAGGCGTACATCGCCGTGCCCAGGGAATGCCACAGAGCCAAATTCTCACGCGCCACAATGCGCGGCGCGACGGCCAACTCGACCAGCAAGGCGAGCAACATGCCGGCCAAGATCCAAACCAGACCTTGCGCCTGAGCACGTCGGCGCAGTGCCATCAACAAGAGCAAGCCACACACCACCGACACCCAGGTTTGCGCACTGAACAATTGCGCCGCCATCTGCCCGGCTTGTGCGGGGCTGCCCAGGCGGGCGAACAACAGGGGCACCACGCCAAAGCCCAGCGTGGTCAGGCTGCCCCACCAGAGGGCGGCCACAAACAATTCCAGCCGTTGCAATTTCAACGGTAGGCCACGCCCACAATTTCGTAGCGCTTCACGCCGCCGGGCGCTTGCACCTCGGCCACGTCGCCTTCTTCTTTGCCGATCAAGGCGCGGGCAATCGGGCTGCTGATGTTGATCAGGCCCAGCTTCAGGTCGGCTTCATCTTCACCCACGATTTGGTAGGTGACGGCGTCGCCCGTGGCTTCGTCTTCCAATTCCACTGTCGCGCCAAACACCACTTTGCCGCCGGCATCGACGCTGGACGGGTCGATGATTTGGGCGGCGGAGAGCTTGCTCTCAATTTCCTGAATACGGCCTTCAATGAAGCCTTGGCGGTCTTTGGCGGCGTCGTATTCGGCGTTTTCGCTCAGGTCGCCCTGGGCGCGCGCTTCGGCAATGGCGTTGATCACGCCGGGACGCTCGACGGTTTTCAGTCGGTGCAATTCCTCTTTCAGCTTTTCCGCGCCGCGCTTGGTGATGGGAATGGTGGCCATAAGTTGTCTCTCAAAAAGAAACCGCCGGGAGTTGCCTCCCAGCGGCGGTTCGTGTTTTTTTCGAATTATGCCGTCAATTGGGCATGCAGTTCCTGCACCGAATAAACATCCAGTTGATCCATGTACTTCATGCCTTCCACGGCCGCCTCCGCACCGGCAATGGTGGTGAAGGTGGTGACGCGTGCCAGCAGCGAAGAGGTCCGGATCTGACGAGAGTCGGCAATGGCGTTGCGGCGCTCTTCCACAGTGTTGATGACCAAGGCGATTTCTTCGTTCTTGATCATGTCCACCACGTGGGGGCGGCCCTCGGTGACCTTGTTGACCGGCGTGACAGCGATGCCTGCCGCTGTGATGGCCGCCGCCGTGCCCTTGGTGGCCACCAGGTCAAAGCCCATGGCCACCAACTGACGTGCGACTTCCACCGCGCGGGGCTTGTCGTTGTTCTTCACGGTGAGGAACACGGTCTTGACCTTGTCTGTGGGACGCGGCAATTTGGTGCCCGCGCCGAGCTGGCTTTTCACAAAGGCTTCGCCAAAGGTTTTGCCCACACCCATGACTTCGCCGGTGGACTTCATCTCGGGGCCGAGAATGGTGTCCACGCCCGGGAACTTCACGAAGGGGAACACGGCCTCTTTCACGCTGAAATACGGGGGCGTGACTTCTTTGGCTATGCCTTGCGAGGCCAGGCTCTGGCCGGCCATGCAACGCGCGGCCACCTTGGCCAGTTGAATGCCAGTGGCCTTGGACACATAGGGCACAGTGCGCGAAGCGCGTGGGTTCACTTCCAGCACAAAGATCACGTCTTTGCCGTCTTGTTTCTGGATGGCGAACTGAACGTTCATCAAGCCCACCACGTTCAAGGCCTTGGCCATGGCCGAGGTTTGGCGCTTGAGCTCGGCTACGGTGTCGGCAGACAAAGAGTACGGGGGCAGCGAGCAGGCAGAGTCGCCGCTGTGCACACCGGCTTGCTCGATGTGTTCCATCACGCCACCGATGAAGGTGACCTGGCCATCAGACAAGCAATCGACGTCGCACTCGATGGCGTCGTTCAGGAAGCGGTCGAGCAGCACGGGGGAATCGTTGGACACCTTCACGGCCTCGCGCATGTAGCGCTCCAGGTCGCGTTGCTCGTGCACGATTTCCATGGCGCGGCCACCGAGCACATAGCTCGGGCGAACCACCAGGGGGTAGCCCAGGGCCGCGGCTTTTTCCAAGGCCTCTGCCTCGGTGCGGGCCGTGGCATTGGGCGGCTGGCGCAAGCCCAGGTCTTGCAGCAATTTCTGGAAACGCTCGCGGTCTTCTGCGGCGTCGATCATGTCGGGGCTGGTGCCAATGATGGGCACGCCTTCGGCCTCCAGGCCCAAGGCCAGCTTCAGCGGGGTTTGGCCGCCGTACTGGACGATCACGCCCGTGGGCTTTTCCTTGTCAACGATTTCCAGCACGTCTTCCAGCGTCAGGGGCTCGAAGTACAAACGGTCGCTGGTGTCGTAGTCGGTGGACACGGTTTCGGGGTTGCAGTTGACCATGATGGTCTCGTACCCGTCTTCGCGCATGGCCAAGGCGGCGTGCACGCAGCAGTAGTCGAACTCGATGCCTTGGCCGATGCGGTTGGGACCGCCGCCGAGCACCATGATTTTTTTCTTGTTCGTGGGCTCTGCCTCGCACTCATCTTCGTAGCTCGAGTACATGTAAGCGGTGTTGGTGGCGAATTCAGCCGCGCAGGTGTCCACGCGCTTGTAGACCGGGCGCACGCCCTTGGCGCGGCGCAGGTCACGCACCACCTTCTCGGTGGTTTTCAGCAGCTTGGCCAGGCGACGGTCGGAGAAGCCCTTCTTCTTGAGCGCACGCAATTCATCGGTGCTCAAGGCGTCGAGCGTGGTCTTTTCCAGCTCGAGCTCGATTTTGACGATTTCTTCGATCTGCACCAGGAACCAGCGGTCGATCTTGGTGAGGTCGAACACTTCGTCGACCGACAGGCCCATGGCGAAAGCATCGCCCACGTACCAAATGCGCTCGGGGCCGGGAGTGCCGAGTTCTTTTTCCAGGACTTCGCGGTCCTGGGTTTTTTCGTTCATGCCATCGACGCCCACTTCCAGGCCGCGCAGGGCTTTCTGGAACGACTCCTGGAAGGTGCGGCCCATGGCCATGACCTCACCCACCGACTTCATTTGGGTGGTCAGGCGGCTGTCGGCCGTGGGGAATTTTTCGAAGGCGAAACGCGGGATCTTGGTGACCACGTAATCGATGCTGGGCTCGAAGCTGGCCGGTGTGGCGCCACCGGTGATGTCATTGCGCAACTCGTCCAGGGTGTAACCCACGGCGAGCTTGGCCGCCACTTTGGCAATCGGGAAGCCAGTGGCTTTGGACGCCAGTGCGGAAGAGCGCGAGACGCGCGGGTTCATTTCGATGACGATCATGCGACCGTCTTTCGGGTTGATCGAGAACTGCACGTTGGAGCCGCCGGTGTCCACACCAATTTCACGCAGCACCGCCAGCGAGGCGTTGCGCATGATCTGGTATTCCTTGTCGGTCAGCGTTTGCGCCGGCGCCACGGTGATGGAGTCGCCGGTGTGCACGCCCATGGGGTCCAGGTTTTCGATGGAGCACACAATGATGCAGTTGTCCGCCTTGTCGCGCACCACTTCCATCTCGTACTCTTTCCAGCCAACCAGCGATTCTTCAATCAGCAGTTCGTTGGTGGGCGAGGCTTCCAGGCCGCGCTTGCAAATGGTTTCGAATTCTTCGGCGTTGTAAGCGATGCCGCCACCGGTGCCACCCAGGGTGAAGCTGGGGCGAATGACCACGGGGAAGCCCACAGTTTTCTGTACTGACCAGGCTTCGTCCATGCTGTGGGCAATGCCAGAGCGTGCCGAGCCCAGGCCAATCTTGGTCATGGCGTCTTTGAATTTCAGCCGGTCTTCGGCTTTGTCAATGGCCTCGGGGGTGGCGCCAATCAACTCCACCTTGTACTTGTCGAGCACGCCGTGGTGCCACAGGTCGAGCGCGCAGTTCAACGCAGTTTGCCCGCCCATGGTGGGCAGGATGGCGTCGGGGCGCTCCTTGGCGATGATCTTTTCAACCGTTTGCCAATTGATGGGCTCGATGTAGGTGACGTCGGCCGTGGCCGGGTCGGTCATGATCGTCGCCGGGTTGCTGTTGATCAGAATGACTTTGTAGCCCTCTTCACGCAAGGCCTTGCAGGCTTGCACACCGGAGTAGTCGAATTCGCACGCCTGCCCAATGATGATGGGGCCCGCGCCAATGATGAGGATGCTTTGAAGGTCTGTGCGCTTGGGCATGTTATTTACCCTCCATCAAGGAGATGAAGCGGTCGAAGAGGTAGCTGATGTCGTGCGGTCCGGGCGATGCTTCCGGGTGGCCCTGGAAACAGAACGCCGGCTTGTCGGTGCGGGCCAAGCCTTGCAAGGTGCCATCGAACAGCGACTTGTGGGTGGCGCGCAAGTTGGCGGGCAAGGATTTTTCGTCCAC
>JACCDU010146853.1_pt1 | contig 11527 bp, 13 predicted proteins | sample 7446081 | NCBI WGS metagenome assembly JACCDU01 (sample SAMN15323447, study PRJNA562643) | freshwater metagenome | isolation source: river surface water | place: USA:Blue River Watershed | collected 2017-08-17 | reverse complement strand
GGGCCTGGGCCACCACCGGCGTGGAGACATTGGGCTCGCCGAAGCGGTTGAACAGCTCCAGCGCCGCATCGAGGATGCGTTCCTTGGTGCGGCGGGGGGCTTTGGCGGCCATTCACGGCAGTGTAGGCCCCCCGCCGCGGGCGGGGAAGTTCAGGTTGTCTTGCGCGCAACAGTCTTTTTGGCGGTGGCCTTGCGCGCCGGGGCCTTCGTTGCCGGGGCGCGGCGGGCGGACGGCCTGGCCGTGCCCAGGGCGCGTTCGAGTTCGGCGACGCGGTTCGCCAGCGCCTGCAGGTCCTTCTCGGACGGCACGCCCAGGCGTTTGAGGGCCTGGGCCACGCGCTCCTCGAAGATGCCCTCGAGCTTGCCCCACTGGCCGGTGGCGCGTTGCTGGAACTCGCCGGCCATGCTGGCCATGCGCTCGGCGGCCTCGGACAGCTTCTCCCCGGTGGCAGCCTGGGTCTTGTGCTGGAAGGCCTGGCCTTCCTTCACGAGCGCCTCGAACACCTTGCCGCCTTCCTCCTGCGCCTTGGCGAAGGCGCCCAGCCCGGCCTGCCAGATCTGGCTGGCGGAGTCGCGGAAGGCGCTCTCGGGGTTCTTGTCGTTCGGTTTTGCGGTCATGGCGGTGTCCTCCTTGGGGGGTGAGGCGCCCAATCTAGCCTGGGGCGCCGTGCGGGTGTAGGCAGGGGTGCCTAGGCGCAGGGCTTGGGCGCGCCGCCGGGGAGGGACCTTTAGAATGGCGGGTTGTCCCGGCGCATGGCGCCGTGTGTATCCCATCCCGGTCCATTCCTTGATCTCCATCGCACTGGTCGGCCTGCCCGGCTCCGGCAAAACCACGATCGGCAAGCTGCTCGCGCGCCGGCTGGGGGTGCCGTTCGTCGATTCGGACCATGTCATCGAGGACCGGCTGGGTTGCCCGATCCGCGTGTTCTGGGAGCAGCAGGGCGAGGCGGCCTTCCGCGACCTGGAGCAGGCCGCCATCGCGGACCTCACCGCCGACGGCCAGGCCAAGGTGCTGGCCACCGGCGGCGGCACCGTGTTGCGCGAGGCCAACCGCGACCAGCTGCGGGCCCACACCCACGTGGTCTACCTGCGCACCACGCCGGACCAGATCTACCACCGCGTGCGCCACGACCGCAAGCGCCCCCTGCTGCAGGTGGACGACCCCATGGCCCGCCTGCGCGCGCTGCACGAGCAGCGCGACCCGCTGTACAAACAGGCCGCCCACGTCATCGTCGACACCGGCCGGCCCACCATGCAGATGCTGGTCAGCGTGATCGTCGCGCAGCTGGAGCTGGCGGGCGTCCTCGCCGCGCCACCCAAGGCCTGAGCCGCCGCGTCCACCACGGTCGCCCCCGGCGCCAACTGACCGTCATCGCCGCCCGCTACACTCCCCCGATGACCGCGCAAGCCATGAAGGCGGAGGAAGTCCGCATCGAACTCGGGGATCGCAGCTATCCCATCCTCATCGGCGAGGGCCTGGTCGGCCAGCTCGCCCAGCGCCCGCTGCCCAAGGCCCACGCCGCCCTGGTCGTCACCAACGACACCGTCGGTCCGCTCTACGCCCAGGCGCTGCAGCAGGCCCTGCGGCCGCACTATGCGCAGGTCGGCCTCGTCAGCCTGCCCGATGGCGAGGAATTCAAGAACTGGCAGACGCTGAACCTGATCTTCGACGCCCTGCTGGAACGCGGCAGCGACCGCAAGACCGTGCTCTACGCGCTGGGTGGCGGGGTGGTGGGCGACATCACCGGGTTCGCGGCGGCCAGCTACATGCGCGGCGTGCCCTTCGTGCAGGTGCCCACCACGCTGCTGGCGCAGGTGGATTCGTCGGTGGGCGGCAAGACCGCCATCAACCATCCCCTGGGCAAGAACATGATCGGCGCCTTCTACCAGCCGCAGCTGGTGGTGTGCGACCTGTCCACCCTGGCCACGCTGCCGGCGCGCGAGCTGTCCGCGGGGCTGGCGGAGGTGATCAAGTACGGGCCCATCGCCGACATGGCCTTCCTGGACTGGATCGAGGCGAACCTGCCCGCCCTCATGGCGCGCGACACGCAGGCCCTGGCCCATGCCGTCAAGCGCAGCTGCGAGATCAAGGCCTGGGTGGTGGGGCAGGACGAGCGCGAGTCCGGCCTGCGCGCCATCCTCAACTTCGGCCACACCTTCGGCCACGCCATCGAGGCGGGCCTGGGCTACGGCCAGTGGCTGCACGGCGAGGCCGTGGGCTGCGGCATGGTCATGGCGCTGCACCTGTCGATGGAGCTGGGCCTCGTGGACGCCCTGTTCGTCGAACGCTGCACCCGTCTCATCGAGGCCGCCGGCCTGCCCATCGCCGGCCCCAGGCTGGGTGCCGACCGCTACATCGAGCTGATGCGCCTGGACAAGAAGTACGAGGCCGGCGCGATCCGCTTCGTCGTCATCGACGGCCCGGGCAAGGCGGCGGTGCGCGGCGCGCCCGACGCGCTGGTGGCGAAGGTCATCGAGCGCTGCTGCGCCTGAGGCCATGGCCCTGGCTCCGTACGCCTCCGACCCCGCGCGCAGCCGCGGCCGCCGGCACCCGGAGCCGGCCACGCCCCACCGCTCGGAGTTCCAGCGTGATCGCGACCGCATCGTCCACTCCACCGCCTTCCGCCGCCTCGTCTACAAGACGCAGGTCTTCCTCAACCACGAGGGCGACCTGTTCCGCACGCGGCTGACGCACTCCATCGAGGTGGCGCAGCTGGGCCGGTCCATCGCCCGCCCCCTGGGCCTGTGCGAGGACCTGGTCGAGGCCGTGGCCCTGGCGCACGACCTGGGCCACACGCCCTTCGGCCATGCCGGCCAGGACGCGCTGGACGAGTGCATGAAAAGCCATGGCGGCTTCGAGCACAACCTGCAGAGCCTGCGCGTGGTGGACAAGCTGGAGGAGCGCTATCCCCGCTATGACGGCCTGAACCTCGCGTTCGAGACCCGCGAGGGCATCCTCAAGCACTGCTCGCGCGCCAACGCCGAGACGCTGGAGCAGCAGGAGCCGGGTGGGGTGGGGCGGCGTTTCCTGGAGCGCACGCAGCCCAGCCTGGAGGCTCAGCTGTGCAACCTGGCCGACGAGATCGCCTACAACGCGCACGACATCGACGACGGCGTGCGCTCGGGCCTCCTCACCCTGGAGCAGATGGAGCAGGTGCCGTTGTTCGACGGCTATCGGCGCGAGGCGCTGGCCGCGCACCCGCAGCTGGCGGGCCGCCGGCTGCTGTACGAGTCCATCCGCCTGATGCTCAGCGCGCAGGTGTATGACGTGATCGACACCACGCGCGCGCGGCTGGCGCAGGCCGGCGTGCGGGACGCGCAGGCCGTGCGCCACGCGCCGCCGCTGGTGGGCTTTTCGGAGGGGATGCGCGAGTCCTCCAAGGCGCTCAAGCAGTTCCTGTTCCGCAACCTGTACCGCCACCCGCAGGTGGTGGAGATGACGGGGGCAGCCAAGGTGGTGGTGCAAGAGCTGTTCGCTGCCTACCTGCACACCCCCTCGGAGATGCCGGCCGCCTACGCGCAGCAGGCCGACCTGCCGCGTGCCATCGCCGACTACATTGCCGGCATGACCGACCGTTTCGCCAGCCGCGAGCACGAGCGGCTCACCGGGCGCAAGCTGCTGGCGCCGGCCTCTGCGGCAGCGTCCGCCTGAGCGCGGGCGCGATGATCCCTGCCTGATGCGCGACACCCGTTCCCTCCTGGTCATCGCCGCTGGCGTCACCGCCGCCCTCCACGTGGGCAAGCTGCCCCCGGCCCTTCCCGCGCTGCGCGACGCGCTGGGCATCCCGCTGGTGCAGGCAGGCTTCCTGATCTCCATGGTGCAGGTGGCGGGCATGACGCTGGGCCTGGCCGTGGGCCTGGCCGCCGACGCGCTGGGCCTGCGCCGGGTGATGGTGGTGGGACTGGCGCTGCTGACGCTGTCCAGCCTGGCGGGCGGCTTCGCGCAGGATCCCCTGATGCTGCTGGCGTTGCGCGGGCTGGAGGGCATGGGCTTCCTGCTGGCGGCCACGCCCGCGCCGGGCCTGATTCGCCGCCATGTGGACCCCGGCCACCTGCAGGCGCGGCTGGGCCTGTGGGGCGCCTACATGCCCCTGGGTACCGCGATGGCGCTGCTCGCGGGGCCGCCGTGGATCGCCCTGGCCGGCTGGCCCGCCTGGTGGTGGCTCATGGGTGGCCTGACCGGGCTGGCCGGCGTGGCGGTGTGGCGCGGCCTGCCGGCCGACCCCGCGCCCGTCACGCGCGAGCCGGGCGCCTGGCGCGGGCGGCTGGCGGACACCCTGCGCGCGCGCGGCCCCTGGCTGGTGTCGCTGGCGTTCGCGTGCTACTCGGGGCAGTGGCTGGCGGTGATCGGCTTCCTGCCCACCATCTACGCGCAGGCCGGCCTCGCGCCCACGCTGGCGGGCATCGCCACCGCGGTGGTCGCCGGCTCCAACATGATCGGCAACATCGCCTCGGGCCGCCTGCTGCAGCGGGACGTGCCGGTGCGCACCCTGCTGCGAGTGGGCTACCTCGCCATGGGCGCGGGCGGCGTGCTGCTGTTCGCCCCGGTGTGGCCTGCCGGCTGGCTCTCCTTCGCCGGTCCCTATGCGGCGGTGCTGGTGTTCTCCGCCACGGGCGGCCTGGTGCCCGGCACCCTGTTCTCGCAGGCGGTCAAGGTCGCGCCCGGCCCGGGGGCCGTGTCGACCACGGTGGGCTGGATGCAGCAGTGGTCCTCCCTGGGCCAGTTCGCCGGCCCGCCGCTGGTGGCCTGGGTCGCCAGCCGCACGGGCGGCTGGTCCACCAGCTGGGTGGTCACCGGCGCTTGCGCGCTGGCGGGGCTGTGGCTGGCGGGGCGGATCGGCCGGCTGGTGGCGGGCCCGCCTTCCACGCTCGCGCCAAACGCCACCCGCTGACCCCGCCCCGTAAAATCGGGGCATGGATCCCACCGCCGCCCAGGTCGTGGACGACACCCGGCGCTGGCTGGAGCGTGCCGTCATCGGCCTGAACCTCTGCCCTTTCGCCAAGTCCGTGCATGTCAAGGGGCAGGTGCACTATGCCGTCACCGAAGCCACCGGCTGGAACGACCTGCTCGCGGACCTGGAGCGCGAGGTCGACGACCTGCTGGCGCATGACATCGCGCAGCGCGAGACCACGCTGCTGGTCATGCCGCGCGCGCTGCCGGATTTCTTCGAGTTCAACGGCTTCCTCGATGAGGCGAACCGCCTCATCGCGCGGCTCGAGCTGGAGGGCACGATCCAGCTGGCCAACTTCCATCCCGACTACCAGTTCGGCGGCGCCGAGGCCGACGACATCACCAACTTCACGAACCGCGCCCCGTACCCTACGCTGCATATCCTGCGCGAGGACAGCATCGCGCGCGCGGTGCAGGCCTTTCCCGAGGCCGAGGCCATCTACGAAACCAACATGGACACGATGCGCCGCCTGGGCCGCGAAGGCTGGGCCCGCCTGATGGCGAAGGACGAGACATGAACAAGCCCGCCACGCACAAGTCAGCCACCCACAAGCCGGCCCGCACACCCCAGCGGCAGGGCCAGCCCGCCGCGCCCTCGCTCGACGCCGATATCCGCCCGGGCCAGTCCATCGAGCTGCTCAAGGAACTCCACATCCTTACGCGCGACGGCAAGCTGAACCAGGACTCGCGCCGCAAGCTCAAACAGGTCTACCACCTGGTCCAGTTCATCGAGAAGCTGCTGCTGGAGATCCCAGCGGACGAGGGTGGCCCCAGCATCGTGGACCATGGCGCCGGCAAGTCCTACCTGGGCTTCGTCCTGTACGACCTGTTCCTCAAGCCGCGCGGCGCGGGTCACATGTACGGGGTGGAGACGCGGCCCGAGCTGGTGGAGCGTTCGCAGGCGCTGGCGCAGCGCCTGGGGTTCGATCGCATGTCGTTCCTGCACCTGAGCGCCGCCGATGCCGTGCACAGCGACCAGCTGCCCGCGACCGTGGACATGGTCACGGCCCTGCATGCCTGCGACACCGCCACCGACGATGCCATCGACTTCGGCCTGGCGCGCAACGCCCGCTACATGGTCCTGGTCCCGTGCTGCCAGGCCGAAGTCGCGGCTTGCCTGCGACAGAACAAGGCGCTGTCGCTCTCGCGCACACCCCTGGCCGAGCTGTGGCGGCACCCGATCCACACGCGCGAGATGGGCAGCCAGCTGACCAACGTGCTGCGCTGCCTGTACCTGGAGGCCTGCGGCTACCAGGTCACCGTGACGGAACTGGTGGGTTGGGAACACAGCATGAAGAACGAGCTCATCATTGCCAAGCGCACGGGCCAGCGCAAGCGCAGCGCGGCGCAGCGGCTGCGGGCGGTGCTGTCGGAGTTCGGGTTGCAGGGGCTGGAGGCGCAGCGGTTTGCGAGGTTGCCCAGGGTGGAGCCCAACGACGCGCTGGTGGTGGAGCCCGCCGCCTGATTCAAGCGCGCCCCCTGTCAACCTTGACAGTCCAGGGCTGTTCAATCGCGTCGATTTGCGTAGCATGCGCCTGCCATGCAACGCGATGCCTTTCCCCTCGACGTCGTCCCCGTCAGGTCCGAGGTGCTCAAGCCCGCGGCCTTCCTGAAGCTGGTGCGCGAAGACCCGTGCCTGATCGAGTCCTCGCAGCCCCTGCCGCCGCGCCTGGGTGAGCGCGGCTTCGGCGAGTTCCTCGTCACCTACACCCGCACGGTCTACCGGCCGGCTGCCTGACATGGAGGCCGAAGCCGTCAGCGGCACGCTTCCTGCCCCTGTCACTTCGCGGCTGCCCCAGCTGACCGAAGACACCGTCAAGAACCTGCTGGAGGTCCAAGCCAAGGAACTGCAGCTGCGGTCCAAGGAAATGGACCTGCGCCTGCGGGAGCTCGACAACAACTCCGCCCACGCCGAAAAAATGCTTGCCGCCCAGGAACGCGACCGCGAGAAGGAGCGCAACCACAACCGCAACCTCCGACGGGACCAGCTGCTGTTCGTGGGGGTGCTGGTGGTGGGGCTGCTGATGTTCTCCGCCTATGGCATCTCCGTGGGGAAGGAGGCGCTGGTGAAGGATGTGCTGCAGATCGTGCTGGGGGGTGTGGCGGGGGCGCTGGGGGGATACGGGTATGCCCGCAGGGCCGCAGCGGGGGCGGAGCCCCCGGGTTGATCTCGTTCCAGTTCAGGCGGTGGGCGTTCGTTTGCAGTTCCCGATGGACCGCCCACCCTCCTATTGATGCAGTCGCCTCCGGCGTAGACGTCTATCGAGTTGTCCCAGACCGAAGGCCTACCGGAGCGTCAGATCATCGATCCGCTTCGAGTCAATGAAGCGGGTCACGCTGGTGAGCGACGCACTCACGGCGGGATGCCTCATGAGCTCAAGCGACGCCACTTCGCCGAGTACCTTGAAGCTGTTGTGGATCGCCATGTCGCCCTCGTATTTGCGTGCATTTCTGGTCTGCTGAAGGCAATCCTGCGTCAGGAGTCGGTTGAACAATGCACCCGTCTGTTTCCCTGCTGCATCCAATGCTTCTGGACCGGCTCGCGTGGATGAGGGAAGGGCAGGGTGAACAGAAAAGACGGAAAACATCCAACGCGCCAGATCGCTTCGATCCTTTGTCGAAGTTGATGTGACGAGGCACTTTCCGAGATCGTCTGAATAGACGCCAGCGTGCGCGGCCGCACCAAACAATGCAAGGGCCAGGGGAAGTAGCTTTTTCATACGTGCTCCAGTCATACGGAATACCAGCGACTCCGTGGTCCGTAGCATCGCCTTCGGACGGTTTCCGGCAAAGTGTGGAAAGCCGAACTGCTCCGTTTGACGCAGAACGTCGGCGAACGGCTGTAACGCCTACAGGCTTGCCATCCCTTCGTTTCCTCCCCCCGTAGGAGCACGACTCAAGACCATTCCTTTGATCTCGCGTGGGCGACCTTGCGATGCGCGTACAACGGCCTCCTCGCGCCACTGGACGGCAGACCAGGCGGACTATTTCAAAGGTAGTCCTCGCCAATCCGCGCCGCCTCCCGTGCCGCCTCATGCAACCGCTTCGCCTGGTCCAGCGCGAATGCTGCGACTTGCTCCGCGAAGGTGCGTTCTTCGGTGTCGTAGGATGCACCTTGCGCCAGTGGCAGCGCATGCGCCGCAACGCCATCGCGCAAGCGCCGGCTTTCGCGCACCATCAACTGCCGGTCAATCCCGCAGCGCCGCGCGAACTGCGCCAGCGCAAACGCCTTCACCTCGTCGAGGTTGAACTCGTCGCCGAACGCCATCGCCATCTCGTGCGAAAAGCGCGGGTACTGCACCACGCTGACCTGGTCGTACCAGGGCGCCGTGGCCAACCCGGCCGGCTCCACGAAAAACGAGAAGTTCTTGCCGTGCGCATCGCAGTTGCCAATCACGAACTGGAACAGCGCCCAGCGCAGCATCGCCAGCTTGCCGGCAGCCTTGCGGACCACGTGGTCCAACTGGCCGAACAGCCTTGGCAAACTTACCCCGTCACGGTACAGGGCGGCGGGCCCGCTGCTGCCGATGTGCCGCTCGTACTTGTAGCTCACGGGCAGGTCGGCCGCCTGGCACGTGTCGATGATGTGCCTGCGCTCGACCCGGACGTGGCCTTCATTCGCGCCCCGATGCACCACCCGGTCGAAGCGCTGGACCACCAGCACCGGCCGTGGCGTTCGCAGTAGCGACACCTCCGCCACCGGCAGGCCCAGCACATGCGCCAATCGCATGCAGAAGTGCTCATTGACCACCATGTGCGGCACCCCGGGTTCGTCGGGTTGCGGCTTGAGCAGGTGCGTGGAGGCCAGTGGCCAGTCGGGCAGCACCAGCCGGCCGCAGTCCGCCGGGTCGCCGTCGATGAACACCGGCAGCTTGTCCTGGTACCCGGCAATCGACATGCGTACCTGGCCGTCCCACTCGACGAAAGGACGCTGGGCGCGGATGGCGATCCGCTCGTCGAGTTCCTTCAGGGATACCTCACGCCAGGGCTGTGCGGGAGGATCCGGTCGGCCATCCTCCCCCGGCGGCAGGAAGCGAATGGCCCCGGTGGTCTCGGTGCCCAGGGCCCGGATCAGGCCAAACACGTTGGACTTGGCCACGCCCCTGTTGGCCGCCACGATATCCAGCGCACGGCCCTCGGGCAGCAGGTTCTCCAGGAAGCGGCGCACCGACGCCGGGGGATAGCCGCCATCAGGCGGCTTCAGCGGCAGGGCCGGCGAGAGAGGCCAGGCCTGCGGGTCGGCCAGCCAGGCGGGTGCATAAGCCAGCGTCCAGCCGCCCTCCAGGGGGTCATGGGTGATGTCCCCCACATGCCGGCGAGCCGCCCACAGGGCCAGCGTGAGCGGGGCGGTCATGGTGCGATGGAGCGGGCGTCCGCCGCATCCGGGTCGGCCGGCAGCTGCCGCAGCCAGGGATGGTCCTTGGGGGCAACCACCAGCGCCAGGCCCAGGCCGTTCAGCACCGCGAACAGCTTGTCGGTGCGCACCCCGCCCAGGCCATTCTCCAGGCGCGACAACATGTCGACCGAAACGCCCTGCAAGGCCGCGGCGTCGTCGATGCGCAGGCCCTGGCGCTGCCGGTGCGCACGCACCTGTTGTCCCAGGTCCTGTGTGCGCGTCACCACTTGGGCAAGGGGTAGCCGGGCCAGGTCGGCGCGTCGGGTGGGAGGGGCGATGGGCATGGCAGCAGAATGGAATTTCTGGAATTCCGAAATTTAGCCCTCGAAGTGGCCCGCGTCAATGAAGTTTCTGAAATTCCGAAATTTTTGAGATTCTTGGGTTGAACCTGGAGAAATTATTGAAATTCCGAAATTGAACGTCTGTCAAGGCCGACTCCCCGCGTGCATCAGCGCCTCTTTCCTCACCAAATCCGGGTAATCCCTACCCTTGACGTCCCCCTGACGCCCTTGTTTTCGCTAAAAATAGCACGACCGTTCGTTTTTAGCCGCCCATGAACTCCCGTCTCCCCCGCGCCCAAGCCAAGGGCCAGCAAACCAAGGCCGCCATCCTTGATGCCGCCTTGGGCCTCGCAGCGCAGGTGGGCCTGGAGGGCCTTTCCATCGGCGCGCTGGCCGAAGTCACGGGCATGAGCAAGTCCGGCGTGTTCGCGCACTTCGGCTCCCGGGAAGAACTGCAGATCAGCGTCATCCGCGAGTACCACCTGCGCTTCGAGCAGGAGGTGTTCATGCCGGCGCTCCAGGCCCCGCGCGGCCTGCCGCGCCTGCGTGCCCTGTTCGCGAACTGGATGCAACGCACCTCGGTCGAACTCGAGGCCGGCTGCATCTACATCAGCGGCGCCGTCGAGTTCGACGACCGCCCGGGTCCCGTGCGCGATGCCTTGGTCGAATCCGTGCAGGCCTGGCTCGCCGCCATGCGCCGTGCCATCGAGCAGGCACGCGACGAGGGCCACCTGCGGTCCGACATCGACATCGCGCAGGCCGCCTTCGAGATCCACGGCCTCATCCTGGCCCTGCACTACGAGGCCCGTTTCCTGCGCAGCCCGGGCTCCCTGGCCCGGGCGCAATCCGGTTTCGACAACCTCCTGCGCCAGTGGCTCACGGCCCCGGCCCACCCCCGTTAACCCCATCCCCCCGAGGAGACCGCCCATGCCCACCTACACCCCGCCCCTGCGTGACATGCAGTTCGTGATGCACGAGTTGCTGCACGTGGCCGACGAGTTCAAGGCCATGCCGCGCCATGCGGACACGGATGTCGACACCATCAACGCGGTGCTGGAGGAGGGCGGCCGCTTCGCCAGCGAGGTCATCGCGCCCCTCAACACCGTCGGGGACACCCAGGGCTGCACGCTCGATCGCACCACCCATGAGGTCAAGACCCCCGACGGCTTCCGCCAGGCCTACGAGAAGTACGTCGAAGGCGGCTGGCCCGCCCTCGCGGCCGATCCCGAGTTCGGCGGCCAGGGCCTGCCGATCGTGATCAACCAGGCCCTGTACGAAATGCTCAACGCCGCCAACCAGGCGTGGACCATGTATCCCGGCCTCACGCATGGCGCCTACGAATGCCTGCGCGCCCACGGCACCGAGCAGCAGAAGCGCCAGTTCCTGCCCAAGCTCACCACCGGCGAGTGGACCGGCACCATGTGCCTGACCGAGCCGCACTGCGGCACCGACCTGGGCCTGCTGCGCACCAAGGCCGAACCGCAGGCCGACGGCACCTACAAGATCACCGGCAACAAGATCTTCATCTCCGCCGGCGAGCACGACTTCGTCCCCAACATCGTCCACCTGGTCCTGGCCCGACTGCCCGACGCGCCCCCCGGCAGCAAGGGCATCAGCCTGTTCCTCGTGCCCAAGTACCGGGTCAACGACGACGGCTCCCTCGGCGCGCGCAACGGCATCCACTGCGGCGGCCTGGAACACAAGATGGGCATCCATGGCAACGCCACCTGCCAGATGGTCCTCGACGGCGCCGTCGGCACCCTGGTGGGCGCGCCGAACAAGGGCCTGCAGGCCATGTTCGTGATGATGAACGCCGCCCGCCTGGGCGTGGGCATGCAGTCCCTGGGCCTGACCGACGTGGCCTACCAGAACGCCCTGGCCTATGCCAAGGACCGCATC
>JACCDU011130672.1_pt1 | contig 11534 bp, 18 predicted proteins | sample 7446081 | NCBI WGS metagenome assembly JACCDU01 (sample SAMN15323447, study PRJNA562643) | freshwater metagenome | isolation source: river surface water | place: USA:Blue River Watershed | collected 2017-08-17 | reverse complement strand
GGGGCAGGTTGTTAGGGGGCAGGTTGTTAGGGGGCAAGTCTGTAGGGGGCAGACTTGTAGGGGGCAAGCTTGTAGGGGGCAACTCTTTTTCCCCATCCCTTCTGCCATCTGCCATCTGCCCTCTGCCTTTAAGAGGCACTAACTCCACCTCATCAAGTCCCACGGTAACGGCGGCGAAAGATGCCGTTTTAATTCGCACTCGATTTTTGTAGATGCGATCGACGGTGGCTTTTGTCGCCTCGCCATCGTGCCACCAGTAAACGCGATTGCCGGGTTGTAGTTTCATGGCAAATTAAATAATCAACTTGCCCCCTAACATTCCCAACTATTGCTTAAAGATCGCGATCGCGACTTTTATAAATTGCCAGTTCCCCCGTCCCCCCACATTCATCGCACTCGTAAGGCTCCCAATCCCCATAATCGACTCGATCTTGGGTGCTTCCCGATCCTCCACAAGCGGGACACTCAACTATTTCGTAGTTAAGGGCGAGATCTGACTCTTCTAATTCGTAGGTTTTTTTGACTTGGCTCATAAAGTAAACCGTCCCGGCTGGGACGGGAGTAAAAGATAGTTAACTAGCAATCACTTTCTTTTTAAAAAGCTTCCTGGGTAAAATAATTCCATGAGTACGGGCCCGACTACACATAAATAAAACAGTATGATGAATGTTGTGTCCCAACCATTGCGGGAAGCAACATCATACATAAAACCAAAGAGAATGAATCCGCTTGCACAAAAAGCAATGGCTTTAACAGCATCAGGTTTTAACATTTCACAAAGAAAATAACATCACGCTCCTAGCATTCCCGCTAGGAATTTCTTTTTAACTCTCCTTCTCTTTAAGGTCACAATCATCGGGGATTCCGGTGACATCAATGCCCAATCTACTAAAAAAAGTTTTAAATGATATGTTGCATACCGAACACATATTGACTATTTGCTCTGGAGTAAATTTAGGTTCTGTTTCTTTATTTATCCAACGTCGGTAAGTAGCACGACTTAAACCACACCTGACAACGAATTCATCTTGATTTAACCGAGTGTACTCTAGTCTTAAAGCTTCCAAAGGAGATTCGCTTTCCGTTCTAAGTTTTCTTTTCATTTTACTGCTAAAGGCTCAAAATGAACGTTCAAAATGATTGACAAGCTCTAAGTGAAGGTTCATAATGAGCCTTAGATAAACAACAAAAAACAGCCCTTCTACCGAGGGACGCTGGTGGCACAGTAAGTCATAGGTATTTAGGCTGTGGGATTATTGTCTGCTAATCTGCGCGACTTTAGCTTAAAGATGGCGTGTAGTTTTACATTGAGGAAAAATGAGTGACGATCGCGATCGCATTATTGAAGCTTACGAAAAAACCATCGCCCACTTAAAAGAGATAATCCGAAATGCCAAAGATGTCTCGCCCGTCATCAAGCCCAGCTTTAGCCGGGTCAAGCGCATGGCTCAAATGGCTTGTCTGCAACTATCTCGCGAAAATAGTTCTTACGTTCTTTCCATGGGGGATAAGTGCAAGCGTACTTTTAAAAAACTCAGAGACATTTGGGAGTTCCTATCGCAAGAGGAATGGGCGCTCTCGGATCTATTCCCCCAACTCGACCCCGAAAAGGCGGCCAAACCCAAGGGCAAACCCTGTAAATTCTGCGGCGTTTCTATTTTGTGGTTGCCGAATACTTGGGGGAAATGGCTGCCTCATAACATCGAGGGGGGCGATCGCCATCGCTGCGATCGCAACAACGAAAATGTAGTTTTCACAAATTCACGAGCCTCGCCAATTGCCGAAATGCCTTTTAGCTAAGGAGTTGAAAATTAGGCGATCGTTTATAGGGGATGTTAGGGTAAACTCTCAAACAAGCCTCTCGCACCTGTCGCCCCCGACAGACTGGGGGAGGCTTCCACCCCCTCCTCTATTGAAAGAGAACCTTTTTTACAGAATTCAGGCAATTTCGCCTGTCAAACATTCGTAAGGATCTCTTTCAATTACAGGTAGAGTTGCCTTTTAGAAGGAAATAAGGCCCCACAAGATCGGGAGCCTTCTGGGAGTTTCGTAAGGCTTCTACCTTTACAAAACAAAAAACCATACTCCCTAGTTTACAGTGAGAATAATCGCCGGATTAGATGTCAGTCGCAATTTTGCTGACATCGCCATTTTGTCGTGCTTTCCTGACATTTCCCCCCTCCAGTTTTTCAGAGAGCATCAAGAGAAAATCTGCTTTTCCTTAAGTTGCGATCGCTCTGGAATCGAGCGGCTTAAATCCCTAAGCGTTGCCGAGATAATCCTAGAGCCTACAGGCTACTGGTATTCGGGATTTTGGGTAAATGCGGCTCGAAGTTTGGGGATTAAAATCAATTGGGTATCCCATCAAGAAGTCAAACACCACCGCCACCACTACGGCTTCAAAAATAAAGACGACCGCTCCGATGCTTTTACCATGGCATTGATGTATTTTGACCCCGGCGCTCGCGATGAACTGGGGAACCCCAGATTTATCCCCCATTACGAATGCGATCGCGTCGAGAGGGTAAGGCGGCTGTGGCACGAGCGCGAGCAGCTCGATAAAAATATGGGCAACAACATCCGCCAATTGAGGCAGCGATTGTTAATCGAGCATCCCGAAATCGCTCAAAAAAAGTTTAACTACATCGGCAAGCACGGGGTCAATCCGACGCTGGGGCATATTGCTCGGACGATCGACCACCATCGCATCGGCGAAACGGTAGGCACGGGAATCACCCCTTACAGCACAAGCCAAGCAAAAGACATTATCGAGCTAAGAAATCGCCGAGATCGATGTGAAACCGAGTTAGAGGCAATATTAAGCGAGTTTCCCGATTACGATAGCACCTTTAAAGCATTCGGTTTTGGGATAGTTTTACGGGCGCTTTTGCTCATGCATTGCTACCCGATAGAGCGATTTTACGTCGCGGGCGCTCCCTATTGGCGGGACGGCCACGATATCAGTTTGAGGCGATTTCAAGCTTTTTTGGGGTTGAGTTTTACCTACGAAAAATCGGGGGCAAGTTCGGCTACTGGAAAAAAGATTAAGCGCAAATGGCACGGCTCTGAAACCGTGCGATCGCACCTGTACGCTCACGCGCTGATCGTAATCTGTGCGAAAACGATTCCGCCGCGCTCTTCTACCATTGTCGCCCTCAGAGCGGCTTGGCATCACGAGCGAGTTGACCCGACCACGGGCAAAAGCTATCCCCCTTTTAAAGCCTTGGGGAAAGATGGCATTTGCCGATTGCTTTTTTACGAGGCCAGGTTGCTTTACCAGGCACTTAAAAAACTCTAAAAATTAGTTAGAAGGAAACCCCTAACAAATAAAAAGGTTTTGACGAGCAATAATAATTAAGTAAATATCTTTATGTACTAATCAATAGTACACAGAGGAGCGATCGCGATGGCTCATACTGATAAATTTATTTTTCCAACCTACATCGAAGGGATGCTGATGGGCGAGCTAGAACCTTGCCTTGAGGTATTGCGATCGATCGCATCTGATGAGACCGTCGATTTAAAAATTCGCTATTTGGCGGCTTCTGTTTGGCAGTTAAAAACAGACCAGTACAAACGAGAATCCTACGAATACGAAAGGGGCGATCGCTAACCCTTCCCCCTCGGCACTAACTGCCCGAAATATCCCCCTAGCCCAAAGTAAGCAAGGTCGGCAAACCTGGCTCGATAGCGCTCGTCAACTACGGCTAAATAAATGCTGCCCGTTACCAGTAGCAAGATAACGAGCGATCGCACCGAAAAATTAATTAAGCACCATTCTTTCACGCCCCACCCCACCGCGCCCGGTATCCCCTGACATCGAGGTGCAGCAGGTTGGGAAAATGCCGATAGATGCCCATGCCTCCATCCCAATCGCCTACCGCACGGGCGATTTGTCTGCCGTTCATCCCCTCTACCAAAAAGTCAATTGCCCCACCCGATAAATGAGTCGAGTTTCTCGCCCCCCTCGCTCTGCCGTTCCAAGGTTCGGGGCGATACCAAGACGTGATTTTAAAAGGTTTGCCCAAGCGATCGCGAACTTTTTGGGCCTCTGTGGCCATTTTAATAATGTTGGCCGTATGGGTTGAGTTTTGCGGTATCCTCATGCCATCGTGAGTGGCTTCGTACCAAAAAAAATTGGGAGACACGCTACATATAGCGTCCCCCAAATGCACGACCGCAGAGATGCCGGGAACTTTAATTGCCGCGCCGCGCCCGGTGGGTTTGACCTGAAAAGAAATAACCGGGTTGGCTTCTGGGAGAGCTTCATCGATATCCCAGTGACCGATATAAGCGTACCAATTTTTCGAGCCATCGATCGCTTGCTCTAATTCTAAATAATAATGGCGATCGCGGTTTGAGAGTAAGATTGCCGTTAATTCGGTTCCGGCAGAAATCTTGTAAAGTGCTTTTGAAGCAAGCATCGACGAATCGACGGCGTAAGCTTTAAGTAAGGTATCGACTTTTGCGCTTAAATTGACTTTCTCGTTTTTGCTACTCATCGACTTTGACCTCAAAAAAGGGGATGCTTAACTTGTGTCGGGTATTGAGATGATTGATGGTGCGATACAACACCTGTTCGACATATTTACCATCGCGGCGATTTTCGCGAATGTCTTCTCTGAGATTGAGTATTTCTCGCTCGATTAGGGCTAAAGAGTTTTTAAGGTTGATATCGGCTTCGCGAGCTTTAAAAAGCCAAACAAAAAGCGTTGTCAGCATTCCGCCTGCCATTCCAAGTAAAGAAGCTATTAGAGCAATCGCTTCAACGCTCATTTTTTGAACTTCCCTAAAATCTCAGTGGTGCGAGCGAGTAAATCGGTGTGGACTAGATCGAGCTTGGTTTTTAACTCGTCGAGGGTTTTATCTTGAGCCGTATTGCTGGTTTTTAGCCCATCAAGTAGATCGGCGATTGTATTTAACTTAGTTTCGAGCGTCGTTTGAATGGTTTTTAATCCTTCAATCGCAGCGGCATTGGCGTTAACCCTCGTATCGATGGCTTCTAATTTTGTTTTAAGTGCCATGTTCGCTTTGTTCTATCGACCAATGATTGATATCGGCAAACCAACGATATTGATTGTTAAACGTCGTTGGAAATTGCAGCCAGTAATGGCCCTCCATTTCTTTGAGTAATAGTGCTTGATAGTTAGTACCCCCCTTAACAAACACTTTGTAATTTTTGGGTAAATCTTTGACGGGTGCTAGGTACAAAATTAAATAAGTATCTTGACGCGATCCGATCGCGACTGGTTGAAAAAGATATTGCATCTAGGAAGTTATTTGAGTTTGAATATCCTCGACTATAGACCTTGTGAGTTCAATATCATCTGATAGCGGCCCTATATACTCCCACGCTTCGCATTCCCAGCTAGGAAAATAGCGCGGGATGATAAATTGAAGGTTTGAGGCACTTTGAGGCTGATTGAGTTTGAGTAGATTGATCCGACCCAAATACAGCTTGTGAGAGCTATAAGTTCCATCGCCCGCGCCACCGACAGTTAATCCGGTAAAAATGCGCTGCAAGGCCAAACCTGCCCAATTCCAACTTAGGCGAGCTTTCGAGCAGCTAATAAACACCGCAACCAGGCGAGAAGAGGTAGAAAATGGCAGTTCAAAAGGAGCGATAGGAACGAGCGCGCCACCGTCGGTATAATTCGCAAGTTGCGAGTAATTCCCCAATGAATTCCAGTTTTGGGCAATAAACTGGTATTTTATCGCCATTACCCAAAACCCAAATAATTGAGATTGTCATTGACGACATTTGCATATTCGTCAACGTCAACCGAATACGAAGCCAGTAAATCGCAAAAATCAGAGTCCGATAGATTGCCAGCTAAAAAAGCATCTAGCGTTTTATTTGCCGCGTCGCAATCGCGAACTATCGCATCAAGTTCGCAATCGCTCATTTCCGGCTCGATAGTAAATATTAATTGCCCTACAGACCTAACCATCGCTCCGGCATAAATGAAACGGTGTATTCTTCATTTTTGGCGCGAACGGCAACGTTAATGGCGCGCGCAACATTGAGATACAAGCGATCGGCTCCGGCTGCTGTCGTTCCGGCTCCAAAAGGCACGGTGTAAGAAGCCGCGCCCGATTCTTTGCGGTATTTTACGCCCGTAATTTTGCTAGTTTCCGGTGTCGTACCCGTTGTTGAAACTCTAATAATGGCTTTAGCGGGAATGAATAAATTGTTTTCTTCGACTGTTTCAGTACCGGCAGGCGTTAAATGATTGAACAGACCGGGTGCAGCAATGTTAACAAGGTTTGATAAATTATCAAACGCTCGTGCTGAAATCGATACTTGGTTGCGTTGATCGACATCGCCACCAAAAGGAGCGACGGTAAGGATCTCGTAACCTCCAGGGTAAGAACTAGCCGCGCGCGTATAGGTGGGAACGGTTTTACCCGAAGCGTAATCCATGTATTTAGAAAGCGGAGAATCTGCTGCTGCTGTTCCGCCAGCCGCCTTTTTGGCAAATTTAAGACGCGAAAAGCGTTTAACCATATTGTGAAGTCTTGATGGGTAATTGTCTTATTTGTAGCACTCGTTAAAAACCGTTTCTCCTTCTGCGAACGTCCTAGGACGTTCTGCGTAACGCGAGCGCTTATGCCACCTCGACAAGAGTATCTAAAAATTGATAAGTGCGATCGACTAAGGCAACGGGCTTGGTTAATCCCCAAATAGCACAAGTAGCGTGTTGAAAGCGAACGTAGCCAGAAGGACGCTTGCGCGGCATTCTTACGGATTTTCCGACGATTGTTTGAAGCGGTGGGATGGTGGGATAGGCTTGCGTCGGCTCGCTATTTTCGTTAATCGTTAAGTTTTTCCAGTCTGGCGTATGATTTTGAATGCCTAACACTTTGGCGATTACGTCTTTACCACCCGTTTCGTTAAACGCATAAAGTTGGATTTTGTAACCTCGTTCTGGATCGTTGTAGGACATTAATACTTTTCCCTTAAACCACCTGTATCCGTTGCCAGTGGCAAACCCATTTTTGATTCTGGTTGCCAACGTCGTCAGTTGTGCTCTTGTTATGGTTTCGGTTGTCTCGTTCATCAAACGGAAAGTAATTTCGGCACTAATGGGCCGATAACCTTCTTCAACATCGTTTAAATCTTCGCGAAAGTACAGCCTTACTTGCGGTCTGAATTTGCGCGTTTGATGATAAATTCCTACCGGAATTCCATATAACGGAGCTTGTAAATCTGATGCTTTTCGCAACAAAAAATAATACAAGAAAAACCGCAAACATACCGTAATAGCACTATCAGTCGCTTTAATCGTGCAGGCGACTCGAAGGCTGCCTCGGCTGGTGCTAATACTGGCATCCCAGTCACCTCCTCCTAAATCGGCAAACTCTTCTCTAACGTCTCGGTTATGCGTCTTAATTAAGACAGAACGCAAATGATCCCATTCTCTAAAATTGGCGGGTAATGGCATTATTCTTCTGGTTTAATCAAATCGGTTCGTTCGATAAGGGGCGAGTTGCTTTCCGACGCTGCTTCTGTTGCCCCATCAGCAACGGGTTTGTTATCTTCTCTTTCTTTGGGAGTTAATTCTTTAAGGTTGTTATCAAACTGTTTTTTCTGCTCGTCGAGTTGAGTAAATTCCTCTTGGACGTTTTGCACTTCTCCTAACGCACCGCTAAAAGAACTCGCCGCGTCATCAAGGGTTTCAATGCCCTCCCTGGCGCGATCGACTTTGCGAGACCAAGCGTTAGTTATCGTTACTTGCTCTGGCATCCATTTATAGGCGTTATCTCCTACTACTCCCCAGCGTTTGAGGGCGTTGCCGATTTTACCCGTGTTTTCGGCCGTCCATTCGAGAATTTCTTTTGTAGAGTCTGCTATCGAGCGAATCGTCCAAATAATTTGCGTCGTGCTTTGTACGATGCGATTGGCTTTGTTCCAGGTTTCTTTAACCCCATTCCATACCTCTTCGCCTAACGCTGCTTTAAAAGCATTATTAATACTGTCGCCAATAACCTGATTGACATCGATCGATCGTTGCTCGTGGTCTTTGATGTTGAAGATTTGCAAAACTTGTGAAGCAACGTCGCCAAGGGTTTGACCGAGGTTGCGGCTCAACATGGCAGCGTTGTGTAGGGTCGCGAGCAACGTTAAAAGGTTGATGACCTTATCCATTCGGGTAGCTTCCCACGCTTTTTTGAAATAACCCGATATGCCTCCATCTAGCTGCGGCCCTAGCTTGTTATCGATAACCTTGAGCAGTGCTAAATCTGCCAGTTGACCGCCAGCACTAAATTTATCGAGCAAAGTATTTTGCCCTTTTTGCAGATCGCCAATTTTATTGAGGGTACAGGAGTTATTTAGCTCGCAATTACTTGGTGCGGGAGTTTGTTTTACTTCCTCTGTGGGTTTGGGAGCGATTTCACTACCCGGTTTACTGCCATTGGTAATAGGCGTAAACAATGGTGGCAGCAATAAGCCCGGTAGGGATGGCAGTGAGCCTACGGGTTCTTTTTTAGCGGTCGTATCGATGCTTGTTTCGGTTCCGGTAATCGTTTGTTTTCCTTTACCGGGGTTTAGATAAGTTGTTGTAACGATCTCTTCGCCGATGGTGGGATTGGGGCTGACGGGTCTATAAGTAACTCGTTTGTCCGGTGCGGTTTGGTCGTTTACCGATGGAGAGTTAGGCGTTAAAGGGGTTTGGCTTGGTGCGAGGCCTTCATTTATTCCGGTGTTGGGAATGGGAAATATTGTAGGGACAAAAGGAATGCCCCCCCATGGAGAGGGGGAAAGGGGTTTTTGTTTTTCCTCTGTCGTTGGTTGCTTGTCAGGAGGGGGAATTAGATCGTTTAAGGCAATTGGGGTGACGGGTACGGGTATCCAAGGCTCTGAGGTTGAGCCTACCGACGTTGGGGCCGGGTTGCCTCCAGTGTCGGGTTGATTGTCGTTACGCAAAAACTGAATATTGATGCTAGTCACTTCCCAATTAGTTGCACCACTTAAATCTGAAGGGACGCGATAAGTTTCCATAGCCGAACTAGTTGTTTGATTAGCGGCATTGTAAGTTACCAAACTCATAGCACTAATCGAGCCGAAACGACTGCCTACAATGGGAGTAATTTGGGTTATTTTGCCAGTACGACCCAAAAACTCTCTGTTGTAGTAGAAAGTATAATTGCCTCTGCTACTACGGGCGGTAATTGTACCAGAGGCAACGTATTCAACTCCTTCCATCTGACCGCCAGTAAAAGGCGGGTAAATTGTTGGCGTAATCTCAATTGTTAAGCTAGGACGGATTAATCCTTGTTGCTGCATCAATTCCCGTTTGCGCGACAAGATAGCTTCGGCAAATTCAAGCCAGCGCGGATCGCTCGTCATGCCGGGAATTAAACTCGCTCCTGATGTCACGACACTCCAAATATCGACCCCCAAACTTTCGATTGCTTTCCAAGTTTTCGGAGCTTCACTTGCTAGCTGCCAGACGCTACCGCCAACCCCTACGGTTTTGCTAAGACCGGGGGGGATATTGATGGGAACTTTGGGGATAGTGACACCTTTGGGTAATGGGATATTGAGAACTTTAGGCGGCTTGGAAGCTTCGAGTCCTTTTATCAATCCTTTTAATTGCCCTCGACTGACTCGATTGGGAATACCTTTAGGGGGATTGGGTTTTGGCGTTGGCAGCCGCGTTCTTTCTTGCCACGGAAACGCTGGGTCGGCGGGCGTTCCCGATCTAATATTTTGCCGAATTCTTTGCTTGTAAGCGTCTCTTAATTGGTCTTTGGAAACGCGATTGGGAATTTCGGTTTTAATTTCTTGATTCGACCAAGGGACGTTTTTGGCATTGTGAAGCCTAGCATCGCGATGTTGGCGATTGATAAAAGGGATGTATTTGAGCCAATCAGCCATCAGTTTGTTTTAAATGCAGGCGGTATATTTGTGTTAGAAAGCTCTAGCGCGTGCGTCCAAAATTTAGCCGTGCCGGAGGCATAATCTTCGCTAATGGCGATGCTAGTGCGAGAAACGAGTCTCGTTATGCCATCTTCATCTTTGATTAGATAGCTCTGAACGCATCGCTCTGGGTCGGCATAGGGAACTTCTCTAGCTTCTTTAGTCGGATTTGTCCTTGACATGGCCAACCCTACCCAAGCCGCTAATTTTTCAAGGGTATTGATTCCCGTTGGAATATCGGTTGAGATGTTAAGCGCGGTCATATTATTATTGTTAGTTTTAAGTCTAAAACTAACGTTGTCTTATTAATAAGTAAAGATGAGCTTTTAGAAAGAATATCAATTTTCTTGTATTTGTCGTAACTATTGACAGAAGCTAGCTACAAGCTAAAATACTAATAGTTAAATTTAATTTTAGTTGATATTTATTTTGATATTTGTCGCAAATATCAACCGGAAAATGGCTAAAAATAATCGCTACGGAAAAGCCGAAATTTTATCGCTTCACGACCAGCAAAAGATTTTGCGGGTCTTAAAAAATGCCACTCACAAATTATTTTTTCAAATTGCTCTCAATACTGCAGAACGCTGGGGGGCGATTCGCCAGTTGTTAGTTGAGGATGTTTATGCCAACCCGTCTCGATCTCTGCCAAAACGCGAGATTACTTTTCGCGCCCCCACTCGCAAAGCAGCCCCCGATGGCAGCAGGCAAACGCGGCAAGTTCCGATTAATGATTCTCTGGCGGCGGCTCTGCGGAGCTACAAGCCCCCTAGTTACGGTTATCTATTTCCCTCTCCCGATTACGACAACCGCCCCGTTTCCTATCAGTCGGTCGATAAGTTTTTGCGAGAAGCGCTCTCTAGAGCGAAACTCTCTCACCGGGGCATTAGCACTCATTCAACACGCCGCACGGCAATCACTCGCCTATCTGAGGCTGGGGTGGGCATTATGGAAATTAAGCAGATTACGGGGCATAAATCTTTAAGCGCCCTGATGGGATACATCGAAGATAATCCCACTAGGGTAAGGGCGGCATTGGCCGTGTTAAGTGGGTGAGTTATCTGACGAGCGATCGCTTTCTTTGTGTACTACCATCGCTATTTGTTCGAGAAATTTTGCCATTTTCAAAGCCATCGCTTCGGTTTGACAATAGATCGTCATTTGCGCTACAGCTTCTTCTTGAGCAATTTCTATTCTTACGTTCTCTTTACTCATCGTTAAATTTTTCCAACTGGCGGCCCGTCGCTTTCATGTATCTAATTGATTCGTTCAAAAATATTTCTAGCTCGGCCGTACAATCTAGTTTTTGCGCGACACTCTGGGCCATTTCAACAACTTTTATGCTGCCTTCTATAGCTACTTTTGCTAAAGCTATCGCGACAAATTTTTTCTCTTCATCGGTCAGTGATTCCATCGTTAATTACTTTCTCTAAATAGCGCGATCGCTTTACTTTCTTTTTTACCCCATTGACTTCTACCTCTTCACGCCATCTAGCATATTGATAGAGTTGCCCCCTAACAGTTTTGGTTTCGATCCAACTGTTAGGGGGCAGGTTGTTAGGGGGCAGGTTGTTAGGGGGCAGGTTGTTAGGGGGCAGGTTGTTAGGGG
>JACCDU010600267.1_pt1 | contig 11534 bp, 11 predicted proteins | sample 7446081 | NCBI WGS metagenome assembly JACCDU01 (sample SAMN15323447, study PRJNA562643) | freshwater metagenome | isolation source: river surface water | place: USA:Blue River Watershed | collected 2017-08-17 | reverse complement strand
GGGTCTCCTCCGATGATTGCAAGAGCCATCGGAATACCCAGTCGCGCTGCTCGAATGACAGACTCGGGAGATCCACCAACGCCAACTCGAAGTGGGATTGCTCCTCGTTCAGTCTTTGGGTAGACCTCTTGATTTGTAAGACCGGCTCTGGTTGAACCGGACCAAGTAACTGGTCGCTCCTTTAAAAGCTCAACCAACAGCTCTAGCTTCTCTTCAAACAAGACGTGGTACTGGGAAAGCTCGTAACCAAACAGTGGGAAGGACTCGGTGAAAGAACCGCGGCCAGCAGTTATCTCAGCTCGCCCGTTTGAAAGTGCATCCACGGTCGCAAAGCGCTGATAGACGCGAACAGGATCCTCGGAAGACAAAACTGTCACGCCTGAGCCGAGCTTGATGTTCTTGGTTACGGTCGCGATTCCCGCCAACACAGTGTCGGGGGCAGAGACTGCGAAGTCATCGCGGTGGTGCTCGCCGATATTGATTGAATGAATACCCAACTCATCGGCCAGCACAGCTTGGTCAACCAAGTCTCTGATTACTTGCCCGGCGCTCTTTGGTTTGCCCTGGTCATCCAGTGACATATCTCCAAAGGTGTCTAACCCAAACGTTACTTCGCTCATGGGTTTAGTCTAGGGGGTCTAGACAGAATTGCAAACTTAGTTGGCAGCAGCTAGCTGACCGCAGGCACCGTCGATCTCTTTGCCTCTGGTGTCTCTGAGGTTTGTTGGGATTCCGGCAGCTTCCAAAGTGTCAAGGAAGATGTTCATCTGCTCTTTGGTGGACGATGTCCAGACAGATCCCGGGGTTGGGTTTAGTGGAATTGGGTTGACGTGAACCCAACCCTTGCCGCGCTTGTTTAGCTTGTCGGCCAAAAGCTGAGCCCGCCAACCGTGGTCGTTCATATCTTTAATCAGTGCGTATTCGATTGAGACTCGACGTCCGGTCTTGTCGTAGTAGGCCTTTGCAGCATCGAGCGCCTCGTCGACCTTCCACTTGGAGTTCACCGGGATGAGCTCATCTCTAAGTTCATCATCTGGCGCGTGAAGCGAGAGGGCAAAGGTGAGTGGCAGGTCCTCGCTAGCAAGCTTCTCAATTCCAGGAACAAGACCAACTGTTGAGACCGTGATTTGCCGGGCACTCATTCCCAGCCCATTGGGCTGAGGTTCGACCATAGTTCGGATGGCGTGCAAAACCTTTTGGTAGTTGGCCAGTGGCTCACCCATACCCATAAACACAATGTTGGTCACGCGCTCTTCGTCGTGACGGTTTGGTCCAAGCTCGCCACTTCGAATGGCTAGGTTGGCCCTAACAATCTGATCGACAATCTCAGCGCTGGACATGTTTCTCGTGAGGCCTGCTTGGCCGGTTGCACAAAACGGGCAGTTCATTCCGCAGCCAGCTTGCGATGAAATACACAGGGTGATGCGGTTCGGGTAGCGCATCAGCACAGACTCCACTAGCGCTCCGTCATAGAGCTTCCAAAGGAACTTGACGGTGTCACCCTTGTCGGTCTGCAACCGCTTCACCTCGGTAAGAAGCGGAGGCAACACTTTCTTGATGAGGTCTTCACGACCTTCCTTTGGAAGGTCTGTCATGGCCTCGGAGTCAGAGGTGTAGTGGGAGAAGTAATGGGTGGAAATCTGCTTGGCTCTGAAGCCAGGGATGCCAAGTTCCTTGATGCGCTCGGTGCGCTCATCGATCGTTAGGTCAGCTAGGTGGACCGGTGGCTTGCCGCGCTTCACCTCATTGAACTGAAGCAGCGGCTTGCCGGTTTCATCCTTGCGCTGAGTCCAGCCCTCGGTGCGGGGCTTGACTTGCTTGGATTCACTCACCCGATAAGTCTAGGTTGTGGCGTCAAGCACCCAGTTAGTCCACTCGCCTCAATACTCAATCTGTGCATAAGTGAGCGTAGGCTGAGCGGGTGCTAAGACGCCTGCTAACAATCTCTCGCCCAGTGCTTTGGGTAAACACCATTGGAACCACTGTGGTGGGCATGTGGCTGGCAGGTTACCTCTGGACTCCGGCAATCATTCCGATCCTGATTTGGGTTACCTTCCCCTTCAATCTATTGATCTACGGCATCAACGACATCTTCGATCAGGAGACCGACAACATAAACGCCCGCAAGGGTGGTTATGAGGGCGCAAAGATCTACCCGAATGAGGTAGTTCCAATCTGGGTCACTGTCATCCTGACAAACGTCCCATTCTTGATTTACTTTGCAATCACGCTTCCCTGGCAGGCCACCGCCTGGATGGTTGCCTACAGCCTGTTCTTCACCTTTTACTCCGCCCCACCACTTCGCTTCAAGGCTCGCAAATACCTAGATGCGCTTTCGAACACCGACTACGCATTCCCATTGGCGTTTGTCCCCCTTGCGCTCGGGGTGGAGCCGAACTGGTGGTTGGTTGCGGGACTGATGGCATGGAGCATCGCGAAGCATGCCTATGACGCAATTCAAGATATTCCTCAGGACAGCGACACCGGCATCATCACAACTGCCGTCCACCTAGGTCTAAGAAACACTGCGATCTGGTCTGCGATTTGGTGGGCAATTTCGACAGCTCTGTTTGCAGTTGTGAACATTCCGGTTGCAATCGCAAATGCGATCATTGCCTATCTATTGGTGTCTGGAGTAATCAAGGACCCAACCCCCAAGAAGGCGCACGATCTCTATAAGTATTCGATCGCCTTCCCATATGTTGCCGGTGCGGTTGGAGGTTTCCAGCTTGTAGTTGGCCTCACCTTCGGCATGTATCCATGAAGCACGTAGTCGTTCTTGGCGCAGGAATATCCGGCCTGGCTTCAGCTGCGCTACTGGCTCGCGCTGGCCACAAAGTAACCGTCGTTGAGCGCAACGATTGGATTGGCGGCAAATCTCGCAGGGTTGAGGTTTTGGGTCAGCGCATGGATACGGGCCCGGCTCTAGTCACCTTTCCAGGAGTTCTCGAGGAGTTTTACCTTCGCTATAACTCTCTTGGTAAAGACAGGGCTCAGGACGTAGCTCCGCTGAAGTTGGAAAAACTCAACGAGGTCGGGGAGTACTTTTTCAGAGACCACAAAGTAGTTCTTCCTGTTCCAAAGGGTCACCCTTGGTTTGAGCAGTGGCAGCGGTTTGAGTCTGAGCATGCAGAGCTTGCAGAACCAATCACCAAGCTGTTGACCGCTGCGCCTTCAGACACCAAGACCCTTCCTTCGGTGGCAAAAATCTTCTCACGCTATGGCAAGAACCTCACCACCGAGAAGTACCTCAAGTCACTTGACTGGATGGATGAGGACCTCAAGGAGGTCATCGCCATCCACACCCTGAACGCCGGAATCGCGCCCAAGGACACCATCGCGCTCTACGCATCAATCACTGCGGTGATGGCAAGCCAGGGCATCTCTGTTCCCAAGGGTGGAGTGAATGAAATCCCTCAGATGCTTGCCAGACTGGCAGTCCATGCCGGGGTAGAGATCAAGCTCAACGAGAAGATCGTCAAGGTCTCCAAGGGCTATGTGAAAACTGAGAGCGCTGAGTATCGACCGGACTACATAGTCAGCTCAGTAGACCCACAAGTCCTTCGCACTCTGATGGGCAAACAGGCTAAGCCTTGGCCGAAGCGCTCCTGTTCAGGGGTTGCCATTTACGCAGTATTGAAAAAGCCGTTGCCGCAGCACTTTGTCACGCACTCAGTCGTGATGCCGGATGACCCAGGCGAATTGCACGCGAGCCTTGCTAAAGCCAAGCCTCCGAAACAGACGATGGCATTTTTGAACTACTACAAGCCAAACGAAATCTACCCAAACCAAAAGGCAACGGTTGCTGTCCTACTAACTGCCCCAGCCGATGGCAAACACTATGACCTAAACAGCGAGTGGGTGCGGAGTGAGTTGGACCGCATCAGCCAGGTTGTTGGTTTGAGCGAGCCGATCGACGAACTGTTTGAAGACTATGTGCTCTTGGACCCAAGCTACTTTGCTCAGTGGGGTGGGCCGGGAGGTGCGCTCTATGGAGCCACCAGAAAGCTTTGGCAGGCGGGACCCTTCCACCTGCCCAGCTATAACAACCCACTTCGTCCATGGCTTTGGCGAGTTGGTGCATCAGTTCATCCTGGCGGTGGAATCCCTGCGGTTTTGGGCGGTGCCATCAACTCCACTTGGAGCTTGATTAGCAGGCTGTAAGCGTTAACAATTTCAAGGTATTCTTGCTTGCTAGTGCGCTCATAAGTGGAGGTAGCAGTGTCCGGAACCAGCATCTTGGTCTACGCCGAAAGAGTCGGTGGCAACCTAGCTGAGATTGAAAAGCTCTTGGCTTCCGCGCTCAAGGATTTTGACGGCATTCACGTCCTGCCTTTCTTCCACCCATACGACGGAGACGATGCGGGTTTCGACCCAATCGACCACACCATTGTTGATCCAAGACTTGGAACCTGGGCCGACTTCAAGCGCATCTCAAACACTCACGAGCTCACCGCTGATCTAATCGTGAATCACGCCTCAAACCTTTCACCTGAGTTTTTAGACTGGCAGGAAAAGGGCGATAAGAGCCAGTACAACGGCATGTTCCTAACCTTTGACACCGTCTTTCCAGAAGGTGGCAACGAAGAGCAAGTCACCTCTTTCTACAGGCCTCGTCCAGGCTTCCCCTTCACTGCCTACGAGGTAGCTGGCAAGCGTCGTTTGGTCTGGACAACCTTTATGCCCTCTCAGGTTGACATCGACATCAAGCACGAGCAGGGTCAGGCATACTTGCGTCGCATCCTCGAGGCGCTGAAGTCGGGTGGCGTTAAGGTTGTCCGCCTCGATGCGGTTGGCTATGCGGTGAAGACCCCTGGCACAGACTCATTCATGACTCCAGAGACCTTGGAGTTTGTGAAGGAGATCACAGCCTTGATCCACTCTTACGACATGCGAGTTTTGGTTGAGGTGCACGCTCACTACACCCAGCAGTTGGACATCGCCCCACTTGTTGATTTGATCTATGACTTCCAGACGGCTCCACTGCTACTGCACTCGTTCTTTACTGGAACCGTTGACCGGCTAGACAAGTGGTTCTCGATTCGCCCAGACAACTGCCTGAACGTTCTGGATACTCACGATGGTTACGGCGTAATTGACGGAGGCCCTATTGGTGGTCGCCCGGGTCTAATCACCCAGGAGGAAATGGCGAACATCTTCAAGGTTGCCGAGCAGAACACCGGTGGTCACTCAGCAATTGCGAGCGTTGTTCCACAGTGGTTCTCGCTACCTCACCAGATCAACGCAACTCTGCCAAACATCGTTGCCAATGACACCGCCTACGTGATCATGCGAGCTGTGCAGTTCTTCCTTCCGGGTGAGCCACAGGTTTACTACGTCGGACTTCTAAATGGCATGGATGATGTTGAGCTTTTCAATAAAACCCAGCAGGGAAGAGATGTTAACCGTCACAACTACACCCCTGCAGAGATCGCTGAGGCTTTGAAGCAGCCAGTGACCCAGGCCATCATCGCCCTGGCACGAGTCCGTAAGCACCCGGCATTTGAAGGAGAGTTCAGCTAGAAGGTTTTGGCGCAGGACAGCATGGAGCTTGCCTGGGTAAATGGTTCCGAAAAGCTCAGCCTGACCTTCTCACTAACTAACCCTCGCTTCACCATCACTGCTACTGGGACTCAAGGCGAGCAGAGCTACTCCGGCGTGGAAGGTCTCGCTAACTACTAGTTGGACTCTGACTATTATTTAGTGGGGGCTAAGGCAACCACTTAAGAAATAGGTCAACCAATGTCGGATACCGAACCACAGAAGCTCGGTCCTGCATTCAAAAAACTCTGGTCCGCGAGCGCCGCGAGCAACGTTGCCGATGGCCTACTTCGAACCTCCGCACCACTTCTTGCAACGACCCTCACTAAAGATCCTTTTTTGATCTCTATGGTTGGCGCGCTAATCATGTTGCCCTGGCTTCTCTTTGCCATCCCAATCGGCGGCATTGTCGATCGCATAAACCGCCGTCACCTGCTGGCAATTGCCAGCACAATCAGGTTGAGTGCTGCCGGGCTTTTGGCATTTACCGTTGGCTTTGATCTGATTACCCTGCCAATCTTCTTCTTCGCAACATTCCTGTTCGGGGTGGGTGAGGTCTTGTATGACACGACCATTCAGTCGATGATCCCTCAGGTCTTGCACAAGTCTCAGCTCGATAAAGGAAATGCTCAGCTTCAAATCACCTCGGTAACACTCGGTGAATTCATCGGTGCCCCGCTGAGTGGACTGCTGTTTGCAGCATCAGTTGGTTTGCCATTCCTGTTTGGCTCGTTTGGAATCCTGTTAGCGATTCTCCTAGTTCTGACCATCCCTCGGCAGTACTCGATTCACGAGGTCCCGGTAGCTGAGGCAAAAGAGCAAAAGAGCTTTTGGGCTGATATCAGATTCGGCATTCGCTATCTCTATGAGCACAAGGTCTTGCTAAAGCTTGTTCTGCTCACCTCCACCCTTGGCTTTCTTTACTCGGCAGCAACCTCAACGATGGTTCTGTTTTTGACTGAGACACTTCAAACACCAATCGCTCTGTTCGGATTCTTGTTTGCAGCCCCAGCTGTTGGTGCATTGATTGGGGCAATCATCACCCCAAAGGTTTCAAAGCGATTTGGTCGAAGCCAAGTTCTTGCAGTGGCAATTGTTCTCGCTGGCTTGCTAACCACCCTGCAAGGTTTCTCACCTAACTACTTGGTCATGACTGCACTTGTCGCGCTTGGTTCATTAGTTGTTACCCACTGGAACATCCTGCTGATGTCGATCTACCACCAAATCATTCCGAGTGAACTGTTCGGAAGAATCCATGGCACCAGAAGAACGCTGGTCTGGGGACTTATGCCGGTTGGTGCGCTGCTCGGTGGCTTTATCGCAACCTTTGGTCTTCGACTGCCATTCCTAATTGCGGGTGGCCTGAGTTTTGTGGTTGCAATCTTCGGATACCGATTTGTGAAGCGACTGTCGGAAACCGCAACTCAGGACTGAGCTATTTGTCCTTGGAAAGACTCTTGTGAACCTCGAGGGTGAGCTGCTCGATTCGGACGGTTAGCTCGTGCACCTGGCGAGTGAGTTCTAAGTTCTCCCTGTCAATCTCATAGGTGTGAACTGCTAGCTCTGAGTTGATCTGGTCCTCGCGCTTAGCTGCAATCAAAAGAATTGCTCCCTGCAGAGCTGCCACGCAGGAGAGCAGAAGGTTGAGAAGGATAAATGGAAATGGATCAAAGCTGCCGTTGTAGTTGAACGCCATCCAGATCGCGAGGAAGGTCAGGGATCCGAAGACAAAACCCCAGGACCCCATGCCATTGCGCATTCGGTCGGCTGCTCTTTGGCCAACACTCAACTTCTCATCGCCAAACTTTTCGGTGGCGGGGTGCTTGTCCCAGCGGTTCATCTGGTTCTCCTTTTGCTAACTAAACAGTTGCTACTGAGTCTCTTGAGATTAGTTGTGTTGGCAAGACCTTGCTCTGTGGCTTCTTGCCGCCATCAATCTGGCTAAGTAGCATCTCGACGGCTAGTCGTCCTAGCTCATCAACTGGTCGAGAGATGACCGTGATAGCCGGTGCCATTGCTGCAGCCCAAGGGCTGTCGTCAAAGCTCACCACAGAAAGGTCTTTTCCGATCGCAATCTTCAGCACTCCTGCAACCTTTAAAACAGCGAGCAACATGTCGTTGTTTGACGTGAAGAGAATGCTCGGTCGGTCTGGTCTTTGCAGAAGCTCTGAAACAGCATCCTCAGCTTTGGATTGGCTATCTCCGCAAAAGAGCATTTGAGACTTGATCTTGAGTTGCTTTATAGCCGCTGCAAATCCATTGGTTCGATCCACAACAGTGGAGATAGGGATGTGGGGCCTATCAAAAGTTGCCTCAACCACCCCTGGCACCGAAACGATGAATGCCATATTGCGATGACCTTTTTGGTGAGCAAACTCAACCGCCTCAATCGCTCCCTGGTAATCACCGGTGGTTACAGATGGAAAGTCAACTGCTTCGAGCTTGCGGTCGATCAGAACTAGTGGGGTTGAGCCAAGTCTTGATGGTCGAAGGTGATCGTGCTCTACATCACTAGCTGGAACAACAATCAGGCCATCCACTCGCTTCTCAATCAGCGTCTGCACTGCCTGGCGTTCATTGGCGATGTTCTCATCGGTGTGCGAGACAACAGTCTGGTAGCCGTGCTGCTTGGCAGCATCGATGATCGACTTGGTTGCACGGTCAAAGAAAGCATTGGTGAAGTCGGAAATAACTACAAGCCCGATGGTTCTGGTTTTCCCAGCTCGCATAGCGCGGGCAACTTCATTGGGTCGATAGCCCAGATTTTGAGCGGCTTTGCGCACAACCTCAACGGTTTGCTCACTGATTCGGCCATATCCCGCAAGCGCTCTGGAGGCGGTTGCCCTGCTCACTCCAGCTAATTCGGCAACGTCGTTTAGGGTTGGCGCCTTTTTGTTTACGGTCACCTTGCACCCTTTCTAAAAACGTGACACAACCGTTATCGCGAAAACTTGAACGTTGTGAATCTCATTTGTAATCATAGTTTCAAGAAGTGCGAGAACGTTCTCGCATTTCTCACAAAAATCCGACAATAGGAGACACATTGAGAAAGAGCTACTTGAGCAAGGCAGTGGCGCTAGCCGGCGCAGCTGCACTTACCCTCGGTATCGCAGGTTGTGCAACAACCGCTTCAGAGGAGACCGCAACCGAGACCACAGCAGCAGCTGAGGAGCTAACCATTGCTTTCGTAATGGGTGCTGAGAGCGACCCATTCTTCCAGGCAATGAAGCTGGGAGCTGAGGAAGAGGCTGCAGCACAGGGCGTAACCCTAATCTGGCAGGGAGACCCTGCTAACTACTCACCAGAGACTCAGATCCCAATCGTGGACGCAGTCTTGGCTCAGCAGCCAGATGGCCTAGTGCTTATCCCTACTGACCCAACCGCTCTTCAGGCATCTGTCACCAAGGCAGTAGGCCAGGGCATCGCTGTTGCAAACGTTGACACCCGTGTTGGCGACCTATCAGACGTTCTAATCTTCATCACCGGAGACAACGTTGACGGTGGCGCAAAGGCAGCGGATGCAATTGCTAACGCCATCGGCTACACCGAGGGCGAGAGCTACGAAGTTGTAATCGGTCTAACCAGCGCAACTGCAACCACCAACGTTTCCCGCAAGGAAGGCTTCGAGGCAACCATTGCTTCCAAGTACCCAGGCATCTCAATCGTTGACGTTGCTTACTCAGAGGCAAACCCTGAGAAGGCTTCAACCAACGTAAACAACTGGCTAACCAAGTACCCAGGTCTAGACGGAATCTTCGCAATTGACGGAACCAACGCATCCGGTGCTGCTGCAGCACTTGAGGCTAAGGGCCTAGTTGGCAAGGTTGCTCTAGTTGGCTACGACGCTTACCCAGACAACGTTGCAAAGATCCAGAACGGTATCTTCACCGCTCTAATCGCTCAGGACCCAGCTGCTGAGGCACGTCTAGCAATCAAGACTTTGGTTGACTTCCTACGTAACGGAACCAAGCCTGCTGCTGCAGAGGTTGTTATCCCGAACGTGACTCTAGACAAGAACACTTCAGCAGACGACCTGAAGAAGTACACCTACGTAGCCAACTAAGGTTCGTAGTAAAGATACAAAGGGGTAAAAATGTCCAGCAGCCAACAGACTCTGCGCCTTGAGAAATTCAAGGCCGTAGCAGGAAACCAGAACTCGATTCTGCTTTCGGTTTTGATTGCTCTTGCAATCATCTTCACGATCGCCGAGCCGAAGTTCTTCTCAACCGCCACAGCCGGAAACATCTTGACCGACTGGGGATCGATTGTGTTGTTGGCTGCTGGGCAAACCCTAGTAATCATCTCGGGTGGCATCGACCTATCGGTCGGTGGCATCCTGGCAATCAGCGGAGTTACCTCCGCCTGGGTGATGTCGACCGTCCTAGGTTTTGACATCACAACAACCGGAAGTGATGCTCACGGTCCAATGCTCGTTGGAGCATTGGTTGCCGTGACCACCGGATTGGTGGTGGGGCTAATAAACGCTCTGCTCATCACAAAGCTAAAGATCGTGCCATTCGTTGCAACCCTCTCAACCATGGGTGCAACCCTGGGATTCGCGATCATCATCTCTAACGGAATGCCAATCGGTGGACCAAACGACTTCAGCCTGATTAGCCCGATCAACCCTGATTGGATGCCACTGAGCTGGGCAGTTGTTGGCGTAATCGTCGTGGTAACAATCGTTGGCCTATTCCTTCACAAGTCTCGCTTTGGACTGCACACCTACGCGATTGGTTCCAACACCTTCGCGGCCAGGGCTGCAGGTATCAACGTTGAGCTTCACCTAACCAAGGTCTATGCACTAGCTGGTGCGCTAGCAGGCCTTGCCGGTTTCTATGTTTACATTCGCCTGGGTGCAGGATCACCATCATCAGGTGTGATGCGTGAGCTTGATGCAATTGCCGCCGTGGTAATCGGTGGCGCATCGCTGATGGGTGGCGTGGGCCGCATCATCGGAACCGTGCTAGGTGCACTAATTCTTTTCACCGTCCAGTCCGGCCTGATCATGGCCGGTGTAGCACCTGACTGGAAGAAGGTCGTGGTTGCTGTCTTGATTGCAGCAGCCGTTGCCGCACAAACTCTTAGACCCGCGAACAGGCAGAGGTAGGTAGAAATGTCTGAGGTTATTTACGAAGTACGCGGCGTCTCCAAGCGCTACGGATCAGTTGTTGCCCTTGAAGGTGCGAGCCTGAAGTTGCACGCCGGAGAAGTGATTGGCCTGGTTGGCGACAACGGTGCTGGCAAGTCAACACTTGTAAAGGTGCTTTCTGGAGCTCACATGCCAGATGATGGCGAGATCTTCCTCGACGGCAAGAAGGTCTCATGGGAGAACCCTCGCCAGGCACTCGAGTCTGGTATCGAAACCCTCTACCAAGACAGCGGTCTAGCCCCTCACCTAACAGTGAGCAAGAACGTATTCCTAGGTAGGGAAATCCTGAAGAAGGGTTTCTTGGGCAAGCTTGGATTCCTCGACTCCAAGGCCATGGAGGAAAAGGCCCATGCCGAGCTTGAGCGAGTTGGCATTGCAGTCCCTGCATCCAACCGCTCAGTGAGCCAGCTTTCCGGAGGTCAGCGTCAGGCTGTTGCCATTGGTAGAGCAGTTGCTTGGGCCCGCAAGGTAATCATCTTGGATGAGCCAACCAACCACCTTGGTGCTCGTCAGGCCGGTGAGGTATTGCAGGTAATCAAGGAGGCCAAGAAGAAGGGCCTCGGAGTTATCTTCATCTCCCACACCCTGCCCCACGTTCTTGAAGTGACCGACCGCATCATTGTGCTGCGACTGGGTCGAGTAGTGAAGGATGCTCCAACCAGCGAGTTCACTGGCGACACCCTGGTTGGAACCATCACCGGAACTATTCAAACCATCCCAGAAGACAGCGAATGACCCCTCTTTACCTAATTGCAGAGATCTACCCCCATCCAGACAAGCTCGCCGAAGCCAGAGAGGCTTTCGACGATCTAATTGCAAAGACCTTGCAGGAGCCTGGCTG
>JACCDU010300629.1_pt1 | contig 11539 bp, 3 predicted proteins | sample 7446081 | NCBI WGS metagenome assembly JACCDU01 (sample SAMN15323447, study PRJNA562643) | freshwater metagenome | isolation source: river surface water | place: USA:Blue River Watershed | collected 2017-08-17 | reverse complement strand
CGATGCGCTCGGCGCCGTGCTGCAGCGAGACGGCATAGCGCCCGTCCGCCGGCAGCCGGGCCGCGACCTCGGCCGGAACGAGCAGGGCGTAATAGCCCGCGCTGTCCGCCTCCACCGGGGCCACGCCATCGACCGGCTGGCCGTCGGCGGCGACCAGGGTGACGGTGACCGGGCCGGCCGGGCGGTTGGCATCGTCCGTGACGCGGCCGTGCAGCAGCGCCTCGGTCTTGCGCACCATGGGGATGCGCACGCCGGCCAGCGCCACCTCGTCGGCGAGGAACTGCGACTGCTCGATGGCGCGGGCGGCGCCTTCGCGCAGGGCCGCGATCCGGTTGTCGTCGGGCGCGAGGGCCGCCAGGCGGGCGGCCTCGCCCTGCAGCAGGAGCTGGGCGGCCAGGTGCAGGCGGCGCGTGCCGTCCAGGGACTGGCGGCGGTCCGCCTGCAGCGCCTCGACGATCTCCTGCAGGTCGCTCTTGAAGGTGGCCTCGCCGCGATTGAGGACGTCGGCGCGAAGCCGTTCGGGCCGGTAAGGGGTGTGGAGGCTGTCGGACAGGTTTGTGGCCATGGTGGACTCCCGGTGCGATCAGCCGTTGACGGACGTGATCGGCTTGAACATCAACGCCGTGATCATGTTGAAGCGGTTGCACACCGCGCTGGGCAGCAGGACCTGGTTGCCCGCCTGCACGGTGGCGGGCGGGTTGGGGTCGGTGTCCTGCGCGACGATGCAGTGGTCGCCCTGGTTGAAGCTGGTGTTGTTGGCCCGGCTGGCGATGGTGAGCAGGGACAGGTTGGTCTGCGCCCGGGGCTCGCGCAGCCGGTTGCCGCTGGCGCGCACGCTCGCCCCCATGACGAGGGTGTTGGCGTAGAGGTTGGCGGCTTGCTCGCAGTGGCACTGGTTGTCGGCGACGCCCACGTCGTCGTAGCCGACGATCAGCTGCATGGTGGGCGCGCGGTGGGCCACGCCCGCGCGGGCCTGGTTGTCGTTGTACATGACCGAGCCCAGGGGCAGCAGGGCGGCGGCGCGCTCGGCGTTGACCAGGAGCGGTTGCCGGCGCGCGCCGATGCGGTTGAACGCCCCGATGGGCAGGGTGTCGTCGTTGCCCGCGGCGGCGTTGACGTTGTGATTGGCGTTGATGTTGGCGTTGAGGTTCGTGCCGAGGTGGGACGCCGCGCCCGCGATGCCCATGTTCACCGGCATCGCGGCGTTGTTCACGCCGGCCAGGTTGGCCAGGAGCACGGTGCCGGCCAGCGCGTCGAGGCCGCCGACGGCCTGGCGCTGGCTGGCGAAGACGTTGTCTTTGACCATGGCATCGCCGAACACCCGGGCCACCAGGGCGCAGCCCACCGGTTGCTCCACGTGGTTGGCGAGCACCCGCGCCGCGCTGGCGACGGCCGCGTCGTCATTGGCGCGCTTGAGCCGTGCGAACAGGCCGAAGTTGGCGGCCAGTCCCAGGACGATGCCGCCGCGCTGGCCATCCTGGACCTCCTGGTTGGCGCCGGGCGCCTCGCCGTTGTCGATGATGACGTTGTGCGACAGCTCGATGGCTTCGCCGTACTGCACGAACACGCCGCACACCGGGTCGGCGCCGCTGCGGCCGTTGGCCTCGATGCGGTTGCCCGTGAGCTGCAGGCGATCGACCAGGCCCAGGGAGATGCCGCCCAGCCCGCGTGACTGTGCGAAGGCGCGCAGCGTCGCATCGAAGGGGTTGCGCAGGTTGTGGTCGATGCGGTTGCCCCGGATCTCCAGGCCGACCACGGGCCAGCCCAGGAGGTCGCGCGCGGCGGCCACGGCGTTGTCGATCCGCAGCAGGAACGGTCCTTCAGGGGGCCGTGGCAGGGGCAGGGGTGTGCCGATGCCGTTCAGGCCCATGGCGCTGATGTGGTTGCCCTCGATGGCGATGTCGTAGAGGAAGCCCTCCTCGGGCGCGGGCGGCGCCTCGGCGGCCTTGAGGACGACGGTGATGAGGAGGATGCGGTCATTGCCCACGGGGCGAGCGTCGAGCTTGTCGATCTCGAAGCCGATGGCGCCTTCGGTGAGTTCGTACTGGCCCTCGGTCAGGCCCAGGAGGAACTCGCCGTCGGGGGCGGTGGAGGTGGCGGTCTGGGTCGCGCCGTCCTGGCGCCGCGTGACGGTGATGACCACGCCCGCCATGGGCTTGCCGTCCGGGCCCAGCACCCGGCCGCGCACGCGGGCGTCGCCGCCGCGAACCTCGAACCGGTGCTCGGGCGCCGGCTCCTCGGGCGGCGGTGCCACGGCCAGCTGCGCGCCCAGGGTGATGCCATTGCCGGCGCCGCCGATGACCTTGTTTTCCAGCACGCGCACCCGTTCGCAGCCACCGCGAAGCTGGATGCCGCCGAGCGCGCGGTAGGGCCGTTGCAGGCCCAGGAAGACGAGCAGCGGCAGCTTCAGTGCCCAGAAGGTGCTGACGTAGCGGTTGAACACCAGCGGGATGCGGAAGATGTCGATGAAGCGCAGGCAGGGATCGACCGGGTCCACGGGCTCGTCTGGGTTGTCCGGGTCCACCGGGGGCGTGCGCTCGGCGGGCACCAGGGCGATGTCGTTGCGCTCGATGAGGATGTCCTCCCCCGAGACATCGATGGCGGCGCGGCCCTCGTCGCGGTCGAACAGGCGGATGCGGTTGTGCGAGACGGTGAGGTTGGACGCCTGCCGGGCGAAGACGGCATGCGTGCAGGCCAGGATGCGGTGGCGGGTCAGGAGCACGTCGTCGCACAGGCCGGGCCGGCTGGCCTCGACCCAGATCGCCGCACCGGCCAGGGCAACGAAGTCGATGTGCTCGATCTCGACCCGCTGGCTGTCGACGATGAGGATGATCGGCTGCGACAGCGTGTCCGGGCGAGGCAGTACGCGCGTGCGCGCGCCGCAGCCGCGGATGGTGATGTTGCGCCGGTCGCGGATGACGGCATTGGTGGTGTGGATGCCGGGCAGCAGGCAGATCTCGCCGCCGGCCGCGGGCAGGTGGCGCAGGGCCAGCTCCACGGAGTTGAAGTCGCCGAAGCTGGTCTTGCCGTCGCCCACGAGGTAGCTGCAGCAGATCTTCTGGCGCGTGAGGGGGCGGAAGATGTGGCGGCAGTCCTCGATCTCGCCGCGCTGGAAGGACGCCGCGTGGCCGTTGGCCGCGGCCTGCCAGTGGATCTCGGCCAGGGCCACGCGCCAGTACGTGACGCCCTGGGCGGGCGCATTGTGCGGCCAGACGGGCGGATCGAACGCCGCGCCGGTGGCGCGCACGGGGAAGGTCCAGTAGTCACCCGGCCGGTAGTTGGTGCCGCCGGCATTGGGCGGGTCGAACTTCAGCTGCAGGCCGTCGACGAAGTCCACCGGGGCTGCGCCGGCGAAGGGTGCGACCTCGCTGATGCCGTTCCACAGCCGGAAGAAGCCGCTGGCGCCGGCCGCCGCCGGCCACACGCCGCTGGTGTTGGTAAGGGACAGCACGCCGTCCAGGGTGCGGTCGGCGTCGGCGGTGAAGGTGACCTGCCAGGTGCCGATGTGGGGGTCGAAGGCCAGCGCCTCCAGGTGGAAGCGGGCGATGCCACAGGTGTTGATGGCCTGGTCATTGGCCGTGATGGCGACGGTGCCTGTCCCGCCAGCGGCGGCGGTGAACAGGCCGCGCCCGACCAGCCCGCCATTGAACTGGGACCACTTGAAGCGCGGCGCGCCGGCCGCCGAGGGCGTGGCGACCTCGATGCGGTACAGGAAATGCTCGAGGCCGGTGTAGCCGCCGCCGGCCTCCAGCGGGCAGTCGCCGGCGATGACCACGGCGGGGGAGGGCGACACGCTGAGCTTGCCGCGCCCGGCCGGGTCGTCGATGAGCCCCGCGACCGCGCTGCAGTCCTCGTTGCGGCCCAGGCGCAGCAGGCGCAGGCGGAAGAAGCTGCGGACGCGCCCGGTGGTGTCGGGGCCACCCAGCGCGGGCTCGATCAGGTGCGTGGGGTCCTGGAAGCCGCTGACCGTGTCCTCGAAGACCTCCAGCACCACGGCGTCGCGCACGCCGGGGGCGATGCTGCCGGGATTGACGGCGGCCGGCACCAGCGGGGGCTCCAGGTAGGTGGCGTCCAGGATCGTGCCGGCCGGCAGTACCACTGGCACACCCGAGGCCCAGGCCCGGCCGGCGGCGATGGCGATGTGCACGCCCGCGGCGTCCTGGGTCGCCGTGCCCACCTGGAAGGCGGTGGATGAGGTGGCGGGCACCGCCAGCACGCCCAGGCCGAAGGTGTCTCCGGCGGCGCGGCGCGTCCACAGCGCGTCGATCTCCTGGGCATCGTTCCAGTCCCGGTCCAGCAGCACCCGGCCCTGCTGGTGCCGCACGCCGGTGTAGGGGGTGTCGGGCGTGATGCCGACGAAGGAAAAGTCGCCTTTCATGTGTGCTCTCCTCAGCGTGTCATGTCACCGCGATGGGCAGGGCCCGCATGCCCACGGGCATGAACTCCCTCAGGCGGATGCCCGCGTTTTTCCACTTGTGCGTGGGCTGCAGGAAGCCGAACGCACCCATTTCGTCGGCACCCGGGCCCTCCTCGCGGATGCGGCGGTCGGACATGAGCGACAGCTGCGCGTAGCCGGGCATGCCGAAGCGCTCGTCGGTGAAGCGCAGGCGGGCGGCATTCGCGCCGTTGCCGCCTGGGGCGCCTGGAGCGCCCGGTCCGATCAGGCAGGCAACGTGCTGGGGCAGCCGGTCGCTGCCCAGGGGCGTCGTGCCCCGGAACCAGCTCTCGCGGATGCAGCTGCCGCCACGGGCGAACTCGGCCAGGATGTCGGCGGCGTCCCGCTCGGCGCGCACCGCCATCACGGGGCCGGCGTGCTGGTCCTGGTTGTCGTGGACCTCCAGCCGGTGCACGAAGAGGGCGCCGCGTCCGCGGGCGCGCTCGACGCGGCTGCGGCCGAACACGGTGAGGCCGTCGAAGGCCATGGGTGCCGACCATTCCTGTTCGGCGTCGCCGGTGGCCACGCGCAGCGCGAGGGCGGGGGCGACCTGTGCGACTCCCGCGCCCGCGTCGACGATGCAGCCCACCAGGCCCAGCAGGTGGGTGCGGTCCACGTGCAGGGCCCCCGTGACGCAGTGGCGCAGCACCAGCTGCGGGGTCTGGTCGAAGGCCTGCTGGTCGGCCGGTGACAGCCCGCGGTCGTCGGGCAGGCGCAGCGCCACGCGCAGCGGCGTGCGGCCGCCGGTGGGCGAGCCATCGAGCAGCCAGGCGCCACCGGGATCCAGCGTGCAGCCCTCGAACTGCAGCCGATTGAGCACGGCCTGCTCGACGAGGGCGGCATTGGCGGGGAAGCCGGCGTCGCGTGTGAGGTACAGGCCCTGCAGGCGCACGTTCATCAGCGCGAAGCCCCCGGCGCCTATGTTGGCGGGCCGCAGCCGCAGCGGCTGGCGAAGGCGGATGACCGGCCGCTGGCCGCTGGCGGCGCGGATCGTGAGCGTCCAGGGACGGCCGCTGGCACCGGGCGGCGGCGCGGGCAGGCCCAGCGACAGATCGCCGCCGGTGTTGACGATGCCGGGCACGGCGCCGAGGTCCAGCAAGTAGGTGTCGCTGTTGGTGATCTCGACGATGAGCGGGCCTCCCTGCGCGGGCAACTGGCCCAGCGCGTCGGCTAACGTGAGTGCGACGCCATCGACGCGGCGCACGGTGGCCGTGGCCGGGTCGGGCTCGAACAGCCGTGGAATGGGCTGCGCGCCGACGCTGCCTTCGAGCCGCTGGGCGCCGGAGAAGCCCGTGGTGGTCGACACGCGCAGGCCCTGGGCCAGCGGGTCGGCAAAGGCCGCCGCGTTGGCGCCCGTGACGCCGAAGGCGATGCGGCCGCGCGCAGGGTCGATGGCGATTTCGTTGGGACGCAGGGGCGGGCGAAGGCCGGCTTCCCAGGCGCACAGGTTGGCACCGCGGAACCGCCACGCCTGCCCCGCAAAGGGCGCCTGCGGCAGGTGCAGCACCAGGCCGGGCGCGTCGTCGGCGGGCTGCGGCGGGTGGGCGCCGGCGTAGGTGACGACTTCCACGTAACCCTCGGGCCGGCCGGCCGGGTCGCCCGTGGTCAGGCGCGCGGCGGGCATGGGGCCGGGCACGGCGTCGATGTGGGCGACGTTGGGCGGGTCGTCGTCGGCGTGGAAGCGGTGGGTGTTGAACAGGGGCAGCGGTTCGCTCTGCGGGTGCAGCTCGAAGCGCACGCCGAAGCTGGCGGCACCGGGCGCGGCGGGGAGGGCCACGACTTGTTGCGCGGGCGCGCGGGGTGGCGTGGGGCGGGACACGGGTGTCTGGAACGCGGCCAGCCGCCAGATGAACACGCCGAGGTTGGGCAGGTTGACCGCGGTGCGGGCGACGGGCGGCTCGTACTGCAGCAGGGGCGGCTTGACGTCGGCCACGCGGGCGAAGGGGCCGAAGGGTCCGCCGGCGAAGGACAGCCAGGCGGGCGAGCGCAGCGCCATGGTGCCGCCGCGCACGGGGGTGCGGATGTCGTTGTTCGGCGGCAGGCGAAACGGCGAGGCGCCGCCCGCGTCGGGCCGCAGGTGATTCAGCGGCATGTTCCAGGCCAGGCGCTCGCGCAGCTCGATGGCGTGCACGGCCCAGCCCGTGAGGGCATGAACCTGCGACTCCACCGCGCCCAGCGTGCCCTTGCGCCGGCGGTGGCGCACGGTGCGGGCCACGTCGGCGCGCAGGGTCCAGGGATCACCGGCAAGGTGGGAGGTGCCGACGAGGTCGGCCAGGTAGGGAATGAGCCAGTCGTCGCAGGATTCGATGAACAGGTCGTCGTACTGCGCGCCGATGCGGTCGGCCAGGGCCTGCATCACGGAGTCGATGGCATCGACCAGGGCGCGCAGCTGGCGCGGCGGGGACTGCGCCTCGTCGCGCTGCCGGTAGACCTCCGGCAGGCGGTCGTAGAGCGAGGGCTTGTCCGCGATCAGGCTCATGGCAGTACCTCCTCGACATCACCCGCGAAGTGGATGTGCAGGTCGCGGCGATCCAGCGTGAGCAGGTCCAGCGAGCCGGCACGCAGGCTGCGGCGGCTGTGGGCCGGCAGCAGGGCGGTGGCGAGCGACGGCTGCAGCGACAGCGAGGTGAGCGCGTTGAGCGCCACCCGCACGGACAGGCCTTGCGTGGCGAAAGCCATGCGGTCCAGCCGCACCCAGCGCACGCCGGGCACGTTCTGCGTGGCGCCGATCACCTGCGAGCCATGCACGTTGTCGCCGAAATTGCGCATGCGCCAGTGCAGGAGCCCGCGGCGGCCTGCATCGAGGTCGTCGAACGGGTTCTCGTCCGCCACGCCCAGCGCGATGGCGATGGCCGCCTCGATGTCCTGCGGGCGGCGGGTGGGATCGGCCGCGACCGACAGGTCGATGCGCACGCCGCGTGGCCGGCCGATGCGCACCTGCAGCGGCCAGCGCGCCGGCCCGCGGATTGCCAGGGCGCGGCGCAGGGCCAGGTCGATGGCCTGCTGGTCGGCCGGGTCGCTGGAGGCGGTGAGCACGGTGACGGCCACCAGGGGCGTGCCGTCCAGCGTGGTCCAGGTGGCGCGGGCCTTGAGCACGCCGGGGATGGCCAGCGCCTCGGCCTCGCAGTCGGCCAGGCTGACGATGCGGCCCAGGCTCTGCATGGATGCCGGGGCGGACTCGCGGGCATGGGCCGCGCCCTCCGGGGGGGCGCCCCCAGTGGCGGGCTCGAGCATCCAGGCCTCGTCGAAGTCCGGCAGGCGCCTGGCCGGGTTGGGCGGGTCCTGGGCCAGGCCATGGGCGCCGGTGCCGGTGCGGTAGCGGGCGACGACGTTGCCCTTGCCGGTGGGCAGGCGGGCGCCGGTGCGGCCGTCGCCGAACTGGACATGGGACTTGCCGTCGTCGTCCTCGCGCACGATGTAGATCGCCTCGCGCGGCCCGCGGCCGAAGAAGCTCTCCACCCGCTGCCAGCGCACGCCCGCCACCCAGACCTCCAGTTCCGGCAGGAAGGGCGGGCTGGCGCCGGTGTCCAGCAGGTAGGTCAGCGGCCTTTTCGGCAGCGCAAAAGTCTGGAACGTGGCCCGGGCGTCGCCGTCGCCCAGGATCGCCTCGGGCTCGGTCTTGCCCTCGGTGGTGTCGACGAGGTTGCCATGGACGTCGATGGCCGGGTCGTCATGGCCGAAGGACGCCAGGTCGAAGGCCCGGTCCAGCGTGAGGCGGAAGAAGCGCGGCTCGGGGCCGCTGCCGGTGAGGTCGACCTGCTCCACGTTCACGGGCAGCGGGCCGGCGGGAAGCGCCACCAGCAGCGTGCGGTCCACCAGGGCCTGGGCATCGGCGCGCGCGCCGAAGAAATCCAGGCCGTTGCCGCGCGTGGCGCTGGTGGGGCGGGGGGCAGCGCGCAGGGTGAAGGCCTCGCCGGCCACGGCATGGACGCTGATGCCGCGGATGTCGGCGTAGCGCAGGCTGGCGCCGGGTTCGGCGATGGCCAGGTCTTCATCCAGCGACAGCACGGCGCTGGCGCCGGTCATGCCGCCCCAGCCGAGCGACTGCCGGTCGAGTTGCGTCACCTCGCGTTCCAGCACACGCTTGCGCGCCGGGCTGCCGCTGGACGCCGTGGAGAGGTTGGCTTCCACGAGCACGGTGATGCCGGCGGTGAACTCGGGAACCTCGCCGTCCAGTGGCAGCTGGCGCGGGCGAAGCTGGGGCGCGGCGGGGTTGCCCTGGTTGGCGTCCAGGCGGCGGGTGAAGGGCACGGCGACTTCGGTGGCCCGGCCGTGCTCGTCAACCGCAACGCGGGTGGCCGGCGCGTTGTGGCCGAAGTGGCGGGATGATCCGGCCAGCTTGAAGGCGCGCAGCGAGGGAACCGATCCCAGCAGGGACAGGCCCAGGCCCGCGTGGAGGATGCCCGAGAAGGCCGGCAGGAAGGACAGGCCGCTGCCCAGGAGGCCGGTGCGCAGGGTCGGGCCGGTGACGGTCATGAACGGCAGGGACAGTGAGTTGCTGCTGCTGGCAAGTGCCGTCACGTTGGCACTGAGCGCACCCGAGGCAAGGCCGCCAATTCCCAGGAGACCGCCCAGGCCGCCGCCCAGCCGCCCCACCAGGCAGGCAATGCGCCCCTGCGTCTTCACATGACGGATGCCGAAGGCTTCCCAGGTCTTGTCGACCACCAGTACCTGGGTGTGCGTGAGCGTGCGGCCGTCGGCGATACCCACCAGCAGCTTGTCGCCCTTGGCCAGCTCCAAGGTGCTGTCCGGCTCCAGCTGGAAGGTGTCCATGCCGTTGACGATGGAGGGCACATGGCGCGGCCGGTACAGGTGGAACTTCGACAGCGCAGGCCGGGCGTCGAGCGCCCGCGCGGTCTCGAAGGTCGCGGGCTTGTCCGCGCCGGGCAAGGTGGCGGTGAGGCCGAAGCCGGCCGGGATGCGCACCGGCCGCTCGCCCGTGACCGCCAGGGCGAAGCGTGCCCTGCCGCCCAGGCCGGGCGCGAGCCGGTAGCCCAGCACCCGTACCAGCTCGGCCACCGACTCGCGCCATTGCGCCGTGCGCAGGTAGGCCTCGTTGGCATAGACGTGCTGGTACTGCGCCAGGATGTCGCCGACGATGGCCGCCCCCTCCACCAGGGCGATGCCGGGGTCGTCGGGCAGGCGGTGCGTCCAGGTGGCCAGCTCGGGCGCGGCGTCGATGATCGCCAGGATGTGCGCGCGCATGGCGTCGTAGTCGCCGATGCGGTAGTCGATGGTGTCCAGGCCGGGCCGGTTCCAGATCGGCTTGGGGAAAACGAGCGGACGGGGGCAGTCATGATCACATGTCATAAGGCCCCCACGCTCGTCACTTCGTGTACTTCGCTGCCCCCCGAGGGGGCGCGAGCTTGCTTGAGGCGGCTCGGCGCTGCGCTCATCGTCTTCCCCCATGGATCTCGAAGGTGATGCGCCCCTGCGCCAGCCGGTCGGGGTCATTGGCGACGACCAGGATCTCGAAGGGGCCGATGTCCAGCTTCTCCACCAGGGACTCGGGCAGGTCGCCCGGCTGCAGCGTGACGGTGACGAGGCCCCCTCCCACGCCGGGATTGAAGCGGCGCATGCTCACGCGCAGCACCCGGTCCACGCCCTGGACGGACAGCGCGCGGCCGATCAGCTGGCTGGCGTGCAGGGACTGGCCGAAGGTCCAGAGGTCGGGATGGAAGAAGCCGGGTCGCCCGTCCGGCAGCCACTCGTCGCTGAACTCACGTTCGAGCACGGCGCGCAGGTCCTCGATCCAGTACGCCGGGTGGGCGCACAGCACCAGCTTCACGTCCAGCGGCACATCGGCGGGCGCGCGGATCTCCACGTCGTCCCCGATCAGGCGCAGCGCCTCGAGCGCGGCGCGCAGCCGCATCACCAGGTCGGGCGTGGGCGCGCCGCGGCCCACCGGGTCCACCACCACCTGCGCGGCCCGCCACGAGCCGCACCAGGCATAGCGCGCGCGGGCATGGGCCACGCCGGCTATGCGCTCGGCCGCCCGGGCGTAGTCGGCCAGGGTGACGCAGCGCTTCTGCACGACGCGGTAGGCCTCGGGCGCCCGGCGGATGATGTCGTCGCGGGACTCGGGTGCCAGGCCGTTGTCCACGTCCAGCGGATTCCACACCCGCAGCAGCGGCAGGTTGCTGGTGGTGAGCGTGTCGCAGCCCACGTTGCCCGCCACGCCTCCACCGGTCTGGTAGCGGCAGGTGAGGACGGCCTGCGGCGGCAGCGGCGCGCCGTTGCGGCCGTCGCCGAAGCGGATGCGGCTGTCCTGCATCTCGTCGGTCTCGACGATGAAGTGCTCCTCGCCGCCATCGCTTTCGACCAGGTCGATGCGCTCGCTCCAGGGGGCGGCGAAGCCGGAGACCTGCACCACCAGGGTGGACCGTGGCGGCACGTCCCCGCCGGGGGGCGTGGGCCGGTAGGCCAGCGGCTCGATGCTGGCGTCGCGCGGGAGCACGGCGACCACGCCGTCGGGGGCGCGAGGTTCGCTGCCGCGTGGCCGATGTCGCGGCTGCCAGTGCGCCGCGTGGGTTGCGACCAACTGCGTGTCGCCCGTGGCCGGCAGCGGCGCGCCGGGCGGGGGGAACACAGTGCGGCGCGGGCGGCCGTGGCCCATGTCGACGAGGTTGCCATAGAACAGGCAGGCGTCGACCTGGGGCGCGGCGCCGCAGTCGACGGTGAAGCAGTAGCGCGAGCGCAGCGCGTCCTGCGCCTGCCAGCGCACGCGGCAGAACCAGTCTCCGGTGAGCGGGTCCTGCATCACCTCGGCGCGCTCGGGGCCGGGCAGCAGCCGCAGCACCTGGCGGTGGTGGATGTCGCGGCCATTGTCGGTGCCGGTGGCGGGGTTGAGGACTTCCTCGAGCAGCAACCGGTCGACGCGTGCGTCGACATCGGCCGGCGCGCCGGCCTGGGCCGCGGTGCTGCCTCGCAGCAGGTCGCGCAGGTTCGTCGCCGCCACCTGCGTGGCCAGCCCGGCGGGCGTGAGGTCCGCCTCGGTGGCGCCGGCCTCCAGCGCGCTGACCGTGTCGCCCCAGGTGTACAGCCGCAGGTCATTCAGCTCGGGGAAGACGCGCTGGCGCCACCGCGGGCGGTCCTGGAAGCGGG
>JACCDU010001259.1_pt1 | contig 11540 bp, 10 predicted proteins | sample 7446081 | NCBI WGS metagenome assembly JACCDU01 (sample SAMN15323447, study PRJNA562643) | freshwater metagenome | isolation source: river surface water | place: USA:Blue River Watershed | collected 2017-08-17 | reverse complement strand
TGCTCGAAGGCAAGGACTACCGCGTGCGCTGCTTCGACTCCGCCGAGTCCTTCCTGGCCCGCTACGACCCCCGCGAGGTCGCCTGCCTGATCGTCGACATCCGCATGGGCGGCATGACCGGCCTGGAGCTGCAGGACAAGCTGATCGAGCGCAAGTCGCCCCTGCCCATCGTGGTCATCACCGGCCACGGCGACGTGCCCATGGCGGTGACCTCCATGAAGAAGGGCGCGATGGACTTCATCCAGAAGCCCTTCAAGGAAGAAGAACTCCTGAACCTGGTCGAGCGCATGCTCGAGACCGCCAAGGCCACCTTCGCCGAATCGCAAAGCGCCGCCAGCCGCGACGCCCTGCTGTCCAAGCTGACCTCGCGCGAGGCGCAGGTGCTCGAGCGCATCGTCGCCGGCCGCCTGAACAAGCAGATCGCCGACGACCTGGGCATCAGCATCAAGACGGTGGAGGCGCACCGCGCCAACATCATGGAAAAGCTCAACGCCAACACCGTGGCCGACCTGCTCAAGATCGCCCTGGGCCAGGCGCCCGCCAACGCCACCGCCAAGGCCTGAGCCCTCCCTTACCCCTCCCAGCACGCCCGCCTTTCGCGGGCGGCTTGTTTTCCAGACCCTCGTTTTCCGCCTTCCGCCCATGACCGCACAGCTCATCGACGGCAACCAGCTTGCCAAGCAGATCCGCGCCGACGTCGCGCACCGCACCGCCGCCCTGAAGGCGCGCGGCGTGCAGCCGCAGTTGAACATCATCCTGGTGGGGGACGACCCGGCCAGCCAGGTGTACACGAAGCACAAGGTCAACGACAGCACCGAGACGGGCCTGGGTGCCACGCTGGAGCGCTACCCCGCTGACATGGCCGAAGAGGCCCTGCTGGCACGCATCCGCGAGCTCAATGACGACCCCAAGGTCCACGGCATCCTCGTGCAGCTGCCCCTGCCGAAGCACATGGACTCGCACAAGGTCATCGAGACCATCGCCCCCGCCAAGGACGTGGACGGCTTCCACGTGGCCAGCGCCGGCGCGCTGATGGTGGGCCAGCCGGGCTTCTGGCCCTGCACGCCCTACGGCTGCATGAAGATGCTGGAATCCATCGGCTACGACCTGCGCGGCAAGCACGCGGTCGTCATCGGCCGCAGCAACATCGTGGGCAAGCCCATGGCGCTGATGCTGCTGCAGAAGAACGCCACGGTCACCATCACGCACAGCGCCACGAAGGACCTGGCGGCCATGACCCGGCAGGCCGACGTCATCGTGGCCGCCGTGGGCAAGCGCAACGTGCTGACGGCCGACATGGTCAAGCCCGGCGCGGTGGTGATCGACGTGGGCATGAACCGCAACGACGAAGGCAAGCTGTGCGGGGACGTGGACTTCGACGGCGTGCGCGAGGTGGCCTCCTGGATCACCCCGGTGCCCGGCGGCGTGGGGCCCATGACCCGGGCGATGCTGCTGGTCAACACCATCGAGGCGGCCGAGCGGGCAGGGGCCTGATTTCCTCCGTGTAGCACGCGCTGCGCACCTGGGGCGGACAGGCTCCTCCCTGCTTCGCGAAGGGAACCCTCCGCCTGTCCGCCCCAGGCACGCATCGCTTCTGGCTATCGGGGTGTTTCGTGCTGGCCGGGCTTGCGTTGACGGCTTCTGCCTCAAAATAACCGGCATGAGCAATCCCCTCCTCGATTTCACCGACCTGCCCCTGTTCGACCAGATCCGTCCCGAGCATGTCGGTCCGGCGATGGACGAGCTTCTGGCGGCCTGCGACCAGGCCCTGGAGACCGTGGTCGCCCCCGCCTTCCCGGCCGACTGGAAGGCGCTGGCCGGCACGCTGGATGTGGCCACCGAAAAGCTCGGGCGCGCCTGGGGCGCGGTCAGCCACCTCAATGGCGTGGCCGACACGCCCGAGTTGCGTGCGGCCTACAACGCGGCCCTGACCAAGGTGACGGACTTCTGGACCCGCCTGGGCAGCGACGAGCGGCTGTACGCCAAGTACAAGGCCATCGCCCCGGCCACCCTGGACGCGGAGCAGCGCCAGGCGCACAAGAATGCCATGCGCAACTTCGTGCTGGGCGGCGCCGAACTCACCGGCGCGGCCAAGGAGCGCTTCGCCCAGATCCAGGAACGACAGGCCGAGATCAGCCAGAAGTTCAGCGAGAACGCGCTGGACGCGACCGACGCCTTCGCCTACTACGCCACCGAGGCCGAGCTCGAGGGCGTGCCGGCGGACGTGGTGCATGCCGCCCGCGCGGCGGCCCAGGCCGAGGGCAAGGACGGCTACAAGCTCACGCTGAAGATGCCCTCCTACCTGCCGGTGATGCAGTTCGCCCGCAGCAGCGCCCTGCGCGAGACGATGTACCGTGCCTACGTCACCCGGGCCAGCGACCAGGCGCCGCCGGACTTCCGCCAGTTCGACAACAGCGCCCTGATCCAGGAGATCCTGGCCCTGCGGCTGGAGGAGTCGAAGCTGCTCGGGTACGCCAACTTCGGCGAGGTCTCGGTGGTGCCCAAGATGGCCGACTCCCCCCAGCAGGTGATCGACTTCCTGCGCCAGCTCGCCGCCAAGGCCCGCCCCTACGCCCAGAAGGACGTGGCCGACATGCGCGCCTTCGCCGCCCAGGAGCTGGGCATCGCCGACCCGCAGGCCTGGGACTGGCCCTACATCGGCGAGAAGCTCAAGGAAGCCCGCTATTCCTTCAGCGACCAGGAGGTCAAGCAGTACTTCACCGCGCCCAAGGTGCTGGCCGGCCTGTTCAAGATCGTGGAGACGCTGTTCGAAGTGGCGATCCGCAAGGACACGGCCCCCGTGTGGCACGAGGGCGTCGAGTTCTACCGCATCGAGCGGGGCGGCCAACTCGTCGGCCAGTTCTACCTCGACCCCGCCGCCCGCGCCGGCAAGCGGGGCGGCGCCTGGATGGACGAGGTGCGCGCGCGCTGGCTGCGGCCCGACAGCGGCCAGCTGCAAATGCCGGTGGCCCACCTGGTGTGCAACTTCGCCGACGGCGTGGACGGCAAGCCGCCGCTGCTGACGCATGATGACGTGACCACCCTGTTCCACGAATTCGGCCACGGCCTGCACCACATGCTCACGCAGGTCAACGAGCGCGACGTGTCGGGCATCAGCGGCGTGGAGTGGGATGCCGTGGAGCTTCCCAGCCAGTTCATGGAGAACTTCTGCTGGGAGTGGAGCGTGCTGCGGCACATGACCGCCCACGTGGACACCGGCGAGCCCCTGCCGCGCGCGCTGTTCGACAAGATGATGGCCGCCCGCAACTTCCAGAGCGGCCTGCAGACGCTGCGCCAGATCGAGTTCGCGTTGTTCGACATGCTGCTGCACACCGAGCACGACCCGAAGGACGACTTCATGCCGCTGCTGGCCCAGGTGCGCGACGAGGTGGCGGTGCTGCAGCCACCGGCCTTCAGCCGCACGGCCCACACCTTCAGCCACATCTTCTCGGGCGGCTACGCCGCGGGCTACTACAGCTACAAGTGGGCCGAGGTGCTGTCCGCCGACGCCTACGCCGCCTTCGAGGAGACCATGGGCGCCGACGGCAGCCCCAGCCCCGAGACGGGCCGCCGCTACCGCCAGGCGATCCTGGAGGCCGGTGGCAGCCGCCCGGCGATGGAGTCGTTCAAGGCCTTCCGCGGCCGCGAACCCAGCCTGGACGCCCTGCTGCGACACCAGGGCATGGCCTGACGCGGGAACGCCCCGCCAGGCGTCGTTACTGACTCCCAGGGCCCGGCGTGCGCCGGGCCCCTGCCAACGGAGTCACCCATGCAGTCTGGATCCCTGGAGATCGGGCCCGCCCTGGCCCCCCGGCCGTCTCCCCTCGCGCCCCACGCGCACACCCCTCCCCCGCCTCTTCCCGGCTCGCCGCCCCGCACGGTCTGGCGCACGCCCCAGGGCATTCCCCGCCTGCCGGCCCCCTGCCAGCCGGCCTCACCCGCCCGCCAGCTGTGGCTGCGCGCGCGCCGCTGGGTCGCGCGCTGGCGCAGGGCCTGGCGCCAACCCTGTCAGGGGGCTGGACAGCCACCAATCCCCCGCTAATATCGATACTATTGTTTTACTTGACGCGCTACCCAGGGCCCTGGGCCGCGTACCTCGGAGGAGATGCCACCATGGACAAACGAAACCTCGCGCAGAAGCTGATCACGAATTTCGGCGCCATGCTCTCGCTGCCCGAGCTCACGCTGGACGACAAGAGCAACAGCTGCGTGCTGCTGTTCGACGGCGACATCGTGCTGAACATCGAGTTCGACGAGGCCACGGGGCAGATCATCCTGTCCGTCTACCTCGACGAGCTGCCGCCCGGCCCGTCTGAATCCCTGCTGCGGGAACTGATGGTGGCCAACCTGTACTGGCACCGCACCGACGGGGCCACGCTGGGCCTGGAGGATGCCACCAACGGGGTCATCCTGGCGCAGTCCCGCACCGTGAACGAGCTGGACGACGCTTCGTTCGAGAAGATGGTCGAGACCTTCGTCAACCAGGCCGAGCGCTGGAAGAAGCGCATCGCCGCCGCCAAGGCCGGGGCCCCGGCCGAAGCCGCCCTGCCCGCCGGCGCCGCCTATGCCTCGCCGATGGAAGGGCCGCACATCTTCGGGTGATCCCCGGATGGCCTTCGAATGACCTTCAGTAGGTCAGCGTCTTCACGCCCGTGGACGTGCCCAGCAGGCACACCGCCGCCTTCTGGTGGGCGAACACCCCCACGGTCACGACGCCCGGCCACTGGTTGACCTCGGACTCGAAGGCCAGCGGATCGCGGATCACCAAACCGGTCACGTCCAGGATGTGCTGGCCGTTGTCGGTGACCAGGGGCGCGCCGTCCTTCTGGCGGACCGTGGCGGTGCCGCCCATCGCCGCGAACTGGCGGGCGATGCGGGCGCTGGCCATGGGGATCACTTCCACCGGCAGGGGGAACCGGCCCAGGGCCTGGACGAGCTTGGACTCGTCGGCGATACAGACGAACTGGCGGGACTGGGCGGCCACGATCTTCTCGCGCGTGAGCGCGGCACCGCCGCCCTTGACCATGTGGCCCTGGCCGTCGATCTCGTCCGCGCCGTCGATGTAGACGGCCAGCTCGCCGACCGCGTTGGCGTCGAAGACGGGGATGCCCAGGGCCTTCAGGCGGGCGGTGGAGGCCTCGGAGCTGGACACCGCGCCGGGGATCTTGTCCTTGAGGGTGGCCAGGGCGTCGATGAACTTGTTCACCGTGGAGCCCGTGCCCACGCCGACGATCTCGCCGGACACCACATACTGCAAGGCGGCCTGGCCGACCAGCGTCTTCAATTCATCCTGAGTCACGCGACAATCCCCGGCTGGAAAGTAAAAAACAGACCCGGATTATCCATGGCCCTCCTGCCCTACTCGTTCGCCCGCCCCTTCCTGTTCCAGATGGACCCCGAGGCCGCCCACGACGCCACCCTGGGCGCGCTGGCGAAGCTGCAGGGCACGCCCCTGGCCTGTGCCTGGAACACCACCGCCGTGAGCGACCCGATCGAGCTGGCGGGGCTGCGCTTTCCCAACCGGGTGGGCCTGGCCGCCGGCCTGGACAAGAACGCCCGCTGCATCGACGCCTTCGCCGGCATGGGCTTCGGCTTCGTGGAGGTGGGCACCGTGACGCCGCTGGGCCAGCCGGGCAACCCCAAGCCCCGCATGTTCCGCCTGCCGCAGGCCAACGCCCTGATCAACCGCCTGGGGTTCAACAACGAGGGCCTGCAGGCCTTCATCGCCAACGTGAAGCAGTCGGCGGTACGCCAGCCCGGCCAGCCCTCGCCCATCGTGCTGGGCCTGAACATTGGCAAGAACGCAGCCACGCCCATCGAGCAGGCGACCCAGGACTACCTCACCGGGCTGGAGGGCGTGTACCCGCACGCCGACTACGTGACGGTGAACATCTCCAGCCCCAACACCAAGAACCTGCGCGCCCTGCAGAGCGACGAGGCGCTGGACGGCCTGCTGGGCGCCCTGGCGCAGCGCCGCGCGGAGCTGCGCGACGTGACGGGGCGGCAGGTGCCGCTGTTCGTGAAGATCGCACCCGACCTGGACGCCGCCCAGGTGGACGTGATCGCCGCCACCCTGCGGCGCCACGGCATGGACGGCGTGGTGGCCACCAACACCACCCTGTCGCGCGATGCCGTCAAGGGCATGCCGCACTGCGACGAGACCGGCGGCCTGTCGGGCGCGCCGGTGTTCGAGGCCAGCAACCGCGTGATCGGCCAGCTGCGCGCCGCGCTGGGCCAGGACTTCCCCATCATCGGCGTGGGCGGCATCCTGTCCGGCGAGGACGCGGCCGCCAAGATCCGCGCGGGCGCGGACGTGGTGCAGGTCTACACCGGGCTGATCTACCGCGGCCCGGACCTGGTGGGCGAAGCTGCCCGCGCCATCAAGGCGCTGCGCGGCTGACGACGTATTCCGCGATCGCCAGGGCGCTGGTCAGGCCCGGCGATTCGATACCCAGCAGGTTCACCAGGCCCGGCACGCCGTGCAGGTCCTGCGTGTCGATGCGGAAGTCCGGCGCGCTCTCGCCCGGGCCATGGATCTTGGGACGCACGCCGCTGTAGGCGGGCGCCAGGGCACCATCGGGCAGGTCCGGCCAGTAGCGCCGCACCTCGGCGTAGAAGCTGTCCGCGCGGCGGGGATCGACCGCGTAGTCGACGGCCTCGGGGTGCGCCACGTCCAGCCACTCCAGGTCCGGGCCGAAGCGCGCCTGCCCGCCCAGGTCCAGCGTGAGGTGCACCCCCAGCCAGGCGTCGGCCGGCGCGGGATAGACCAGCCGAGAGAACGGCGCCTTGCCCGCCAGGCTGTAGTAGCTGCCCTTGGCGTAGCGGGCCGCGGGCACGTGGCGCGGATCCAGCCCCTCGAAGCGGCGCGCCAGGCCTGGCGCGTGCAGCGAGGCCGCGTTCACGACGATGCGCGCCGCGATCTCGCTGCCATCGGCCAGGCGCACCACGTGCGGCTCGCCGCCACGGCCCATGACCGCCGAATCGACCGGCGAGGCCAGGGCCACCAGGCCGCCCGCCCGCTCCAGGTCGCCCTGCAGGGCCAGCATGAAGCCATGGCTGTCCACGATGCCCGTGGTGGGCGACAGCAGGGCCGCCGTGCAGCGCAGCGCGGGCTCCAGCGCCCTCGCCTGCCCGGCGTCCAGCCACTCGACCGGCACTCCGTTGTCGGCAGCGCGGGCCTGCAGCTTTTTCAGGCTGGCGGCCTCCTCGTCGCTGTTGGCGACGACCAGCTTGCCGCACTGGCGGCGGTCGACGCCGTGGCTGGCGCACAACTGGTACAGCAGTTCCTTGCCCCGCACGCACAGGCGGGCCTTGAGCGAGCCGGGCGCGTAGTACAGGCCCGCGTGGATCACCTCGCTGTTGCGGGCGCTCACGCCCTGGCCAATGGCGGGCTGGGCTTCCAGCACGATGGTGTCGTGGCCCGCCTGCGCCAGCGCGCGGCCGACCGCCAGGCCGACCACGCCGGCGCCGATGACGAGGGCATCCACGCGGTCCATGCGTCGCCCCGTCAGTACAGGTCCGCGTCGCGGAAGGCCGAGGCCACCTGGTCCTTGGCGGACACCAGGGGCTGCTGGCCCGGTGACAACGGCCAGTCGATGCCGACCTGCGGGTCGTTCCACGCCAGCGCCTTCTCGTCGGACGGGGTGTAGTAGTCCGTGGCCTTGTACAGGAAGTCCGCCGAGTCCGAGAGCACCAGGAAGCCATGCGCAAAGCCGGGCGGAATCCACAGGGAGCGCTGGTTCTCGGCGCTGAGTTCCACGCCCACCCACTGGCCGCAGCGCGGCGAGTCCCGGCGCATGTCCACCGCCGCGTCGAAGACGCGGCCGGCCACCACGCGCACCAGCTTGCCCTGGGGCCGGGTGTACTGGTAGTGCATGCCACGCAGCACGCCCTTCGCGGAGCGGGAATGGTTGTCCTGCACGAAGCGCACCTCCCGGCCCACCGCCTCGTCGAAGACGCGCTGGTTCCAGCTTTCCAGGAAGAAGCCGCGATCGTCGCCGAACACCTGGGGTTCGACGATCAGGACTTCAGGCAGTCGGGTGGCGGTCACGGTCACCATGCGCGGGGGCCTTTCAACAAACCGAGAAGGTACTCGCCATAGCCGCTCTTGCCGAGGGCGGCCGCCAGTTCGCGCAGCTGCGCGTCCTCGATCCAGCCGCTGCGCCAGGCGATCTCCTCCGGCGCCGCCACCTTCAGGCCCTGGCGCTGCTCGATGGTGTGGATGAACTGGCTGGCCTCCAGCAGGCTGTCGTGCGTGCCCGTGTCCAGCCAGGCGAAGCCCCGTCCCATGGTCTTCACGCGCAGGCGGCCCTGGTCCAGGTAATGCTGGTTGACCGTGGTGATTTCCAGCTCCCCGCGGGCCGAGGGCTTGACGCCCGCCGCGACCTCGCAGACATCCGGGCCGTAGAAGTACAGGCCGGTGACCGCGCAGTTGCTCTTGGGAACAGCCGGCTTTTCCTCGATGGAGGTGGCGTTGCCCTGTGCGTCGAAGGCCACCACGCCGTAGCGCTGCGGGTCCTTGACGTGGTAGGCGAAGACGGTGGCGTGGTCCACGTCCGCGCTGGCTTCGCGCAGCAGCTTGACCAGGTCGTGGCCGTAGAAGATGTTGTCGCCCAGCACCATCGCGCAGGGCGCGCCGCCCAGGAACTCGCGGCCGATCAGGAAGGCCTGGGCCAGGCCCTCGGGGCGCGGCTGCACGGCGTAGGTGATGCGCATGCCCCACTGGGACCCGTCGCCCAGCAACTGCTCGAAGCGCGGCGTGTCCTGCGGGGTGGAGATGAGCAGCACCTCGCGGATCCCGGCCAGCATGAGCGTGGCCAGTGGGTAGTACACCATGGGCTTGTCGTACACCGGCAGCAGCTGCTTGGAGATGGCCAGGGTGGCCGGGTGCAGCCGCGTGCCGGCGCCGCCGGCGAGGATGATGCCCTTGCGGGCCGGGGTCTGGAGGGGCATGGTCGCTCTCTTTGCCGGCGATCTTAGCGGGTGCGCGGACCGGTGCGCTGGCACCCGGTCCACGGCCAGGCGCTGCCCGTCAAAGGCAATCGGGCGGCGTGGCCGGCGACAGGCCCTCGCCGCAGTACCAGCCCCCACCCGCCGTGCGGCGCTGCCACTGCGCGTTCATCCGCACCGCGAAGGCTGAGGCTGGCAGGTCCCACCGGCGCTCCAGCGCGAGCAACTGGCCGCTGCGATGCCAGTCCACCACCGCGCGGGACACCGCCGCCTCCAGGGGGCTGCCCGCCGCCTGCCGCGGCAGGGCGATGGCCCAGCCGGTGTCGAAGCGCACGGGCAACGCCATTTCGTAGGCTTGACGCCACGCAGGCTGCTGGAGCATCGCGCGGATGCCCACGTCGTCGAACAGCAGGGCATCGCAGCGGCCATCCCGCAAGGCCGCCAGGGCCCGCGTGTGGCTGTAGAGCGCGACGAGGTCGACGCCGTGGGTGACCATGACCGTCCGGTTGAAGGTCGAGCCGCGGCGGGTGCACACGCGCCGGTGGCGCAGGTCCTCCCAGGTGCGGAAGCCCTGCTGCCGGTGCGCCAGCACGCCCGTGCCCGACGCGTAGTAGTGCGGCAGGACCAGGGCCACCTGGGCGCGGCGCTCGGGCGTGTCGGCCATGGTGGCCAGCGCCAGGTCCACCTCGCCCGCCTGCACCGCGCGGACCTTGGCCTCGGTTTCCAGGCCCACCAGTTCCAGCCGTACGCGCAGGCGGCGCGCGAGGTCCGCCGCCAGGTCCGGCTCCAGGCCCGTGATGCGGCCGCTGGCGGGATCGCGCCAGCCCCAGGCCGGCATGTCGGCCTTGACGCCGACGCGCAGCACGCCCCGGTGCCGCACCTCGTCGAGGGCATCGGCGCGCGCGGGCGCGGCCAAGGCGACGGCGGCGCTCCCCGCCAGCAGGACCCAGGCCAGCCCCAGGAGGCCCGCGCGACCCCGTGCCCGGGCGCGGTCCCTGGCGAGCGGGCGCAGCCCACGCATCATCCGGCATCCCCCAGCCGGTTGCACCGCAGCACCACGCAGGTGATGTCGTCGAAGGGCTCGCCCTGCGGCGCGAAGGCGGCCACGGCCTGCAGCACGCGATCGACCGCTTCGCGCGGGTCGGGCGGCACACGGGACGCTCCCTGCGGCCCCTCGGGGCCGCGCGCCTCGAACAACGCGGCCAGCCGCGCCGCGCCGAACTCCCGGCCCTGCGCGTCGATGGCCTCGGTCACGCCGTCGGTGAACACCACCAGGGCCTCCCCGGGCGACAGCGTGACCTCGGCCTCCCGGTAAGCCAGCCCCTCAGCGACGGCGAAGGCCGTGCCGCCCGTGGACGGCAACCATGCCACCGAGCCGTCCACCCGCGCCAGCAGCGGCGGCGGGTGCCCGGCATTGATGTACACCAGCCGGCCCGACGCCGGGTCGTAGTCCCCCACGAAGGCGGTGACGAACATCAGGGTGTCGTTGTCCGCGCACAGGGCGTTGTTGACCTCTGCCGCCGCTTGGCCGGGGGCCCCCTGGCGCTGCGTGGCGACGGCGCGCAGCAGGGTCTTGCTGACCATGCCGAACAGGCCGGCGGAGATCCCCTTGCCGCTCACGTCCGCCACCACCAGGCCCAGGCGCGCGCCGGCCACGAGCGGGAAGTGGTCGTAGAAATCCCCGCCGATGTCCTTGGCCGGGCGCATGGTGCCCCAGAGGGTGAAGCGTTCATCGACGGGCCACTGCCGGGGCAGGATGGCCTGCTGCATGCGCGCGGCGATGTCCACCTCCTTGCGCAGGCTGCCCAGTTGCAGGGACTCGCCGAAGGCGCGGGTGACCGCGTCGAACCAGGGCTGCCAGGCCGGCGGCACGGCCCGTCCGCCGGCCGGTGCAGCCCCGGCCTCGCTGGCGGCCGACTGCACATGCGCCACCAGCCGCGCCGCCGGGCCGACGAACTCCCGCAGCGTCAGCCCATAGGCCAGGGCCATCAACAGGCCCGTGGCCACCAGGACCGCGGCCATGCTCAGGCCGTGCTCGAGGCGGTTTTTTCGCTGCAGGGCCTGCAGGGGCGCCACGTACACCAGCTGCCATGGCGCGGCGACGAAGGCCCGGCGCATCACGACATGCTCACCGATCACCAGGGGCTGGCCTGCCGGCAGCCGGGCCAGCGCGTCCAGGTCGGCAGCCACTTCGGCCGGGATGGCCTGGTTGAAGCGCCCGGGCGCGCGCGCGGCCAGCGTGTCGGCCTCCAGCGCCGGGTGCGCCAGCACCCGGCCAAAGCCGTCGATCACCGCCACGGCCCCCACGGGATGGACGAAGCCCTGGTTGATGCGCTGCAGGTAGTCCAGCCGGGTGTCCAGGGCCAGCACGCCCACCAGGCGGTCGCCCGCATGCAGGGGCACTGCGACGGGGGCCAGCAGGCCCAGCTCCTCCCCGCCGTAGTACACCGGCGACCAGAAGCGGCGGCGGTCGGGATTGGCGGCCGGCAGCCCGCGCCGCCAGACCGGGTCGTCATAGGTGTCGGGGCTGAAGGGCATGCGCGCCGAAGGGCGCCAGGGGGTCTCGAGGTGGAAGCGGGCCGCCGCGATGA
>JACCDU010815909.1_pt1 | contig 11541 bp, 15 predicted proteins | sample 7446081 | NCBI WGS metagenome assembly JACCDU01 (sample SAMN15323447, study PRJNA562643) | freshwater metagenome | isolation source: river surface water | place: USA:Blue River Watershed | collected 2017-08-17 | reverse complement strand
CAGGCGGAGGTATGCAATGGCTTACATTTGAATTTGGTGTACCACTTGCAATGATTATTTTAATTGCATTTATCGCTCCAGCTTTGTATAAATCTTCTGTTGTTAGCGCCTATGCTTTTCTAGAAAAAAGGTTTAATAGTTCGTCTAGGTTGTTATTGAGTTCTGTTTTTTTAATTAGTCGTGCATTTGCTACTTCAGTGACGGTTTATGCTGTATCTCTGATCTTAATGTCAATACTTAAGCTCAGTTTTATGCAAACAATCTTAATTATATCTCTTGTCACCATTTTATATTCACTAGAAGGGGGTATGAAAGCAATTGTCTATAGTGAGGTTGCACAAATGATCATAAAAGTTCTAGGTATTTTTATAATAATATATTACGGTCTTAAACAAGTTGGAGGATGGGATATTTTCCTTCAAAATGTAGACACTAAAAGGCTCGAAGTATTAAGGTTTAGAAATAGTGGCTTCGATAATCAAGAGTTCGGATTCTGGCCAATGCTTTTTGGTGGTATTTTCTTATACTGCGCTTACTACGGTACAGATCAGTCTCAAGTTCAAAGAATTTTGTCTGCTAAAGATGAAAAAACTGTAAAAAAATTATTGCTATTCAACGGATTGTTTAGGTTCCCAATCACTTTAAGTTATTGTTTTGGTGGATTAATCTTGGGCACATTGGTTAGCTTAAATGGAGATTTTGCTTCAAAAATACCAGTTGAGAAACCAGATTTAATGATACCTGTATTTATTACCAATTATTTACCGCATGGGGTTATTGGTGTAATTATTGTTGCAATCATAGCAGCAGCTATGTCTGCATATAGTTCAAATATAAACTCATTGGCAGCTGTAACAATGGAGGATTTTGTTTCAAAAAAAGTAACTGTAGCAGCAGAAAAATATGTTACTTATTCAAAGCTTGCTGCTTTAGTATGGGGCTTAATTACATTGGTTTTAGCATTTTTTATGGGGGATATTGCCAAGACGGTTATTGAAGCAATCAATAAAATTGGTTCCGTGTTTTATGGGCCTGTTGTTTGTATGTTCTTGCTGGCAATTTTCACAAAAAATATACAAGCAAAAAGTGCGAACACTGGAGTCATATTTGGTGTGTTACTAAATCTAATATTATGGATCTTCTTTAAAAATATATTTTGGTTCTGGTGGAATGTGATTGGTGCTGTTACAACATTATTAGTTGCAGTATTTTGCCATTATTTTGTATATAAAACCGTTTCTGTACAAAATACTTATGTTGTTGAAAATCCTTCTTTCAAGACTGCATTATTTACTAAAGAAACCGGTATTCTATTTGTATATTTTATTTTAATATTTTCATTTTGTTATTACTTAACCAGTTTAGTTTAATAAAGCAAAATGAATGTTTTAATAGCCGTCGATAAATTCAAGGGAAGTTTAACTACTTTCGAAGCTAGTAGTATCATTAAATCTGCAATACATAAAGTAAAGCCGAATTACAATGTAATCTCATTTCCCATGGCTGACGGGGGAGATGGGTTTTCTAAAGTGCTAAAATATTATCTTAACACAAAAACTGTTTCATTAAATACAGTTGACCCTCTACATCGAAAAGTCAAAGGCCATTATGAGTGGGATGTAGAAAGCAAAACGGCTATCATTGAACTTGCGGTTGCTTCTGGTATTGTTTTATTAAAAAAGCAAGAACTAGATCCGTTGTCAACTTCAACATTTGGTACTGGATTATTGATAAAGCATGCAATAAAGAAAGGGGCTAAAAAGATTATTTTAGGACTTGGTGGAAGTGCAACAAATGACGGTGGGATGGGCATTGCTTGTGCTTTAGGCTATAAATTCAAAGATGCTTCAGGAAACGAATTAAAACCCTGTGGGGCAAGCCTAAATCTTATAAAAATAATTCAAGCACCTTCCACATTATTTAAAGTTGCAATTACAATAGCTTGTGATGTGACTAATCCTCTCTATGGAAAAAATGGAGCCGCCTATATTTATGCACCTCAAAAAGGAGCTAATCCACAACAAGTGAAAGTGCTTGATGATGGATTGAGAAACTTATCTAAAGTTTTATCAAAGGAAACGGGTATAAAAATTGCTACCATACCAGGTGTTGGCGCTGCAGGTGGGGTATCTGCGTTTCTGATTTCATACCAAAAAGTGGAGATGGTTAATGGGATAGATTTGATTTTAAAATATAGCGGGATCAAGAAGTGGATTAAAAAAGCTAATCTTTTGATTACGGGAGAAGGTAAAATTGACAATCAATCGTTAAATGGCAAGGTAGTCGGCAGTTTAGTTGAATTAGCAAAGGAGGATAAGTCTAAGGTTTTATTAGTAGCTGGTATGTCAGAACTAACGACACGATCTATTTTAAACAAGTATGAAATGATACAATTAGTAAGTTCAAATTATAGCTTAAAATATACTATGACAAATGCAAAGTCTATTTTGCATCACAAAGTAGCGTCATTTTTTATAAATGTTAAGTAATATTAATTCATGTTGCTTATGTATTTCTTTTGCTGAAGTAGGATTGTACAATTGTTTCTTTGTTAGCCTCCAGGTATTTAAGATAACTTGCCGCAATAGGTGAAAGTTTCTTTTCCTTCAACCAAATTAATCGCCAAGTTGTTTTTATGGGAAGGCCAGTGGCAGGTATGATTTTGAGATGACCTGTTTCAATTTCATTTCTACTTCCAATCAACGGCATAATTGATATGCCTAATCCTGCAATTACGGCCTGTTTTACTGCTTCATTTGAAGTTAATTCAAGTTTCTTTCGAGGCTGAATTTTCAATTTCTTAAAAAATTTATCCATCACCTCATTCGTATCCGAACCAATTTCTCTAAATATGATTGAAGTTTTTTCTAAAATTTGATCGATTGGTTTTTTGATATCAATTTCTTTATTACCAAATAGATAAAGTGTATTTTCAATCAACTTATATTGCGCCACATTTATATTCTCTGGCATATCGGATACAAGTGCAAAATCAATTTCATTTTCGGCTAAGCTTTTTAACACCTTTGATTTATTTGTTACATCCATCGTTAAATCAATCTTTTCGTTTTCTTTTAAAAAACTATTCAAGAAAAATGGCATTATGTATTTGCCTGTTGATATGATTGAAATTTTCAAATGACCAGCTAATTTGTTCTTATAATTTTGTGAGGTATAATTTATATTATCAACTTCGTTGATGATACTTTCTGCTGCTTTTGCAATTTCTTTTCCAAGCCCTGTAACATGTATTTTCTTTTGAATGACTTCGATTAACGGGTATTCAAATTGTTGTTGAAAATTCTTCAATTGAATGGATAACGCAGGCTGCGTAAGATTCAATTCATTAGCTGCCTTTGTAATACTTAGGGTTTGGGTGATTTTAAGGTATATCCTTAATTGATTTAAAGTGTAATTCATAAATAAAATTAATCAATATCATTAAATTAATAAATAAAATTTATTAATAATAAGTCCGAAATTTGTAGTCTTCGAAAGCGTATTAAATCAATAAAGCCTCTTTAATCCTGAATTCTATGAAGAATATATATGAAGTTGACCTAGTTAATAGTTTGTTTTCAAAGGAAGAGGCTACTGAACTCATTCTTGGTCTTATTGATTATAAGATTGACGTGCATTCAAGAAAGATTTTTTCAAATCAAGTTAAGTTTGGCGAGGAGGATGAAGACTCTAAGTATAGACTACAAAAGTTAACGGCATCTAGAGAGGCCATTAAAGAACTGTTGGATAATACTAGCAATAGTCATTTTAAATTATCGGCACAATTGAAAATTGAACCAAAAGGCAGAAATAATTAATTGACTTTATGATTCATCAAGACATTTCAATCGCTGCAGATGTTTTAAGGACAGGGGGGCTTATAGGTTTTCCTACTGAAACTGTGTATGGATTGGCAGCAAATGCATTGAATGAATTTGCGATAGATAAAATCTATAAATTAAAAAATCGGCCATTTTCTAATCCCTTAATTGTCCATACACACTCTTTAGAAGAGGTCACAAAATATGTGACACATATTCCCCCTGCTGCCTTTAAACTTGCCAAGGCTTTTTGGCCTGGTCCACTCACTTTATTATTACCCAAAAACAAGCTTATTTCTCATGCTGTAACGGCAGGGAGTCATTTAGTTGCTATAAGAATACCACAGCATCCCTTGGCATTAAATCTATTACGCAATATTGATTTTCCATTGGTTGCACCTAGTGCAAATCCTTATACTAGAATTAGTCCAACTTCTGCTCAAATGGTGGAGGCTTATTTTGGAGAGGACTTGCCATGTATTTTAGATGGAGGGCATTGTGAAAAAGGGATTGAATCAACTATTGTTGGCTTTGATGGTAATACGACTATTGTATATAGACAAGGTGCAATTAGTATAGATGCAATTGAATTCATTGTTGGTAAAGCAAAAGTGCTAGCGACAGTAAGAGAAAGAGTGACTACACCTGGCATGGCCCCGATGCACTATGCACCAAGAACCAAATTCCTGATTGTAGAAGATGTATTAGAGTTTATCTATGATAATCCATTTAGTAAAATTGGGTTTTTAGGAATGGGCGAAAAAAAAATAGAACATCCAAATCTTGAATTTATTTCGTTGTCAACAACTAGTGATTTAGAAGAAGCAAGTATGAATTTATATCAATCCATGTATACAATGGATACCATGAATCTAGATTATATTGTTGTTAAAAAATTTCCAGAAACCGGCATTGGTCGTTCTTTAAACGATCGGATTACAAGAGCATCTTACGAGCCTGAGTTGCAGGCTATTTAAAAGAAAAGGCCGTTTTGTTTCTCTTTGCGCTTCACTAATGTTATAGACCTTGTATTTGTATTTAACTTTTATCAATCAGATTGAAACTGCTTATTATATTATGTTTGCATGGTGTGCAATTTCTTATATATTTGCTTGGTTAATTATGCATCTATTGATTCCGAAGGTGAATGTAATAGAAGATTAAGTGCATATCTATTAAAAAGTATTTATGACTGGTAATTTTTTAGATGATATTTTTGGTGATTCAATTAGTGTAGATAAAATAAATAGATTAATTAACTATTTCACTAATTCAAAAAAGCTTCCATTACTTGATTTTGTCAATCAGGAAATGGGATCAAATCCTATTTTTGTCAAGGACTCATTCGGGGATATAAAAACAATAAAATCTATTTATGAAGAAATTGGCTATCCTTTAAATAGAGGCCCAATTTATTATGTTTCAAATTATGTACTTAACTATGGTTTTGAAACTTATATTATAGTGACTCAAGATGGAATGATTTGTCAGAATCCATCCTCTAATAAAGATGTCGCATTTTTCGCATGGGATAGTTGGAAAGAAATCCTTTATACAAAACATAAAGACTTGGAAGCGCCAGTGATATTATTGGCGTATCCTGAAAATAATGAAACCATTGAATTGAGCATTAGTCCAAAATTAGATATGGCAAAAAATGTAAAATTAGGCGCTAAAGATGGGAGTCATAGCGCATCTTATACTGAAATTGTACATCATGAAATGAATTTTGCGCATACTATTTTTATTAACCTATGGAAAATTGTGGATGCCAATAGAAATAGCGAATTGAACAACATTCCTTTGGATAGTTTGACTATATATAATGATCTTAATTTTTTTGATTCACTTATCGAAAATTAAAGAAAAGATGTCTTATAATTACTACTCTTTTAGATCAGAAAAATTCACTTGTCCAAATTGCACTTGGAGTGGTATAGGTTCTGAAACATTTTTAAGTGATTTATCTGAAATGCATACGCATAGAGATATTAAGTGTCCAAAATGCGAACAAGTTTTATTTACATTTGACTTAGATGAAGTTGCAGCGCAGCAGGAGAAATTAGGAAATCCTGGGCCCAAAGAACAAGTTTGTTTTAATTGTACACATTTTATGTGGATGGTTGGAATCGGACTTGGACTTAAATGTAGACTAACAAGGAATAAAATCGAAAATAGAAGGCATACTTGTGAAAAGTTTGAATTCAAACAAATTTAAATACCTTATTTTCTTAATAGATTGGAATATGGCACTGCATATTTGTAACCTATAGTCTCAAGAAGTGCTAAATTACAAAGTGTAACCATAAGCATTTGTACGCATGGCAATAATTTTGAAAACTAAAATTAAGGAACATGAAATATTTTTTACTCTTTTGTCTCTCATTCGTAGCTATGAATTCCAATGCACAAGCAATTGCCATCAAGTTAAAGTCCTACAGCTGGAATAATCCAAGTCATCAATTTTCTAAGGTGTTGAATGAGAATGGCAAGATGCTACTTGATTCTGTATTAAAACATGCAGGAGTTGATACGTCAAAATGTATCAAAGTAGATTATAAGGAAGCGATAAGATTAACACAAAGAGACTATTTAAAGTCTACTTCCTATGCTTATTATGATTATAAAATGGAGCATGGTCAATTCTCAAAAAAATATTATGAAAATTATAATGGGTATGATATGGACAATAAGGCATATTGTATTTTAAGATTTTCAACCAATAATGAGTATTTTGATAGTATTACTTTGCACTATATAAAGTAAATATTTTAACTTGTTTCAATAATTACTTTGCCATTTACCACTCGAATATTGGTTGTTGTATTATTACCCGACACGTTTATTTTGACCCCATTTACAGTTATTGTACTTGAACTAGATGGTTTTGCATGTGTATAGTTTTTGTTTGTGTTAGATGTGTTTGAAGTTGGCTGCTTTGAATTAGATGGTGCAGCTTGTTGTGTGCTTTTGGGCTTAAAATGCGCATTGTACTGCATATCGTAAGCTTTACGCTTTACTGCGTCAGATAATACACTATTGGCTTCATTGATGGCTTTGAATTGCTCAATACCATTTTTGTTTACATCTGGGTGATACCTTTTTGAAAGTGCACGGTAAGCTTTTTTTATTTCATCTAAACCGGCAGTTTGCTTAAGTTCCAAAATTTTGTAATAATCTTTCATTTGAATCAATTTATGAGAGGACGCCTTTCGACTTTAAATATTGAATACAGCCATCAAGCTCTTTATCTGCAAAAGCGTTGCTGTCAATTTCAAAAGGGTTCTTTTGATATGTCAGTTTCTTACTATAAGTATCGTAATTTTTAAAGTCTGGATCTTTAAGGTGCTGGATATTGTGCCGGATTTCGTGAAGTGTGGTATGTATTATGTCCCTAATTTTTGTAGACTCATTACCATCATGACTTTTAATATAAATGACAATTTTTTTTTGACCTGAGTAGTAACAACCAAGTCTTTTTTTACTTTTAAAATACGAGACCTCATATTTTGGAAAAAATTTAATTTTTTCAGCTCTAAATATAGGTGCACAATAGTAAACTACCTCTTGTACTAGTTTTGGGAAGGAGCTATTTAGTTTAAGCTCAGGCCCGTTAACTGCTTCAATGACCCCTTGAATAAATTTATAGATGCATAATGCCAAGAAGCTTATAAGGAAGAATCCAATTAAAAACCTATCCATTTAAATCAATTTTGGGGCAATTTAAAGGAGTGTTTTCTAGTCTATTAAGAATAGAGATTTAATGCCTGATTGGGCTTCATTTCAACAAATTTCATTATTCAAAAAATGACGCTTTCCCTGTTGATATAATATTAAAAATTGCTAGTTTTCGTCACTTGAAACCTATTATAAAAACTTGGGCATTAATAACAGCGTGGAATCCACTTCCAACCACGTTAACTTATGAGGAAAATGTTGTAATAAATAACAATAGAGATGAATGAAGAAGAAGTATGGCTGAAAAAAATGTTTTATGATTCAATTGTTGCCAAAGCTACAAGCGAAATAGCGCATCATGAAAGCTTAAATGAGGAAATTTTTGAATATTGTGATGTTATTTAAAATCAAACTCTTCTAAATAAGTATTATTATTTACTAATAAAATTTGGTGGTAAATTATTTAATACTAGAATTCATTCAGCTTATCAGGGTCAATTAACCAGTAGTTAACCTTATTTCCATTTTCTAAATTCTTGATTTTAGCTATTATATCTTTTGGACATTTCTCAAGATCAAATATAACTTCTCTCGAAAATCCGCCTCCCAAAATATATGTTTCATAAGTAAGTAGCTTTAGTTCCTCCAAAGTAATGCCAAGATTAAGTGCCATAAATTCTTCACAGTCATTTTCGTCAATTTCTAAAGCTATGTTTTTCATTCTTCCCATAGTATTTCATGATTTTTATTTTTAATCAAATTTCTTTCTATCAATTACTTCCATGGTCAATGCATTAATGGCATAAACAAAACCATCTTTGTCTCTTAAAATGATAACATTATTCGCGTCTGTTTTAAGTAAGCTTTCGTCAATAATCACTTCTTCGCCATCTAAATGTTTAACAATCATTTTTTCTTTATTATTTGGATCAGGAATGGCCCTTAAGCCAACATTATAAATAGGATATGGTTTAAATCCTTCAATATCTCTTAGTTGACTATCAATTTCTTCAAGTGTATATTCACTATCAATAAATACTGCTTCATCATCTCGAAATCCAGCTATTTTTATGTTGATCCCAAAATTTTCAAAATATAAATACTGAATTTCATCAATAGTTGAGTCTTTTGTTACGATAACTGCTTCATTTCGATATTTAGCAATTTCAAATAAAGATTTATTTGCATCATATTTTACATCATTATCATTAAAAAAATGAATCATAATGTAAGGATACTTTTTAGTAAATGAATACTGGATGTCTGATAAGGTTATGTCATTTTCAGGTAGTAATACTAAATCCATATTTATATTTTTTGTTGATTTTTATTATTTATATCCACTTGCGATCTCTTCTGCAATCTCCTTTATCTTCTTAGCCAAACTAGCAGGAGCTAAAACCTTTACACTAGCACCGTATTTAAGAATCTCAGAGACTATTTCATAGGACTCGTACAATTCTAGGTTCACAGTCAAGATCTTGCCATCCTTACTTAAACTATGCGTTTGATAGGGACTAAGTGGATAGTTCATTACATGATTGATATAGGGATCCTTAAAGGTCAATTTGATTTTCTGTGGCTTGTCTTTATGATTTTGGTAGATACCGTAGGAGTATTTAAAGAATTGACTTGCATCAAAACTATCATCAACAAAATAGGGGGCTTTAGAAAGCTTTACAGATAGGATCTTATCTAATGCATAGTTCTTTGTTTGACTTGTTTTAACATGGTCGTACCCAATTAGATACCAATGTTGATCCACCTGCTTCAAAACATAGGGGGATATCACTTTTGTTTCAATCTCCTGGCCTGCTTTTTGGTATTCTAGCTCTATTGCTTTGTGTTCCAGTATAGCATCTAAAATAGGTTCAATATATTGTACTCCCACCACACTATTATTTTGTTCTGGTTGAATACAATCCATTCGATTGCGTTCAATCTTACTAATAGCAGATCCAGTTAAAATCTTATTAATCGTGTTTTCAAACTTTCCAAAAATGGGGGAAGAGGAGAAGATTCTGAAGATGGTGGTTGCCATGTCTAAAAGCTTTTTATCCTCTTCGTCTAATGGGGCTTTCTCTATTGAGAAAGTATCATCTTGATAGTACAACTGGCTTCTTTCGTTTTTGGCAATCACTGCGCCATACTCCTCTCGAATATGCTTTAAGTCATTGTAAATGGTAGAAATAGACACATCTTTATCTAAGTCTCTGTTTACCTTGTTTTTGATTTCCTCCGCTGTATATTTTCTATTACGGTTACGTAGAATTTGGTCAATGATTTTCTCCCTAAGGCGGGCTTCTTTTACTACTGGCATCGCGTTATGGTTTAACTTTTAAGGGGAGGAAGTAAATATATGATTATTGTGTAATATTTTAAAGTAATTGAGGCTTATTTCTAAGATTCTTAATACACTGGAATCCGTTTTGGTAATTTTAGGTATTATAAAATACCTTTATATTTAAATAGCCAATCTTCAATCTCATATTATGAAAAAAATAGGTCTTTTCTTCTTGGTACTTTTTGTCGTTTCTATTGCCTTTGCACAAAATAATGCAGAACAAATTTTGCTTGGAAAAAAGGTATTCGGATCTCATTGGATCAAGCCTTATGGTAAAGCAACTATCACAAAACAAAAAGACCATATTTCTATCGATGCTAGTCAAGTGAGCGGCACTAACTATTGCACTATGAAAGGCAGTATCAAAATAATAAATGATAGAAATTTTGAATTCAACGGAACTATTTCATTGAAATATCTTTTTGATAGAAACAATTTATTAACAGAGGATAAAGATGAAAAAGTTTTAACTGGGAAATACATTTTCAGAAGAATCAAAGATCGTAAATACTGGAGATTAAAACAACCTGTATCTGCAACAGGTTTTTTTGACAAAGCCTATCATTATATTGATATATACATGAACTAATCTTTTCGAACCTTACTAATTTTAATTACAAATACATGAGACTATCTATTATACCCATGTTACTATTAGGTTTTGTTGCCAATGCGCAAAATAATATCCAAACGATAAGTGAAACAGCTTTGTTGAAAATGCTAAAAAAACAAGCTGCAGTGAATGGCTTAGTGATAGTGAAGGAAGTAGCAACAGGCAAAGAGATTGTACGTGTGGGTTTTACAGCTAAGAAAAACAAAACTGGAGCAGTATACTATGCTAAAGACGCAAGTTTAAACGATGCAATGATGGAGCCAGGTGGATTGATTGTACCTATGTCAGCTGCAATTTTGATGGATAACTTTGGAGTTCAATTGTCAGATACTGTGGACTTAGAAGAGGGTAAAACTATTATTGGCTCCACAAGTGTGCTAGATGCAGAAAGGCATGGTTACAAAAAGGTACCCTTAAATCAGGTAATCGCAGAAGCTAGTAATGTGGGCATTGCTAAGTTATCTGTGAAGCACCTAGTATTAGGCTCTGATTTATTTATCAATTCCTTAAAATCTTATTTACAATCAGATGATTTTTTGTATTCGACAAATGAGTCCTTATCCAATTTGGCTTATGCATCTTTTGGTTATGGCATTATGATGAGTCCTGCTCAGATCTTAAACTTTTACAATAGAGTAGCTGCGAATGATACCAAATTATTCAAAAATGCAACTACCTTAGTTCAGACAAAGCAAGCCTTATTAGAGGTCTCTGAAAATGGCACAGCAATGAACTTGCTTCATGGTAGTATAACAAAAATAGCTACAAAGACTGGTACAACCCTTGCTTTAGGAAAAAACGGCTATAAGGATAAACAATACTATGCTTCAATTGTCGGCTTCGCGCCCTATGATAATCCTAGGTATACTTGTATCGTGATTATTAAGAACAAACCTCGCGCTGTTCAATACTATGGAGCACAAGTTGCAGGGCCTGTGTTTAAGGAGATTATGGACGCATTAAAAAAATAGAATTAAAGTATTTATGCTTTTGAAATCAAAACCTAATTGCAATATTGAACCTCCTATATCTATTAATAAATCGGATGGTAGAGATTTTGATGGGTCAAGATCTTTAACAGCTAT
>JACCDU011087828.1_pt1 | contig 11547 bp, 9 predicted proteins | sample 7446081 | NCBI WGS metagenome assembly JACCDU01 (sample SAMN15323447, study PRJNA562643) | freshwater metagenome | isolation source: river surface water | place: USA:Blue River Watershed | collected 2017-08-17 | reverse complement strand
TCAGCAAAAACAATCAGTGTAATTACCAGAAGGCCAGAGCGAATGATCGTTTCCGAGTCCGTGAGCTGATGCCACAAAAGATTTATTTCATCCATAATTTGTTAAACCCAAAATAGGGTTTGGCCAATCTCCCATAATATTTTCAAAATGGGAGCCTAAATATCCAATAAATTTCGAATTTTTTCTACATTTGGACTATGAAAAATGCGTTAGGCCTTTTATTGTTCATCCTTTTCTTCTCCGGTAGTCTGATCCCGAAGGTAGGTTTAGAGCAATCATTTAAGGCAAATGAATTACTCAAGCATTTTCAAGATCATCAAAAATTGAGTCCCCAAGGCATTAGTTTTACCGATTTCCTTTGGCTGCACTACGCCGCTGACTCCAAGCACACCAAAACAACGAAACATCCTACCCTTCCCGCATTTGATATGAGTGGCGCGATGGGCTATGTGTTGCCTAGTTTTTCTTTATTATTTCTGGTCCCATTAGCATTTGCCTACGTCGTTCGTGCGCGCGCTCGCTGGGAAAACCAATACCAATTCTCGTATGTTCGCGTACTGATCGCGCCGCCTCGGGCCTAAAAATCATGCTGATTTTTTTAGGTTACATAAACGAGCAATATGATTAATTCCATTATTTCATTTAGTATTCGAAACAAATTGGTGGTATCCCTTTTTGTATTCGGTCTGATCGCGTGGGGAGGCTATTCTTTAAGCAAGCTGCCCATCGATGCCCTGCCTGACATCACGTCTAATCAGGTTCAAGTCATTACCCAATCTCCCGCCTTGGCTGCGTCCGAAGTAGAGAAATTTGTCACGTACCCGCTGGAGATTTCCCTAAGAACCATACCCAATGTCAAAGATATTCGGTCCGTTTCGCGTATGGGATTATCCATCATTACGGTGGTTTTTGACGATGCCGTGGCGATGGAGGTGGCGCGCCAACAAGTCTCTGAGAAGCTGAAGGGCGCAGAGCCATACCTCTTAAAAGGCGCTGGTGTTCCTGAAATGGCACCCATAACGACTGGTTTGGGGGAATTTTACCAATATACTTTGGAGGTTGATCCTGCTTTTGAAGATCAATATTCCTTAGCTGATTTACGCACATATCAAGATTGGATCGTGAAACGCCAATTGCTGGGTATTCCCGGTGTTGTGGAAGTAAGTTCATTTGGTGGACACCTAAAGCAATACGAAGTTGCTGTGAACCCAGAGCGGTTACGTGCTTTGGGGATTCAGGTAAACCAAGTATTTACCGCCTTACAAAATAGCAATTCTAATTCTGGGGGAAGCTATCTAGAGAAAGGTACAGATGTCTATTTTATCCGCTCAGAAGGAATGCTGACTTCGCTGGCTGATATTGAGCAAGTGGTCGTTGCCCAACGTGGACCCGGTGGTATGCCGGTGCTCGTGCGTGATGTGGCGACCGTGCAATTCGGGAAAGCTATGCGCTATGGAGCGATGACTCGGAATGGAAAAGGAGAGGTTGTGGGTGCTGTGATGTTATTGCTGAAAGGAGCCAGTGCGAATAATGTCGTCAAGGATGTGAAGGTGCGCATGGATGAGATTCAGAAAACAATGCCCCAAGGGATTAAAATCGTGCCCTTTTTGGACCGCAGTGTGTTAATTGGAAAGTCCATTTCGACGGTGGAGAAGAACTTGATTGAAGGAGGTCTGATCGTCGTATTTATTCTCGTACTGTTGCTCGGCAACTGGCGGGCAGGTTTAATCGTAGCGTCAGTCATTCCATTGAGTTTGTTATTCGCCTTTGCGCTGATGCATATTTTTGGTGTTTCTGCTAACCTCATGAGTTTGGGGGCAATTGACTTCGGGTTGATTGTAGATGGTGCGGTGATCATTGTGGAATCGATTATTCATCGACTGCACATGCATCGAAAGGGTGAGGTGCTGAGCCAACAAGCCATGGATGAGGAGGTTACGATCTCCGCGCAAGCCATATTCCAGTCGGCAGCATTCGGAGTGATCATCATATTAATTGTCTATTTCCCTATCATGGCTTTGGGAGGTATCGAGGGAAAAATGTTCCGACCGATGGCCCAAACAGTGAGTTTTGCGATTATTGGGGCATTGATTTTGTCTTTGACCTATGTCCCGATGGTATCGGCGATGTTCCTCAATAAAAAGATAAGCCATGAAGTTACGATAGCGGATCGCATCATGAACTTCTTGTATCGGGGATATAAACCTATGGTGGATTGGGCATTGCGAAAACGCAAGGAAGTGGTCATTGCCTCGGTACTATTACTATCCGGCAGTTTATATGTCTTCTCTACGTTGGGAGGCGAGTTTATTCCCGAATTAAATGAAGGGGATTTTGCGGTAGAAGTCGTCTTGCCTACCAATGCATCTTTGAGCCAAAGCATACATATCAATACGGAAGCCCAGAAATTATTGCTGAAGGAATATCCAAATGAAATCAAGCAAGTGGTTTCGCGCATTGGTGCGTCTGAAATTCCTACAGACCCGATGGGAATCAATGCATGTGATTTACTAATCATCTTGAAAGACCCGAAGGAATGGACGAAGGCGGAGACGATGGAGGAGCTTGAGGCGAAGATGGATGCGTCCTTGAATGCATTTCCAGAAGTGAATTTTGAATTTACCCAACCGATTCAAATGCGATTTAACGAGTTAATTGCTGGGGTAAAGTCGGACATCGCCATTAAAATTTTTGGGGAGGACTTAGAAGAATTGTTCTCGCATGCGACGGAAGCGGCCCGATTTATTCGGAAGGTAGAAGGTGTCGGAGACATTAAAGTGCAGCAAATCGATGGCATACCTCAGCTGGTCGTGAAATATGATCGGGCTAAAATGGCTCAATATGGGATTGAGGTCGAAACGGTAAACCAACTCATCAAAACGACTTTTGCGGGGGAGACAGCAGGGATTGTGATGGAAGGCGAAAAGCGGTTTGATTTAGTGGTTCGGATGGATAGTGCACATCGGACGGATATCCAGAATTTACGCGAATTATACGTCGAGCGTCCGGAAGGAGCACCGATTCCGTTGCAGGAAATTGCGCAGGTCGACTTTGAAAATGCACCTGTGGAGATATCGCGGGACAATACGCACCGTCGGATTACGATCGGAATTAACGTCCGCAATCGGGATGTGGAAAGTGTCGTAGCTGATATTCAACAGATCATGAAAGATAAAGTAGTTTTACCGGCAGGTTATTATGTGACCTATGGAGGAACGTTTGAAAATCTTCAAGCCGCGAAATCACGTTTGGGACTCGTTGTGCCCATCGCGCTCGTACTTATTTTCGTTTTACTTTTCTTCACATTTCAGTCGATCACGGAGGCAGCGATTATTTACTTAGCGATACCGCTTTCAGCGATCGGTGGAATTTTTACTTTGTGGCTGCGTGACATGCCTTTCTCTGTTTCTGCGGGGATTGGATTTATTGCGTTGTTTGGCGTGGCGGTGTTAAACGGCATTGTTTTGCTGTCTTATTTTAAGCAATTGGCATCCGAAGGACTCTCTGTCGCTGAGCGCTTGCAAAAGGGTTTGGAATTACGATTCCGGCCTGTGATTATGACGGCATCGGTGGCTTCTTTAGGTTTTTTACCTATGGCGCTCAGTACTTCTCCAGGAGCTGAGGTGCAACGGCCATTGGCCACGGTGGTGATTGGCGGTTTGATCACGGCGACGTTCTTGACGCTCGTTGTGATTCCAGTAGTATATTCGATTTTGATGACACGTCGGGAGCGGAAATTGAAGGCGAATACCTCTGTACTAACCCTCTTAATCGTGTTATTCGGTTTTGGTATTTCGGCACAAACGCCACGTTTATCTTTAGATCAATGTTTGGAAATCGCTTCTAAAAACAATGCCTTATTGAAAACGGGAAACCTAGAGGTGCAGACGGCTCAGGACCTGATCGCCACGGGTCGTGAATTGCCTAAGGGGACATTGGATTTTCAGTATGGAAAAACGCAAACCTACTTTAGTCAAGATTATACCGTTATTGCAAATCAAAGTATCCCTTGGCCTTCCTTACTAAAGGCACAGGTGAAAGCGTTGACGGCTCAAAAACTGTTGGCAGAAAAACGCTTACAAATGACCCGTAATTTAGTTTTGGCGTCTGTGAAGTGGACCTATTCCCAAATTCTGTTGCAGAAAAGGCAGCTGGAATACCTCCAAGTACAAGACAGCATGTATGTTCAAATGAAGCGTGCGGCGACGCTTAAGTTTAAAGAGGGAGAAACGGGTAAGCTAGAATTAGTGGCTGCGGAAGCGCGCTTGCGGGAGTTCCAGCAAAAGCAAAAAGCGCTTTTGTTAGACATGAAAGCTACATATCAGCAGCTCGGTTATTGGCTAAATCGGTCCGAACCTTTTGAAATTCAGGGATTGGAAAAAATCACCTTGGTCCTTTCCACCCGTAAAGATTTGTCGGCCGCGCCCTATGTACAAATGCTGAATGAGCAAATTGAGCAAGGGAAATTGCAAACAGAGGTGGAGCGTAAAAAGTTAATGCCCGACATCCGTGTGGGTGTGGTCTCGCAAAGTATTGAAAACCAAGGGGGACAAAATTTTGTGCAAGCAGGTTTGTCCATTCCTATTTTTGCGAAAGGTCAAAAGGCACGGGTAGCTGCGGCAAAAAGTCAGGAACAGGTTTATGCGAGTCAAAAGGAACAAGGCATTGCGCAGGTTACGGCTGAGCTTTCGGGGTATTTGACCCAGCTAGAAAAGTACCTAGGTTCCTTGCAATATTACCAAGAGACTGGTTTGGCGCAAGCAGCTTGGTTGGAGAAAACGGCTTTGAAAAGTTACCAACAAGGCGAAATTGAATATGTGGAGATGCTCGCAAATACGCAGCAGGCTTGGCAAATTCGGGAACAATATTTACAAGAGGTATTGGCGTATAACCAATCCATCATTCAAATCGAAACTATTTTAGGCAATGAATAAGTACATCATTTTATTAATCGCAGTGATTGCCGCAAGTTGTGGCAAGAAAGAAACGGCTGAGGAGGCGCAAGCCCCTAGTGTCATCCAGTTAAGTGCGGATCAAAAGCAACGCGCGGGAATCGTTTTAGGGCAGTTAGCGCAGCGCGAAATCGCGGAACGTATTTCGTGTACGGGTTTGGTGGATGTGCCACCTATCTCACAAGCTTCTGTTTCTATCCCTATTTCGGGGTATGTAAAATCTACGTTTGAATTATTACCTGGCAAGCAGGTAGCGAAGGGTCAAATTTTAGCTACCCTAACTAGTTTAGATTTCATTCAAATGCAGCAGGAATATTTGCAAGCACAAAGTCAAATGAGTTTGTTGGTATCCGAGCGTTCGCGCCAGCAGGTCCTTCAGGCGGAGGAAGTGGGATCCAAGAAAAAGTTCCAGCAATCAGAGGCGGATCTAGGTAATTTGCAAGCCTTGACTAAGTCTTTGGCCTTAAAATTGGAGATTTTGGGATGTGACATGAAGTCTTTAGCGCAAGGAAATATTAGTTCGACGTTGACCGTTAGATCCCCGATAGACGGGTATATCGATGAGCAGTTTTTGGCGATAGGCAAGTTTGTATCTCCTACGGATGTGTTGGTTAAGATTGTGGGTGTGGCGCATAAACATATCGAATTAAAGGTATTTGAGCGGGATTTGGCGAAAATCAAGTTGGGCCAAGTGATTGAATTTAGTGGCAATGGGATGACGGCGAAGGCCAAAGTATTTTTAGTAGGCAAGCAGGTTGATTTGACAACACGGCTGACGCCAATCCATGGGCATTTTGTGTCGGAGGCAGCGGAGGCTAATTTTACGATTGGTCAGTTTGTAAATGCGGAGATTCAGGTGGGGGCCCAACAGATGTTGACCATTCCCCAAGGTGGTTTAGCGCGCGTGGGCAAAGGTGGGTTTATTTATGTGGAGCTGGCGAATGGGTCGATGAAGCAAATTCCTGTTGAGGTTCGAGGAGCGACGCAGGAGTATGTGGGCATCATTCCGAAACAAGCATTGCCAGCTGGCCAGGTCGTGTTACAAGGCGCATCGGCGTTGGAAGCTATTTTTGCTAAAGATTAAGGTATAAATCCTTGCCAGTGCGGGTAGGATTTCCAGGATGTAGGGATTTCAATTTCTTGGTCGAATAGGCCAAAAAGTGTAGACCCTGAGCCACTCATCGCGGCATACACCGCACCGAGGTCGTATAATTCGGTTTTAATCTGCGCGAGTTGTGGATATTTTGGAAAGAGGCTTCCTTCAAAATCATTGGAGAGGGCCTCTTTCCACGTTTGTGGCGGTTGGCTTATAACTTGTTTGATTTTAATTGGGGCTTTTTTGGGCTTAATACCTCCAAATGCTTCTTGGGTCGATATGCCAAAATTCGGGTAAACCAGCACGAGGTATTTTCCTGATAAATTTAGGTCGACTGGTTCAAGAATTTCACCCCTTCCGGTACCTATTTGTGCTTGGGGGGTTAAAAAAAAGGCACAATCGCTACCGAGTTGAGCTGCGTACGGTAGTAAATCGGCATCTGTCAGGGGCAATTTAAACAAGTCGCGTAATCCCTTCAGTGTAAAACTAGCGTCGGAAGATCCTCCACCGAGACCGGCACCCATGGGAATGACTTTATGTAGGTGTATGTGTACGGGAGGAATTTTGTAGTCGGCCTTAAGTGCCTCATAGGCCCTAAAACATAGGTTTTTCGTGACAGGGCCCTCAATGGCTAAGCCGCTAGAGGTAAATGCAAATGACTCGCTTTCGGTTATTTCAAGGAGGTCGGCCCACGGAACATGGACAAAGCATGTTTCTAGATTATGAAACCCATCGGGACGTTTTTTGGTAATGTAGAGGCCAAGGTTAATCTTGGCATTTGGGAATAGGATCATATTAATCTTCTAACATATTTTCGATCCACGTGAGTTTCAGGATGAGACTTAGTAGATAAAAGGCGCAGGCTGCAACAAAAAAAGGGAATGCGGATGACACGTGTTCCTCGTCGCGGATAATCAGTTTTCTGGATTTTTCGAGTTTGTCAATTTCGTTAAATATGGCTTGCAAGGTAGATTGGTCCGTGGCACGGAAGAAGCGGCCGTTTGACTTGCTTGCGATTTGTCGGAGTGTTGTTTCGTCTACGGGGTCGAGTGATGGTTTTTGACTTCCCACAGCAATGGTATAGACTTTAATGCCAAATGTTTTAGCAAGTGCGGCTGAGGTGAGCGGGTCTAAATTACCCGCTGTATTGTTTCCGTCACTAATTAAAATATTGATTCTTTTCGGGTTGGCTTCTTGGCGTACTTGATTAATACTCATGCCGAGCGCATCTCCAAGTGCGGTTCCTTCCTCCGGAATTTGGTCGGTCTGCAGGCGATCGATACTGTGTTGTAAGAAGGCGGTATCTTGGGTAAGTGGGCTGGCTAAGTAGGGAGCACCTGCGAATGCCACGATGGCAATATTGTCGTATTTACGTGCTTTAATGAAGCTTTTCGCGTTTTGTTTGGCTACTTCCAGGCGGGATGGATTTACGTCTTTATTGAGCATGGACGAGGATAGGTCGATGGCAATAACGATTTCGACTCCTTCTTGTTGGATCCGCTGGTGGTACACGACCTGATAGGGATCTGCCAGCGCAAAGATTAGGCAGACCAGGCAAAGGCTGAGTACGGTATCGGGGATGAAACTTAGTAGGCGCGTTAATTTATTTTGTTTGATTGGTGTAATGAACGAAAGGACAACTTTTGATTTGCTGTTGCGTCGAATTAGGTAGCGAATTAACAGTAAAATGAGCGGCAGGGGAAGTAGGTAGAGGAATAATTCATGCTCCCATCGATACACGAAAATCGATTCCAATAGGTTCCAAAAAGATTTCAGGCTTGGTATCATCCGTTCTTTTTCTCCAGGCTAATTTTTTCGCGCTCGGTTAAGTACAAAGATTGAGCAATTTCGGTCAGTAATTTAACTGCCTCTACTGTTTTTTCGGAAAAATTACCTCCATAGATAGCTGAATCTACCTCCTTAAGTACTTTAACTAAACGTTTGTCTTTGAGGTTGTCGACCATTTCTGTGGTTGTGAACGTAGAAAATGGAAGTTTGGTTAAGTTTTCCAAGTAGTTTTTCCACAGCGAAAAGGCATTTTCAAGGTTTTGAAGTCCTTTATTTGTGTTCGAAATGTTTCGTTGGAGCCGCTGGAATGAGCGCTTGAATTCAATGTTTTTGCGCCAAAGCAGGTAGATACGCAAGCCACGTTCAATGCGATTTCCAAAAAGCCAATAGACAAGTCCAATGAGTATGATGAGACTCGCACCTCCCCAAAGTACATTTTTCACATCTGCTTTGGGTTTAAGTGGCGGGATAGGAATGGTTTGATACAACGAATCCAGGTCGATTGATTTCGCATGGGGCACTAATCGCTTTAAAAAGATGGTATCGGGCTTGTCGGCCAGTAAGGTACAATCTGCATCAGCCCAGGTATACACCGGAATTTGGAGTAGTTGGTAGTCGTCAATCGAAAACGATTTGAAGGTATATACGGCTGAATCAACGCTTAAATTTCCTTGGGTTTTGGTGGTAAAATAGTCTTTTTTAACGGGTTGTAATTGGCCAAACCGTTGGTTAATGCTTGGAAAGAATATTTCTTGCCCTTTGGGATGAATGACGCGGAGGCTATAATGGATGTCTTGGCCAATTTTGGCAGAGTCTTCTATGAATTGCCCCTTGATTTGAACAGGTTTGTTTTGCATCATCTTCGGACTCTAAAAAGTTTAACTAGGGCTGGCACAAAGTCCTTTCCTGTTTGGACGGAAACATAATCTGCTTGCCACTGTTTGCACATTTGTTTTAGGGCTTGCATGCGGCTTGTATTGTCAGTCAAAAGAGATTTAAATGATTTGCTAGACGTATTGATGTAGGACGTCGTTCTGCTCTCCGGATCATATACAGGGATAATGCCAAAATTTGGCATGTCGATTTCTGTTTGATCATGTACATGGATGACGATTAGGTCGTGTTTTTTTGCGACGGCTTTGAGTAGGTCTTCATATCCTTCGTCCAGAAAATCAGAGAGTACGAAAACGAGACTTTTCCGATTGAGTGTTTGCAGGGCAAAGCGGAGGCCTGACTTGATATCGGTGCCTGTGTTTTCAGGGTTTAATTTGAAAAGCTCTGAAATAACGCGGTATCCATGTTTTTTCCCGGAGCCGGGAGCCATGAATTTTTCAATTTTATCTGAATAGGCGCAAAACCCAATGTGCCCTGCTTCTTGGATGGCAGAGAATGCGAGTACGCCGGCGACTTCTTTGAGGATGTTTAATTTGGAGTTTTGTTCTCGGCCAACGATCAAAGAGGCGCTTGCGTCGATGAGGAAGAAAACGGTTTGTTCTTTTTCTTCTTTGAAAAGTTTGACATAGGTTCCGTGTCCTTTGGCGGTGGTGTTCCAGTCGATGTGCCTAATATCATCTCCGTAGTGGTATTGTCTTAGGTCGCTAAATTCTAATCCTGATCCTTTAAATACGGAGGAAAAGTTGCCATGCATTTGGGTATTGATCGCTTTTCTGATGCGAATTTCCAATTGCACAATCCGGGAAAGAAATGATCGAATATCCATTTCTGTGATCAGGTATTTTGGCTTAGAATGGCGCTAAATTACCTATTTTTTGGGCAATTTGAATGAAATCCGGGAAAAGCTTTCTAATTTAAGCCTTTATTTGACAGATGAAATTAGGCTATTTAGTGCTGTTTATAGGTTTGATAGGGTGTTCCGAACTGGGCAAGCCTGAGCGTATCGAGCAAAAGAAAATGGCGCAGATTTTGGCAGATATTCATATTGACGAGGCAACTATTGGTTCCATGGCCATCACGAATATGGATTCAAGTTTGTTGATGTATCATTTCCTCGAAAAAAAGACATTGAAGCGGCATGGAGTGGATTCCCTAACGTTTGTTAAGAGTTTGGAATCTTATGCCAAAGAGCCGAAGGATTTTATTCAATTATATGATGAGGTGAAGCTCGTGGTGGCAGAAAAACGCAAAAAAGCGCAGCGTCGTTAAACATGAAAATTGCTATACTTTTGCTATTAAATTTTTCGATTATGGCCCAAATGCCATTCCTTCAAGGTCATCGCGGTTGCCGCGGATTATTTCCAGAAAATTCATTGCCAGCTTTTGAACATGCGTTAGGCATGGGCGTTCAGGTGCTTGAGATGGATGTCTGTCTTTCCGCCGATGGTCAGGTTGTGGTGAGTCATGAGCCTTATATGAATTCATTGTATGCCAGTCATCCGTCGGGTGCACCCGTGTTGAAATCGGAGGAGGCGTCTTTGAATTTGTTTCGAATGACCTATGCGGAGATTCGTACGTATGATGTGGGCAAGCGCGGGAATCGACTTTTTCCGGAGCAGCGCGCGGTGGAGGCGGTTAAGCCTTTATTACGAGATGTGTTGGCTTTAGGTGAGGCGTTTCGTCAAAAAACAGGGAAGCCTATTTACTATAATATTGAGATTAAGTCGGATCCGTCCGAATATGGCAAATCGCAACCTGCGGATGTAGCGGATTTTTCAAAGGCTGTACATGCGGTGATTGCGGAGGCGGTTGACTGGAAGTACGTGGTATTGCAGAGTTTTGATTTTGATGTGCTTCGGTATTGGAATAAAGTTTGGCCAAAGGTCAGCTTGTCTGCCTTAGTCGATAATGAATCGCCTTCATTTGTAGTGACGGAATTGGGCTTTACGCCAGCGATTTACAGTTCGAGTTATAAACAGTTAGATGCTTCGCAGATTGCTTATAGTCATTCGAAAGGGATGCAGGTGATCCCGTGGACGGTAAACGCCCGGGTAGATATTCAAAAAATGATTGATTTAGGGGTAGACGGTTTGATCACTGATTACCCGGACCGTTCGCCCAAACTTCCTTAGATGTCCTTATTTAATGAGACTTTATTGTGGTTTATGAAGCGGCGTATGCCGCGGATTGAGGCTATGTATGAGCGTCCATTGGATTTGCAGTATGATGGTTTAACTCGATTAATTACGGATGGTCGGGATACAGAGTGGGGGCGTACCTATGGTTACGCGGATTTCACTTCGTATGCTACGTTTCGCGAGCGGGTACCTATTTCGACCTATGAGGAATTGTTTCCATACATCGAGCGAATGATGCAGGGGGAGCAACAGGTATTGTGGAATTCGCCAATTTCTTGGTTTTCTAAATCATCGGGGACCACGAATGCACGGAGTAAGTTTATTCCTGTTTCGAAGGAGTCATTGGAGGAGTGTCACATGATGGGCGGCAAGGACATGATTACTTTGTTGATTCAAAATAAGCCAGAAACGAAGATATTTGAGGGGAAGGGATTGTCGATTGGGGGGAGTTTGTCAGCTGATACGATGAATTCACGGATGTTGATGGGAGATGTGTCTGCGGTGGTGATGAAGAATTTGCCGATATGGGCGCAGATGATACGGACGCCGTCGTTGGATGTCGCGTTGATGGGAGATTGGGATCAGAAGATTGAAAAGATGGCTTTGGAGACGTCACAGGAGAATGTGACGAGTATTTTAGGTGTTCCAACGTGGACTTTGGTGTTGATTGAGAAGATAT
>JACCDU010515930.1_pt1 | contig 11548 bp, 12 predicted proteins | sample 7446081 | NCBI WGS metagenome assembly JACCDU01 (sample SAMN15323447, study PRJNA562643) | freshwater metagenome | isolation source: river surface water | place: USA:Blue River Watershed | collected 2017-08-17 | reverse complement strand
TGGCAGTCGACATGTTGGTGGTCCAGATCGAGGTCGCCAGGCCATACGGCGTGTCATTGGCGAGCGCGATGGCTTCTTCTTCGGTGTCGAAGGGGGCGATGTGGCAGCAGGGGCCGAAGATCTCTTCACGGATGATCGGGGAATCTTCCGGCAGGCCGGTCCAGATGGTCGGCTGCACCCAGTGGCCGTTCGCATATTCGCCCGTCATGGTCGGCTCGCCGCCGCCGGTGACGACGGTCGCGCCCAGCTCCTTGGCCTTCTTGTAATAGCCCATCACCTTTTCCTTGTGCTCGGCCGAGATCAGCGGACCGAGGCCGACGCCGGGCTCGTGCGACGGGCCGATCTTCAGGCCTTCGGCCTTTTCAGCCAGCGCCTTCACGAACTTCTCGAAGATGGGACGCTGCACATACACGCGCTCGGTGCCCAGGCAGACCTGGCCGCAGTTCTCGAAGGCCGAGCGCGTGATGCCGGCGATGGCCTTGTCGAAGTCCGCGTCGGCGAACACGATGCCGGCGTTCTTGCCGCCGAGTTCGAATGACACCGGGCGCACGCCTTTCGCAGCGGCAGCCATGATGGCCTCGCCGGTGCGGGTCTCGCCGGTGAAGGTGATGCCATCCACGCCCTGATGGCGGGTCAGGAATTCGCCGGCCGAGTTCGGGCCGAAGCCGTGCACGACGTTGTAGACGCCTTTCGGGATGCCGACCTTGTTCATTACTTCGCCCAGCAGGGTGGCGGTGGCCGGGGTCTCTTCGGATGGCTTGACGATGACGGCGTTACCGCAAGCCATCGCCGGACCGACCTTCCAGGTCATCAGCAGCAGCGGCAGGTTCCACGGGCAGACCACGGCCACGACGCCGAGCGGCACGCGCACGCCATAGCTGATCGCGGTGCCGCCGTCCGGCGTGGTCATCTGGAAGCTTTCGGTCGGCACGTTCTTCACCACATCGGCAAAGATCTTGAAATTGGCTGCGCCGCGCGGGATGTCGATGTGCGACGCCAGCGAATGCGGCTTGCCGGTGTCGGCCAGTTCGGCCTGCAGGAAGTCGTCGAAGCGACGGTCGATTTCGTTCGCCACTTCATGCAGCAGCTCGACGCGCTTGACCACCGACAGCTTGCCCCATTCGCCATTGAGCGCCGCGCGCGCAGCCTTGACGGCCGCGTCGACTTCGGCCTGACCGGCTTCGTGCACATGGCCGATGACGGCATTGCTGACCGGGGTGCGCTTCTCGAAGGTCTTGCCGGTCGAGACGAATTCGCCGTTGATGAAGTTCAGGAACTGTTTCATGAGAGGTCCTTGTTCGGTTTCTAGTCGTTGTTTTAGTCGTTGTCGCTGGTCGTTGCTGCGTTCATTTGCGATGGCATGTCCGTCATCGCCGTCAGGCGAGGCCGATCGCGGCCAGCCCGGCCTTCGCGCATTCCTCGTCCTGTTCGGCCGAGCCGCCCGAGACGCCGATGCCGCCGAGCCGCGCGCCGTCCTGCACGATGGGCAGGCCGCCGCCGAAGATCACCAGTCGCGGACGCTCTGCCAGTCCCATGCGCAGCACCTCGTCATTGGCGAGGATCTGTTTCCACATCGAAGTCGGGAAGCCGAAGCTGGCCGAGGTATAGGCCTTGTCGATCGCGATCTCGACCGAGTGCAGGAAGGCGCCCGGCATGCGCAGGAAGCCGGCGAGGGTGCCGCCGCTGTCGCAGATCGCTACATTGATCGCAATGCCCAGCCCTTTGGCATGCGTGATCGCCGCTTCCAGCGCAATGGCGGCTGCTTCGGCGGAGATCACGGCCTGCGGGACGGCGGCCGGGGAGGTGAGTTTTGTTGACTGGCTCATGGTGAGTTCGCGGTCAGGTTGATGGAGAGGGTAAGGGTGCAGGGCAATACTGTCCAATACTGAATTTTTGCCTCACAATACCTTTTCGGTATGAACAACGCAGGGAGGCAATGGCATGGACCTGAAGCAGATGCGCTATTTCCTGGCGCTGGCCGAGGAGCGCAATTTCACGCGCGCGGCCGAGCGGCTGCACATGGCGCAGCCGCCGCTGACGCGGCAGATCCGCGCGCTGGAAGAAGACCTCGGCGCGGACCTTTTCGTGCGCAGCGCCAAGGGCGTCACGCTGACCGAGGCCGGCGACGCCTTGCTGGCCGAGGTGCCGAACCTGCTGGCGTTGGCCGAGCGTGCGAAGCAGCAGGCGCTGAAGGCCAGCCGCGGGCAGAGCGGCCAGCTCGACATCGGCATCTTCGGCTCCGGCGTGCTGGACGTGATACCGCGGATACTGGCGCGCTTCCATGCAGAGCGGCCGGAAGTGAAGATCGTGCTGCACAACCTGTCCAAGACCGAGCAGATGGCCGCACTGCGCGAGCGCCGCATCAGCGTTGGCTTCAACCGGCTGATACCGCCCGAGGACGACCTGAAGGTCGAGACCGTGCTGCGCGAACCCATGACGGTGGCCTTGCCGGAAAAGCATCCGCTGGCCCGGCGTGCCGAGGTGACGATCCCGGACCTGTCGGATGTGCCGCTGATCCTGTACCCGCGGCTGCCGATCGCGGGCCTCGCTCAGATGGTGATGCAGGCCTTCGTGCGCGAGAAGGCGGTGCTGCGGGTGGAGCAGGAGGTCGAGGACGTGCTGACTGCCGTCGCGCTGGTGGCGGGCGGATTCGGCGTCTGTGTGGCCGCCGCTTCGTCGGCCAGCCTGCGGCTGCCGGGCGTGGTCTACCGTCCCCTGGTCAGTCAGCATTTGCGCGAGATCGAGTTGAGTTGTCTGTATCGCCGGTCCGACCAGTCGCCCTTGCTGGCCGCCTTCATCGCCGTGGTGCGCGAGTTCGCAGCATCGGCCCGCGCCCCTGCGCGGCGCAGGTAGGCGGTCGCGCGGCACGCCATCAGCGGCCGCCCGCTGCTGCATCGGCTGCTGCATCTGATGCCCCAGCTGCTGCCAGCCGCCTGCGCGCCTCGATCTCGGCTTGCCGTGCCTCGCTGGCCGGAACGCCGGCAATGCACCACTCCTCGGGGGCGACCGGCACGATGCCGCCGCGGATCACGCTGCGCGGCACCGCCAGTATTTGTTCGATGAGGTCGGTGAAGCCGACCATCAGCTGCCGCTTGGACTCGTCGCTGCGCCCCTGCAGCAGCACGAAAGAGAAGTAGGGCGCGGGCGTGCCGCCCTGCGAGACCAGCTTGCCGCCGATGCAGCTGCGCTCGGGCGCATGCTCGACCGCATACACGCGTATCCGATCCACCGGGCAGGCCAGCACGCTGGCAAAGTGCTCGCTGCAGCGAAGCAGCAGCGTCTCGATCTGTTGCGGTGGATGGCAGTCGCGGGTCAGGTGGATCTGCAGCACAGGCATGGCGTCTCCTTCAGGGCAATCCGTGCCGGCGTCCGGCATCGAGCATCAACGCCGAACCGGTCATCGCGGTCGCTTCGGGTGCCAGCAACATCTCCAGCGCCCAGGCCACCTGCGCCGGTTCGGTGAACTGGCCGAGCGAGGACTCGGCCTTCATCGTGTCGAGCACGGCATCGACCGTGGTGCCGTTCAGGCGCGCACGGTCGGCAGCGACGCGGCGCAGGCGCTCGGTATCTGCCGGCCCAGGTGCGACCAGATGTGCGGTGATGCCGCGCGACCCGTAGGCGAGGCTGAGCTGGCGGATCACGTTCATCAGCGCCGCATTGCCGACGCCGGCCGCCGACGCATAGGCAGTCGGCTCGAAGCCATAATGGCCGCCGATGCCGACCAGCCGCGAGCCTTCGTGCAGGTGGCCGTCGACCGCGCGCACCAGCCGCAGCATGCCGCCGGCCTTGATGTTGACCGCATCGACCAGCGCCGATGTGGCAATGGTCAGCACGCCGCCGCCGACGGCGATGCCGGGGCCGTGCACGACCATGCGCACCGGGCCGGGGAGCGCGGCGCGTATCGCTTCGATCGCGCTGTCCTGTGAGATGTCGGCGATGCAGGGCACGACCCCGGGATGCCGGTCCTTCAGCTGCCCGAGACCGTCAGCACTGCGCGCGACGGCGAGCACGCCGCAGCCACGCGCCAGCATGCGCTGCGTGATTACCGAGCCGAACGCACCGGTGGCGCCGACGATCACAACCCACGACTTGTCCTTGTCCATCGCTGGCTTTGCCTTTCCGGAATCAGGCCACGTCCTTGTACAGGCCGCGCTCCTTGGCCATCGTCATCGCGGTGTCGACGATCATGTCTTCCTGGCCCGCGATCATCTTTTTGCGGCCAAGTTCGACCAGGATGTCGCGCGCCGGCAGGCCGAAGCGCTCGGCCGCGCGCTGCGCGTGCAGCAGGAAGGTCGAGTAGACGCCGGCGAAGCCCAGCGTCAGCGAGGTACGGTCCACGCGTACGATGTGGTCCATCAGCGGGAAGATCTGCTCCTGCGCGATGTCCATCAGCTTGAACAGGTCGCAGCCGGTCTCGATGCCCATGCGCTGGCAGACCGCGACGAAGACTTCGAGCGGCGTGTTGCCGGCGCCGGCGCCGAGTCCCCCGACCGACGCATCGATGCGGCTGGCGCCGGCCTCGATCGCGGCGATGGAATTCGAGATGCCCATGCCGAGGTTGTGATGGCCGTGGAAGCCGATCTCGGTCTCGGGCTTCAGCACCTCGCGCAGGTGGCTCACGCAAGCCTTCACGTCGGCCGGCAGCATGTAGCCGGCCGAGTCGGTGATGTAGATGGTCTGCGCACCGTAGGATTCCATCAGCTTGCCCTGCTGGGCCAGGCCTTCCGGCGTGTTCAGGTGCGCCATCATCAGGAAGCCGGTGGTGTCCATGCCGAGCTTGCGTGCAAAGGCGATGTGCTGCGGCGCGGTGTCGGCCTCGGTGCAATGGGTGGCCACATGCACGCTGCGTGCGCCGCAATCGTAGGCGGACTTCAGCTCGCGCATCGTACCGAGGCCGGGTATCAGCAGCACCGAGACTTTTGCCTGCTTGACGACGGCGCTGACCGCGCTCAGGTATTCCTCGTTGGTGTGCGGGGCGAAGCCGTGCTGCAGCGAATTGCCGCCCAGGCCAGCGCCATGCGTAACCTGGATCAGCGGCACGCCGGCTTCGTCCAGCGATCGGGCGATGCTGACCATCTGCTCGATGCTGATCTGCTCGCGCTTGGCATGCATGCCGTCGCGCAGGCACATGTCATGCACCAGGACCTTGCGGCCCTTCAGGCTGTCATCGGTGTTCATTGCACGACCTCCAGCGGCTTGAGGGCTATCTTCCCGGACAGGATCTCTTCGGCAAACATCTCGGCGGTGCGGGTCGCTGCCGCGGTCATGATGTCGAGATTGCCGGCATATTTGGGCAGGTAGTCGCCGAGTCCCGAGACTTCCATGAATACCGACACCTTGCGGTCGTCAAACAGCGGGCCGTTGACCAGCCGGTAGCCCGGCACGTATTTCTGCACTTCAGCGATCATCTTCAGGATCGATGCAGTGATCTTTTGCTGGTCCGGCGCCTCGTCGGTCACGCAATAAATCGTATTGCGCATCAACATCGGCGGCTCGGCCGGGTTGATGATGGCCATCGCCTTGCCCTTGCGGGCGCCGCCGACGACCTCGATCGCATTCGAGGTCGTATAGGTGAATTCATCGAGATTGGCGCGCGTGCCGGGGCCGATCGATTTCGACGACAGGCTGGCGATAATCTCCGCATACGACACGCTCTGTGCCTGCACGACCGCATTCACGATCGGTATCGTCGCCTGTCCGGCGCAGGAGATCATGTTGACGTTCATCTCCAGCTTCTCGGTATGCTGGCGCAGGTTTACCGGCGGCACGCACAGCGGGCCGATCGCGGCCGGCGTGAGGTCGATCATCATCACCCCCAGCGCATTCAGCTTGCGCGAGTTTTCCGCGTGCACATAGGCCGAGGTCGCATCGAACGCGATCTGTATGTCGTCTTCCAGTACATGGGGCAGCAGGCCGTCGACGCCATCGGCGGTGGTCTTCAGCCCCATTTCGCGCGCGCGTGCCAGGCCTTCTGATTCGGGGTCGATGCCGACCATCCAGACAGGCTTCAGCAAGTGACTGCGTTTGATCTTGTAGATCAGGTCGGTCCCGATGTTGCCCGAGCCGATCAGTGCGCACCGGATTTTCTTCATTGTGTTTTTTTGATCCATTGCGAACAAAAAACCGGACCCCGGCTTTGCCGGGACCCGGTGCACTTCACCCCAACCCTCGGAGCGTCAGATCAGGTGTAGACGTCCGTGAACGACGGGGTCACTTCACCGGTGTGGTAGAAGATGCCGGTCCACAGTTTGTCTTCGGTCCAGGTCGTGACCGGACGATCGCGCATCGCCAGATAGCCGAGGCCGGCGAAGGTCTCGTTGCGGTTGCCGCTCGGGTCGAAGAAGTAGATCGTCTCGCCGCGGGTGACGCCATGGCGGGTCGGCGCGACGTCGATCTTGACCTTTTTCTTCGACATCACGTCGGCTGCCTTCAGCACGTCATGCCACGAGTCCAGGAAGAACGACACGTGGTGCAGGCCCGACTTCGGCGCGCCGACGAAGGCGATGTCGTGCGGCGTGTTGGTGCAGGTCATGAAGGCTGCGGCCTGGATCGCGCCACCCGGGCCGACGCAGATCTGCTCGACGAGATAGAAGTCCAGCACGTCCCTGAAGAAGGCGACGTTGTCGACGACAGTGTTGACGCCTGTCTCGGGATTCATTTCGCACATCAGCAGGCAGTGATCAAGCCAGTGCGCGCCGGCGCCGGTGATGTTGTCCGGCCACGGATCCGGGTTGGTGGTGCCAACTTCGGTGCCGACATATTCCTTCTGCGCGTAAAGGCGCATCTCATGGCCGCTCGGCAGCTTGAACTGCAGCATGCGACCGGTCGCCGGCAGCGAGCCTTCAGGCAGCTCGGTGACCTTGATGCCATGGGCCTCGATTTTGGCCTTCAGCGCATCGAGGTCGCTGTCCTTTTCGCATTTGTACGCGACGTGGTTCATGCCGGCCTGGTCGGACGGGGTCAGGATGATCGAGTAGCGATCCCACTCGTCCCAGCACTTCAGGTAGACATTCCCCGATTTGTCTTCCATGGTCACCTTCATGCCCAGCACTTCCGTGTAGTGCTTGACGGCGGCCGGCACGTCCATGACCTTCAGGCTAGCGTGCCCGATACGCATCACACCCATCGCTATCTCCTTATTTTGATGTTGCAGGTGGGGCTACCTGCCCTGCGAACCCCTTGTTAAACGGTTTGGCCATCTTGCCTGCCACTTCCAGGCTGACCTCGACGGTCGGCCCCACCCGGCAGGCGAGGGTGTATCCCTGTGCTTCTTCTTCGGCCGTCACGTGCGCGCGGCTGATCGGCCCCAGCGCTTCGGTCTTGCCGTTGATGATCTTGACCTTGCAGACGCCGCAGCCGCCATTCACGCAGCCGACGGGAATGCCCTTGCGGCCGAGCCGCATCATGCCTTGCAGCAGGCTCTCGCCGACTGCGCACGGATAGCATTCGCCGGTTTGCGGAATGCTGACCTGTACCTTGGGACGGAAATCGAACATGGCGGTCCTGTTTGCTTTCCTTGGCTGTTTACACGCGCTTGAACAGCGCGCTGCGCGGCTTGGACGCATCGGCGGCGGTGATGAACTTCTCCGCGTAGATGTCGCGTTCATACAGGCGGCCCTGCATCAGCGTGCCGAGGCAGGCTTCGATCATGGCCGGCGGGCCGCACAGGTAAGCCTTCTGGCCTGAGAAGTCGCCGTTGAAGTGCTGCTGCGCCGCTTCATGCACGAAACCCTTGAAGCCGTCGAAGCCGGCAGCGTCGTCCGACAGCGCGGGCACATAGCTGAAATTCGGGTGCGCATCAGCCAGCGCCTTGAATTCGTCGTCGTAGTACAGCTCGGCCTTGTTGCGCTGGCCGTAGATCAGCGTGATCGGGTGCTTGCAGCCCTGGGCCAGCAGGTCGAGGATCATCGCGCGCGGGCTGGACAGGCCGGAGCCGCCGGCCATGAAGATCATCGGCGCTTCCAGCGAGGTGCGCACGAAGAAGCGGCCATAGGGGCCGGTGATGTGCAGCTTGTCGCCGACCTTCAGCTGCTCGTGCAGGTAAGCAGTACCAGCGCCGCCGGGGATGATGCGGACGTTGATCTCCAGCTCGCCGGTGCGCGCGATTTCTTCCGGCGAATTCGCGATCGAGAATGGGCGGTCGCCTTCGATGCCCGGCAGCGCAATCTGCACGTATTGGCCGGCCTGGAAGTCGATCGGTTTGTCGAGCTTGAGCCAGATCGCCTTGATGGTCGGCGTCAGCGTCTCGATGCGGCTGACGGTGGTGTTGAAGTCGGTCACCGGGATGATGCGCGCGTCCGGATCCTCATCGACATCGGCTTCGATATCGGCATCGGAGAGCAGGGTGGCGCAGCAGGCCAGGGCCTTGCCTTCGTCGCGCTCGAAATCCATCAGCGCGAACGGGTTGGCCGCGCCATGGTCGACTTCGCCTTCGATGATCTGCACCTTGCAGGTGCCGCACAGGCCATGGCCGCAGGCGTGCGGAATGTAGATGCCCTGGCGCAGCGCGGCGTCGAGGATGGTCTGGCCGTCTTCGACGTCGATGGTGGCGCCAAGCGGTTCAATGGTCAGTTGCTGGGACATGGTCGTTCTTTGGCTGAGCGTTGTGACGTGCGTTGAATCCGTATTTGCGTATCTGTGTACCTGCGTTGAAGGCGGGCTCAGAAGCCCGAGCCGCCTTCTTCGATCGTCGACCGTATGCCTTCCAGTGCCGGCGTACGGAAGCTGATCACTGCCTTGTGGCCAAGGCCATGATGTTCCAGCGACTTGCCCACGTCGGGGATGAAGCGCTTGCCCGAGTTGAACCACAGCGTGCGCTTCCAGTCGATGTCCTCGAACTCCGGATGCTCGCCATACAGCTCGGGCAGCACTTCCATGATCACCGCGCCGAAGGGCAAGGTGCGCGGCACCGGAATGCAGAACGGTGCCGCGAACATCAGGTGGTTTTCCCAGCAGAGGTACAGCAGCTGCTTGCCGTGGAACTTGTCCTCGGCATCCTGCTGAATCTTCGGGTAGTCACCGAGATGGACCATCATGTCCTTGCTTGCCATGGTGCTTACTCCTCGTGGCCTTGCGGTTTCATGCGTCCGCTCCATGCGCGGAAGTGCTTGCGGTCTGTGCTGTTGGCGAAATCGCCGTTGTCTTCGCCCGCATGCACGTCGTAGAAGCGCATCACTTCGCGCACCGGGCTGTCGCCGGGCGACGCCGGGTTGATGTCTTCGGGATAGCAGGTGCCCTGGTAGATCTGGTGCACCGGCAGCCACGACTGCATATATTTCTTCGGCTCGTGCTCGAAGATCTCGCAGCAGTGGTCGGAGCAGAAGTGGTACTTCTGGCCTTCGTGATCGAGCTCGCGCATGCTGAGCTTGGTCGGGTCGCCCGGCTCGGTGAACATGACCGGCACCTGGCAGACCTGGCACAGCATCGGCAGCACCTGGTTGTACCAGCGGCCTTCCTTGCCCTTGGCCTGTTCGTCCCAGTGCTCGAGGCGCGGCCGGTAGTAGCGGTCGAAGCTGTTCGGGTACTTCGACGACAGCCAGTCCATCTCGTCCGAGCTCGGGACCCAGGTGTGGAACGCGGCGGCATGGCCATACTGGTAGAAGGTGGCCCAGGCCTGGTGGCTGATGTGGTCCTTGCCTTCGCAGGCATCGTCCCAGCCTTTGGGCTTGCGGATGCCATAGCGCGCAAGGTCGGCGAACAGCGCGCCGCCGTTTTCCTCGGCATACATTTCCCACGCTTCTTTCCAGCTCATCACGCGCTTCGGCAGCATGTAATCCTGCATCATCGCGACCAGGGTCAGCAGGCGATAGCCGCGCCAGAACCACTTGTCCATCCAGCGCTGCACGATCGGCACGTTGGCCGGGTCCTGTTCGAGCATGAACTTGATGCACTCGATGCCCAGCGTCATGTGGCGCGATTCGTCCGACTGCGCCGAGAAGCCGAAGGTTACGGTCGACAGGTCGCCGTTGTGCGCCGCGCCCGACATGAAGGGCACGAACAGCAGGTTGGTCAGCACGTATTCGAACGAGAAGCTGACCGCGGTCAGGAACTCGAACGGGCCGCCGGCGAACGCGTCTTCGAAGAAGCTCTTCGGCACCGACAGGTACCAGACGTTGTCGAACCAGTGCACCGAGTTGTGCATGCCGTTGTAGTACTTGTTGTAGTGCGAGATCGCATGCGTCTCGGTCTGGCAGTGGCGCAGCTCATCAACCGCCTGCATCTGCGCAGCGACACGGGCGCCGGCGCCGGTGAACTGGCGGCCTGCATGCGCGAAGCCACGGTGCGCGTAGTACTCCAGCGGCGTCACGCCCTGGATGAAGAGTTTCAGCGCGTTGATGTAGCGCGCATCGGTCACGCCGAGCTCGCCATGGTTCTGCGCGAAGGCCTCGATCACCGCGTACAGCTTGCGTTCTTTCTCGCCCTGGTACTTCCAGTAGGCTTCCATCGTCAGGCGGAACGGGTCTTCCCACTTGTCCCAGTCATGGACCTTGATGCCTTCGTACTTATCGTAAGGGAAGACCTTGTCCATCGGCTGGTAGGTGGTGTCCCAGTGCAGGCCGCGGGTCATCGCGGCATAGCGCTCTTTGAGGCCCAGTTTCTTCTTGACGACTCGTGTATCCATTTTTTCTGTATCTCCGCAAAGTCGGGTTTTTATTGTTGTTATCGGGTTGGGGGAACGAACAACAAGGTGCTGCTAAACGGTGCTGCAAGTTGATGCCGGGGTGCTGCCATGACTCATGCCGGGGACGGGGCGCTTACAGGCCCACCGCCTCCTTGCTGCTGACCGGGAAGTACGCGCGGTGCAGGATCTCCGGATCGTCGCGCAGCTTGCCCGGCTCGCCGTCGTACGACACGGTGCCGCGCGACATCACGTACACGTGATGCGCGAGCGCCAGCGCCAGCTGCGTGAACTGCTCGATCAGGAGCACGCCAATGCCGCTGGCGGCGATCTTGCGAATGATGGGCACCAGGCGCGCGACGATGGTCGGCGCTAGGCCGAACGACAATTCGTCGATCACCAGGAAGCGCGGCTCGACCATCAGCGCCTGCGCAATCGCGACCATCTGCTGCTGACCGCCGGACAGGTCGCCGGCTGCCTGCGGCAGTTTCTCTTTCAGTTCGGGGAACAGGCCCAGCACGCGCTCGATCGATGCATTGGTCTCGCCGCGCGACAGGCCGCCGGCCGCCACCAGCAGGTTGTCGCGCACGGTCAGTTCGCGCAGCACCTGGTGGCCTTCGGGGACGGTACCGATGCCGGCGCGACGGATCTCGTCCGGCTCGAGGCCCACGAGATCTTTACCGTCCAGCCAGATCTCGCCGAACACCGGCTCGACCACGCCGGCGATGCCGAGCACGGTGCTGGTCTTGCCGGCGCCATTGGCACCGGCCAGTGCCGTGATCTTGCCGGGCGCAATGCGCAGCTCGATGCCTTCGACGGCTTTCTTCGTGCCGCGGACCATGACGAGGTCGCGCACTTCCAGCCAGCCCGGGCGCAGGTTGTCGGGTGCGATCTTGGCGCTCATGCGGCCACCTCCAGGTCATCGAAGTT
>JACCDU011080707.1_pt1 | contig 11549 bp, 10 predicted proteins | sample 7446081 | NCBI WGS metagenome assembly JACCDU01 (sample SAMN15323447, study PRJNA562643) | freshwater metagenome | isolation source: river surface water | place: USA:Blue River Watershed | collected 2017-08-17 | reverse complement strand
CCGCCCGAGCTACATCAAAGTTCTTACGAATCTCCTCTTCTACTCCACGCGCTCCTTCCAGGTACTCGACTCGTTCATAGAGCTCTATTTCCCGTGCTTCAAGCTCACGTAAATCAGCTTCGGCGGCAGCACTTCGTGCCGCCATTTCACGCTCTACCTTAATGCGCTCAATCACGCTGACGAGGAGTAATAGCGCCAACAATGCCAGCACGATTAACACCGGGCGTGAATACCACCACCCTACCCACCGATTTTGCTTACCAAACTGCATACGAAATGTGCTATGATTGTAGCACTTTTAACAACGTTTTTACCACAGTACGTATGAGTTTTTTGTTTCATAAGCGCACCAAAACCACCATTAAATGGATTTGGATAGTGATCGCTACCATTATTATTCTCAGTATGGTATTTGCGTATTCCGGCAGTGGCGCGATGTTCTTCTAGTGCTCATAAAAATCCTGTTAGGCTTCGTTGTGCTTCTTTCAGAAACACTCACAGTATATTAATCTCTTACAGAGACGGTATACCTTTCGCAACAACTGCTCAAGGTCTTGAGAAAGTCTTTAGAGACTTTCTCACAGTTCGTGTTTCTTCAATCGCACGCCTCGCCTAACAGCATTTTCCATCGCACACAACCACACACATCATAAAAAAGCTGAGGCTCTGGCCTCAGCTTTTTTATTCGTCTTTTATCATTTTCATGAACACATCAGGCGAAATGTGCACTTTCCCACGTGCTTGCATTTTCGCTTTGCCTTTCTTCTGTTTATCACGAAGCTTATTCTTGCGAGAAATGTCACCGCCATAGAGGTAGCCAGCCACGTCTTTTTGAATAGCCGAAATCTTACGTGAGGCAATGAAACGCCCCATTGCTCGTGTCTGAATTTTGATAATAATTTGCTGGCGCGGCAGCGTGTTTGCAAGCTTCTCAACGACAGCCTTCGCATCAACTTCCGCACGACGCATCCCTACGACGCGTGAAAACGCTGGTACTACTTCGTCATTAATCAATACATCTAGTCGCGCCACCGTCGCTGGGCGCATTTCAGCAATTTCATATGAGAGTGACGCGTAACCACTACTAATATTCTTCAACTTATCAAAGAAACCACGCATGAGTTCTCGCAATGGAATTTCAATCGTGAGGAGTGTGCGCCCATCACCGAATAGCTCGGTATCAATGACACTCGATTCATGATCAAACAGAAGGTTCATCACCGGCCCCATGTAATCACCAGGCATAATAATTTGTCCGAGCACCCATGGCTCACGGATAACTGCATGCGAACCTGCATCCGGAAAGCGTGACGCTGCATACACCGATTCCACCTTGCCGTCAGGCCAGGTTACTTCATAGGAAATAGACGGTGCCGTAATAATGAGTTCAATATTAAACTCGCGACGCAAGCGCTCAGTCACAATCTCTAAGTGGAGCATCCCGAGGAAGCCACAACGAAAACCACGACCCAACACGCCTGAAGATTCCTCTTCGTATGAGAGTGAAGAGTCAGAAAGCTTTAAGCGATCAAGTGCTTGGCGAAGTAAGACGAAGTCATCCTGTCCTTCGGGAAACACTGACGCCCACACCACCGGCTTAGCTTCTTGATAGCCCGGCAATGGCTCCGCATTCGTACGGATCTCCATGAGGGTATCACCTACCCCTGCCACTCCTGCCTCTTTAATACCGGTGACCACATAGCCAATTTCTCCCGCTTCAAGCATACCTGTCGGCACCTCAGATGGCGACAAAATACCGACATCAAGGGCGGTGAAGCTCTTACCGCTATTTGCAAAACGCAATGTGTCCCCTTTTTGCACCACACCATCAACAACGCGTTGGTACACAATAATCCCCCGGTGGTTTGAATATGAAAAATCGAAGACAAGACCACGGTACACTGCGGTAGTATCGCGCGTTGGTGCAGGGATTCGATCACAAATAGCTGAAAGTAGTTCAGGCACACCAGCACCAGTCTTCCCTGAAACGGTCAAAATATCATCAGGATTACAGTCAATAATGCCGATAATTTCTTCTTTTACGTCATTGATGCGCGCATGAGGCACGTCAATTTTGGTAAGTACAGGAATGATGGTTAAGTTGTGGTCCTTAGCCATCTGGAGCGTGGTAAGCGTTTGAGCTTGAATACCTTGCGTACTATCAACGAGAAGCAAAACGCCTTCCACAGCATTGAGTGCACGACTTACTTCATAGGAAAAGTCGATGTGCCCGGGAGTATCAATAAGATTGAGAATATACGAAACACCATCCTTCTCGTAGAGCATACGAGCTGGCTGCATTTTAATGGTAATACCGCGCTCACGTTCAAGTTCCATTGAGTCGAGTACTTGCTCTTTCATAAGCCGGGCCTCAACGGTTTTGGTAACCTCGAGCATACGGTCGGCCAGGGTCGATTTCCCATGGTCGATGTGCGCGATAATACTAAAATTGCGTATCTGCTTTTCCATAACTGTTGCGGTACTCTACACGAAAAACGGTCTAAAGTACATCGTCTTGAACCGTCACTACTTCAGCCTTTTTGAAGCGACCATGGAGCGACGTAGAGATTTCGAGGAGCTCAGGCGCACGCGTAACATAGTAGGTCGCAATCACGCCTAAGACACCCATTATCCCACCCATAAGGCCGTGGAGCATGACTCCAATAAATGATTCTGGATTGATGCCAAACACAAAGAAATTGAGGGCCGCGTAGGCTGAAAAACCGCCCACAACCGCTGCCGCCATAGCACGTAGCAGTGGTGTCAGAAGTTCACCTATTGGCAAATGATACAGACGCGCTGCTGCATACAACATAACACTCGTCTGGACGATCATGCCGAAACTATAGCCAATTGCAATCACCATTACCTCAGCACCTGGTACGTCGCTAATGCGGAGTAAAAACTCAACAACATCATAGGTTGCAGCATTGCTTGTATATGACAAATGTAATGCGTACGTTGTCGCTACTGTGGTCAACGTTCCCCAAAAGGTAACAAGAAACGGAATGCGCGTATATCCTCCTGCATAGAATGTACGGACAATAAGGAGGTTTACCGCCTGCGCAACAAGCGAAAGCGCCAGCACGGCCATTACTGCAGCTGTTAGTCGTGTGTCGGCCCAATCAAACGATCCGCTCCCTAAGACCACACGTACCATTTGTGCACGGAGCACAATGATAAGGCCAATAATAGGCACTGACCAAAACACAAGGTGCCGAAGTGCTGTCATGACATGGAATCGGAACTCGTCGCGTTTTCCTGAAGCAAACAGATCGGCAAGCAACGGGAAGGCAGCGATTGAGTAACTAGCACCAATAACAGCGAGTGGCACTGACTGGAGATTGTACGCGAACTGAAAGACGGCCACTGAACCAAGCGTCATGAGACTTGCAATAGCAACGAGCACAATGAGTGAGACCTGATGAAGTGCAAGTGTCATTGCTCGAGGAATCGAGACAGCTAGTACGTCTTTGAGCGTACTAAAGGATGGACGGAAGACGAGACCGAAACGGAGCTCACTTTGGGCAACGAGCGGCCACTGGACCAATAGATGCGCTAATGCGCCGAGCACCACACCATACCCCAAACCTGCAACGCCAACGTATGGGTAGAAATACACAATACCAACAATGATACCGATGTTGTACAAGAGCGGACTTATCGCGTAGAGCACGAAGCGATGGCCGAGCTGTGTGATTACCCCAAATAGACTTGAGATACCGAGGAGCAGCGGTTGCAACAAAAGAATCCTAAGCAACAAGACGATATCACCACTGTAATCAACCAAGCCTGGCGCAATCAATGGCACAAGGTACGGTGCTGCTACAAACACAGCTCCGGCAAGCACAAGGTATGCAACAAGGAAGAGACTTGCTACCTCACTCATCAAACGTCGTGCTTCACTACCATCACCAATGCGAAGCCGCGCAGAAACAAACGGAATAAGTACATAGACCGAGAGCATCGACGCAAACAATACATAGAGTAAATCGGGTATGCGAAACGCTGTGTAGTAGATATCAAGCTCGACGCCAGCACCAAATTGATGTGCCAAGAGCCGGTCACGGACGAGCGCTAATACTTGTGAACCGAGGGTAAATAACGCCAAAAGGTACGCAGCCTGATGGAGACCGCGTACCTCTTGGTACATCATGCGTATAACCCGCTTCACCATAGGTTATTCGGCTGGTGTTTCACTTTCTTCACCAACTGGATTGACTGGTGAAATGAGCGTTGTGTCAGGCGCCTCGGTAGTTGTTACCGTACCGTCGGTCTCACTCACTGGTGAGTCAGCATCGACGACCTGTTCGGTAGTGTCAGGTGTTGTTGCCGATTCAAAGACACGACCTCCCTTCACATCTGCAATCAAACCTTCTACCTGTGCGTTACCTGGGTTAAGTGCCAAGACCGCTTCTAGCTGCTCAAGTGCTGCATCACGATTATTCTTTTCTAGGTAGCCAAGTGCGAGGAAGTAGCGAGCGTTTGCGTAATTTTGATCAAGCTGTACTGCGCGTTCAAATGAAGCAATGGCTTCATCAAGTTTCTTGTCTGAAGAGTACAGAACACCGAGCTGGTAGTAACGAGCTGGGTTGTTTGGCTCAAGCGAGATAATTGACTGTGTTGTTTTAATAGCGTCAGTTACCTTCCCTTCAGCCACGTCAATCTGAGTCAGGAAGAAGAGTGCGTCAGTGTAATTACTCTTCAAGTTAACCGCCTCAGCAATCTTAGCGCGTGCTTCTTGTGCACTACCGGTGCGCGCAAGGAGCTGCGCTTCAAGAAGTGCATACGATGGATTCTTTGGATCTTGCGTGCGTGCTGCGTTGTATGCCTCACGTGCGCGATCAAGTGCCCCTTCAACACCAGCTGCTGCCAGTACACTGAAGATACCACCAAGCGTTGAGGTGTTCATTGGGTCAGTAGGATCAAGTGCCACCGCTTGCTCTGCTGCGTTTACACCATTGGCCGCTGCTAACTGGAATTCTTGCTGCTGTTCTGGAGTAGGTTCAGCCACACCAATCAGTGCATTCATTTTAGCGAGCTGGTACAGGGCAATCTGACGAGCAAACTGATCGCTCTCCACCATGGTAAATGACTGAGCAATAGTTTGTTCAACTTCACCAATAGTGGTACTTCCATCGAGGCCACTCACTGCTCCAGAAAACGTATACACGGCTGCGTAATGGCGACCTATGTAGTAGAGCGAACTCGCTGATCCAACGATAAGTAGCATGATAACGCCAACAAGGACAAAGCCTGCTCGACGGTTTTGTTCAATTGACCAGGTAAATACCCGCTCTTTCGTGAGCGCAGCACCTGCAGCACAGGTGATACCGGTAAAGAGCGCTGCAAGGAGAAGTACTGTTGCTCCCGGCGTGTACACAAACGACATGCCCCAGAGGTACGTCGCAGCGACAAACGATGAAGTACCAATAAAGTACCAGAACTTATCCGGCATCGAAACCTTAAAGAGCATACGAAGGCCTGACCATACGAAGAGCAACAAGAAGGCCACCCAAGTGAGCACACCCAAGATTCCCATAGTGACAAACTGGGTTGGTACATAGCCACTTCCCGTTACGAAATCAGTTGACCAGAAGATGGTCTCGTTCAATGATTGATCTTTGTAGAGACGCCAGGCATCAACAAACTTGTTTGGACCAATACCAACAAAAGCATTGTCTCCGTAGGTCTGACGGGTAATATCGATTGTTGCTTCGAGTGACGGGCGAACTTCAATGTAGGAGATACCAGAAATTTTTGACACTGCTCCACCAACGACGGTGCCACCAACAACGAACACGAGTGAACATACGAAGACGGCGGCACTAACCACGATTGAAGACACTGCAATGCTTGGTCGGCCAAATGTTGGTGCGGCACTAACCATAAGTCGGTCTTTGGTCAGCGAGTACATCAAGACCATCAAACTAACGAGTGCCAACACGAGCCATACCGCGAAGAAATTCACGACAGCGAGCATGATGAGTGACACGCCAACAACTGCCGAGAAGAGTCCGCGACCCATCTTCGTGAGCGGCAGCTGCTCAAGTGCAACGAGTGAGATGAGAATTGTAAGACCAAAGAAGAGCGCGAGGTCATTCCAACCACCAAAGACAGAATTGGTATTACTCGTGAATACGCCAAAGGTGAGAAAATCAGCCCCAAACACAATGCGGAGAAGTTGGAACAGTCCAAGTACAACGGCACTACCTGCGAGCGCGATGTAGGTGCGCATCACAAACGTTTTGTTCTGCCCCAAGATCGCAATAAAGCTCGCAATCAATGTAAGCAAACCTATGAAGAGTGCGCTGTGTACGCCAAAGCTATCGCCGATAATTGCATCATAGATATCACCAGATAAGAGTGCAGATACTACTGCGGCACCGGTCACTCCCCAAAGCGCAAAAAGTGGCCACGCCCCAACAACAGAAATTTTTCCTGAGCGAAGGACAGATAAACTGAAAAAGATTACAGCAATGAGTACCGCAAGTACTATAAATAGTGTCTTGGTGTAATCAAACGGTGCGTATGCAATTGGTAAAAAGAGAAGCGGTAATAATCCGAATGCTCCTGTAAATACGTTATACGCAATACCGCGCAAGGTGGTTTCAATGCTATCGTTCGAGCGAACCGGCGCACTCGTATGCACCTGTGTTGCTCCATCCATTGGTGTGTTCTCCATGTGTCTCTAGCGAACTAACTGATAAACGCTATATCATATAGAATACCACAAAAAACACCCCTCTCGGGGTGTTTTTCACGTTATAAGCCGGATTCTGTCATGTGTGAACACATGGACGGTCATATACCTAGGATGATTGTTGCCAATCACCTCTTGCGGCTCTCTGTCGCGGGCTCTACCTTCTTATAAAGAAGCCAGAGCCCGCGACAGCGCGGCCTTGCACACGAGTAAGGATTTAGCCGTTTCACCCTTTCGGTTTCCCGAAAGACTATTCCCGAAGGAATCCCGTTGTTTTCACGCAGGGCGTCTCTGCTCGCACCTCTAAGCGGATTGCTCCGCTCGACGGGTATTACCCGCTACTTGGCTCCATACCACTTGCGCAGTGTGGGTGTGTCCGGACTTTCCTCCCCAGAACATCAAAATGACCTCCAAGGCGACCGTCAACGTTTTGCTACTATACAACAGATTAATTGTTTTGGAAAGACTCCAGGGCTCGATTGGGTACCATCGCTGTTGGCAGTGTAATGGTACTACCAAGGCCAATTCCTGCATTTTTAGCAGCGTAGGCATTAATCTCTAGAACATACCGTGCATCAACTCTTGGTGAAAAAATGGCTGGATAGGTATCTGGTGATACATTTTCTTCAATGTGCACCAATGTGAAGTTTTCATCAAACCAGAGAATATCAAGAGGTATTTTCATATCTTTCATCCAGATTCCATGCTTCGCGGCGGTATCAAAAATAAAAAGTTTTCCACCATAGGTAGGCAAGCCTTCAACACCAGAAAGCCCCTGTTGACGTTCCGCTTTATCATCGGCGACTGCGACCGAGAATGCTACGCGATTTACGTAAATAGTATACTCGTCGGCTTGACCGAAGAGTTTTTGACGAACAGCGTCACCATATCGATCATTTGCCACAATAGCAACTGCCAGTACTACCACTGCAATAATCACTCCCCAAAGAATATTCATACACTACCAAGGCCAATACGCGAGCGCAGCCACACTTATACCAATAAATACCACCATGAAACCGGTATGGATTGCATAGTAGAGAAACGGACGTTCCTCAAACACAATCGGTGGTAGCGTTACCACTACCGTAAAAAGCATCAATACCGCGGCCAACTCAAGATGTGTGAGTCCAATACGAGGCACATAAGCGATAAGCCAGGCGAGTAGTGCTACCTCAATCAAATACGCCACAAAAGTAACGCTCAGTTGTCGAACAAAGTTGGCCGATGATTCATCAAAGACTACTCCGGTAGTCTTTGAAACACGTGCCCAGACAGTTCCAAACATAAGTGGCGAGTACCAGAGTGTCGCCAGCGCGAGCATAAAAAACGTTGTGCCGAGAACAGCGAACTCGTGTATAACGGTGAAAAACTGAAATTCCATATGCTCGTAGTATATCAAACATATAGAAGACCGGACAGAATTGCTGGGTGAGACTAGTATCGTACTCGACGTACGCGCTCTTCCCCATCACGCAACTTGCGATAGCGCAGAAAACGTTCTGGATCGATAGTGCCATTTTGCAATCCAGCTTGCAGCGCACAGCCAGCACTTTTTTCATGATCACAGTTTGAGAAGCGACACGTGAGCGAAAGTGCATGGAGATCGCCAAAAGCATCAGCAGCGCCTTCGGCTTCATCAAGGAGTGCTAACTCACGCATGCCGGGAGTATCAATAAGAAAGCCGCCTGACGGGAGAACGAATAGTTGACGGTGCGTGGTGGTATGGCGGCCGCGGCCATCACGCTCGCGAAGCGCCTGCGTTGGCTGCGCCGCGGCCGCCACCAACCAATTGGTAATCGTCGACTTCCCCGCCCCCGATGAACCAAGCAACACGACCGTTTTTCCAGCATCGGTATACGGCGAGAGCGCCTCCATACCTGCGCCCGTTACCGCAGAAACAACATGAACCGCAAGATCAGGTGCTGCATCGGTGACCAACGCTACCTGTGTCGCAAGCTCGGTTGCCACGTCCGCTTTATTGAGCACAACCACAGGAACTACCTCCGACTGTAGTGCAAGCGCAATATAACGCTCCAAGCGTGGAATACTGAAATCACCATCAAGCCCCATCACGATAAGGAGATAATCAACATTTGCCACCATCACCTGTGGGATACCATCGTGCGGCGCAATTCGTGCAATCACATTCTTCCGGGGAATGATAGCTTCAATCACTACCTTCCCCACTTCCACAGGAGACACTTCCACATAATCTCCCACCTTAGGAAACGCTCCACCAGCATCGTCATGAAACGATCCGCGAAGACTCGCAGAAACCACCACTCCATCAATAAGCACATCGTAGCTTGCTCGATATTCAGCACTCACGCGACCTTGCATCATTTAGGCAATTGGTTTAAGTGCACCTTGGTGCTGTGAACTCCAGGCGTAAAAAGCGAGCGCAGCTGAAACCGAAGCATTCAACGACTCACACTGTGGGTGCATCGGAATGTTAAGGAGAATATCGCAGTGCTCGCGCGTCTTCTCACGAATACCTTCAGCTTCATTCCCGAGGACAAATGCGGTTGGTTTTGTAAACTGCTCTGTCGCCAAAGATTGTTTTCCTTCACCAGCAAGACCGTAGACGAAGCAGCCTGCTTTCTTCAAATCTTCAAGGGCGCGGTTAACATTCCCGATTTCAACAATCGGCACTTTAAAAGCCATACCCACCGACACTTTCACCACCGTCCCCGTGATACTCACCTGACGATGCTTTGGCACAAAAACAGCCTGCAGCCCAAACGCAGCCGCGCTACGAATCACCGCCCCCACGTTGTGTGGATCCTGAATCTCTCCCAAGACCGCAATACACGTATCAGGTGTTAGCACGAGCTCACGCATGTAGTCTTCATAGGTAACCACGAGTGCTTCTTTATCAATCTTAGCGAGCACGCCTTGATGCACTACATCTGTATCAACCGGCACCGGCAGCTTCTTCCCTGAAAATGCCTGTACTTTCGGCACACGTGACTTTAAATCACCGGGAAAATCCTCGCGCACATCATCGCGTAGGTACAAAACCTTCACCACATCAGGGCGAAAGGTTATGGCTTCAATAACCGCATGGCGGCCGTAAATATAAATGTAGCGATCTTCCATAAATTATTTAATTTCTGTAACAGTACAATAATTTGCAAAAATGGCAAGTTTTTGCTCTAATGGTGACCTATGGCAAAAATCTTTAAACGACAGAAGCGCACACGCCATGGCACAGCGTTTTGGGATAGCGAATACAGCAACCCTGAGCACCTTGCCCTTTCGGACGAGGCCAGTGAGGACCTTATGAAGTTTTGTCGTTGGCTCGAGCGCGAAACCAAAGGTTCGCGCGCGAACCAAACTGCCTCAGCCATTGATATGGGCTGCGGTAATGGGCGCAACCTCGTCTATCTCGCACGCACCTACGGGATGCGCGGCGTCGGCTACGACTCTTCAAGTGCCGCCATCAAAGAAGCAAAACGCTTGAGTGAAGGTCTCAACCTCCGCTATGAAGTGCGCACCATGGCAGGATTCATTACTGAACCAGATGCATCGCAAATCATTGGTCTTGATATGATGAGCTCGCACTTCCTTAAGGCTGAGGATCGTACACTCCTTCGTGATGAGATTCACCGTGTCCTAAAACCAGGCGGATTCCTTTTCATGAAAACGTTCGTCAAAGACGGCGATCTCCATACCAAGCGACTCCTTGAAGAATTCCCTGGCCCAGAAGCAGGCACCTACATTCACCCCGTCATTGGTGTTGCAGAGTACGCCTACGGCGAAGAGGAGCTTGTCGATTTCCTCAGTGAGAAGTTCATCGTGCATAAAGTCTACCTGTCCCACAAGCACGTCAGCCGCGGCAAAGCCCGCAAGCGCCGCACGATTTCGGTCTACGCTGAGAAAGACCCATACGCAAAGTAAAAGAAAACGGCCGACAAGCGAAGCTTGTCGGCCGTGATGTTATACCTGTACGAATACCGCTGCCATTAGCCCGAGGTAGACGATGGCCGCCAACCAATAGACAGAGTGTGGCTTTTGTTTTTCAAATACGTACTGAGGAACAAATCCAACCACACCAGCAACTATAACCATCAACACTGTCATAACCAGCCCTTCTGCATCAAGTATCATCAGAGCACTGAACAGCGCCATGCCTGCAGCGACTGAGGCACATACGCCCACAAAAATTTCAAGGGAACTGATGTAGGCACGGACAGTGCATAAAACCATCGATAGTGCCATCATGATTATCCCAATCAACACAGTAAGGCGATCAGAGTTCGGAAGTGCGTACACCTCCGAACCACCTGGTTCAAGTACCAAGCCAGCTTCGGTAGCCACCACCTGCTGTATCGACGTGCATTGATACGTCTTCATTATGAGACCCGTTTGAGTCCCTGAATCACAAGCGGTACCAATTTGGCGTGTATCACCAGGATTCATCCACTCAATCCCTTTAGGCATCAGCCCATAGGTTACGCCGTCCATGGCAGTTACTTGCTGTCGCTCTTCTGCTATTGCTGCAGCGGCTGCTAGCGACCACGCCACAACAAGCATGATGATCAATTTCAAGCTACGCATCTCGAGCCCTTTCTAAGGTTCACACTGTCGCTACAATAAAACTTTTCTACAATATGTCAAGATGCACACATCGTGGTAGGATTGGAGAAATAATAATACACGTATGTACGAACGACTTACCCCAGAACATATACCACAGAATCCACTCGACCCAGGTGTACGGATTGGCCACGTACACCTAAAAACTGCCGACCTCGGACCAATTTTTGATTTCTATGTCACCCTGCTTGGTTGGCAGGTAATGGCTAAAATGGATACCGCACTCTTTTTGGGGACAGGTGGT
>JACCDU011104846.1_pt1 | contig 11551 bp, 11 predicted proteins | sample 7446081 | NCBI WGS metagenome assembly JACCDU01 (sample SAMN15323447, study PRJNA562643) | freshwater metagenome | isolation source: river surface water | place: USA:Blue River Watershed | collected 2017-08-17 | reverse complement strand
GGCCAGCACGGTCATGTGAACTTCAACACCATCCCCTGGGTCATCTACACCAGCCCCGAGATCGCCTGGGTCGGCCGCACCGAGCAGCAGCTCAAGGCCGATGGCGTCGCCTACAAGGCCGGCACCTTCCCGTTCCTGGCCAACGGCCGCGCCCGCGCCCTGGGCGACACCACGGGCATGGTGAAGTTCCTGGCGGACGCCAAGACCGACGAAATCCTGGGCGTGCACATCGTGGGCCCGATGGCCTCCGAGCTGATCTCCGAGGCCGTGGTGGCCATGGAGTTCCGCGCCAGCGCCGAGGACATCGCGCGCATCTGCCATGCCCACCCCTCGCTGTCGGAAGCGACCAAGGAAGCGGCCCTGGCCGTGGACAAGCGCACGCTGAACTTCTGAGGACACTGCGCCCGAGGCGCCTGCAGGAGCAGGGGCTTTCGGGTACAGTTTCGCCAGCCGCAAACCCGGGCCCGCCCCGGGTTTTTTGATGCCAGAGACCCGCCCCATGTCTGTTCGTGCCGTTTACGAAGAAGAGCTGCGCCAGCGCGGCTACCAGAGCGATCCTGCGCAGCTGCGCGCCATCGATGCGCTGGAGCGCTGCGCCCAGGAGTGGTCGGCCTTCAAGGCCAAGCGCTCCAACCCGATCAAGAAACTGCTGAGCAAGCCCGCGATCCCCAAGGGCGTCTACATGTTCGGCGGGGTGGGGCGCGGCAAGAGCTTTTTGATGGACTGCTTTTTCGAGGCGGTACCGATCCAGCGCAAGACGCGGCTGCACTTTCACGAATTCATGCGCGAGGTGCACCGCGAGCTCACCGCCATGCAGGGCACGGTCAACCCGCTCGATGCTTTGGGCAAGCGCATGGCCCAGCGCTACCGCCTGATCTGCTTCGACGAATTCCACGTCGCCGACATCACCGACGCCATGATCCTGCACCGCCTGCTGCAGGCGCTGTTCGACAATGGCGTGGGCTTCGTGACGACCTCCAATTTCAAGCCCGACGGCCTCTATCCCGACGGCCTGCACCGCGACCGCATCCTGCCTGCGATCGACCTGCTGAACGCGCGCATGGAGGTGATCAACGTCGACAATGGCACCGATTACCGCCGCCGCACGCTTGAGATGCTCGACCTCTACAAAACGCCGTTGAGTGCGCAGACCGAGGTCGCGATGGACCAGGCCTTCAGCCAGCTCGCCAGCGGCCACGACGAAGACCCGGTGCTGCACATCGAGGCGCGCGAGATCCGCGCCAAGCGCCGCGCCGGCGGTGTGGTCTGGTTCGACTTCCGCACCCTGTGCGGCGGGCCGCGCTCGCAAAACGATTACCTCGAAATCGCCACGCAGTTCCACACCTTGCTGCTGTCGGATGTGCCGCTCATGCCGGTCAAGCTCGCTTCGGAGGCGCGGCGCTTCACCTGGCTGGTCGACGTGCTCTACGACCGCCGTGTCAAGCTCATCGTCTCGGCCGAGGTGCCGCCCGAGCAGCTCTACACCGAGGGGCCGCTCTCGCACGAATTCCCGCGCACCGTCTCGCGCCTCAACGAGATGCAGTCGGCCGAATTCCTCGCGCTCGAGCACCGCACCGTGGACACGCAACTCACATGAAGGCGCTGCACGCCCTGATCCTGCTGGGCTGGGCCTGGGCGGCGCAGGCCCAGCCGCAGCCGTCTGCAGACCCCGGCGTGCGCATCGCCGCCGAGCGTGTGCAGCTGGAGGCCGAGCGCGAGCAGACCGAGCAGGCGCACGATGTGCGCGCGCGCGAATGCTGGCAGCGCTTTGCCGTCAACGATTGCCTGCGCGAGGTGCGCCGCAGCCGGCGCGCCGCGCTCGATCCGATCCGCGCGCGCGAGCTCGAGCTCAACGCCGAAGAGCGCGCCTGGCGCACCCGCCAGCGCGAGGAGCGCCTGCAGGACAAGGCCAGCCAAGGGGGCAAGCGCCCATGATCGACGCCGCCACCCAGGACCAGCGCTCGCCCCAGCGCCGCCTGATCGAGCTGCAAATGGAGCACGCCGACCTCGACGCCCTCATCGACCAGTCGGGTGAGCAGCCGGCCGCCACCGACGAGTTGCGGCTGCGCCGTCTCAAGAAACGGCGCCTGGCCTTGCGCGACGAGATTGCGCGCCTGCAGTGGCTGATCGACCCCAAGGAACCGGCTTGAGCCGTCTGGCCGAGGAGGTCGCGCTGGCCCTGTCCGCGCAGGGGCCGCTTGCGCGCGCCTGGCCCGGTTTCGCCAGCCGCCCCGGCCAGAGCGCGATGGCGCAGGCCGTGAGCGAGACGGTCGAGGCCGGTGGCGCCTTGGTGGTCGAGGCGGGCACGGGCGTGGGCAAGACCTTCGCCTACCTGGTGCCGGTGCTGCTGAGCGGCCAGCGTGCGCTGGTGTCGACGGCGACCAAGGCCTTGCAGGACCAGCTGTTTTCGCGCGACCTGCCACGCCTGGGTCAGGCCCTGAACCTGCCGCTGCGCGTGGCCCTGCTCAAGGGCCGCTCGAGCTACCTCTGCCTGCACCGCCTCGAGCAGGCGCGCCACCACCCGCAGGCCGCGCCCGCCGCGGCGCAGCGCGCGATTGCGCGCGTCGAGCAATGGGCGCAGACCACGCGCAGCGGCGACCTCGCCGAATTGACGGGGCTCGACGACAGCGCCGCGCTTTGGCCGCTGGTCACGTCGACGCGCGACAACTGCCTGGGCAGCCACTGCCCGCGCTACAAGGCCTGCCATGTGAACCTTGCGCGCAAGGAAGCCATGGCCGCCGATGTGGTGGTCATCAACCACCACCTCTTTTTTGCCGACCTTGCGGTGCGCGAGTCGGGCGTGGCCGAGCTCTTGCCCACGGTGCGCGTCACGGTGTTCGACGAGGCGCACCAGCTCAACGAAATCGGTGTCAATTTCCTCGGCCAGGACCTCTCGACGGTGCAGCTGCTCGAACTGGCGCGCGATGCGCTGGCCACGGGCCTGCAGCTCGCACGCGGCCTGGTCGACTGGCAGGGCCTGGTGCAGCGGCTCGAAACCGCGAGCCGCGACTGGCGCCTGGCCGCAGGCCAGCACCGCGGTGCGGTGCGCCTGCGCTGGATGCCCGACGGCCCGCAGGGCGTTGCGCCGCAGCCCTGGGCCGAGCGCCTGCAAGCCGTGGCCGAGGCGCTCCAGGCCCTCGGCGCCGGGCTCGATCAAGTGACCGAGCTCGCCCCCGATTTCCAGCGTCTGCTCGAGCGCAGCACCGCCTTGCGTGAGCGTTGCCGCTTGTTCCTGGAGCCTCCCGAAGAGGGCGCGGTGCGCTGGGCCGAGGTGTCGTCGGCGCTGCGCGTGGTGCAGGCCCCACTCGACATCGCCGAGAGTTTTGCGCGCCTGACCGCAGCGCCCCAGCCGACTGCGCCAGCGGCCGAAGACGGGACCGGGGCGCCGGCGCAGCCCGCGGCGCACGCGGTCGCGGCCCTCGGCGCACGCGCCTGGATTTTCACCTCGGCCACGCTGGGCCATGAGCCCAGCCTGCGCTGGTTCACCCAGCCCTGCGGTCTTGGCGCAGCGCGCACCCTGCAGGTCGACAGCCCCTTCGATTACGAACGCCAGGCCGCGCTCTATGTGCCCGAGCTGGCCAGCGCGCCTGGCGAGCGCCAGCATGCGCTCGAAGTGGCGCAGCTCGCGCTGCAGGGCGCCCGCAGGCTCGGTGGGCGCACCCTGGTGTTGACGACCACGCTGCAGGCCATGCGCAGCATCGGCGAGCACCTGCAATCGCAATGCGACAGCGGGCTCACGCTCGAGGTGCTGGTGCAGGGCCAAAGCCCCAAGCGACGGCTCATGGAGCGTTTTCGTGAAGGCGCGCAGGGGGGCCAGCCCGGCTGTGTGCTGGTGGCCTCGGCCTCGTTCTGGGAAGGCTTCGATGTGCCGGGCGAGGCGCTGCAGCTGGTCGTGATCGACAAGCTGCCGTTCGCCCCGCCCGACGACCCGGTGCAGGAGGCACGCGCGCAAAGGCTGCAACAGCAGGGGCGCAGCGCCTTTGCCGAGCAGGCGCTGCCCGAGGCCGCGGTGGCCTTGAAACAGGGGGCAGGGCGCTTGATCCGCAGCGAAAGCGATCGGGGGATTCTGGTGGTGTGCGACCCGCGCCTGACGCGCAAGTCCTACGGCCAGCGTCTGCTCAAGGCGCTGCCGCCGATGCGCCGCCTCACCGATGCGGCCGAATTCGACGCGGCTTTGCAGGCCCTGGTGCTGGCATCACCAGAAGAGCTGCCACCAGGGCTTTGACTTGCGGCCCGCCAGCGGGTTCTTGAGGAAGGGCGAATTCGGGTAATTGGTTTCCAGCACGCGCTGGGCATCGTCGCGCAGCGAGCTCAGGCCCAGCTGCTGGTAGCAGTAGACGAGGATCGCGAGCGCTTCTTCGGACGCGGGCACGCCCTGGTAGTCGCTGAGCGCCTGCTGCGCCCGGTTGACCGCGGCCACATAGGCGCCCTTGCGCGCGTAGTAACGCGCCACATGCACCTCGTAGCCGGCCAGCGAGTTGACGATGTAGGTCATGCGCTGGCGCGCATCTGGCGTGTACTTGGAGTCGGGGAAGCGGTTGCTCAGTTCGAGGAAGGATTCGTAGGACTCCTTGGCCGCCTTCTGGTCGCGCTCCGACAGGTCCTGGTTGATCAGCGAGGAAAACAGGCCCAGGTTTTCGTTGAAGTTGACCAGACCCTTGAGGTAGAGCGCGTAGTCGAGCGCGGGGCTGGCCGGGTGCAGGCGGATGAAGCGGTCCAGCGTCGCCAGCGCCTGCACCTTTTCGTTGTAGCGGTACTGGGCGTAGGCCTTGTCGATTTGCGCTTGCTGCGCCAGCAGGGTGCCGGCGGCGCGGCCCTCGAGCTTTTCGTACAGACCGATCGCCTTGTCCCAGGCGCCGGCGGCGACCTCGTCGCGCGCTTCCTGCTGGATGCGCTCGGGCGACCAGCCTTGCGTGATGTCCTTGGGGGTGCTGGAGCAGCCCGAGAGCAAGACGGCGCCACCCAGAAGCACTGCCGCTGTGAGCGTCGATAATCGCAAGGCCTGCATCCGTAAAACCTCTGAACTGTTCATTCCAATTGATTATATCGAGCGCCCCCGACGACGAATGGCCTGGCCGCCCGGACGGCGCGGACGCCGATGCTCTGGAAGCGGGTCTGGAGGCCGAGCAGGCGGAATGGCGCACGCTGGAGGTGGGCCCGGCCCAGCACGGCCAGCGTCTTGACCGGGTGTTGACCGAACAGCTGGCCGAGTTCTCGCGCAGCTACCTGCAGCAGCGCATTGAGGCCGGCGATGTGGAGCTGGAGGGCAGGGCGCTCGTCAAGCCCGCGGCCAAGGTGCGTCTGGGCCAGCGTCTGCAGGTCTGCCTGCGGCCCACGCCACAATCGACCGCCTTTGTGCCCGAGGCGATGCCGATCGACACGGTGTACTGCGACGAGCACCTGCGCGTGGTCCACAAGCCCGCAGGCCTGGTGGTGCACCCGGCGCCGGGCCACTGGCGCGGCACCTTGCTCAACGGTTTGCTGGCGCTCGATGCGCAGGCCCTGACGCTGCCGCGCGCGGGCATCGTGCACCGCCTGGACAAGGACACCAGCGGCCTGATGGTCGTGGCGCGCACGCGCGCCGCCATGGACGCGCTGGTGCAGATGATCGCGGCACGCGAGGTCAGCCGCCAATACCTGGCCATAGGCCTGCGCGACTGGCTGCGCCCACCGGAGCGCGTGGTGGACGCGGCCATCGGCCGCGACCCGGGCAACCGCTTGCGCATGGCGGTGGTCGATCTGGCCCGCCAGCCTGGCAAAACCGCGCGCACCACACTCGAATGCCTGGACCACAACGAACAGGCCTGCCTGGTGCGCTGCACCCTGCACACCGGGCGCACGCACCAGATCCGGGTGCACATGGCGCATGTGGGCCACCCCCTGCTGGGCGATCCCCTGTACGGCGGGCGTCCGCTGGCCGGCCTGGCACGCCAGGCCCTGCACGCCTGGCGGCTGGCCTTCACCCACCCGTTCACCGGCGAAGCCCTGCAGTGGCAGCGGCCCTTGCCCGAGGACATGCAGGCGGCCCTCGCCAGCTTGGGCCTCCGGTACAATCCCGACACCTGACGCGGGTGGCACGGCTGCCCCGGCCCGGACCGTCCAAGGCCCACGCTGGCCCGGCCTGTGGCCTCCGCCCCCTCCCGACATCCTTTTCGAGACGCGCCCCGCGTCTGAACCCCTGAGAAATCCGAGCCATGAACACGGCACAAGCCAAGCGTGTCCTTGAAACGGCCCTGTTGTGCACGGCCCAGCCCCTGCCCCTGCGCGAGCTGCGGGTGCTGTTCGACGATGCCCTGGGCGCCGACACGCTGCGCCAGCTGCTCGCCGAGCTGCAGCAGGAGTGGACGCCGCGCGGGCTCGAACTCGTTTGCGTGGCCACCGGCTGGCGTTTCCAGAGCAAGCCCGAGATGCGCGAGTACCTGGACCGCCTGCACCCTGAAAAGCCGCCCAAATACACGCGCGCTGCCATGGAAACGCTGGCCATCATCGCCTACCGCCAGCCCGTGACGCGCGGCGACATGGAAGACATCCGCGGCGTGACCATCAATTCGCAGATCCTCAAGCAGCTCGAAGACCGCGGCTGGGTCGAAGTGATCGGCCACCGCGAGACCGTGGGCCGCCCCGCGCTCTATGCGACCACGCGCCAGTTCCTCGACGACATGGGCCTGGCCTCGCTGGACCAGCTGCCGCTGCTGACCTCGGTCGACGCGCAGGCCTCGGCGCTCGGCGGCCTCGCGGCCGACAGCGGCATGGACGCACCGACGCTGTCGCTCGAAGAGGCGCTGCTGCCGATCGAGGCCCTGGCCGCAGCCGCCGAAGCCCAGGAAAAGGCCGACGCCAACCCGCAGGCCGAACCGGCCGAACCCGACACCGCTGGCGAGGCGCCGCGCGCCGAGCAGCCTTGAACACCACCATGCCCTCCCCATCCGAACACCCCGAAAATCCGGCCGCGGCCGACACCTCCGCCGACGCCAACAAGCCGCTCGTCGCCGCTGCCGGCTACAAGGCGGTGGCGCTGGCCGACGTGGTCTCGGGCCAGTTCGACGCCGAAGAGGCGCAGGGCGAGGCCGCCGACTTCCCGGGCAAGCGCGTGCTGCCGCCGCAGGCCGATTCGCCCAAGCTGCACAAGGTGCTGGCCCAGGCCGGCATGGGCTCGCGTCTGGAGATGGAGCAGCTCATTCTGGAAGGCCGCATTTCGGTCAACAACGAGCCGGCCCACATCGGCCAGCGCATCCAGTACGGCGACCAGATCAAGGTCAATGGCAAGCCGATCCGTGTGCGCATCGAGCCGCCGCCGCCGCGTGTGATCGCCTACCACAAGCCCGCGGGCGAGATCGTGAGCCACGACGACCCGCAAAACCGCCCCAGCGTGTTCCGCAAGCTGCCGCGCCTGATGCACGGCAAGTGGCAGTCGGTGGGCCGCCTGGACCTCAACACCGAAGGCCTGCTCTTGTTCACGAGTTCGGGCGAACTGGCCAACCGGCTCATGCACCCGCGTTTCGGCCTGGAGCGCGAGTACGCGGTGCGCGTGCTGGGGGCGCTGTCCAACGAGGAAAAGCAGCAACTGCTCGCGGGCGTGATGCTCGACGACGGCCCGGCCCAGTTCGGCTCGATCGAGGACGGCGGTGGCGAGGGCTCGAACTGCTGGTACCGCGTGACGATTTCCGAAGGCCGCAACCGCGAGGTGCGCCGCATGATGGAGGCCGTGGGCCACGCGGTCAGCCGCCTGATCCGCATCCGTTACGGCGCCATGGTGCTGCCGCACGGCCTGCGCCGCGGCGCCTGGCTGGAGCTGGGCGAAGGCGACATCCGCGCCCTGATGAAGGCCGCGGGCGCGCCCGAGCGCGAACGCGCGCCCCAGCCCCGAGGTGGTCGGGGTGGGCGTGCCGCCGACCGCAGCGGCCCGCGCACCGGCGGCTGGGGCCAGCCGGGCACGGCCATCCCGCAGGCCCAGCGCGCCAAGCCCAAAAAATCCAGCCCCGGCCGCGGCCAAGGGGCCGGCAATGCCCAGCCCGACCCGATGCGCACCAGCCTGGGCTACATCGGGGCCGACAGCTTCAACCGCCAGAAACAGGGCCCCAGCGGACCCGGTCGCGGCGGGCGGCGCAAATCGGGCGGCCGCTCGCGCTGATGCCCTGTGTCGGCCGGCGGTTTTGCGCCGGCCAGTCCTTCGGGCCGGAGCGCGCTCGGGTTAGAATGAGCGGCTTTGCCAAAGGGCAAAATCGCTTTCAAAATCACATCCAACAGGAAGAAACATGGCCATCGAACGTACCCTCTCCATCATCAAGCCCGACGCCGTCGCCAAAAACGTCATTGGCCAGATCTACGCCCGCTTCGAAGCCGCCGGCCTGAAAGTCGTGGCCGCCAAGATGGCCCACCTCTCGCGCGGCGAAGCCGAGCAGTTCTACGCCGTGCACAAAGAGCGCCCCTTCTTCAAGGACCTGGTGGACTTCATGGTCTCCGGCCCGGTGATGATCCAGGTGCTGCAAGGTGAGGGCGCCATCGCCAAGAACCGCGACCTGATGGGCGCCACCGACCCCAAGAAGGCCGCCGCCGGCACCATCCGCGCCGACTTCGCCGACAGCATCGACGCCAATGCCGTGCACGGCTCCGACGCCCCCGAAACCGCAGCCGTGGAAGTGGCGTTCTTCTTCCCCGGCATGAACGTTTACAACCGTTGATCCGGTCGCGAACCTTCGCGACTTTTCCAGCATGACGGCCAACCTTCTCGAATTCGATCTGGAAGGTCTGGCCGTTTTTTGCGAAGGGCTGGGCGAAAAGCGTTTTCGCGCGACCCAGCTCTTTCGCTGGATCCACCAGCGCGGTGCGAGCGATTTCGACCAGATGAGCGATCTGGCCAAGTCCCTGCGCGAAAAACTCAAGACCACCGCCCACATCAGCGCCTTGCCGGTGGTGTCGCAGCACATGTCGCAGGACGGCACCATCAAGTGGCTGTTCGACGTGGGCGATGGCAACGCCGTCGAATCGGTGTTCATTCCCGAAGACGACCGCGGCACGCTGTGCGTGTCGTCCCAGGCCGGTTGTGCCGTGGGCTGCCGCTTTTGCTCCACGGGGCACCAGGGCTTTTCCCGCAACCTGAGCACCGCCGAGATCCTGGCCCAGCTGTGGTTCGCCGAGCACTTCTTGCGCCAGCACCTGAAGACCCAAGATCGCGTCATCTCCAATGTGGTGATGATGGGCATGGGCGAGCCACTGCAAAACTACAGCGCGCTGGTCCCGGCGCTCAAGGTCATGCTGGATGACCACGCCTATGGCCTGTCCCGCCGCCGCGTCACGGTCTCGACCTCGGGCGTGGTGCCCATGATCGAGCGCCTCGCGCAGGACTGCCCGGTCGCCCTGGCGGTGTCGCTGCACGCGCCCAACGATGCCTTGCGTGACAACCTGGTGCCGCTCAACCGCAAATACCCGCTCGACGAGCTGCTGGGTGCTTGTGTGCGCTACCTCGCGCACGCGCCGCGCGACTTCATCACCTTCGAATACTGCATGCTCGATGGCGTCAACGACCAGCCCGAGCATGCCCGCGAGCTCATCGCGCTGGTGCAGCGCCATGGCATCCGCTGCAAGTTCAACCTGATCCCGTTCAACCCTTTCCCGGCCTCGGGCCTGCTGCGTTCGCCACAGGCGCGCGTGCAGGCCTTTGCCAAGCAGCTGCTGGACGCTGGCCTCGTCACCACGGTGCGCAAGACGCGCGGCGACGACATCGACGCGGCCTGCGGCCAGCTGGCCGGCGATGTGAAAGACCGCACCCGCGTGCAAGAGCGCATCGCGCAGCAGCGGGCCCAGGGTGTGATCCCGATACAGCCTTTGGCGCCTTGAACCCAGAGAGAGCCCAATGACCTCGCCAGACACCCCCCTCGAACCGCCTGTGGCGCCCCCCAGCGCGGGCCAGATGCTGCGCGCCGCACGCGAAGCCAAAGGCCTGCACCTGGCCATGCTGTCGGTCAACCTCAAGGTCAGCGTGCGCCAGCTCGAAGCGCTCGAGGCCGACCGTTACGACCAGCTCAAGGGCCTGAGTTTTGTGCGTGCGCTCGCACAGGCGGTCAGCCGCCAGCTCGGCATCGATCCGGCACCGGTGCTCGCGGCCATGCCCCAGGTCTCGCCCCCGCCGGCGATCGAGCCCACCGCCATCGACGCACGCCGCCAGGCCTCGCGCTTGCCGCCGACCGGCGATGCGGGCAAAGGCTTGTCGCGCCAGGTGCTGGTCCTCGCGGCGCTCATGCTGATCGGTGTGGCGGCCCTGATCTGGTGGCCCGGCCCGGGCCGCGACACGCCGGCCGCAGCCGCTGACACGGCGGACACGCCGGCGGCCGCCGTGCCGCTGGGCCAAGCCAGCGACCCGGTGGCGTCACCGGCCGCACCGGCATCGGCCAGCGGCGCTGCGCCAGCCGACACCGAAGCTGCACCCAAGCCGCTGCCGACCCCCGCGGCATCGGCCCCGCTGGCGGCCGTGCCCGCGAGCGCGCCAGCGCCTGCGGCGGCGCCCTTGCTGATCCGCGTGCGTGCCGACGCCTGGGTCGAGGTGCGTGACGCCCAGGGCCAGATGCCCGTCAAACGCATCGTCAAGGCCGGCGAAACGCTGCAGCTGTCGCCCACGCCGCCGCTGTTCGTCTACCTCGGCAAGGCCGACAGCGCCGAGCTGCGCTGGCAGGGTCAGCCCGTCGACTTGCAGCCGCACACCCGCAACAACGAAGCCCGTTTGCAGATCAAGCCATGACCGACACCGCCATCGCGATCGCCCAGCCCGCCCCGCGCCGCAGCCGCCAAGCCCGTGTGGTCTGGGGCAACCGCGTCGTCACCGTGGGCGGCAACGCGCCGGTGCGCGTGCAGTCCATGACCAACACCGACACCGTCGACGTGATCGGCACCGCCATCCAGGTCAAGGAGCTGGCGCTGGCCGGCTCCGAGATGGTGCGCATCACCGTCAACACGCCCGAGGCCGCGCAGGCCGTGCCGCACATCCGCGAGCAGCTCGACAAGATGGGCATCGACGTGCCGCTGATCGGCGACTTCCACTACAACGGCCACCGCCTGCTGACCGAGTACCCGGCCTGCGCCGAGGCGCTGTCCAAGTACCGCATCAACCCGGGCAATGTGGGCAAGGGCGACAAGCGCGACCTGCAGTTCGGCCAGATGATCGAAGTCGCGCAAAAGTTCGACAAGCCGGTGCGCATCGGCGTCAACTGGGGCAGCCTCGACCAGGAACTGCTGGCCGAGCTCATGGACCTCAACAGCCGCCGCGCCGCACCCTTCGAGGGCCGCCAGGTGATGTACGAGGCGCTGATCCAGTCGGCGATCGGTTCGGCCCAGCGTGCCGAAGCCATGGGCATGGACGGCAGCCAGATCACGCTCTCGTGCAAGGTGTCGGGCGTGCAGGACCTGATCTCGGTCTACCGCGAACTCGCGCGCCGCTGCGACTACCCGCTGCACCTGGGCCTGACCGAAGCGGGCATGGGCACCAAGGGCACCGTGGCGTCTGCCACCGCCTTGTCCATCCTGCTGCAGGAAGGCATCGGTGACACCATCCGCGTCT
>JACCDU011055618.1_pt1 | contig 11564 bp, 8 predicted proteins | sample 7446081 | NCBI WGS metagenome assembly JACCDU01 (sample SAMN15323447, study PRJNA562643) | freshwater metagenome | isolation source: river surface water | place: USA:Blue River Watershed | collected 2017-08-17 | reverse complement strand
GCCAAGATGCTACTTTGGATGATATTATCTTCAAGAATAAAAATCGCGAGTTTGGCGCTTTTGTTCTTCGGAAGACGTATCCTAAAGTAATGAAGCGGTCGGTATTACTAGGCTCTGCACTCTTTGTCGGTGCTCTTTTGATCGCAGCTTTCTGGAAACAGTTGACTGCAGCGTCAGAGGATAAGACTGAGGTGACAGCTGAAGTAATGAAATTGGATAAGCCAGCTCCACCGAAGAAAGTAGAGTTGCCTCCACCGCCACCACCGCCACCACCCAAAGAAATTCCTAAGGTGACGACGACTAAATTCTTACCTCCAGAAATCAAGCATGATGAGGAAGTAACGAAACCTGAGCCGCCGCCTGAAGAGGTGAAAGGAAATACGGCATCGGAAACTGTTAAAGGGGAGTCGGAAACATACGAACCACCAGTAGATCCAGATGCTAAGGGTGCTGAACCTGTTGAGCCACCAAAACCAGCTGAAGATGAAATCTTTACAGCTGTTGAGCAACAAGCAGAATTCCCAGGAGGTCCTCGTGCTTTTGGGCAGTTCTTACAGCGTAACTTGCGTTATCCATCTGCGGCACAGCGTGCCAACGTAGGCGGGAAGGTATATGTTCAATTCGTAGTAAATACGGATGGAACGATCCAAGACGTTCAAATATTAAAGTCTGTAGGTTTTGGTTGCGACGAAGAAGCGATTCGTGTAATTAAATCGGTACCAAGATGGACTCCTGGTAAGCAATCTGGACGTGCAGTACGTTCACGTTTTACGCAGCCGATCACGTTCGTATTATCTGAGTAATCTCAATTATTGAATTTTATCAGACCTGCTAAATGTACATTTGGCAGGTCTGATTGTTTAAACTACTTATGAAACTACCCATTGCTGTTCTTATTAATATCTCATTCCGCGTGGTTGTCGCGCTAGCTTATAGTGGCTTAGGTGCCTACGTAGCTGTGTGGTCTGATTTTCAATTAGGTGATTTTGCTGGTGTTCCCATCGTCAAGATGTTAGGAGTACTATTTTTTGTTTATGGGATTTTCCGACTTTGGAGAGCCTATTTGTATTTTAGTGAAATGAACGATGAAAATTATGGGCATTATGAAGACTAAGATTTTGTATTTTGCCATGGTATGTGGGATTTTCGCATGCAGTGAATCCAAAAATGATGCACCCAAGGATGGTCCAGCTACAGGTTCGATATCTATCGGCGTAGATGAATCTTTTCAGCCATTAATTAATGCGGAGAAAGTCGCTTTCGAAGAAAATTATCATTTTGCTAAGTTAAATCTGGTATTTAAGCCGGAGAATGAGTCGATTGCCGACTTGTTAAACGATAAAGTGCGATCCGTTGTCGTTTCACGTGACTTAACGGAAGCGGAGAAAGAAATATTTACACGCGAAAAAATCACCTACCGTAGTTTTAAATTTGCTGCGGATGGGATCGCGCTGATTGCCAATAAGTCAAATAAAGATACATCGATAACACTTGACCGCTTAAAGTCCTTGTTGAATGGTTCTGCAAAAGATGGAAATTCGTTGGAATTGGTCGTAGACAAAGCGAATTCTAGCAACATTAAATTCTTAGTGGATCGTTTTGGGCTCGGCAATACCGGTTTGGCAGTTGCCGCTGTAGGCTCAAATAAGGCTGTCATTGAATACGTTCAGGCCCACAAAAACGCTTTAGGGATTATTGGCTCAAACTGGATTAGCGATGGAGATAATCCTACCTCATTAGGTTTTATTCGTTCTATTCAGGTGATGTCTGTGTCTGAAAATGGGAAAGACTATTATCAACCTTTTGGATACAATTTAGCCTTGAAGAAATATCCATTGCGTCGTGAGATTAAAATGATCTTGAAAGAATCGCATTCGGGTTTGGGTACAGGATTTGTTAATTACGTGTGTGGTGACATGGGACAACTGATCGTTTTGAAAGCTGGCTTAATTCCATTGACCCGGCCTATCACGATTAGACAGTATCAAATCAGCCAATAAACGTATTTTTGGGATTGACATTTGTCAGTTTTTCAAGATTTTTGCTTAAATTTGTCATTCTAAAAAATATAAAACTTTACTAGTAATTTATTGAACTTTTCAATGTTACGCCTAAGCATACTTCTTTTAAACAATAATTTAAATTACAAATGATGAAAATGAAATCATGGCTTTTGGGATTGGGTCTTTTGTTGACTAACCTAGCTTTCGGGCAAACGATACAAGATGGTCTACATTTATTAGATCGCCATCAGCCAAGTCGGGCGAAACAAGTTTTTGAGGGATTGGTTTCTTCGGCTCCAACGGGCGAAAATTATTTCTATTTGGGTTACTATTTCCTAACACAACGTGATTGGGATAATGCCAAGGCTACCTTTGAAAAAGGAAAAGCGGCAGATCCTAAAAATTATTTAAACCAAGTAGGTTTAGCTTCCATTTTAGTAGGTCAAAATAACGTGTCCGCTGCTAAAGTAGAATTCGACCGAATTCTAGCGGATACAAAAAACAAAAATATCGATGTGATGTACCGAATCGCTGAGGCGTATTCGATGTATTACATTTTAGGTAAGGAAGAAAGTTTCAATGCGAATAATAATGATCCCGGTGAGGCGATTCGCTTAATCGATTTGATTCAGGAGCGTTTGATGAAGGATAAGAAAATGCCTACCGTGGAGCATTACATTGTTAAAGGAGATGCGTATTTGATCAAAAATGACGGTGGTAATGCAGTAACTGCTTACGAGACAGGTTTGATGCAAGATCCTAAAAACGTGAAGGCTAAAGTTAAAATTGGAACAGTTTATTTACGTGGTAAGAACTACAAAGAAACGCAAGCACGTTACAAAGAGGCTATTGACTTAGACTCAAACTATGCACCTGCACATCGTAGATATGGTGAGTACTTGATCGTAGGTGGTCAGTATAAAAACGCATCGCGTTATTTCCGTCGCTATTTAGAGAAGGCGGAAGCAACTCCTGAGGTTACGTTAGAAACAGCTAAATTATTGTTCCTTTCTAAGGATTATGAAGGAGCTATGAAATTTACAGATGATGCGGACAAGCGTGGGGTGAAAGATAATGACATCTTCCGTATGCGTGGATATTCAAATGTGGAGATGGGTAATTTCCAACAAGGTATTGATAATCTAGACGGTATGGTGAAGCGTGGTGTGAAGCCATACTTTATGGATGATTTGTACTTTGGAAAAGGATACCAAGGTTTAGGTAAAGATTCAATCGCTTTAATATACTTAGAGAAAGCTGCTCCTTTGGATACCAACAATAACGTGTATTCCATCATACATGATGTTCGTTACAAACAAAAGCGTTACAGCGATGCGGCAGCAGCTGGTTTGAATTCAATTCAGTGGAAAGTTAAAAAGGCTCAAACGGTTGGTTCAGGTGACTACTTTAAAGTTGCCATGGATTATTACTTAACAGCTGCTTACATAAACAAGGCTGATACATTAGGTCGTCCAGCCATGGCGATGCGTGCCGATTCTATGTTTGCGAAAGCAATTGAGATTAATGACAAATGGCCTCCATTCTATATTAACCGTGCTCGTGCAAATAACTTTATTGACTACACGGGTACGAAATGGTTAGGCGCTCCTTGGTATGAGAAATTTGTTGCTGCCGTGGAAACACAAAAAGCAGAGAAGAGTTCGCAATACAAAGAAGATAAAAATCAATTGTTTGAAGCCTATAAATTCTTAGGTGGATATCATTTGTCGGTGACCAAAGATGAAGCTAAAGTGAAAGACTTATTCACCAAAGCACAAGAAATTAAGCCTGAAGATCCAGATATCAAAGCTTATTTCAATCCAACACCAGCCGTAGCGGCTCCCGCTGCGCCTGCTGCACCCAAGAAGTAATTAGTTCTAAAAAAGCCCAGCAATGGGCTTTTTTTTATTAAACCCACACGCTATGTCGTACGCATTAATCACTGGAGCAAGTAAAGGAATTGGTAAAGAGATTGCTAGCATTTTAGCATCCCAAGGCTATCATCTGTTATTGATTGCACGTAATTCCTATGAATTACAAATGGTCAAAGAGGAGCTGGAGAAGAAATATGCGATTCAGGCCGACTACCTAGTTAGTGATTTGAGCGAAGAAGGGGCAGTGGACCGAATTGTTCAATGGGTTGAGTCTAAGCAAATCGATTTGCGTATTTTGGTTAACAATGCGGGCTACGGGTTGGTGGGCCAATTTGAGACGTATTCTTTTGAAGAGAACCAAAAGATGATGCAGGTAAACATGAACGCCCTAGTCGACATGTGTCAGAAATTCTTCCCTTTCCTCTCTGGAAAAGGAAAGACGCACGTGCTCAATATTGCTAGTTCTACCGCTTATCAGGCTATCCCGAACATGAGTTTATATGCAGCCACAAAAGTATTTGTACTTAATTTTTCCCGCGGTTTATACCATGAATGGAAATCCAAAGGTATAATCGTGACGGCAGTCAGTCCGGGTGCGACAACAACCAATTTTAATGATCGGGCAAACTTGCCAGCCAAAGCGCGGAAAGCTGCTGAAAAAATCACCATGACTCCAGAGTCCGTTGCTAAGCTAGCTGTAGCGGGTATGTTCGCTGGGAAACAAGAAGTCATCACCGGATTTGTCAATAAAGTAGCTGCTTTTCTTGCCTGGGTAACCCCTAAGTCGATTAGTGAAAAAATTGCCAAAGGGATTTACGAGTAACAGCTTATTTAGTTTTTCATAACCGATATGATTCTTGTTTTAATTCCTTCATCGGTTTCAAATTTGAGTATGTAATTCCCGTTCGCCAACTGATCAGCTAGTCTGATGCGATGTCTAAATGCAGAGGAGCCCAATTCCCAACGCTGCATGAGATGCCCCTGGAAGTCAATTAATTCAATCCTGCTTTGCAGCGTTTCGTTTAAAATTTCAATTGAAATGGAACTACTTTGAGTAGGATTCGGGTAAATCGAAATACCACCTAATTCCGTTGGCAAGGCATATAAATAGAATTTTAATTCAGACTTGCAGGTAATTGAGAGGGATTGGTCTAATGAATAATCCTTTAGCGCGATAACAGTATATATTCCTGTCTTGAATAGTTTTATTTGATTGAGTGTGTCTGCTAGTAGTGCCTGATTGAATTTCCAAACATAGCGATCCGGCTTATCCATCAAACTACGTGCTTGGAGAAAATAAGAGCCCATTTTTTCGAGTAGGGGACTGCTTGGATTTTGTCTGGCGAGTATGGTTAAGGGTGGGCTTGCGATGGACCAGCACCCATATTCGTTTTGGGTTTTCAGTGTTATTTTTCCTGAATTTCTGACAACGATGCTGTCTTCCGTGCTACCGGTATTCCATGCATAGCGAAAAGCTGGAGTTGCATGAATCGTGACGAAGGCGCCTTGGCAAAACTGACGGTTCGGATTCGCGCGAATGAATGGTTGTGGTTCAGCTGGGAAATGAAATGAGGTGATGGGGGCACTCCATGCCGACCAGCATCCGCTGGAATCTTGGTACTTTACTCGATTTACTTCTGGCTTTTTGCTATACCGTGTTTGGGTACGCTCACCTGAATTCCATGCATATTGCTCACCAGGAAGGTCTACATGTAGTTTAGTGGAATCACCTGCGCAAAACCCTGCCTGCCGTTGACTGATGATCGCTGGCGTTTGTGGCAACGAACGTACGCGTAGAGCAATGGGTTTGTTGGGTTCAGACCAACAAACCCCATCGGTTGCGGTTTGGGCGGTGAATGTAAATTGTCCTGAAGACATGCCAATAAATTTGCCATGTGCAGGAGCGTCGTTCAACCATTTTAGTTGGTTTACATTTGATCGAACCTGTATCGAATCTCCTAGGCATATTTCAGTCGCAGAGAGTAAAATCTCCGGCGGGGATGGGCGCTCATGCACTTCGATAAAGATACCATCTCCTCGATGGATACATCCATTTTTCTGGACGACTGGTTGGTAAAATCCTGGTCGGAGCTGGCCCGAAATTACCTGTTGTTCCGCCATTAGATGTCCATTTAATTCCCAGCCGATGATGGTAGTATGTGGAGGAAGGATCGCGTGTAGTTTAATTTCATCTCCGCTGCAAGCAAAATTTGCATAATTGGTTTCAATGGAGACGGCTGGTCTTTGTATTTCGGGCAAAGTAACTTGAATAGGTGCTGCTACTGTTCCCGGACATCTAATTTGTATATAGGTTTCAAAGCTCGCGGAAATGGCGGTAGACTCTCCCAGGCCAATGAGCTTTTCGGGTCCATATTGATTAAAAATTTGGGGGGTGTTTGGGCATCCCATAACGGTTAGTTGGTACGTTTCATTTCCGCAATTCGGAGAAAGCGTATAAGAGACTCGTGGGACCTCGGGTTCTTTGACGGGTGGTACTTCAACCACGGGTTCGGGTGTGGAAGGCGGAGTTTCTGGTAAAGGTGTAGACGGATTCGTAGGTGGTGTCGGAGGAGTAGGTGGAATCGGGATTGAATCGCATTCGACAGACGATTTGATTCGGACATTGATGGCCGTGCGTATGCTCTCACAGTTATTCACCATTTGACTTACGAATCGCGTGACGGTTGATGCTGGTGTCAGACCGGTTACAGTTATTTGTGTGGCAGTGGAAACGGTTGAACTAGCGGTCGCAGTTAGGTACCAAAGGTTATTCGTCCCTCCCGAAGCCTTGAATGTAATGGGAAGATTGACACAGATTGACTCAGGTGTTCCCGCGTTCATTGGCGCGCTTGGTTGCCTATATGCTTGTGCTCCCGTGCCACGTGAAGGGAGACTTTCGCAACCCAGTTTGACACATGTAGCCGTATAGATGCGAGGGTTGAGGTCGCTAAGCACGACGGTCGCTTTTGCTCCTTGTGACATCGGATTTCCATCTCGGTCATACCATTGAGTCGTATAGGGAGAGCAGCCCGTGGAGTTTAAGGTGATCGGCTGATCAATGCAGCCTTGGTACAAACTGGCCGCATGATAAGGAATTGGGCTTGTTTTTACTTGAAGTAAAATGTCATTCGAGCTGCGGGGGCAGGTTGTTGTTTGGTTTAGATTTATTAATGAACCCTCATTGTCATTATTGGGGCTAATCGCAAAGTTCATCCGAATTTTATATCGATAGCCATCCATCTCGGTACGGACTTGAGAAATACTCAAATTGGGTGTTTGTGTGCCAGCGTAAGTTGCGTTATCTGTCAAATCCTCAAAAGGTGAATTATTGACTGAAACCGTCCATTGGAAATTTGACGCCTGATTTACTGTAGGAATTTGAGCTTCCAAGCGGCCATTTCCTCTAGCACAAATACTTGGATTGAGAATGTTTGTAATGGTGTGCAAGGTGATAGAAGCTGACTCAGAAACGACTAGACAGGTGGACGCATTTAATTTTACGCGGTATTGAGTGCCACTCGGATGGGCTGTTCCGCCGGTTGGGTAGATTTGATAGCTTGCTTGCGTTGCCCCAGAAATGTTTGTGAATGAAGTATCTTGTGGCCGTTTCTTTTCCCATTGAAACTGGCTGGCATTACTAACGACCATCATCCGTATCGAATTTGTTTCACAGTCGGACTGACTGCTGGGTTGTTGGCTTATCACCGGACACTGCGCCAATATTCCCCATGGAATGGCTAAAAATAGGATCAGTTTTTTCATTGGCTTAGATTCACATTGCTCCTGCAAGGTAATGGAGACGTGACTAAGCCCTTATTCCTAAAATGAATAATCGACTGATTATCAGTTTGTTGGTACAAAAAAGCCAGCCCCCGAAGAACAGAGGCTGGCCATCAAAATATTTGCTTATCTTAAATATCGCAGATCTTAACTGCTTGCTCGAGCGATGCCATTTTATCTGCACGCGCCGGAATAAATTCCTGGCCAATATATCCTTTATAGCCCGTATCGTAAATGGCACGGATGATGGCCGCGTAATTCAATTCTTGCGTATCATCGATTTCATTACGTCCCGGAACACCACCTGTGTGGTAGTGTGAGATATACTGATGGTATTTTTTAATCGTTGCAATTACGTCCCCTTCCATGATTTGCATGTGGTAGATATCGTAAAGTAATTTGAATTTATCTGAACCGACCATCTCACAAAGCGCTGCACCCCATTCGGTCGTGTCCGCTTGGTAATCTTTGTGGTTCACTTTCGAGTTTAATAGTTCCATCGAGATCGTTACATCATAACGCTCCGCAGTTTTCATTATGCGCTGCAATCCCTTTTTGCAATTGATTAAGCCATCTTCATCGCTCAAGCCATCGCGATTTCCGGAGAATGCGATGATATTTTTTACACCGGCTTTCGCTGCTTTTGGGATGATGTCTTCGTAAAAGCCTACGAGCCCATCGTGGTTTTTGACGCGATTAAAGAAGTTCGGAATGTTCATGCCCGCTGGGTATTTGCCCCAGCCGATCGCCGCCGTCATGTCATATTTTTTCAAAATATCCCACTCATCTGGACCGGTAAGTTCAATAGAAGATAAGCCAATGCGTTTGGCATTCACGATTAATTCCTCAAATGGAATTTTATCGTAGCACCAGCGACATGCAGAATGCTGCACTTTGCCTTTTAGGTCTGCACCCACAGCGAGGTCAGCTTTCTTGAAGCGCTCCTCCATGGATGATCCGAATAGTCCCAATCCAGCCAATCCAGCTGAATTTTTGAGGATTTCTCTCCGACTCAAATTGTTTTTCATAGTATCTATTTAATAGGTTTTAATTGAAATTTGATATAATGCTAGCCGTTTGAAAGGCGATTTTTTCATTATAGACACGTGTGATTTTTTTGTAGCGAAATAGATCGATGATGGTGCCGATCAATAAGAATCCGCCCGTAAAAAAGTAGAGTAATCCCAAGCCAATGCGATCCGTGATGAACCGATGCAAGCCTGCAAATCCCACAAATCCCGCCAAAATACAAACCAGGATCAGCACCGGATCTCGCCGTTTACTAATATAAATCGACATGAATTGTGATTGTTGATCTTCTGACATTCGGTTTAAGGTAGACGTCAGCGCGTTTGCTTCTTCTAAATCTAATGTGGCCAACAAAGGAAGGATGTTTGAATGCATCAGCGGAAAATTAATTTCAGGCTGTTAGTTACGAAAATTTCACTTAGCTCGAAAACGATTCCGGGGAAAATTCCGAGTATGATACTTAAGATACCTAAGCCGAATAAGCTGATCAATTCCAAACGATTTAAATCAGGTAATTCCCAGGTGTTATCGCGCACAAAAAAGCTGCCCAAATATATTTTTTGGAAGGTCCATAACAAGTATCCAGCTCCTAGTAAAATACCAAAGGCTCCTAGAATCGCATAAATTGGCATCAAATACGCACTCGTAAACGCTCCCATCAAGCTAAAAAATTCGCCAATAAATCCAGAGAATCCTGGTAGACCGAGGGAGGCAAAAATGGCAATGCCCGATATGACTGTAAACAAAGGCATTTTGGTTGCCAAGCCTGAAAAATTATCGATTTCTCGATTTCCTGTGCGGCTATATAAAACGCCTACAACTAAGAATAACAAGGACGAAAGAATGCCGTGAGAAAGCAGTTGGAAAATAGCACCCTGCCAGCCTTCCGGTGTAAAAGACGCAATTCCTAGCAATACAAAACCCATGTGAGACACGGATGAATAGGCCACTAATTTCTTCAAATCTGTCATGGCTAACGCATTGTAGGCTCCATAAATGATGGACAAAACTCCCAATCCCGCCATGATCGGTGCCGCTTGGATTGCCTCAACCGGGAAGAATGGAATCGCCATGCGCAACCAGCCATAGGCACCTATTTTCAATAGGACTCCGGCGAGCATAACCGAAATAGGCGTAGGTGCCTCTACGTGTGCATCTGGCAACCACGTGTGTAAAGGAACGAGTGGTAATTTGATGGCAAAACCAATAAAAAGCAACCAGAATCCCCACGCGCGACCTGATAATCCCCCTAATAAAAATCCGGATTGCGGACTTAAAATATTATTCGCCTGGCAGTTAAGTGGATCGCTTAAAGCTTGGAAATCGAAACTGTGCACGATTTGATTCGGGGTAATTTGATGTGCAGCTAAGGCTGTTTGCATGGATTGCAATGCTTCTAAATCAAAGGCTTGGTTGGCCCCAATTTTCTGCATAGCTAATGCCGTTTCGTACGGATCCATGTAGGCTAAGGAAATCCCCAACATGATAACAAGGATGAATAAGGATCCCACTAAGGTGTAAATGAAAAATTTCAACGAGGCATAATTTCGACGCGGGCCACCCCAAATACCAATTAAGAAGTACATCGGCAGGAGCATGAATTCAAAAAATATGTAGAACAAGAACATGTCTCGCGCAACAAAACAGCCCATTAGCGCAGCGTTGAGCAATAAAACGAGGGCGTAGTAGGCTTCAATTTTGGTGTGAATTTCTTTTGAATTCCAAAGGGCAACAAAGCTGATAAGCCCGGTTAAAAGGACTAAACCTAAGCTGAGGCCGTCGATGCCCACCGCGTAATTGGAAACGAATTGGCCTAGACTGCCTAAGTTTAAATGAATCCAGTTTATGGATTCGCTTTGCTGGTAGCCCGACTGCATGGGGTCGAAAATGAGCGTAAATTTCGCTAAAATCAGTAGCTGAATTCCCACAACGCCCAAGGCGAGCAGTCGGCTGTAAGTCGCACCTAATTTGCCGAAACCCGCCATGAGCGAGGCAACCAAAGGTAGAATGATAAGTAGTGATATATTTCCCATTAATACAAAAGGTAAAGTAGGATGAAAACCAATGTGATGATTACCCAAATCCAATATTTTTGAACCTGTGCAGATTGCCAAGTACGTAGGCGAGCACCTAACGCTTGACTAATGGATGCGATTCCTCCCACGAGGCCATCTACTAAATGTCGGTCGATCCATGCGGAAAGGTGCGCGATGATAACTTGCAATTCGGATAATTTGACCAAGAATCTGTCCAGTACTCGGACGTCAAAAACGTGTGTTTTACGGCCTATCCATAGCGCAAATTGGTATGTTTTAGGCCAAAAAATTCCAGCAAACTGATAATTTTTCACAGGGATCCAGTGGCGGGTCAATGCGGTGGCTAAAATTCCAATTACCCAAGTTACTGCTGTAATTGCCAACCAAAATTCAGGAATGTGATAATTTTCGATGTGGAAAAAGGACAAGAAGACAGAAGGGTGTGCGTCGATTGGATTCCCTGAAATCCAGAAAAATAAGCTTAAGAAAATCAGTAAATCGATCGGAATTAGTTGAAGCCAATTGGTGCTCGTTTTTTCAAAATGATGCCCAGCTCGGTTTTGGCCTAAGAAAATCAAATAGGCTTGTCGGCATATATACGTCGCCGTCAGCGCCATCCCCAGCGCCAACGCCCCTAATAAAACGAAGTAATAGCTCGAAAATGCACTGTTTTGAGCCGACACCCACAAGTATCCGGCGATATTTTCTTTGCTATAAAAACCGCTCGTCAATGGAATACCCATCAGGCCAGCTCCGAAAATCAGGTAGGCCGCAAAACTCAAAGGGAGTTGTTTGCGAAGGCCTCCCATGTGTGTGAGACTTTGGGCGTCGTGGTGGTGCGT
>JACCDU010616886.1_pt1 | contig 11565 bp, 12 predicted proteins | sample 7446081 | NCBI WGS metagenome assembly JACCDU01 (sample SAMN15323447, study PRJNA562643) | freshwater metagenome | isolation source: river surface water | place: USA:Blue River Watershed | collected 2017-08-17 | reverse complement strand
AGTTCAGATCAGGAGATAACAAGAACTACATTGCAGGCGATGGAACTGTCACAGAGTTTGCCGTTTCAGAAAGACCAACTGTGTCTGAGTGGAGTGGAGTAACTGAAAGCGGCGCTCGCCTTGACTCTTCATCTCTTGAGGGCTTTGTGGTTGTGATGAACTGGTGGTATGCAGCGTGTGCTCCTTGTCGAGCGGAGGCTCCCGATCTTGCTGCGCTGAGTGAAGAGTTTGCAAGTCAGGGCGTTCAGTTTGTCGGCGTCAATGTTCGCGACACCTCGGAAACTGCTCTAGCGTTTGATCGCAGATTTGGAATTACTTTTCCTTCGGTGATGGATCAGCAAACGGGATCGGTATCGCTGGCTTTCTCTGGTGTAGTTAGTCCACAGGCTGTACCAACCACCCTGGTGATTACTCGGGATGGAAAAGTTGCATCGCGAGTACTGGGAAGAATTGATAAATCTGTTCTTCGTGAACTTATTGAAACGGTGATAGAAGAATGAGTCCGGGTGAGCTAGTCCTCTCGGGCTCGATGCTGGTTGCAATCCCGATCGCACTCCTAGCGGGAATTCTGACCTTTGTAAGTCCATGTGTTCTCCCTCTTGTTCCGGGCTACCTAGGGTTTGTTTCTGCTAACGCTCGCTCCAGGGTCGTAATTGGAACTCTGCTTTTTGTGCTTGGCTTTACCGCCGTCTTTGTCAGCCTCGGTGTTTTGGCGGGATCTGCAGGGTTAGTTTTCTGGGTGCGAGAGCCGCTGGTGCAGTTAGTGCTCGGTCTTTTGGTCATTCTGTTTGGAGTGGCACTCTTGGGCGGCGTCGGTTTTCTTCAGCGCACAGTAAGGCTTCCCAATCCCAAGGTTGGTTTGGCAGGTGCTCCGCTGCTCGGAGTTGTGTTTGCCCTGGGCTGGACGCCATGCATTGGACCGACGCTTTCGGCTGTATTAGTGCTGGCAAGTGATGCCGGAGATCCAGTGAGAGGCGGTGTCTTAGCAACTGTTTACTCGCTGGGTATTGGAATTCCATTTCTTCTGATTGCAGCTGGGTTTGGATTTGCTGCTAGAAGTGTTGAGTTTGTGAAAAGGCACATCAGGGCAATAAACATTTTTGGTGGCATGGTTCTGATTGCGCTTGGAATTTTGATTGCCAGTGGGTTGTGGTTGCAATTCACGAATTGGTTGCAGGTGGTGAACAGTGGCTTCGTCCTCCCGCTTTAGTCCTGTCTTTTGGCTGCGCTGGTTCTGGCGACAGCTAACCTCTATGCGCACCGCGCTGTTTCTGCTTCTTCTGCTTGCACTGGCGGCAGTGCCAGGCTCTGTTTATCCGCAGCGCAGTGCTGATCCAAATGGCGTGAGACTGTATTTTGATCGCGACCCTCAGACGGCGGCAGTGCTTGATTCACTGCAGCTGTTTGATGTCTACACCTCCGTTTGGTTCTCGGCAATCTACATCCTGCTGTTCGTCTCTTTGATTGGATGCGTGGTTCCAAGAACCAAGGTGCATCTGCATGCCCTGATGTCAAAGCCTGTGAAGACTCCTGAAAATCTTTCACGGATGCCTGCGTATGTGACGTCGGATAAAAAGATTCAAGTTGAATCTGCAGCAGAGGTCCTGAAGAAAAATGGCTTTAGAACTTCGATTCAGGGGAATTCTGTTTCGGCGGAGAAGGGCTATCTAAAGGAAACTGGAAACCTGATATTCCACTTTTCTCTCTTGGCTGTTTTGTTTGCGGTTGGCATTGGAGGTGGCTTTAGCTACAGCGGACAGAGGGTCCTGGTTGAAGGTGACACATTTGTAAATAACCTCGCCAGCTATGACTCTTTTGCCCCAGGTCCGCTGTTCTTCGAAGGAGAACTGCAACCATTCAGCTTGACCTTAGACAAGTTCAATGTTGTATATGACCTACAAAACCCACAAAACCTAGGTCAGCCAATTGATTTCATCGCGGAGGTTACCCTCGCAGATGAATCTGGTGAGCTCAGCTCGGAGGTGAGGGTTAATCACCCACTGCCTGTTCCTGGAGCTAACGTCTATCTGACCGGAAATGGTTTTGCGCCGGTAATCACCGTGACCGATGGCCAGGGAAACGTTGCTTTCTCGGGGCCAGTTATCTTCCTTCCACAAGATGGAAACATGACGTCTTTGGGAGTAATCAAGGTTCCGGATGCTCTACCGGAGCAGATAGGAATGATTAGTTTTTTCTATCCGACTGTGGGGGAGCTGGAAAGTGGTGCCTACACGTCTATATATCCAGATCCAATTGACCCGCTCCTAACTCTGAATGTCTACACCGGTGATCTCGGTCTGGATTCGGGCATTCCTAGAAATGTCTATGCACTAGATGTCACCAACATGGAGCAGGTGGCGGGTCGGGAAGCTCCAAACCCCGCTATCGAGCTCACAGTAGGTCAGAGCGCAGAGCTGCCGGGAGGAATCGGCACAGTCAGATTCGATGGGCTGCTTCGCTTTGCCTCCCTTGACATCGCATTCAATCCAGGCGGTATTTGGGTTTTGATTTTTTCTTTTGTAGCACTGATCGCAATTGTGATTTCCCTGAGCATTACGCGAAGAAGAATTTGGGTCCGAGTAGGTCATGAGAGAATTGAGTACGCAGGTCTTGCTAGAGGCGATGATGATCAGCTGGACGAGATTCTCAAAGAAATTCAAGAAGAAATAGAGAGGGTGAATAAATGACAGTCATGCTAAATGAAGAGCTGTCGCAGATCTCCCTTCTCTTCGTATCAGCTGCAATGGGCTTCTTAGCAGTTGCTTTACTTCTCTTTGCCTTCCAGCTAGCAAAACTAAAAGAAGACAACTCCCAAAACCGATTCGAGAAATTCGGGTTCTGGCTACTGGGTATTTCCACAGTTGTTTTAGGTGTTGGCGTGATGCTCAGGGGTATTGCTGCCAACAGAGTTCCCTGGGCAAACATGTATGAGTTTTCCATTTCTGGAGCACTCATGATTCTTATTGTCTACCTGATGTCTTTGCGGGTGAAAGATGTCAGATACATAGCCACTTTTATTAGCGGTTTTATTCTGATAACACTCTTTGCAGCGGTAAGCCTGTTTTACGTTGAAGTGAAGACGCTGATGCCTGCCCTTCAGAGCTATTGGTTAGTGATTCACGTTGTCGTGGCAATTTTGGCAACAGCGTTCTTTGCCATTGCAGCTGGCTTCCACATCTTCTACCTAATCAAGGCAGCGGGCTGGGGTAAGGCCCTGATGGATCGCTTCCCCGATCTGCGCCAGCTCGAGAGAATCGCTTATCGCTTCAACATGGTTGGCTTTGTCTCCTGGAGCTTCACTCTGATTGCCGGTGCCATTTGGGCTGAGCGAGCATGGCATCGCTACTGGGGTTGGGACACTAAAGAGGTTTGGACGTTTATCATCTGGGTGATTTACGCGGGTTACCTGCACGCCATGGCAACCAGAGGTTGGACAGGCAAGAGGGCAGCTTGGCTCGGACTTATTGGTTTTTCAGCCGTGATATTTAATTTCACTATCGTGAACCTTTTCTTCAAAGGTCTTCACGTCTACTCAGGCCTCTAGTAGCTCAAAGCACCTTTCGATTCTCCTGAGCCACCAATCTGTTCGCTCTTGCGAAGCTGAGTATTTGCCAATCAAATCCCAATCAGCCTCAACGTCTCTAATTTCTATTTCTCCATCTATTGGAATCAGTGGCTCATGAGTGACATCACCAGAAAGCAAGCTTGCGGTTGCCAAACCGCAGTCATAGTTCAACTCCGGCAGCGCACCTGCTAGATAAAGTCCGTGAGATATTCCGATGGAGCTTTCAATAGCAGAGCTAACGACGCAATCAATGCCAATTTCGTTTGCAATTCTCAGCGCGGGCTGAATGCCGCCTAGCGGCTGAACTTTCAGAACTGCAATGTCTGCCGCCTCTTCTTTTGCTACCAGGTAGGGATCGCTTGCTTTCCGAATCAGTTCGTCCGCGGCTACCTTGATCCCAATTTCTCTTTTGGCAAGTTCTAAACGAAGCGAACGCATTTCTGAGATGGTCGCTACTGGCTGCTCAAAATATTCAATTGGCTCGCCTCGAAGTGCTTCACACATCGATAAAGCCTCAGACAGCTTGAGTGCTCCATTGGCATCGAGTCTCACCACCGCATTTGGATAAAGTTCAATGACTTTCCTAATGCGTGCTAAATCTTCTGATCTACTTTGACCGGCCTCTCCAACCTTGATTTTCACGCTCCCAAAATTTCCGAAGTGACTTAGAACTTCTGCCACTTTCCCGATCTCGACAGCCGGCAGGGTGGCATTGGTCGGAATAACGGTTCTCTGAAGGGCGGGCAGCGAGTCATTCGCCCAGCTCAGGGCAGCTTTCAGCCAAATGGCTGCCTCGGCGTCTGGGTATTCCACAAAAGGTGAAAACTCGCTCCATCGGCGCCCCTTGAAGATTGCGACCTCGCGGGTTGAGATGGAGCGAAATTTACTGCGCATGGGCAAGGACAGGATTGATATATCGGTGATATTCATGCTCGCCACTTGATTAGTCTAGGAGCATGAAATTTCGGCCTTCTGCCCCTTTCGATGCTGCCCTATGGCAAGAGGTGGCGGGTTTTGAGGATTTGAGTGATGTTACCTATCACCGCCACAAATCCTTGGGCGTAGTCAGGGTTGCCTTTTCAAGGCCCGAAGTCAGAAATGCTTTCCGCCCACAGACAGTCGACGAGCTCTACCGGGCCCTAGACCATGCTCGTTCATCGGCCGATGTTGGCGTGGTTTTGCTCACTGGCAATGGCCCCTCTCCAAAGGACGGCGTCTGGGCATTTTGCTCTGGCGGCGATCAGAGAGTTCGGGGAGAGAGCGGGTATGAGTATGAACCAGGTGAAGCTGGACGACTGCATATCCTCGAGGTTCAGAGGCTAATTCGCTTCATGCCCAAGGTTGTGATTGCCCTTGTCTCCGGCTGGGCAGCAGGGGGCGGCCACTCGCTGAACGTGGTTTGTGATTTATCAATTGCTTCGTTAGAGCATGCAAGGTTCAAGCAAACAGATGCGGACGTTGGTTCTTTTGATGCCGGTTATGGATCTGCACTACTTGCAAGGCAGGTTGGCCAAAAGTTTGCCAGAGAGATTTTCTTCCTCGGTGATGAATACGACGCGCAGCGAGCCTACGAGCTCGGTGTTGTAAACCGAGTTGTTCCCCATGCCGATTTAGAGAATGCCGCAATTGAGATGAGTAAAAAGATTCTGGCAAAGTCTCCAACTGCAATCAGAATGCTTAAATACGCCTTCAATCTTCCAGATGATGGAATGGTGGGTCAGCAACTCTTTGCCGGAGAAGCAACCAGGTTGGCATACGGAACCAAAGAGGCTAAAGAGGGTAGAGATGCATTTCTTGAGAAGCGCTCACCCGATTGGTCTGAATTCCCCTGGCATTTTTAGATGAAACCGCTACGCACAGTCAGTTCTCTCGATACCTTTGCAGCTTTGCAACTAATGACTCAGGTTGTTGACAATGAAGTTGCCGGATTCATTGCAGAAGGTGAAATTCCGCAAGATTTGCCCACAGAGGTGTCTGATGATATCGGGCTTCTAGTTCAAAGCTCTGGCTCTACCGGCACTCCTAAACGCATTGAGATTCCCTTATCGGCTTTGAAGCACTCAGCTATTTCATCTGCCACTCGACTTGGGGGAGATGGGCAATGGCTCCTTGCACTACCAACCAATTTCATTGCTGGTGCGAATGTGCTCTTTAGATCTGTGATGGCCGACACCCAACCAGTGATGATTAACACGCGAGTTCCATTCACGACTGATGCATTTATTAGAGGGACATCTTTGATGGAAGGCTCGCGTCGCTATACCTCGCTTGTTCCAGCGCAGCTATCGAAGTTGGCCTCAGCCGCAGAGCAGGATGCCTTTGTCTTCTCGATGCTTCGCAAATTTGATGCCATCCTGGTCGGCGGCCAGCAGCCCAATTGGCCAGATGTTGAGGGCCTTAGAAGTAAGGGTGTAAATGTAGTTGTCAGCTACGGCATGACAGAAACAAGTGGTGGCTGCATCTATGACGGGGTGCCACTCGATGGGGTCTCATTCCGTCTGACAGACGGGGTAATTGAGCTTTCTGGTCCAGTTTTGGCCAAGGGGCTTGGGGACTGGTTCAGGACCAGTGACTTAGGCGAAGTGGTAGATGGAAAGCTGCATGTTTTGGGGCGCTCAGATCGGGTAATCGTATCTGGAGGAATCAAGGTTGCCTTAGACAGGGTTGAGCAGGTGGCGAGACAGATTGCAGGTGTTCAAGAGGTATCTGCGATTGCGGTGTCCTCGGAGTGGGGAGAGTCGGTTGGCCTTTTATATGTAGGTAGCCCAGAGGCGGAGTTTTCGTCGCTGGTTGATGCAATCTCAATCGCTGCCAAGCCCAAGAAAGTTGTTCGGGTAGATGAGATTCCGCTGCTAAGCAGTGGAAAGCCGGACTTAATTCGTTGCCGAGAGCTACTAGCGGATTAGTCTTTGCAAATGCGATTTAGAACCTGGATTACTGGTGCGAGAGTAAGGACTCTGCCACTAGCTGTTGCTCCAGTTATTTTGGGAAGCGCAGTAGCTTCAACCATTGATCGCTTTGATTTAGTGCTAGCTATCTTGGCTCTCTTGGTTGCGCTTTTGTTGCAAATCGGTGTGAACTACGCCAACGATTATTCAGATGGCATCAAGGGCACAGATGCAATTAGAAAAGGACCAATGCGGATCACCGCATCTGGGCTAGCTAGACCTGAAGCGGTTAAGCGAGCTGCCTTTATAAGTTTCTCTCTGGCCATTGCCTGCGGTTTAGCAATCGTCATCCTTACCCAGCAGTGGTGGTTAGTTGCAATTGGTTTGATTTGTGTTGTTGCCGCTTGGTTCTACACCGGAGGTAAGCAGCCCTACGGATATCACGGACTGGGCGAACTGGCTGTTTTTATTTTCTTTGGGCTAATTGCAACAGTTGGAACTAACTACATTCAGACTCTTGTTTTTGACCCACTTGCAATATTGCTTGGCGGAACTTTTGGTTTATACGCGTCTGCTGTTTTGATGGTGAATAACATTCGCGATATTGAGACCGATGCCAAAGCGGGAAAACGGACTCTCGCAGTAATTGTTGGGCCCAAGGTAAGTAGGGCACTGTTTCTGTTGATGATTTGGATACCAGTCGGGATTAACTTTTTGCTGATATTTATCTATCCGGCAACAATCCTTGGAATGCTCAACCTGCTTCTACTGCTTCCAATCACATTGATTATTTTGGAGAGTCGCAACACTGGCGAGTTGATTACTGCCCTGAAGCTGACGAGTTTGGCGGGACTAGGGTTTGGTGCCCTGGTCGGTGCTGGTATCTTTCTGGTCAATTTCTATTGAATCGAGCAGTGAGTCCTCGATCTCGCCCTGCTTATCGTCATATTTTCCGCTCTGATCCCTAACCAGCTTCTTGGCAACTGACTGGCTCAGGGCATCCCGCTGCTTGTCCAGCACCAGCAAAGAGATGGCAAAAGATATGGCAGCGGCAATAATTGCGGCAAAAAACGGGTTGAAATCTAGAGCAAAAAGAAAGAAAAAGAGACCGAAAAACATGCCCAGGCGGATGAGTGTGTAGAGAAGCCAGGGGTTTTTCACACCTCCAGTCTATGAGCAGGAAAAGGGAACTAGGGTTGAAGATATGACGAGAGCAGCCATCCTAACCATTGCCTTTTGGCTTATTTGGACAGTCTTTACAACAGTTTTTGCAGCGAGTGCGAATAAGACCGAGGTTAGAGCTTTACCAAAGTGGCTATGGGTATTGATCTGTCTATTTGCTCCTTTCTTCGGTGGTCTTTTATATCTGATGGTCGGACGCCCACTGCGCAGAAGTGACGGCGGAGGCATGGGTGGCCGCGGTAAGACTGTCGCACCCGATGATGACCCTAACTTTCTGAGGGATATCAACAAGAAGCTTCGAAAGAAAGACGAAGACGACAAGAAGTGAGTTCCCAGTCGATTGCCTCTCGTGTAGTGGCAACACTGAATGCCAATGGTGTCAGTGATTTTCTTCTTTCACCCGGCTCCAGATCTCAAGGCTTAGCAATTGCGGCCAAGCAGTTGGAAGACGCTTCGCTTGCTCGCCTAACCGTGAGACTTGATGAGCGCAGCATGGCTTTCACGGGCCTGGGAATTTCACAAGCGACAAAAAAGCCCGTTGCACTCATTGTTACATCTGGAACAGCAGTTGCAAACTTGTTTCCAGCAGTGCTCGAGGCCTATCACTCTTCCGTACCACTAATTCTTCTCACGGCTGATAGACCGGCGAGACTTCGTGGAAAGGGCGCTAATCAGACAACTCAGCAAGTTGACATTTTTGGATTCGCAGCGAAGTGTTTCGACATACCGATTGATGTCACCGAGTCAGATGCGGAGAGCGTCGTCCTGCAAGCACTAACGCAGATTGCTCTTGAGGGAAAGCCAGTTCAAATCAATATTCAATTTGATTTACCACTTAGTTCAAGTAGTCCAAGTGCAAAAGATCTGGTTGCTTCTTCTAAGAAGATCAAGAATTTGGAGAAAGCGGTAAGCGAGTTAGCAGTGCCAGTTGATAACCACACCGTGGTTATCGCGGGTGCTGGGGGAGAAAGAGCCAGCGAATTTGCGCTTGCTGCCAACATTCCGCTCTTTGCCGAGCCAAGTTCTGGCGCGAGAAATGTGAAGAACGCGGTGGTCAATTATCTTGCCGACCTCGAATCACTAAGGAGCGAAGTCCGTAAGGTAATTGTTTTTGGTAAGCCCACACTTTCTCGTTCAGTTCAGAAGCTAATCTCCGAAGCTGCAGTTTATGCGGAAACTAGTAGGTATGGCACTTTTGATCCTTTTGACAATGTGATTGCCGCAGCCGACAGGCTAATTCCTGATGGCAGGGCAGATGACTCTTGGCTTGCTAAGTGGAATGCAAAACCAAATGTTTCGGCAAGGGAAGAGTTTGTGCAATTTGTTTGGAAGCACAGCGACCGACTGGTCGTGGGGGCTTCCGACCTAATTCGCGTTTTGGATAGTTCTGCTCCAGCCAAAAACCTGGAAGTGTTTTCGAATCGCGGCTTATCGGGAATTGATGGGACAGTATCTACCGCCATCGGTATTGCCATGGCTTTGGGTAAGACAACAGCTTTGATAGGAGATCTGACCCTGCTCCATGATGCTGGGGGACTGAACAAGACTGATTTGCCTGCACTTGAGCTTCGGTTGGTTGTCGGAAACGACCATGGTGGGCACATCTTTAGCCGCCTTGAAGTGGCTAAGGAGATAGAAGGAGATAGCTTTGAGCGGCTATTCAATACTGATCAAAAGGTCGACATTAGGGCCTTGGCCCAGGCGTATGGCTGGACTTACGCAAAGTGCACAAATCTTGATGAACTTGCAAAGGCTTGGGAGCTGACCGGGGCTGTGCTAATTGATTACGAACTGGTTGACTGAAAAGCCCAGCGAACCGCTTTGAACTTAAGTTCTGTTTCATCAAGCTCTGCTTGAGGAGTGGACTCGCTCACGATTCCACAACCAGCAATTGCTCGAATTTGATTCTCTTCAATCACGCCGCCACGAAGTGCAATTGCGATCTCTCCAGAACCGTTGGAGCTGAGCCAACCTACTGGCCCGGCATATCCGCCGCGATCGAAAGGCTCGAGTTCGCGAATCAATGTGATCGCCTGCTCGCGCGGAGTTCCGGCAACCGCGGCCGTGGGGTGAAGTTTTTGAATCACGTCAAGCAGAGTGAATTGAGGCTTTAGAGTTCCCCTCACATCGGTTGCCAGGTGCCAAAGATCAGGCAGCGCAAGAGAAAACGGTTCTTCATCAAATTCAACATTTTCACAAAATGGCTTTAGTTCGCTAACAAGCGATTGAACAGCGTATAGGTGCTCGTGCTTGTTTTTCAGTGAGTGAGCCAACCCGTCGGCGATAGCTTTGTCGACATCTGGATCTGTACCTCGACCAGCGGTTCCCGCTAGAACTCTTGCTGATACCTGCCCATCTTCTGCCTTGAGTAGAAGTTCGGGCGATGCACCAAAGACATTTCCAATTTTGTAAGTCCAGCAATCAGGGTATCTCTTGTGAAGACGCCTAAGCGGCTCGCCCAGATCGGGCTCTGATGAAATTGGCAAGATTAGATCTTTTGCTAAAACTACTTTCTCAATTTGGCCTTTTTCGATTGCAGCAAGTGCGCTCTCAACTGAACTTAGAAACTTCTCGTCCGTTTGCAGACCGGTTCGAAATTCACCATGAACTCCTTGGACACTTTGAGTTTCTTCCTCTGCCTGGGCAGTAATTCGAAAACAAGCTTTGTCGCTGAGAACAAAAGTCTCGGCTGGGACTACCAGTATCGATTCCTCTTTGCTTTGCGAATCGAAGGTGATGGATGTTAGTGCGATTAGCCCTGGGCTGTCTGAATCAGATTCGTCAACTACCTGAGCATCGGCAATTACTTGCCTCCAGCCGTCAGCTAATTTTTGGGTTCTTTCCTCGCCAGTTGCTGATAGGCGCAGTGCTGCGCCGCTGGCAACTATTTGGTAGTCCTGATGAAGAAAGACCTGCTTGCCGCTTAAGTTCAGCTCAGGTTTAGTGATGCGCTCTATGCGCGCGACAACCGGCATCTATTCCTTAGCTCTAAATTCCCTGAGAGATTTGGCTTGCTGCAACTGAAAGCTTCTAGGCTTCTAACAGAGATTTTAGGCGGAAGGAGAGACATGCGAAAACTGGCGCTAGTTACCCTAGCCTTTGCCTTTCTTTCCGGTCCCTCTTTGGCAAATGAGCTGGACAACAGCTCTGACGACACCGAGCAGGTTATTCCCCCCGCAGTTATTGATGATCAGGTCAAAACAGCAACTATTCCAATGAATTTGGATGAAATTGAGATAACCACAAAGACGCCTGCAGATGAATTCATAACTGCAACCACGCCCCTGTTGGTTGCTCTGATGCTCGGGTCTGTAGGGCTAGTTGCCTATACGCTGATCAGCCAGTCAGGGCGCGAATCTGCGCGATTAGACTAGGCAAGTGACTAAGGCCGACCTAACCAAATCTCCCAAGGATGTGTCGGCCATGTTTGATATGGTCGCTAAAAATTACGACCGCACCAACGACCTACTCTCCTTCTATCAGTCCAGAATCTGGCGCAGAGCAACTAAAAAAGCTGTCAGTCCAAAGCCGGGCATGAGAATTCTGGATGTGGCTGCAGGCACGGGGACTTCTTCCCAGGCATTCTTGGTGCCAGGCGCAGAGGTCGTAGCTGCCGACTTTTCCAAAGGCATGCTTGAAGAGGGGGCAAAGCGCCACCCAAACCTCAAGTTTGTTTTCGCCGATGCCATGAAGCTTCCCTTCTCGGATGGGGAGTTTGATGTGGTGACAATTTCATTCGGATTGAGAAATGTTCAGAATCACCAGATTGCCCTGGGCGAATTCTTTAGAGTGCTAAAGGCAGGCGGAAAGCTAGTGGTTTGCGAATTCTCCAAAGTCGCAGGTCCACTGGGCGCTATCTACCTTTGGTATTTGAGAAACATCCTGCCGATTGTGGCGCGGGTATTCAGCAGTAATCCAGATGCTTACACT
>JACCDU010181780.1_pt1 | contig 11565 bp, 11 predicted proteins | sample 7446081 | NCBI WGS metagenome assembly JACCDU01 (sample SAMN15323447, study PRJNA562643) | freshwater metagenome | isolation source: river surface water | place: USA:Blue River Watershed | collected 2017-08-17 | reverse complement strand
TTGCTTGTTCATCAGCCACGACCTGGCGGTTGTCGACATCCTGTCTCACCGTATTGCGGTTATGCAAAATGGTTTGCTGGTCGAAGAGGGCGATAGAGATGACATCTTGAAGCGCGCTAAGCATGAGTACACCCGCAAGCTAATTGCGGCGGTACCTGTGCCAGATCCAGAGGAGCAGCGCAAGCGTCGCGAAGCTCGTCTGGCTAGCAAGTAGTTATTTAACTTTAACTACCAGATTCTTACCTGCTGCTCCGCTTCCATATATAGCTCGTCACCGGGCTTTACCCCAAAGGCGTTGTGGAACTCAGATAGATTCTTCAAAATCTGATTGCAACGAAACTCTCCTGGGGAGTGTGGATCGGTAGCCAAACGCACCTTCATCGCTTCAGATCTAATCTTGGAGCGCCAGATTTGGGCGTAGCCAAGGAAGAATCTCTGATCTCCGGTAAATCCATCAATTACCGGCGCCTCTTTGCCACCTAAAGCGATCTTGTACGCCTTGTATGCAATGGTGGAACCACCGAGATCACCAATGTTCTCTCCAATAGTGAGAGCGCCATTCACCTTGGTATCTGGCACCTCTTCAGGAGCAAGTGCGTTGAACTGCTCGATTAACTTCGATGTGCGCTTTTCAAACTCAGCGCGATCTTGATCGCTCCACCAGTTAGCGAGATTTCCATCTCCGTCATAGCGAGAGCCTTGATCATCAAAACCATGTCCAATCTCATGGCCAATTACAGCGCCAATACCGCCGTAGTTGGCAGCATCATCAGCCTCCAAATCAAAAAATGGAGGTTGCAGAATCGCAGCTGGAAAAACAATCTCATTCATCAGTGGGTGGTAGTAGGCGTTAACGGTTTGCGGGGTCATCAACCACTCGCTCTTATCAACTGGCTTGCCCACTTTGTTGTACTCGTAATCACCACGGAACTTTGAGATCCGGGCCAAATTGCCCAATAAATCTCCACGCTTTATCTCTAGCTTTGAGTAATCACGCCACTTGTCGGGGTAGCCAATCTTTGGGGTGAACTTGTTTAACTTATCTAGCGCCTTGGCTTTGGTTTCATCGGTCATCCAATCCAATGATTTGATACTGACGCGGTAAGCCTCAATCAAATTAGCGACTAGATCGACCATGCGGCTCTTGGCTGCGGCTGGGAAATGCTTTTCGACGTAGAACTGGCCCACAGCTTCACCAAGTGCGCTTTCAACCAGAGCCACTCCGCGCTTCCAGCGCTCTTTTAGTACAGGAATGCCGGTCAAAGTGGTGCCATAAAAGGCGAAGTTCTCATTAACAAAGGCGGAGCTGAGGTATGGAGCGGCGCTAGAGATTAAGTGCCAGGTCAGCCAGGAACGCCATTTCTCGATTTCAAAGTTGGCAAACATCTTGCCCATGTTTTCGATGTAATCAGGTTGTGCAATGACCACAGAATCAAGCACGGTGCGTGGCACACCGGCGTTATCTGCCCATAAATGCCAGTTAAAGGGCGCTGCAAGGGCGGAGATCTCATCAAAGCTCTTCTTGTTAAATGTCAGCACCGCGTCGCGGCTACGGACCGTATCCCAGTGATATGAGGCAATCTCTGTCTCTAACGCCATGATGTTGGCGGCATGAGCTGCGCCGTTGCTTACCCCTGCCAAATCAAACATCCGCTCCATGTGGCTGACTAACTTGCTGCGCACCTCTGCATGGGTCTCTTCACGGTAGTAAGCCTCATCAGGCAAGCTGATTCCGCCCTGATAGATATAGGCGATATTGGTGCTTGGGTCGGAGGCATCGGCGGTAACCCAGCCATTTAGAAAACCACCAAGACCCCGTGATTCAAACTGGCCCAGCAAAGCCGTGAACTCTTCGAGGTTAGAAAAGGATTGCGCCTTCTCTAGCTGTGAGGCGATGGGGGAGATGCCTAGTTTTTCGATCTGATCCTCATCCATGAAATCTGCGTAGAGATCACCAATCTTCTGCGCATTGGTGCCATCAGCACCACCGCTCTTTGCTAACTCTTCAATAATGGTGCGCACATTTTTCTCGGACTCGTCACGCAAAAAATAAAAGGCGCCATCAGCGGCTCGGTCAGATGGGATCTCTGCCGTATCTAGCCAGCCACCGTTTACATGGCGATACATGTCATCTTGAGGACGGATTGACGCCTTGATATTTCCCTGAAAAATACCGCTTTTTTGAGTCATGATGAGACCTTATCGCTCCATTTCTTAGTTAGCCAAATGAATATTGGGACCATGATTACTGAAACCACCGCTGCAGGTGCCCAGGCAATCTCTGGGGTAGTAAACAAACTGGCAGAGGGCAGAGCAGAGTCTGCGCTGGAAACCAGAAGGGCGGCAAGTAAGTTATTGGCAAAGTGGGCGCCAATCGCAAGCTCCAGGCTCTTATCTCGGAAGGTAACCCAGGCCAACATAAAGCCAACCGCGCCATAACTAATTATTGGAAAGTAGAGATCATTTCCGGCAACCTCAGGATTGGCCAAATGAGGCAGGGCGAAAAAGAAACCGCCCAGCAAGGAAATACTCCACTGCCGCTTCTTGCCATTGTCGAGCCACTGCTGGAGCCAGCCGCGGAAGAACAACTCCTCTGCGGTGGTTTGAATTGGCAGCAATGTAAAGGCCACTAAAAGGTAAGGGAAGAATCGGGCCGCATCCCAGCTCCAGGAGTAGGAGTCACGGTTTATCACAAGATCGCTCACGCCAAAGAGGAGCAAAATAATTGCAAAGCTGCCAAAGCCGATCCAGGTTTTGGTCCAGGAGTACTTATCATTAAATGTAAAGAGTTGTTTGATACTGCGCTTTAGGAAGATGCGATAAGCCAATAACGTGGCCACAAACAGTGGGATAAAGGAGACCAACACCGTGGCAGCAGCGCTCCACGGTGCTAGCTGACGGACCTGCGCCAAATCCTCATCGGCGGTGGAAAACAGCAAATCTAGGTCGTAATCAAAGAGTTTTGCTGCTGCCAGTGTGAACAAAAAGCCCAATACCTGCCAGGTAAAGATAATGAAGACCGTGCCGGCAACCCAGCGCCAAATGCGAGGCCGATTCGGGTGCAGCAAATCCTCTAGCTCATAACTCAATTTAGATATCTCCTTCACGCCAGGCAAGAACCATTGAGGGCAAAGAGGCATAGGCAAACAAAGTTGCAATCAATAGAAAACTGCCATCGTTTCCGGAGTCGCTGAAGAGAGTTAAATCTGGCCCAAACGAGAGGAGCAGAAATAGAACCAAAATTAGGTAACCGGCGATTTGATAGGCGGTTCTAAATGATGTGTCCCTGATTCTGACCTGCCTTTCATCTAGCAGCTCAGTAGGTGCATCGGCGATACCGCGAACTGCAATCCGCAAAAGGCTGTAGCCCACCAAAACCGCAAAGAGCAAAATCAGGACCGCAATTATTAGCCAGATTATTTCACTGCCGCCATCTAGCCCCAGCCCTTGCTTTAGGTCAGGGTAGTAAGAACCCAGGCCGGTCATTACTATTCCAATAGCCATAAAGAAAACTAGAAATCTGCGATTGCGCTGCCGACGTAACCATGAGAACTTCGAGTTCTCATTGCTTAGCAGTGATTTCACTTCTTTTTCCGTAACGCCTTCGGCCCAGTAAATCTTGTTGTTTTTAGGCATGGTTCTTTACCTTTCTAAATGGGGTCAAGGAGAAGATCTCTCCGACCGCGGCATTTAGCTCATCCGCGATCTTTAGCGCCAAGGAAAGAGAGGGGTTGTACTCGCTGCGCTCGAGGTAGCCCACGGTTTGGTAATGCACCCCGACCGCATCAGCGAGCTGCTGCCGCGATAACCCCTTTTGAGTGCGCAGCTCCTCAATTCGATTGAAGATTGGCGCTTCTGGTTGTCGACTCATTGCGAGCCCTTTCTCTTGGCTGTGTATGTAGCATAGATGCTATGTAGTATAAATGCAACAGTTAGTTGAAAGGTGCCGCAATCTTGTTCAACTTTCAACTAATTGGTTTTTCCTCTACTCTGAGCACATGGCAAAAAAGAGCGCTACACGCTGGTTAAACCCCAGGGAGATGAAGGCTTGGCGCTCATACATCATTGCTTCGCGACGGTTACTAGATGCGCTAGATGCGGATCTCGAAGGCCATGATTTAACAATGGCTGATTATGAGGTAATGGCTCAGCTATCGGATGCCCCTGGCCGCCGAATGAGAATGAGCGAGCTGGCGGAGTTGGCGATGCTTTCAAAATCTCGGCTTTCACATCGCATGAAGGTTATGGAGAAAGCTGGCTGGGTTAGAAGAGAAGAGTGCGTTGAGGATCGTCGCGGATATTGGGCGGTTATGACAGATAAGGGTTGGAAGGCGATTGTTGCCGCCGCCCCCAGTCATGTCGAGAGTGTTAGAAAAAGATTGATTGATCAGCTATCGGTAAAGGAACAGGAAGCGCTGGCCGGAATATTTGGCCATGTTACTGAGGAGCTTCGTAAGCAGTTCTTAAAGGAGAGCAAGGGATAGATCGGGCGATTGCCCCAAAAAGAGTTAGGTAAAGAGAAAAGCCCGGCGCATATGCAGCCGGGCTTTTTCCGTAAATCTGGTGCTAAATTACTTAGCAGCCTTCTTACGACGACGCTTTGGAGCAGCCTTCTTAGCTGTTGCCTTCTTAGCAGCAGCCTTCTTGCGGCGCTTTGGAGCAGCCTTCTTAGCTGTTGCCTTCTTAGCAGCAGCCTTCTTACGACGACGCTTTGGAGCAGCAGCCTTAGCAGCAGCTTTCTTACGACGACGCTTTGGTGCTGCAGTCTTAGCAGCAGCTTTCTTACGACGCTTTGCAGCCACGTAGATTTCCTTTCGAAATGGTTCGATCCGTCACCGAACCTGTTCAAGGCAAATCGTGACAGTTATTACGAAAACTTTCCACTATTTTGGGTAAAAAAACCGCCTGCGTGTCGCAATTCATTTTTTGGAAAAAATGTGCTTTTAGGGTTTTTTAAGGTGGCGAAATGGCTCTTTTTTACGCGTAAAAACCGCATTTTTCGGGTTTTTGGCAAAAAATCGGGATTCAAGAGCGGAAATTACTGAGGGGTAGCGAGAAAAAAATTTTTAAATTTTTTCCTGATTTTGACGGATTTTTGCCTGTTGGACCGCAAATTCATTGGTCCGGACGTCATAGTTACGAAACTTCGGCATAACCGCTGCAATCGCTGCCACAAATCCGATGCAGAGCAGACCCCCACCAACTATCGAGGTTCGTAATGAAGTTAGGGCGGCCATGCCACCGGCTCTGGCCTGTCCACCCAATGGTCCGAGAAGGTAGGAGAGCATTTCAATTCCGGCCAATCGACCACGTAACTCATCCGGTATCGATTGATTCCAGATGAATCCACGGAATAGGGCGCTAACTTGGTCAAATGCGCCGGCCACAATCAAGGATGCAATCACAACTGTTAATGAATCTGAGCTACCTGCAACCACAATTGCGACACCCCAACCCAGGGCACCAATTGCAACCGCCCGGCCATGATGAGGATAGTTGCGCATCCACCCGCTCATCAAGGTAACGATGACAGCTCCAATGGTTATGGAAGAGTAGAAAAATCCGAGTGCGTAAGGGGCGCCGATTTCATCGGCCCAAAATGGAAACAAGGCCATGGGCATCGCCAAAAACATGGCAGCCAAATCAACAACATAGGTGCCCAATAAATCCTTGCGGTTGTAGGCATATCGAATTCCCTCCATCAAGGCTGCTATAGATGGCGGGGTTGATTTACTTAATGGTGGAACGCTGCGCACCATCCACAATAATGAAAGAGAAATTACAAAGGTGATGCAATCGATGAGATAACCCGCACCAGCACCGTAAGTGGCGATGATGATTCCGCCAGCGGATGGACCAACGATGCCGCCGAATTGCCAACGCAAACTCATTAGCGCACTGGCACTTGGTAAATCCTCATGATTAACCAAGCGGGGCAAGATCGCATCCTGGCTAGGGCGCTTAAGTCCACTCAGGGCAGCGAAAATGGCTGCAATTATGAAGATCAAGATAACGCTGGGTTCATCACGTAAAGAATTGATAAGTAAAACAATTGTGGCCAGGAGAGTGCCAAACTCGGTCAACCAGATCATCTTTTTGCGATCTACATAATCGGCGAGTACCCCGCCGTAAAGTCCGAAAATAATTAAAGGAATAATCTCGACAACCCCAATGAGGCCAACCGCCCAATATGAGTTAGTCAGCTCCTTGACCTGAAAGGGCAGGGCTACAAAGGTGATCATCGAGCCGAAGTAAGAGAAAAACCCTGCGCTCCACAGAAGGCGAAAATCCCGATACTTCTTTAACGGGGTTAAATCAATCGCGTATTGCCGCACGGTTAAGTGTAGAACTGTGGCTTAGTGAAAGGTTTGCGCTTCGCTGGGAAATGCGCCATTTTCAACATCTGCCATCCAGCTCCGAGCACCCTCAATCATCTCGGCCCGCAGATTCTTGTAAGCCTTGGCAAACCGCGGCGGCTTCTCGGTAAGCCCCATCAAATCAGTCCAAACCAATACCTGGGCATCGCAATCAACTCCAGCTCCAATCCCAATGGTTGGGATCTTCAAAGCGGCGGTAATTCTTGCGGCTAACTCAGCTGGGACTAACTCCAGAACAATCGCAAAACACCCAGCATCCTGCAGCGCCAAAGCATCTGCCAAAATCGCATCACCGGATTCATTTCTACCTTGAACTTTAAAGCCACCAAATGCGTTAACTGATTGTGGAGTCATTCCTAGATGACCCATGACAGGCACCCCATGTTTTACCAGAGCCTTTATCTGCTCGGTGACACGAACTCCACCCTCTAGTTTGACCGCATGAGCCTTTGCCTCTTTGAGAAATCTGATTCCAGTTTGGAGCGCCTGCTCCGGATTAACTTCATAAGAACCGAAGGGCAGATCGGCAATAACTAGCGCTTTTTGCGATCCGCGAACCACGGCGCGAGCCAAGGGGATTAACTCATCAACTGTAACTGGAATGGTGTTTTCTTCACCCAAGAAGTTGTTCCCGGCGCTGTCACCAACGAGAAGAACTGGGATGCCAGCCTCATCAAATACCGAGGCGGTTACCGCGTCATAAGAGGTGAGCATGGGCCACTTCTTGCCCGCCTTTTTCCAGGCAGCAAGGTCGGCGATAGTAAAGCGAGCCATAATTTCCTTTCCTCGAAGCCGCTGGTGCGGTCCCCGGGAGATGTGGTTGAACTCTATCGGTACTCTTGAACTGTGCCTACATCCCTTCGCGTCGCGCTCTCTCAGGTAAACCCTGTAGTTGGCGATCTCGAGGGTAACGCCAGATTGATTCTTGAGGCGGTTCAAAGAGCCTGCGCATCTGAGGCCGATGTAGTTGTTTTCCCGGAGATGGTTTTAACTGGATACCCAGTTGAGGATTTGGCGCTTCGTCCCGCCTTTCAAAAAGCTTCGATTGATCGGGTCCATAAATTAGCCAGCGAGATTAAGGAATCTGGAGCAGGAACTCTTCTAATTCTTGTGGGATATCTGGATCAGGATTCAACCTCCGGAAAAGCCAAACCAAACAACGCTGTGGCTTTGATCCATGATGGTCAGATAAAGGGTAAGTATGTAAAGCGCCATCTGCCGAATTACGGGGTGTTTGATGAGTTTAGAAACTTTGCGCAAGGCTCTGGAACTCTCGTAGCCAGATATCTTGGAGTTGATATTGCTGTGGCGATTTGTGAGGACATTTGGCAGGAGCAAGGCCCGGTTTCAGAGTTAGTAAAACGTAATCCAGGGATTCTTTTGGTGCCGAATGGCAGCCCTTATGAGCGAGATAAAGATGATCTGCGTTTGGCCTTAGTGCGAAAACGCTCCAAGCAACTTGGTGCGCCAGTTGTGTATGTGAATATGCATGGTGGCCAAGATGATCTGGTTTTTGATGGCGATTCATTGGTAGTCACTAAAGATGGAGATTTGCTGGCCCGGGCATCTCAGTTCGAGGACAGCTTGTTATTGGTAGATATTCCAGTATCTCTACAGACCAGCCAGCCAGATGTGATTATTGACCAACTTGAAACTCCGCCGGCCAAAACGGTTTCAGTCAACTCAATTGAAGCGCATCGACTATCAGAAGCCGAAGAGGTCTGGGCCGCCCTAGTTGCTGGATTGCGAGATTATGTAGCCAAAAACGGCTTTAAGTCAGTGGCGTTGGGGTTGTCGGGCGGAATTGATTCGGCGTTGGTGGCTACTATCGCAGTAGATGCAATTGGCAAAGAAAATGTTTATGGTGTTTCTCTGCCTAGCAAGTACTCATCAGAGCATTCTTTAATTGATGCAAAACAGTTAGCGACCAATCTCGGAATTGACTATCGCATTATTGAAATCGAGCCAGTAGTACAGAGCTATAAATCAGCCACCGAATTAACCGGTCTGGCTGAGGAAAATGTGCAGGCCCGGGTACGTGGCTCATTGTTGATGGGAATCTCAAATCAAGAGGGACATTTAGTTTTGGCTACTGGAAACAAATCAGAGTTGGCGGTGGGCTACTCAACACTTTACGGAGATGCGGTCGGAGGTTTTGCCCCCATCAAAGACATCTTCAAAGTAGATGTCTGGGGATTAGCGCGTTGGCGAAATCAACTTGCAAACTCTCAAGGTTTAACCCCACCAATTCCAGAAAACTCAATCAGTAAGGAGCCCAGCGCAGAGCTGCGCCCGGGACAGAAAGATTCAGACTCCCTGCCGGAGTATCAATTGTTGGATCAACTTTTGAGGCTTTATATCGAAAAAAATGAGGATGCCACATCGCTGTTGGCGGCCGGTTTTGAGAAGTCGCTAGTAGACCGGGTCATCGCGATGGTTGATAAGGCGGAGTACAAGAGAAGACAGTACCCACCCGGGCCCAAGGTCTCAGCTATCGCATTTGGAAAAGATCGTCGTCTGCCAATGACCTCACGCTGGAAAGAGCGTTGATTTGCAAATAATTTGCAATTAGCGCTTTTCAAATTACTTACTAAAATTCCACCCATGTTCTCGATTCCGCAGTGGTACTTCACTCGCCGCCGGGTTATCGATTTTGGCCGTGCAAATTCCTGCGGCTGCTGCAAGTAATCTCGCTGAAACCTTTTCAGCATAAGCGCTTGTAATTAGTTCTGCCCAAATTTAAAGAAACAAATTAACTCAAATAGGAGCATGTTGTGAAGGTCTATAAGAACATCACTGAAATCTTTGGAAACACCCCGCTGGTTCAATTGAATCGAATTACTGATGGCTCGACTGCAAATGTCTTTGCCAAGCTGGAGTTTTACAACCCAACTAGTACCGTCAAGGATCGCATTGGAATTGCGATGGTAGATGCAGCTGAGAAGAGCGGACAGCTAAAGCCAGGCGGCACAATTGTTGAGGCAACATCAGGCAACACCGGAATTGCACTTGCCATGGTTGGTGCAGCCCGTGGTTATAAGACCATCTTGACCATGCCTGAGTCGATGTCGAAGGAGCGTCGTGCTCTATTGCGTGCCTTTGGCGCAGAATTGGTTTTGACTCCGGCTGCAGAGGGCATGAAAGGCGCTGTTGCAAAGGCAGAAGAGCTAGGCGCAAATGGTGCGGTATTGGTACGCCAATTTGAGAATGAGGCAAACCCAGAGATTCATCGCAAAACCACCGCTGAAGAAATTTGGCGTGATACAGATGGAAAAGTTGATGCGGTGGTTGCCGGTATTGGAACTGGCGGAACTATCACCGGTATCGGACAGGTTTTGAAATCACGCAACTCAGCTATAAAGATTTTTGCTGTGGAACCAGCCGCCTCGCCAATTCTCAATGGTGGAAAACCAGGTGGACATCCGATTCAAGGTATTGGACCAAACTTCATTCCTCCGATTTTGGACCGTGATGTTTATGACGAGGTAATTGATGTTGCTGCAGAGGATGCAGTGAAGTACGCACGTCGCGCAGCTGCAGAAGAGGGAATTCTGGCGGGAATCTCTTCCGGTGCCGCACTTTGGGCTGCAGCCCAAGTAGCAAACCGTGCTGAGTTTGCTGGCAAAAATATTGTTGTAATCATCCCTTCATTTGGCGAGCGTTATCTCTCAACAATTCTTTACCAAGATTTGATGGACGCTTAAGTGTTTAAGCGCATCATTGAAGATCTCGATACCGCGTTGCAGCGCGACCCTGCGGCGCGTAATCGACTAGAGGTTGCGTTGACTTACCCAGGTGTACATGCCATCTGGGGTCACCGCATCGCACACTTATTGTGGCGACGTGGTCTTAAGTTGTTAGCGCGCATCTATGCGAACTGGGTTAGAGCCGCAACCGGTATTGAGATTCATCCCGGCGCAAGAATCGGTCGGCGATTCTTTGTCGATCACGGGATGGGCGTTGTCATCGGCGAGACAACTGTCATCGGTGATGATGTGATGATCTATCACGACGTCACATTGGGTGCGCGTACCTTTGAAAATGGTAAACGTCACCCAACAATCGGTAACAACGTTGTGATTGGCGCTGGTGCGAGAGTGCTAGGAAATGTCACCGTGGGGACAGGAGCTCGCATCAGCGCTAACTCCGTGGTCACTCGAGATGTTGCCGAACGCACCGATATTGATGCCTCGGAGCTCTTCGTAATTTAGTCAGGCTGGCTGCAGCGGCTTTTGTAACATGGCCGTAACTCGAGCAGGGCACAATCGCGCCCATGTCTTCCTCATCGATGCCTTCACAGGAATCCAATGCTGTAACCCTTGCAAAACAACAAGAGTTCGTTTTGCGCACCCTTGAAGAGCGCGATATTCGCTTTGTGCGGCTTTGGTTTACCGATGTTCTCGGGTTTTTAAAATCAGTTGCCATTGCACCTCCGGAGTTGGAGAGTGCATTTGCTGAAGGAATTGGTTTTGATGGTTCAGCGATTGAAGGTTTTGCCCGTGGAACTGAATCTGACATGTTGGTTAAACCAGATCCGGCAACCTTTTCAGTTTTGCCATGGCGAACCGAAAAACCTGGGGCGGCCCGAATTTTTTGTGACATCACATTGCCAGATGGAGCCCCGTCTCCAGTTGATCCTAGAAATGTACTGAAGCGAACTTTAGATAAAGCCGCCAAGATGGGTTTCACTTGCTACACCCACCCGGAGATCGAGTTCTTTCTATTTAAAGATGCACCGGCTATTGGCGTAAAGCCAACTCCAGTGGATTACGGTGGCTACTTTGACCACACACCTACAGCGGTTGGCCATGACTTCCGTCGACAAGCGATTACTTTGCTGGAGGCGATGGGTGTATCAGTTGAGTTTAGTCATCACGAAGGAGCGCCTGGGCAACAAGAAATTGATCTGCGATACGCAGATGCATTGAGCACCGCCGACAACATTATGACCTTCAGGCACATCATCAAAGAGGTCGCATTGGATCAGGGTTTCCATGCCTCATTTATGCCAAAGCCATTTACCGAACATGCTGGCTCAGGAATGCATACCCACTTCTCACTTTTCCAAGGTGAGAAAAATGCATTTTATGAAGAAGGTAAAGAGGAGCAACTTTCCGATGTCGGAAGATCTTTTATTGCCGGAATCATCAAACATGCACCTGAGTTCATTGCAGTAACAAATCAATGG
>JACCDU010497041.1_pt1 | contig 11568 bp, 9 predicted proteins | sample 7446081 | NCBI WGS metagenome assembly JACCDU01 (sample SAMN15323447, study PRJNA562643) | freshwater metagenome | isolation source: river surface water | place: USA:Blue River Watershed | collected 2017-08-17 | reverse complement strand
GTTCTAGTTGAACGGATAGAGGGTTTCAAAGATGAGCCAAATCGGACACTTTATTTCTGGTTCCGAAGTCCAGTCTCAATCAGGCAGATCAGGTGCTGTTTTTAACCCAGCCCTTGGTATTGAGGTTGCTCGTGTTGGGTTTGCAAACAGGCAAGAGATTGATGCTGCGGTCGCAGCGGCAAAGAAGGCTTTCCCGGGTTGGAAAAACACCACTCTGGCCAAGCGTCAGCAAGTTATTTTCAAGTTTCGTGAGTTGCTAGAAGCCAAGAAGGCTGAACTGGCAGAGATCATCACCACCGAGCACGGCAAGGTGTTATCTGATGCCATGGGTGAAATCACTCGTGGTCAAGAGGTAGTTGAGTTTGCCTGTGGTGCGCCGCAGCTTCTTAAGGGGGAGTACTCCGAGAACGCTTCAACAAACGTAGACGTTTACTCACTGAAGCAACCGCTGGGTGTGGTGGGGATCATTAGCCCATTCAATTTTCCGGCCATGGTGCCAATGTGGTTTTTCCCGGTCGCGATTGCAGCCGGAAACTGTGTTGTTTTGAAGCCGAGTGAAAAGGATCCTTCGGCAGCCATGTGGCTAGCCAGGCTCTGGAAAGAGGCTGGTCTGCCAGACGGAGTCTTCAATGTGCTGCACGGGGATAAAGAGGCTGTCGACGGCCTGCTTACTCACCCGGATGTTGCTTCGATCTCTTTCGTCGGCTCAACACCAATCGCTCAATACATATATGAAACCGCTGCTCATCACGGAAAACGCGTTCAGGCCCTAGGTGGAGCTAAGAACCACATGCTGGTTCTGCCCGATGCTGACCTTGACCTGGTTGCCGACTCTGCGGTAAATGCAGGTTTTGGTTCAGCCGGGGAGCGCTGCATGGCCATATCGGTCGTGGTTGCGGTGGAGCCGGTGGCGGATGAATTGATTGCCAAAATCTCTTCGCGCATGGCCCAGATCAAAGTGGGAGATGGTCGCCGCAGCTGTGACATGGGGCCGCTTGTTACTCGCGAGCACCGAGACAAGGTTTCCTCCTACATAGATACCGCTGAGCAAGATGGCGCGAGCATCGTGGTTGATGGTCGCAAGGTAAATCCAGACGGGGATGCGAATGGGTTCTGGCTGGGACCCACATTGATTGACCGCGTGCCGCTTAGCTCGAAGGTCTACAAAGAGGAAATCTTCGGGCCAGTCTTGTCTGTGGTCAGGGTGCAGAGCTATGACGAAGGTCTGGCTCTAATCAACGCTGGTGCCTTTGGTAACGGCACTGCAATCTTCACCAACGACGGGGGTGCTGCCCGCAGGTTCCAAAACGAAGTTGAGGTGGGAATGATTGGAATTAACGTTCCAATTCCGGTTCCAGTTGCCTACTTCTCATTTGGTGGCTGGAAGCACTCCCTGTTTGGAGATTCACGTGCTCATGGTGAAGAGGGCTTCCGCTTCTTCACTCAGACCAAGGTTGTCACCTCACGCTGGCTTGACCCCTCGCACGGTGGTTTGAATCTTGGTTTCCCGCAGAACTAATAGCGGTAAACTTCTAGGCGACTCCCCGTGTGGCGTCATCTTGGCTAATCCCCCAGGACCGAGAGGTAGCAAGGGTAACTGAGCTCTGGCGGGTGCACGGGGGGTCCCTTTTTAAACAGCTATTCACACCTTGCATTTATTGTCACCGCGAGCAATTAGGCTTTGGGTGTGACTACCGCCCTATACCGCAGATACCGCCCAGAGTCTTTCTCTGAGCTGATTGGGCAGTCTCAAGTCACAGAGCCTCTTATGGCCGCACTTCGTTCTGATCGCGTTAATCACGCGTATCTTTTTTCGGGTCCCAGGGGTTGCGGAAAAACCACCTCTGCCCGAATTTTGGCTCGATGCCTAAACTGCGCTGAAGGGCCGACTGATACCCCTTGTGGCAAGTGCCCTAGCTGTGTTGAGTTAGCTCGCGGTGGCTCGGGATCACTGGATGTCGTTGAGATTGATGCTGCTTCACACAACGGTGTAGACGATGCAAGAGAGCTCCGCGAACGCGCTATCTTCGCTCCCGCGCGTGACCGCTACAAAATCTTCATCCTCGATGAGGCCCACATGGTTACCACTCAGGGCTTCAATGCCCTGCTCAAGATCGTTGAAGAGCCACCTGCCCACGTTAAGTTCATCTTCGCCACCACGGAGCCGGAAAAGGTGATTGGCACCATTCGCTCCCGCACCCACCACTATCCATTCAGACTGGTTCCCCCAGGCGAGCTGATCGAGTACCTAGGCACCGTCTTGGAATCCGAGGGTTACTCCGCTCAGGGTGGAGTTTTGCCTCTAGTAACCAGGGCCTCTGGTGGTTCGGTAAGAGACAGTCTCTCGCTACTTGACCAGCTGATTGCTGGTAGTGATAGCAAAGAGATCGGCTATGACAGAGCAGTTAGCTTGCTGGGCTTTACCCACGATCAGCTGATGAGCGAGGTTATTGACGCTTTTGCCGAAATCGATGCCGCCAAGGCGTTTGAGGCTGTAGACAAAGTGATTCAGTCTGGTCAAGACGCAAGAAGGTTCTTAGAAGACTTGCTTGAACGCCTTCGAGATCTGATGCTCATCACATCTTTGGGTGAGGGAGCACGCGCGATTCTGCGGGGGCTGGGGCCTGAGCAGTTCGATCTACTTGCAATCCAGGCCAACCGATTCGGACTTCCTCAGCTCACCTCCGCCGCAGAGGCAACCTCTAAAGCACTAGGAGATACTTCAGGTTCTGCGAACCCGAGACTTCAACTCGAACTTTTGTGCGCCAGGGTGTTGGCACCAGCCATCGAGGTAACTCACCCTGCACCAGTGGCTCCTAAGCAGCCCGTTGCCAAGCCTGTGGTTGAACAGCCCGCCAAGCCTGAGGCTATGGTTCCAACACCAGAGCCTCAGCCGTCTCAAGTTGCCCCCGTCAAGAAGGTGGAGTCAGCCCCAGTTGCCAAGTCTGCAGCACCAAGTAATGTGACAGCCGCCACATTCAAGAGCGGATGGCAGGACATCTTGGATGCGCTGGCCAAGCAATCCAGATCCGCCTGGGCAGTTGCCTTCACCACCAAGGTGCTGGACTATCAAGATGAAGTTTTGACCTTGCTGTTTCAAAGCCAGAAGGATGTTGATGCCTTCAAGAACTCTCAGGGTGCCGCGGAAGTTCTTCGCCAGGTAATTCGGGACACATTTGGGGTTCAGGTTAAATACAAGGCCAAGGTTGCTGAACAGCCGGTGGTGGCCCCCAAGGCTCCAGTAATTGAACCTCAGGACAGCGATGAGTTTGTTTCCGAGGAGGAACGCGAGGACGAGGTCACCGAGGTCATTCCAACGGTTGCGGTAGAGACCGAAAAATCAGGCGAGTTCATGTTGCGCGAGATGCTCGGAGCTAAGCCTTTGAAGGATGAGCAGTAATGTACGAAGGCGTCATCCAAGACCTTATTGACGAGCTGGGTCGACTTCCCGGAGTCGGTCCAAAGTCAGCGCAGCGCATTGCCTTTCACCTAATCGAATCTGAAACCGAGGTTGCCACCCGGTTGGCCGAGGTGCTGGTTGAGGCGAAACAAAAGGTGCGCTTCTGTGATCTCTGCGGCAACATTTCGCAGGAGACGCGTTGTTCTATCTGTTCCGATCCGAAACGAGATCAGGGTTTGATCTGCGTGGTCGAAGAGTCAAAAGATATCGCCGCGATTGAGCGAACCAGAGAGTTCCGGGGGCTTTATCACGTTCTTGGCGGCGCTATCTCACCGATTGCTGGTATTGGCCCGGACCAGCTTCGCATCAAGGATTTGATGAAGCGATTGGCTGACCCTGGGATTCGCGAGGTGATTCTGGCAACCAACCCAAATCTCGAGGGTGAGGCCACCGCAACCTACCTCTCAAGGATGCTCGCGAGCATGCAGATCAACGTCACAAAGTTGGCATCTGGGCTTCCTGTGGGTGGAGATTTGGAATATGCCGACGACATGACCTTGGGCAGAGCCTTTGAGGGTAGACGCAGAGTCAACTAGAATTCAGTGAATGCCAGTGGCGGCAGCAATCCCCCTAAATTTCTTGAGGAGTGTCCGTTGGCGCTAATCGTGCAGAAGTTCGGTGGCTCTTCAGTAGCCGATGCCGAGAAGATCAAGCACGTAGCCAGTCGCGTCTTAGAGAACCAGGCCGCCGGACACCAGGTTTGTGTTGTGGTTTCTGCAATGGGCGACACAACCGATGAACTCATCGACCTCGCGGACTCAGTTTCATCACGTCGCCAATCTCGTGAGATGGATATGTTGCTAACCGCTGGGGAGCGCATTTCTATGTCACTGCTGGCTATGGCAATCCAAGAAATGGGCGGCAAGGCCAAGTCATTCACTGGTTTTCAGGCCGGTATCTCAACCGATAACACCCACGGTGCAGCGCGAATCTGGAAGATCGAGCCAACGCGCATTCGTGAAACTTTGAATCAGGGTGAGATCGCAATCGTTGCGGGATTCCAGGGATTCAGCTTTGAGTCTGGCGATGTAACCACCCTCGGTCGTGGCGGTTCGGATACCACCGCAGTCGCATTGGCTGCAGCCTTGAATGCCGATGTTTGTGAGATTTATTCGGATGTCGATGGTGTTTACACCGCTGACCCGAGAGTCGTGCCGAGGGCCCACAAGCTTTCTCAGATCGACATCGATTCGATGCTTGAGCTTTCATCATCGGGAGCCAAGATTCTTTACATTCGCGCGGTTGAGTTTGCCCGCCGGCACCAGGTTCCGCTTCGCGTGCGTTCAACTTTCAGCCTGGACCCAGGCACCCTCGTATACACCACCAAACCAGGAGATGACATGGAAGAGCCAGTAGTTTCAGGTGTAGCTTCAGACGACACTCAGTCAAAGATCACCGTGGTGGGTATTCCTGACCGACCAGGTAAGGCTGCAGAGCTATTCCAGATTGTTGCCGAGGCCGGTGCCAACATCGACATGATCGTTCAGAACGTCTCGACCACTGAGACCCACCTGTCTGACATCTCGTTCACGCTCCCTCACGCCGACCGTCACCGCGTTGTTGAGGCTCTGAAGGAAAAGCAGTCTCAGGTTGGTTTCCAGAGCATCAGCTACGACGATGAGATCGGAAAGCTTTCGATCGTTGGTGCGGGCATGAAGACTTCTTCCGGTGTTTCAGCCAAGCTCTTTGGAGCGCTTGCCCGAGCGGGAATCAACATTGAGATGATTTCAACCTCCGAGATTCGTATCTCGGTTGTAACCAGGGCAGATCAGCTCAAAGAAGCAACCCGAATTGTTCACTCGGCATTTGAGCTGGACGCTGCCGACACCGCAGTGGTTTACGCCGGAACCGGAAGGTAGTAGATGTCTAAGCCAAATCTCGCTCTTGTAGGTGCAACCGGTGCCGTTGGCACCGTGATGATCGACATCATCAACTCCCGAGAGAACATCTGGGGCGAGATCCGCCTGATTGCATCTGCACGTTCAGCGGGCAAAGAAATCATGGTCCATGGCAAGCCTCATGTAGTTGTTGCTTTATCGGAGGAAGCCTTCGATGGCATGGACATTGCGATGTTTGATGTCCCCGACGAGGTTTCCGAGGTTTGGGCCCCGATCGCGGCAGCCAAGGGAGTTGTCTGTGTTGATAACTCTGCAGCGTTTCGCATGAACCCCGAGGTTCCACTTGTGGTTCCTGAGGTAAACCCATTTGCAGCTAAGTCCAGACCACTTGGCATCATCGCAAATCCAAACTGCACCACCTTGACCATGATGGCTGCCCTTGGAGCGCTGCACCGAAAGTGGGAGCTGAAGGAACTTGTTGTTGCCAGTTACCAGGCTGTCTCTGGTGCCGGTGCCCCGGGTATTGACCGCCTACAGGCAGAGATTGCTGCCGTTGCGACCAATCCAGCGGCAGGTCTAGCAACCGACTCCGTATCAAAGACTTTGGCTGCTGCTGGTGTAGCTCAGTCCGATTCACCCTGGGCGACACCAATCGCTCTAAATGTGATTCCAGTTGCAGGTAGCCTCAAGGATGGTGGCCACACCTCCGAGGAGCTCAAGGTTCGTAATGAATCTCGAAAGATCCTTGGAATCAAGGACCTAAAGGTTGCGGCCACCTGTGTTCGAGTCCCAGTTCAGGTCTCGCACTCGCTGGCCGTGCACGCAACCTTCGCCAAGCCTCTCTCAGTTGATGAGGTGCGTAGTGAACTCGAGGCGCAGCCAAGCGTAGTTGTGATGGATGACCCAGCGAATGGTGTCTACCCAACCCCAGCGCACGTTGCCGGACAGGACCCAACCTTTGTGGGTCGCATTCGTCAGTCAGAGGACTTCCCCAACACCATCGATCTGTTTGTGGTGGGGGATAACCTGCGCAAGGGAGCTGCTCTGAACACCTACGAGATTGCTGAGCTAGTCGCTCAAGAGCTCGCTTAGTTCAGTTCAATAAGCGTGGCCTGCGGCGGGCAGAACACCCGCAGCGGGGCATAAATCGAACAACCCAATCCTGCACTCACGTGCAGGATAGATTCCTGCTCGCCGAAGCTCCAACCAGAGAGCCCAGTTGCATACTCGGTTGGTAGATCGCAGTTTGAGACCAGGGCACGCTGCCCAGGCAGGCACAGTTGCCCGCCGTGGGTGTGACCGGCGAAAACCATCGCCGCGCCCGCATTGGTGAAAGCTTCCAACACCCTGAGGTATGGAGCGTGTGCAATTCCAACCACTAAGTCACTAGCCTCGATCGCTTGGCGCTGTTTGGGAATCGAAGCCAAATCGTCGAGGTTCTCGTGAGGGTCATCGAGTCCTAGAAATCCAATCTGCAGATCTCCCAACGTGAGCTGACCTGATTGATTGTTTAGATCGAGCCAGCCAAAGTTCTCAAGCTCACTAGTAAAGCGTTCGGTATCAATATCGCGCTCTTGTCCTACCTTTGACGGGCCATAGAAATAGCGCAGCGGATTCTTGAGTTTGGGGGAGCGGTAATCGTTTGAACCATTAACGAATACCCCGGGAAATTTGGCCAGCGGTTCGAGTGCTTGGAGCGCCGGATTGATGGCGTTTTTGTGGCCGAGGTTATCGCCGGTGTTGACCACCAAGTCGGGGTTTAGGTCAGCGAGTGACCTCAGAAAATCGGCCTTCTTGCTTTGGCCTGGGGCAAAGTGCAGATCTGAAATGTGCAGAATACGAAGGGGTTTATCACTGACGCCCGAAACCTGCAGGGTGTTTAGTTGAAACGGACCGGAGTGCGAGGCTAGCCACATGTGTTTGGTATCAACACAATCGCGCTAGATGGGGAAACCGCGAGTCCAGCCTCTGGGTTTGTGCCATAGGCAACGCCGTTTGGCAAGGTCGCATCACACTTTAGGAGGTTGCTCTGCGAAGGCTGGGGCAGGGTAACGGTGAAGCCGAGAGCTTGCAGTGAAGCGGCTGCATCCTCAATGCTCAAGCCCTTCACGTTTGGCACACTGACTCGACCGCCGGAGGAGACGTAGAGCTTGATAATTGAACCCTTGATCGCTGTCGAACCAATTTCTGGTTTGGTGTAGGCGATGGTTCCTGGTGGGGCAGAGGAAGCCACCTCGTTTGCCATCAATTGAACATTGAAGCCATCGGCCATGAGCTGTGACTTTGCACTCTCAGGGGTGAAGGTGGCAACGTTTGAAACTACCAACTCGGTTGGGTTGATGTATTTGGGGTCCGCGGCAGGGAATGGGTCGCCGCCATACTTGGCATTTACCGCAGCCATGATTCGCTTCCAAACCGCATGACGAACGCTCGATACTGCGAGGCCATCAACGCTCTTGCCGGTTTGAGTCGTTAGACCAGACACGTTTCCTACCCAAGTGGCCGTGGCAACCTTGGAGGAATATCCAGACATCCAGGTATGGATGCGGTTGTCTGTGGTTCCAGTCTTTCCAGCCAGTGGAGTGCCATCGTTAGGGTTCGCCGCGGTTCCGGTACCGCCGGTCATAACGGCACGAAGTCCGTGGGTCATCGCGGCTGCAATGTCTGGGGTGACTGCCTGGGAGCATGCGGTTTGTGGAATCGGAATCGATTCACCGGTCTTGCGAAGCACTACCTTGTCGATTCCAACTGGGGAGCAGTAGATGCCGTTGTTACCCAAAGCCGCGTATGCAGCTGCCATGGTCAGCGGTGCGATTTCGTTAGTGCCGAGGATTGTCGATGGGTAGTACAGAAGCTCGGTTCCATCTGCACGGTGAACACCAAATGCCATCGCGGTATCGCGAATTGCACAGAGGTCGACCTTTGATGCCATAGCCGCGAAGGCGGTGTTCTGAGAAGTAACGATTGCCTTGGCAACAGTGATCTCATTTACGGTCTTGTCTCCGGAGTTGTTTACCTCCCAGAAGCCACCTACGCTGCCGCAGCTGGCGCGGAATTCATTGGCCACATCCCAAATCTTGACCTTGTCGATTTCGCCATTTTGATCAACGTCTTCACCGTTGAAAATTCGACCGTCAACTCGATCACCCAAGGAGTTGCCGTTCTTGAGCCACTCGGCAATGGTGAAGATCTTGTAGGTAGAGCCTGGCTGGAATCCAGAAGAGCCACCGAATGGTTTGTCGGTGTTGAAGTTCACGCTGGTTCGGCCAGGAGCTGGGGCATCGCTTTGATCAAAGTAGCGGTTCTGCGCCATAGCGATGATGCGACCGGTGCCGGTTTCAACGGAAACAGAGGCGGTGCCAAAAGCCCATTCATTCTCTGGAGGTAGTAGCTCCATGTTGGCCTCGAATGCCACTTGCTGAAGGTCGAGGTCTAGAGTCGTGTAAATCTCGAGACCACCGCGGCGAAGCAAAAGCTCTCGGTCCTCCGAAGTGACACCAAACTCCTTGGAGTTGCGGATGGTCCACACGGTGTAGTCGCAGAAGAAGGCAGTGGTCTGGTTCGCTTCACAGCCCTGCTTGGACTTGGTGATCTTGGTTTGAACCGGGGCGGCCTTATAGGACTCTGCCTGTTCCTGCGAGAGGTAACCCTCGTCAGCCATGGCTTGGATTACATAGTTGCGGCGACCAATGCCGCGCTCAATGTTGTCGGCCTCATCTGGCTTGTAATCATTTGGAGACTTCAGCATCGCTGCCAAGTAGGCAGCCTGAGGCACGGTTAGGTTCTTCGCACTGGTGCCGAAGTAATACTGCGATGCGGTTTCAACACCGTTGATTTGGTTTCCCAGGAACACCAGGTTTAGGTAACCGGCCAGGATGTCCTTTTTCGAAACTTGATTCTCAAGTGCGATTGCGAGGCGAATTTCCTTGAGCTTGCGCTCAACAGTTACCTCGGTGGCAGCAGCTATTGCTTCGGCATCACCAGAGAGGTTGGCTGCCTCTACCTGGGACTGTCGCACGTACTGCATCGTGATGGTTGATGCACCCGGTCCTTCACCAAAGGTGGCTAGGTTAGTGAGCGTCGCTCTAAACAACGAAATGATGTCAACACCACCGTGTTGGTAAAACCTTGGATCCTCAACCGCAATCACGGCGTTGACTAGGTTGGGAGAAATCTCTTCGAATGGGACCTCAACACGGTTTTCGTGGAAGAAGGTTGCAATCTTTTCTGGTTTGCCATCCCGCAGTGCATAGATATTTGATGCCTGGGACGCATTCACCGGCTTGATGTATGCCGGTAGTGATTCAAAGGCGCTCACTCCGGCGGTTCCGACCGCTCCAGCTACCGCAATGGCGGGGGCCAGAATGGCCACCGAAAGAACTCCGGCAACTGCGCTCAGTAGCCCAAACTTCAAAAAGTTGGATGCAGATGAGGTGCGCTTGCCGGACATAGACTCTAGGTTACCTTTTGCTGTCTGAAATGGAGCTGAAAATGACCAAGTGGGAATACGTAACCACACCGCTACTACTTCACAAAGAGACCCAAATTCTCAACACCTGGGGAGCGCAGGGCTGGGAGCTGGTGCAGGTAACCACGGGTCCTCAGGGCGGTCTGATCGCCTTCTTCAAGCGAGAGGTTGCATAGATGTCTATCGAGCAAAGAATTTCTGAGCTAGGCCTAGTCCTTCCCCCGGTGGCAACTCCAGCGGGTGCATATGTCCCAGCTATTATCTCGGGCAACCTAGTTTTCACCGCAGGGCAGATTCCGCTAGTTGATGGCCAACTAATGGCAACCGGCAAGGTTGGTGCCGAGGTGACTGCCGAGTTCGCAAAAGAGATCGCCCAGCGCTGTGCTTTGAATGCACTGGCTGCGGTGAAGAGTGTAATTGGTGACCTTGACCGCGTTACTCGGGTTGTGAAGGTAGTTGGATTCGTGTCCTCCACCCCTGAGTTCACCGGTCAGCCAGGTGTGCTAAATGGCGCTTCAGAGCTGTTGGGCCAGGTCTTCGGTGAAGCCGGAAAGCATGCGAGATCCGCAGTGGGTGTTGCCTCACTACCACTTGATGCCCCTGTCGAGGTCGAGCTAGTGGTGGAATTCAAGTAAGCCTTAGAAAACAAAACCGCCGACCAGTTGGCCGGCGGTTTTGTCTTTAATCAGTTAGTCGTTTGCACCTGCGTTGATGCGACCGGTGATGGTGTCCATCACTGAGGTGTCAGCCAGGGTGGTGACATCACCGATCGGGCGATCCTCTGCAACATCGCGAAGCAAGCGACGCATGATCTTGCCGGAGCGAGTCTTTGGCAATTCGCTCACCACGAAGATGGTTCTTGGCTTTGCGATTGGGCCGATCTCCTTGGCAACGTGGTCTCGAAGGATCTTCGAGGTGTCGGCATCGCTTCCGATCTCATCCGCACTGCTGCGGCGAAGAATAACGAAGGCAACCACGGCTTGACCGGTGGTCTCGTCCTTGGCTCCAACCACCGCCGCCTCAGCAACATATGGGTGAGAAACAAGGGCGGACTCGATCTCTGCTGTGGAGAGGCGGTGACCAGATACGTTCATCACGTCATCCACACGGCCAAGCAGCCACAGGTCGCCATCCTCGTCCAACTTCGCACCATCGCCAGCGAAGTACTTGCCCTCAAAGCGTGACCAGTAAGTCTCCTGATAACGCTCCGGGTCGCCCCAAATGCCGCGAAGCATCGAAGGCCAAGGCTCGGTGATGGTTAGGTATCCGCCGTGTCCTGCGCCAACCTTCTTGCCGTCATCATCGATCACTGCCATCTCGATACCAGGCAGTGGCACCTGAGCGCTTCCAGGCTTGGTTGCCGTGACTCCTGGGAGCGGAGAAATCATGATTGCACCGGTCTCGGTCTGCCACCAGGTGTCAACAATCGGTGCCTTGTTGGATCCGATCACCTCGCGGTACCACATCCATGCCTCTGGGTTGATTGGTTCACCGACACTGCCAAGAACTCGAATTGAGCTCAGGTCGTAGTGGGTGGTTACCGAGCGGCCGATCTTCATGAAGCTGCGAATTGCGGTCGGAGCGGTGTAGAGGATTGAGACGTGATACTTCTGCACAATGTCCCACCATCTTCCCCAGTCAGGAGAGTCCGGAGTTCCTTCGTAGATCACCTGGGTAGCACCATTTGCAAGCGGACCGTAGGCCACATACGAGTGACCGGTAATCCAACCAACGTCAGCGGTGCACCAGTAAATGTCCTGGCCCGGGTGTAGGTCGAAGACATTCTTGTGGGTGTAGCTGGC
>JACCDU010722608.1_pt1 | contig 11570 bp, 11 predicted proteins | sample 7446081 | NCBI WGS metagenome assembly JACCDU01 (sample SAMN15323447, study PRJNA562643) | freshwater metagenome | isolation source: river surface water | place: USA:Blue River Watershed | collected 2017-08-17 | reverse complement strand
TGTTGGAAAGAGCTCGCCCGTGGCGATTACGACTGGTCGCATCTCGCGATGGCCATGTGGCCGGACCGAGTATTGGAAGTCTGCAAAAAGGACCGCTCCATCGCGATCGCCCACGGCAAGGACGAGCTTTGCCCGCCCGAACCGCCTAAGGCCACGCGTGGTCGCAAGAAAAACCCGCCTTCTACCTAATTTATGACAATCGAAAAGTTTCTGCAGGACGAAATTCTCCGCCCGCGCGCCGATAGGGCCCGCGCCCTTGTCGTCTATGACCCAGCGGGCCTCTATCACGGTCTGGTCTTGGCCATGGCGACGCCTCGCCTGAAGGTCATCGACGCGCAAGCCTCGATCATCGACGCCCGCTCCGCGGCCGCCTTGGCCTTGGCCGACCTTGGCGCGCGGCGCATCGAGACATTGATCATCTGGACACCGACGCCGCGTCCGTTGACGGACGAAGGCAAGAAGCTCGACCCATTCGCGGCGGTGGCGGCGGTGGGCGAGGTCTTTCCCGCCGGGGCCGGCGACTCCTATAAGGCGCTTTGCCTTCGCGCTCGTCCCGAGAACGCGGTGGGTATCCAGCGCCTTTTCGAAGGCCAGGAGGCCCCATCGTTTGCCCTCATCAATGCGCTGGGTGGCGGGACCCAGTTTGTGCAGCTGCAGGCGGCGCTTGGCCTGAACCATCCCGATACGCGCGCGATCTTCGAAGGCCTGCTCTGCCCGACGCCGGAGCAGGCGGAGCGCCTCCGGAATCTCAGCTGGCTGCCGGAAGCCAAGCAGTGCATCCAAGACGTCCTTGGCGTGGCCGCTCCGTCCGCCGATCTCGCCAGCCTGCAGGATTACCTTTGGCTGCTGCTGTTGTTCAGCGAATTCTACTTCGATTCCTCCCGCGTCGACCTGCCGGCCGGCCTCCGGACGGTCCCGCGGGCGGCCGATGGGGCCCAGCCGTTCGTCTACCAGCTCTGCGACGGTCTCCGCGCTGGTCGCTTCCAGGAGGCCTACATCGAGCGGGCCAATCGTCTGGCCGACCAACTCGGCCTGGAGCAGCAGGCCGTTGGGATGAGTAGCCTCGGCGAACGCGACACTTTCGCGTTCGAGGAGACTTACTTCTTGGACCGGTTCGTCGCAGCCATCCACGCGCAGCAATGGTCCTCGGCCCGGGCGCTGGTCGAAATCCGTCGGCGTTCAATGTGGATCAACGTCGAAACCTACCAAGGCCGCAAGGTGGAGTGGGAAGTCGCCGGTCGGGCGCTGGACTTACTGGAGAAGCTCGCCGACTTCGCCGCGCTCCCGAGCGACCTGCCGGCGTTGGTCGAGCACTACGTCGGCAAGCTTTGCCATGCCGATCGTCTGCATCGCTACCTGGAGAGCGTCTTGGTCGACCGCGTGGAGCATCATCAGGGGCTCGACGCCGTCATCACCTTGGCGCGCGAGGCCTATGTCCGTTTCACCCAGCGTCTCCATGCGGCGACTTTGGCGGCCGTGACCGCGGCCGGCTGGCCGTTGCGGGGCCTGGAGTACCTCGAGAATAGCGAGCTCTTCGATAAGGTCGTCGAGCCGCTCCTCGAAAGCCGTGAACCTAACCGCGTTGCCTATTTCCTCATCGATGCCTTGCGTTTTGAGCTGGCCCGCGATCTGGAGCAACAGCTGGTGAAGAACTATCAAGTCGACCTGAAGGTCGCCTGCGCCCAGTTGCCGACCTATACCGAGATCGGGATGGCGAGCTTGATGCCCAAGGCGAAAGGTAACCTCGCGCTGAAACTCAAGGAGGGCGAACTGACGACCTACCTGGGCGACATGGTCGCCACCGACCCCCAAAAACGCTTCGCCTGGATGAAGCAGCAAAAGGGCGACCGCTGTCAGGATATCAATCTGGAGGAACTGATCGGCGCCCGCCGGCCGATGGTCGCGGAAAACGTCAACCTGCTCCTGGTCCGCGATAGCAGTATCGATGCATCCGCCGAAAAATCGGAGGAGCTCACCATGCGGATCATCCCCAAGCTCCTTAACAATGTGCAGAAGGGTATCCGGAAGCTGCAGGAGATGGGCTTCACCCATGTCGTCATCGCGACGGACCATGGGTTTATGCTGAATATGGACGTCGGTGCGGGGACGACGTGTGAATACCCCGAAGGTGAATGGACGAAACATACGAAGCGTTGCGTCTTGGGGCGGGGCACGTCGGATTCGGCGAACGCCGTCTTGGCCCGCACCGCGTTGGGCATCCCCGGCGAGTTCGAGCATCTGGCCACGCCCCGCGCGTTCACCAGCTACCGTTCGCCCAAGGGCTATTTCCATGAAGGTATTTCCCTCCAGGAGAATGTCCTGCCCCGCATGGTCGTCAAATTGGCCACCGCCAATGTTCCCCAGCGTACGACCATGGAAATCACGGCCCTCTACAAGGGCGGCAAGACCAAGTTAGTCACGGCCCGTCGGCCGTTCATCGACGTCATCTGGTCACAGGCCGAGATGTTCGCCACAGAAGTCGAACTACGCGTGGTCGCCCAGGATGCCGCGGGCCAGGAAATCGGTTGGGTGGTCCAAGGCGATCACACCAACCCGGCGACGGGATACTTGCGAATCCGACCGGGACAGCTCGCTTCGTTCTGCCTACGCCTCGAGGAAGCCTTTGCCGGGCCGTTCACCGTGAGCATCGTTGACCCCGTGACGCAACAAAGCTATGCCAAGCTCGAACTCGAAACCCAATTCCACCGATGAGCGCCCCTGACGACCTGGACCGTAAATTGAACGAGGCCTTCGTCGGCCGCGTGGTCCGCAAGGACCTTTTGCAGCGCGTGAAGAAGGGGACCAATGTGCCCTCCTTCGTCCTGGAATTCCTCCTTTCCCGCTATTGCGCGACGGATGATGTCCGGGAAATCGAAGAAGGCCTCAAGGTAGTGCTTGAGACGCTCCAGCGGAGCTTCGTCGGGCCCGATGAGGCCAATCGCGCCCAGATCAGCGTGAATCGCGACGGCCGGAAGAGTTTCATCGATAAGATCCACGTGACGTTCAACGAGAAGGAGAAGCGCACTTGGGGCCGGATGGAAAACTTCGGGTCGGGCCGTATCGCCATCAACGAGCGTTTCCACCAGAACGAGAACGAGCGCATCTACGAAGGCGGCATCTGGGCCGAGTGCACGGTCGCAGCCAACCCGACGGAGGACGACGACTATGCGTTCTTCATCGAGGACCTGAAGCCGATCCAGATGTCGCGGTTCGACTTCGAGGCCTTCGCCAAGGCGCGGGCCGGTTTCACTACGCATGAGTGGCTGGACGTGCTGATCCGCTCGTTCGGACTGGAGCCGAGCAAGATGAGCCGGCGCCTGAAGTTCCATTATCTGGCCCGGCTATTCCCCTTGGTGGAGTCGAACTACAACTACATCGAGCTGGGCCCGCGCGGTAACGGGAAATCCTACTCGTTCAGCGAATTCTCCCCTTATTCGACCTTGCTCGGGGCGCCGACCAGCGCCTCGACCTTGTGGTGGAACGCTGGGCGCAAGAAGCCTGGCCTGATCGGTTTCTGGGACGTGGTGGCCTTTGACGAGGTCGGGGAAGGCGTCGTGGTCAAGGACCGCGAGACGTTCCAGATCATGAAGCAGTACATGGCCAATGGTAACTTCACCCGCGGCAGCGCGAGCGTGACGGCCAATGCCAGCATGGTTTTCTTGGGAAATATCGACGACGCCGTCCAGGCGGTGGTGGATTCTCGGGAGTATAACCTCTTCAAGCCGCTCCATGCCGTCTTCGATTTGGCCATCCAGGACCGTTTCCATTATTATGTCCCGGGCTGGGAAATCCCCAAGGCCAGGGAAGAGAGCCTCACGAAGCACTACGGCCTGATCATCGAGTATCTTGCCGCGTCCTTCCACCATCTGGCGCGGAAGACCAACCGCTTCGCCTACGCCAAGGCCAAATGCCAGCTGGGTGAAGGGTATGCACAGCGCGACCAGACCGCCGTCCTCAAGACCGTCTGTGCGCTCTTGAAGTTGCTGCACCCTGATCCGGCCTCGGAGCCCACGCCGGCCGAGCTCGACGAATACCTCACCTACGCGGTCGAAGGCCGTCGCCGCGTGAAGGAGCAGCTGAACAAGCTCAAGCCCGACGACGAGTTCGCCCAGATCAACCTGAGCTTCATCGACTCTGCTGGACAGAACCGGGTCGTCTATTGTCCGGAGTCCAAGGACTCGCCGGCGGTGCAGCGTCCGGCGCGGAGCAGCCAACTGGCCGCGAAAGGACCTTCGCTCTTCACCGGCCCGGGCGAGAACCCGACGTCACCACCGCCGCCGCCGGCCGCGACCAAGGTCGAAGCGGCGGCCCCGCCTGAAGTCACGCCGCCCCCGCCTGCTGCGGTGGCGTCGGCCGCGGCGCCCGCCGCGGTCCTGGCGGAGCGACATTACCGAATTCATTATGGCGCCGTCGGGTATTCCTATCAGTCGATTCTCGGCGACTACCTGCCCGGTGCCCACGAAATCCTGGTTGAGGATGCCTACATTCGGCATCAGCACCAGATTCTGAATTTCCTGAAGTTCTGCGAGTTGGCCGTCCGTCTCGCGAAACCAAAGAAAATCAAGCTCGTCACGAAATTCGAGGACGAGGTGGAGAAGGCGGAGGCCATGCCGAAGCTCGAGACGATCGCCGAGAGCCTGAAGGCGCACGACGTCGAACTCACCATCGAGGTCAAGCCGACCTTGCACGATCGCCACATCGTCCTCAGCAACGGCTGGACGGTGAAGATCGGCCGCGGCTTCGATATTTACCAGCGACCGGACGGCTGGCTGCACATCGGCGCCAGCGACATGGACCTCCGTCCGTGCATGGAGACCTCGGTGGATATTTTCCGCACGAAGTGACGCGACAATGAGTCCAGTCGTGCATCCGCCGATCTTTTTTGCGGGCGTGGCCCCGCCTTGTCCTGAGTTGCAGATCGGGGTGCCGGCCACGGGCGAAATGGAGGTGAGAAATTATCAGGCCAGCGCAGCTTTCGCTCGCCAGCCCCATCTCAGCGATGGCACCCCGCGGTTAGTTTGCGGCTTTGGCCCGCTGGGTAGTTTCGAGTACATGGCCACCCACGGTGGCTTTGCGCCGCTGGTTGCGGATTACCCATTGCCCCAGCATGTAATGATGGGGTTGCCGATGCTCCCGCGCGGAAAACTGGAGGTCGCGTTCGCCGGACCAATGCTCCGTGGGCGCGAGATTGAACCAGACCCCGCCGAGGGAGACATCATCATGGATTGGTCTGACAATACTTCCCCGGATGCCGTCCTCGTGACCAAGATACGCAACGAGGTATTCCTTTGCTTTCATTATCAGTTGAGTAGCCAACGTTGGCTAGGCCTGAGTCTGCGTAATGTTCCGATCACAATCATGGGTGAGCGCCGGCAGGTCGGGGTCGTCCAGCGAGAAGAGGCGGGACGTCCCATCGATTGGCGCAGTTTTTTGCAGGCTCAATTTGGACGGTAGCCGAGTGTCAGTCGCCGTTGACGAGCTTGCCAAAGGGCGGACAAGGCCAAGGGGCGGGAGGGGTAAGTCCGACAAACTTTCTTGATCGGCCTGAAGGGGTAGGGCGTGTTGCCGCGGTAAAGCCTTTCGAGCTCCCAGGTCCAAGTCAGCAGCATGCTCCCTTTGACTTCCGCCTCCCAGCGCCGATAGACACACCGCCGCATACCTTCTTTAAGGGTCTTCTGGAGCCGGACTTTGGTCGGGGGGCGGGCCATGGAGACCCTTCCGAGATGGTCTTGCCCCGCATGGGTGGCGAGATTGAATCGCCCCATGAAGCCCCTCTATCGCACGGCCTTCTTCCTGCAGCGCCCGCCCGCGAGCCTCCATGAGGTGGCCGCGGTCATCGAGGATTGGGTCTTCATCCGACAGGGTCGGCCGCGACCAGGCTTGGTGCGTCCCGAGGGATGGCGCGGTGAAGCGGTGGCGCGCCCGCTGACCATCCTGGGGTCAGGCTGGTCGGTGGAAGCCGTGCTCGTCACGGAAGCTACGCAGGTCAGCTGGGGTATTCAGGTCCAGCACCCGGACAGCGAAGACCCCGATTTGCGTTGGGTCATCAACTTAACCATCAGCCAGCAGGGGGAGGCGATGCGCTTCACCTGCGAAGTCGGGGTCGCTTGGGTCGAGGACCGCGGCGAGGCTATTTACCGTCGGTCCAGCCAGCCGAATATCGTGATCGAGCTGTTGCGTCGCTTTGGCGGCAAGGATGCGACGGGGAGTCGGCCGCTCTCCGATCGGCCATACGAACTCAAGATGTCCGAGGTTGATGGCTTAGTTAACTTCCTCGTTTCGCCAGACCGGCAGCATCCGGTGGTCTTGATCACCCGGAATCGCGAGGGGCAGACGTTGGTCGAACCCGAGCTCTGGGCCCGTAAGTTGGGCTCGCTGGCTTACGTCATGGTGGCGGAGTCGTGGGAGACAACTTTTGCCCTCGAGACCGCCGTCGGCTCGAATCGCTTGGTCTGCTGGGGTGGCTCGATCCGAATCTATCGACCAGGTTTCACGACCGACGCCAATCCCTACAACCATCCGCTGCTCTCCGTCGAAAGTATCCGGGAGAGTTTGGAAGCCAAGTCGGCCATGGGCTTGGTCGACAACGTCGTGGGTCAATTGGCGGAGGTCAGCGCCCACCGGATTTATCCAGGCTTCCTGCTTTGGCAGGACCTCGTCAGCCTGCTCCGCATGCAGGAGCTGCAACGGCTCCAGACCTTGCCCTCGCCGGAGGTCATCGCCCTCCGGGCGAACGCGTCGGAATTGGATAAGATGAAGGAGCAGGTCGCCGCGTTGCAGGCGCAGAAAGAGTCGCTGTGCCAAGAGTACGTCAACGATGTCGATGCGCTGGAAAATGACGTGAAGACGCTGGCGGAGGATAACCGGAAGCTTTGGGATGAAGTCTCGGCGCTCCGTGAATGGCGGCGGATCGCCTCGGAAGGCTTGCGACGCGTGCGCGGTGGCGAAGCCTGGCAGACGGCGCTCCGACATGTCCCGGAAGTCAACAGCTTGGCCGAAGCCGTGGCGGCGGCGAAGAAGGAATTGGCCGGCAAGTTGATCTTCGTCCTGAATTCTAAGTCGGAAGAGGATGCGCCCTTCGCCCATCCGACGGATGTCCTGACGGCGTTTCGCTGGTTGGCCGGACCGTTCTGGCAGTCCAAGGCCCAACGCAAGGCGATGGGCATCCCCGAAGAGAGCCTCAAGAAGGTGCTGCCTAACTGGTCCTATTCCGGCAATCAGACGGAAGAGACCATGAGTCGCTTCGAAGAATGGTATCGGGTCGATTATCCTTTGCCGGGCGGCCGGAGGGCCTTCGCGGAACAACATCTGAAGTTCGGGATCGGGTCCGACCCGACCAATATGATCCGCATTGGCTTCCTCTGGGACGACGCCAACAAGCTCTGGGTGATCGGGTATATCGGTCCACACCAACGGAACACGAAGAGCTAGCCGACCATTGACGCCGCGAGAGATTTCTCCTAAAAAGTTCCAATGGAAAAACAGGTCCATATCATCGTCGAAATCGACGAGAAGGGGGAGATGACCATGAAGGCCGAGGGCTTCACCGGTGGCGCCTGCCTCAAGGAGATCGAGGCGCTCATGAAGGGGATGAATCTCGGCGGTGCCACCATCGAGCATACGGGGGGCGGCGACGCCGGCGACCGTGCCATCAAGAACATCCAATCCAACCAGCAGGGCTGAACCATGAGCGCTTACGTCCGCATTCCTACCGCCATGACCGACCGGGAGGTCCTCGTGGAGGCCATCCGCCAGTGCAAGTTAGCGGTCAACACGGTCGGTGAAATCATCACGGTACCGAGCATCCAAGTTTATGGGACCATGCTCACCTTTGAGCCTTCTCCGCGGGGCTACGTCGCGGCGGGGATGGATTTAAGGGTCAACGCCGAAGTCCAAAGGCAGTTGGCCCGGATCAACGAGGCCTATAAGTCCATCATCGCGGAACGCCTGCGCGTCGCCGCCGAGGCCGAGCGGCAGCGCATCCTGGAGGAGCAGCGCAAGTTGGTCGCTGAACGCACCGAAGCGCTTTTGGCCCAAGCCAAGCAGCGCAACTTCAAGGTCAAGGAGGAGGTCGTGAACGGCAAGAAGCGCTTCACGTTCGTCAAGATGGTCATCCAGTGAAACTGCGGATTGCCCGGACGATCGCGCGGAGCCTGGCCAATGGCCCGGGCGAACGCTTCGTCGTCTGGGTGCAGGGCTGTCCGATCCATTGTCCGGGCTGCTGGAACCAGGACACTTGGGCTCCCCAGGGGGGCCGGGAGGTCAGCATCGAGGAATTGGTGGCTCAGATCTCGGCCGAAGTGGGGCTCGAAGGCGTCACCTTCACCGGCGGCGAGCCCATGGCACAAGCGGAAGCGTTGGCGCAGCTGGCCTTGGCCTGTCGGACACGCGGCCTAAGCGTCTTCATCTTCACCGGTTATCGGCAGGGTCAGTTAAAGTCTCCGTCGCAGCACAAGCTATGGTCTCTCGCCGACATCGTTGTCGCCGGACCCTACGTCCAAGCCCAACGCTCTTTCGAACACGCATGGGTCGGCTCCGCCAATCAACAGGTCCACTTTGTGAGCTCGCGCTACACCGTCGCCGATCAGCTCAACGCGGTCCGCGCCGAAGCGCACCTCGAAGCCGACGGCACCATCACCTGGACCGGCTTCCCCGAAGGTTTGTCCGGATAGGCGGCGGGTCATCCTCTCCGCCCGCGGATTCACTGGTCACGAGGCCCAAAGGCTGTATTCTTCAAGAATGGCCGACCGCTTACCCCAGCCTAAAAACATCGCTTGGCCTTTGGCGAAAGCCCTGGGTCATTATGTCTATCTCTTGATTGACCCGCGCGACGGCTCCGTCTTCTACGTCGGCAAAGGGATCGACGACCGATGCCTGCAACACGACGACTCCGAGGACGGCGAACTTAAGGCGGCCAAGATCGCCGAAATCAAGGCCGCGGGAAGGGAGCTGCAGATTGATATCATCAGGCATGGCCTGCAGACCAAAGAGGAGGCTTTCCTCGTGGAAGCGGCCTTGATTGATGCGTATGGCTTAGCGAACCTGACGAATAAAGTGGCCGGACATGGGGCCGAGGAGTTTGGGCGGGCTAGCCTCGGTGCTTTAGCCGCGCGTTATATGCCCGAAGAGGCCGAGATTAGGCATAAGGTGGTTTTCGTGAAGTTGGCGCAGACTTATCGCGAGGGTATCTCCGACCAAGAGCTTTACGAAGCCGCCCGGGGGGTCTGGAATCTTAGTCCGGAAACGGCGCGAGACTACCGGTACGTTCTCGCGCTATGGGAGGGATTCGTCATCGAGGTCTATCACGTCGATCGCTGGCAGCCCGCGAATCCAGCGCACTATCCCAGCCGGAATTTGCAACCTACGGACTTCATACCCGGGTCCGGTTATCTCTGTACGGAATTCGAAGGCGCCGTGGCCCCCGCGGAGATCCGCCGGCAATACCTGGGTAAGTCGGTGCGAAGTCACTTTGCCGCGGGCGGTCAGGTCACTTGTCAGTATGGACCTGATTGCTGCGCATTTGCGCATAAGTGAGTTCCACTGCACTGAGCCCGACGCCACTGTTTCGGTCGGCGGCGACTTCCCCGACGACTACTTCGTCAAACTCTGCGTCAGCCTCGTACCCCTTGGCCAGCAGATCGAAATCAACGGTACCCTCTACGTCCGCACCAAGGTCGGCCTAGTGGCCGAATAACCCCCAGCCGAGACGAACCAAGATAACAGATTCTGATGCAGGCAATCAGTAGCTTCGTGGGCGGTCGGGCGCAGCTCCATGGATGATTTGATCACATCCCAAGGAAATCCCGCCCGAGATGGGGGACAACTTCTATATAGCATTAAATATCAATTACGGGCCCGGCTTCCGCTCGACCGCCCTCCGAGGCTTCTACAAGCTGGTGTCCATGTCTGAAGAGTTATCTGCTTTGCGGCAAAGAGTCGAACAATTGGAGGAACTGTTAGAGGCGGCAGCCGGAGGGGAGGAGGCCTTGAGTGATCGTATCCATAATCACGAACTATGGCTCAAGGAGATTTCCATCGACAACGGCGAAGCGCGAATCAGCAAGCTCGAGGGAGAACTCCAAGGTAACGATCTCCACGCCATTGTGCAAGGGATTGAAAAGCTCGAGAAGCAGCTCGCCGCACTTATGGAGAATTTTGCAGAAGAACTTGAGGTGATTCGTTACGAAATGAGACAGTCCCACGAGCAGCTTGCGGAGGAGATTTCCGAGTTATCAAGCTGTTTAGAGGCGGTCGAAGGAAGAATTGATGATCAAGCCGAGGTTATCACCGAGTTGGGCGGTAAGATCGAGCAGGAGGCCGCCAATCGTGAAAAGGCAATACTAAGCAGCATAACTAGGCTCCGCGAAGTCCGGCAGGCCGTTTCGGCTCAAACTTCGCAAGTTCAATCGCTGCAGCAACAAATTGAGTCACAAGAATCGGAGATTCGCTCCCTTCGGCATCAACAAAGCCATGCAGATGGCCAGATCGCTTATCTGCAGAGCGCCGTCACGCGTCCTGTCTTTTCCGACCAACTCTTGGGCTGCCTCCTGGGGGTTGCCTTTCTTGCCGGCTTCGGGTGGTTAGTGCTCAAGTTTTTCCAATGGTTTTTTGGAATGTTTCGCTAATCAATATTGCTTGCTGGTTGCGCAAGTCGGGCGATTCCAAGCGTGCGCAGTCTGCACCTATGAGATAGCGGAAAATGAGTTAGCCTAATTTAACCGTTGAAGAATAAATAGATAACCTAGACTCAGGGGTATGGCTGAGTTTTCCGGCATGCGGTCAGGGTTGAAGGGTGACGTCGAGGAGGCGCTGCGCCTCTTCGCGATGGAGTCGGAGTGGGGCAGCCTTAACCTCGCCGAGACGGAATTCGTCCTAGAGGAGGCCCTTAAGTGCTATGGGTCGATCGCCGATGCCTCGCAGGTGCGTAACTTGTTCGCGTTCTATCGCCGTTATCTCGGCATGGCCGAGGTCGGCCGCCGCCAAGGCCTGCTGACCCGGATCACGGAGTTCGTCAGCGACGGCCGACAGAACCGCTACCTGGCCCTGCTTTGCTTTCTTAACGCCGACAACGATGGTCAAATCATCTCCGGGGCGGCCCTCGATGTGTCGATGGTAATGCCCCAGGAGAACGGCGACCCGCTCACGGGGCCTAAGCATGTCGCCCTGCATAGCTGTGGCGGTTTGCGGGCTAAGATGGGCCGCGCTGGCTTAGATGACGAAGGGCATGCCGCCGCCGGCCTGCTGCTACTCGGCGACATGCGGCTGCTCCCCTTGCTGGAGGAAATCTGGGAGCGACTGACGCCGGAAGCACGCCGTCGGATGGTTCAACGGCGCAGCAATCTCGTCACGGCTTTGATAGTCGAGTTTCTCCTGCGTCGCCTCGAGGCCGACAAGTCGGAGGAGTACTTCGGTGAGCTGGGCGCCGCCCTGCATAATCTCCCGGAAGTCGCCTCCCGCTTGCCGATGGCGGTCGTCATGGATATCCGCCGCCACTTCGGCCTCCCCGCCGGCAAGGAACCCATGGAGCTCCTCGGCCGCGAAACCATCGCCGAAGCCTTTGCCCGCATCCG
>JACCDU010568422.1_pt1 | contig 11574 bp, 7 predicted proteins | sample 7446081 | NCBI WGS metagenome assembly JACCDU01 (sample SAMN15323447, study PRJNA562643) | freshwater metagenome | isolation source: river surface water | place: USA:Blue River Watershed | collected 2017-08-17 | reverse complement strand
CCGCGTGGTGTGTCGTTATCGCAGGCGGTCGAGGCGGTCAGCCGGTCTCAGACTGAAATCGGTTTGCCGCTCGGTGTCGAGGTGCGCTTTCAAGGAGCGGCCCGCGCGTTTGAATCTTCACTGTCGAGCACGTTGCTGTTGATTTTGGCCGCGATCGTGACGATGTACATCGTGCTGGGTGTTCTGTACGAAAGTTTCATCCACCCCGTGACGATTCTTTCAACGCTGCCTTCCGCCGCGATTGGCGCGCTGCTGGCATTGATGCTCAGCGGACATGATCTGGATATGATCGGCATCATCGGCATCATTCTGTTGATCGGTATCGTGAAAAAGAATGCCATCATGATGATCGACTTTGCGTTGGACGCCGAGCGCAAACAGGGCATGACTGCGCGCGAAGCGATTCATCAGGCCGCCTTGTTGCGCTTTCGTCCCATCCTGATGACGACGCTCGCAGCGTTGTTTGGCGCGGTGCCGTTGATGGTGTCGACCGGGACGGGCGCAGAGTTGCGTCAGCCTCTGGGTCTGGTGATGGTGGGCGGGCTGCTGCTCAGTCAGGTTCTCACCTTATTTACGACACCCGTGATTTACCTGTTCTTTGATCGCTTAGGCGGTCAGCGCAAACAAGACCGTATGCAAGTGCGGACGGCACCTTCGCCATGAACATCTCGGGCATCTTCATTGTCAGGCCGGTGGCCACGACATTGATCTGGCTGGGGGTGGTGCTGGCTGGCTGGCTGGCGCACAGTTTGCTGCCGATCGCGCCTTTGCCTCAGATTGAACTGGCGGCGATCTCCGTGCGCGCGCAGATGCCTGGTGCCAGTCCGGAAGTCATGGCGGCCACCGTTGCGACGCCTCTTGAGCGCTCGCTCGGGACGATTGCCGGTCTGACTGAAATGACGTCGCGCAGCACAACGGGGCAAACGCGCATTACGTTGCAGTTCGATCTAAGCCGAGACATTAATAGCGCGGCCACCGATGTGCAGGGCGCGATTAATGCAGCGCGGGCGATGATGCCCAGTGGCTTGCGCAACAATCCTTCGTATAACAAAGTCAATCCTTCCGCTGCGCCGATCATGACGCTGGCGCTGACTTCGGATTCTTTGTCGCAGGGGCAACTCTACGACATCGCCTCGACCACGGTGCAACAAAAACTCTCTCAAATCCAAGGCGTGGGCGAGGTGCAGATTGGCGGCAGCTCACTGCCGGCCGTGCGGATTGATCTGGATCCGGATGCGCTGTCTCAGTATGGTGTCGCGCTGGAGTCGGTGCGCGCGGCAATTGCAGCCGCTAACTCGACACGCCCCAAAGGCTTGCTGGAGAATGAAAGTCACCGCTGGCAGATTGTCGCCAATGATCAGCTGTGGAAGGCGGCAGAATATCGTCCCCTGATTGTGGCCTGGCGCAATGATGCGCCCGTGCGTCTCAGCGATGTCGCCAAAGTCGAGGACTCGGTTGAGGACACCTCCAATATCGGCTATTTCAATAACAGTCAGGCGATTCTGGTGTTGGTGCGCAGTCAGGCGAACGCCAACATCATTAAAACTGTTGATCAGAGTCGTCGCGGCCTGCCCCTGTTGCGCGCGATGCTTCCCGCCGATGTCGCGATCAACGTCGCGCAGGATCGCACGCCGAGTATTCGCGCCTCGGTGGATGAGGCCGAGAAGACACTAGTCATCGCGATTGGCCTGGTGATGCTGGTGGTACTGGTGTTTTTACGCAACTGGCGCGCTTCACTGATCCCGACCGTGGCTGTGCCGGTTTCGCTGGTGGGCACCTTTGGCGTGATGTATCTGTGCGGTTATTCGCTCAACACGATGTCACTGATGGCCTTGATCGTAGCGACCGGTTTTGTCGTGGACGATGCGATTGTCGTGCTTGAAAACATCATGCGCCATATTGAAAAAGGTCAGACACCCCTGCGTGCGGCTTTGCGCGGCACGCGTGAAGTCGGCTTTACCGTGTTGTCGATGAGTATTTCGTTGATCGCGGTGTTTATCCCGATTCTGTTGATGGGCGGATTGCCGGGCCGCTTGTTTCGGGAATTCGCCGTGACGTTGTCGGTGGCGATTGTCATCTCGATGTTTGTGTCCTTGACCTTGACACCGATGATGGCGGTACGCATGTTGAAGCACAAGCCCGGTGAACAGGATCAGGCTGACCGTCGCCCCGGTTTTTTATCTCGGGTATCTCAGCGATCCTTGGATGGCGTGTTGCACGCCTATTCTGTTTCATTAGGCTGGGCATTGCGTCATGGCCGTTTCATGATGATTTTGCTGGCGGCTACCATCGGGCTGAATTTTTATCTGTACGGAATTATTCCTAAAGGATTTTTTCCGCAACAAGATACTGGCATGATGCTGGGCTTTTTTTCGACGGACGACGGCACCTCTTTCAAAGCCATGCAGCCTAAGCTGGATCGCTTTAGGCAAGTGTTAATGAGCGATCCCGCGATTGAAACCGTGACGGCGTATGCAAGTGGTCGCGGCGGTAGTAACTCCAGCTTTTTAGCAGTACAGCTCAAGCCTTTCAGTGAACGCGGCGTCAGTGTGCGCGACGTGATCAATCGGTTGCGGCCCAAGTTGTCTGGTATTCCCGGTGCGCGCCTGTTTTTGATGGCACAGCAAGATATCAGGGTGGGGGGGCGGCAAAGTAGCGCGCAATATCAGTACACCTTGATGGGCAATGAATTGCAGGATCTCAAAGAGTGGTTGCCTAAGGTGCAGAGGGCGCTTGCCGCGCTGCCTGAACTGGTGGATGTGGATACCGATGTTGAGGATCGGGGGCGGCAGGTCTCGATTGAAGTGGATCGCGATGCCGCGCAACGCCTTGGTGTGACGATGGCCAATATTTCGTCTGTCCTGAATAATTCATTTAGTCAGCGGCAAGTTTCGGTCATCTATGGCGGTCGCAATCAGTATCGCGTGGTGCTGGGTGTCGCTCCCCGCCACGCGGAGGACGCGGACTCGCTGAGCGATGTCTATGTGATTAACTCAAGCGGCAAGCGCGTACCGTTATCCGCCTTTGCGCATTTTGAGACGACCAATGCCCCTTTGAGTGTGCGCCACCAAGGTATGCAAGTGGCCGATACGATTTCCTTCGATCTTGCTCCGGGGGTGTCGCTTGGGCAGGCCAATGCCGCCATCGAACAGGCGGTGGCGTCGATCAATTTGCCGAGCGACAAAATCCAGGCAGGGTTTCAAGGCACGGCCAAAGCTATGCAAAGCGCCCTGTCGAATCAGCCCTGGTTGATTCTGGCGGCGTTGATCACGATGTATATCGTGCTGGGGATGTTGTATGAAAGTACGATTCATCCGCTCACGATTATTTCGACCTTGCCCTCGGCGGGGGTGGGCGCTTTACTCGCTTTGCTGATGATGCAAACCGAATTCAGTTTGATTGCCTTGATTGGCGTGTTTTTGCTGATCGGAATCGTCAAGAAAAACGCCATCATGATGGTGGATTTCGCCCTAGATGTGCAGCGCAGGTTGGGGCTTTCCCCTCAGGAAGCGATTCACCAGGCTTGTATTACGCGCTTCAGACCGATTCTGATGACCACCTGCGCGGCGATTTTTGGCGCATTACCCTTAGTCTTCGCTTCGGGGGCGGGCGTTGAGATGCGTCGGCCACTGGGGATTACGATTCTGGGCGGGTTGATTGTGAGCCAGTTGCTGACGCTCTACACGACCCCTGTGGTGTACTTGTATCTTGACCGCTTCCGGTTATGGCTGCTGACCCGACCCTGGTCTTCGCAAAAGACCCCCGCGTCACCTGCGGTTGAACCTTGACACTGAAAACTGGTAATTTCTCGATAAATGATGGCTTTTGAATTTGATCGATCGCATTGCCTGACAGTGCGCCTTTTAAAGGTGCTGGCGGGTTGTTGCCTGAGTAGTTTGCTGGCCGCCTGTATGGTGGGGCCGGATTATGTGCGCCCCCAAGTCGATGTCGGAACAACGTTTAAAGAAAGCCCTGGCTGGAAGGTGGCTGAACCTGCCGCCAATGCGCCGCGCGGCCCTTGGTGGCAGATGTATCAAGACGAGGTCTTGGCCGGCTTGATGCAAGAGCTCAATCAGTCCAACCAGAACATCGCGCAAGCTGAGGCCCGCTTTCGTCAGGCGGTTGCCATCACGCAAGGTGCGCGCTCGCCACTATTTCCAACCTTGTCGGCCACGGGCAGCATGAACCGCGCCGGTGGTTCGACCTCAGGCGTCACGGGCGTCTCCACCAGTACGGCCACGACAACCTATGGCGCCAATGCGGTCGTCGCCAGCTGGCAGCTGGATATCTGGGGCAGCATTCGTCGCAATATCGAATCCACGGATGCGTCTGAGCTTGCGTTGGCCGCAGATGTGGCCGGCGCGCGGTTGACCGCCCAGACTGCGATGGCGTTGAGTTATTTGCAGGTCAGAGTGCTGGATGAGCAGCGTCGTTTGCTGACGGCAACGCTGGCAGCGTATGAGAAATCCCTTGAACTGACGCGAAACCGCTATGACGCGGGCGTCTCAGGTAAAGGCGATGTCGCCGTCGCGCGCACGCAGTATGAAAGTACGCGGGCGCAATTGATTGATCTTGAACAGCAGCGCGCGCTGTATGAAAACGCCGTGGCTGTGTTGCTTGGACGCGCACCGTCCACCTTTTCCATTAAAGAGACCAAGCTCGAATTAAAGCCACCGGTGTCGCCAGTGGGGATCCCCTCGGCATTGCTTGAGCGCAGACCCGATGTCGCGGCGGCCGAGCGTCGCACCGCTGCCGCCAATGCGCAGATCGGTGTGGCCACCGCAGCCTGGTTTCCCAGCCTGACCTTGAATGGCAATGCGGGTTATCGCAGTACGGACTTTACGCAGTGGTTTACCGCACCGGCGCAATTTTGGGCGTTGGGACCACAGTTGGCGATGCTGATTCTCGATGGTGGTGCCAGACAGGCAGCGATTGCCCAGGCCTCTGCGGGCTTTGATCTGCAGGTGGCAACCTATCGCCAGACCGTTTTGCAGGCGCTGCAAGAGGTTGAAAACGCGATGGTGCAAATGCGGGTGTTCGAGCAAGAAGAAGCGGTTCAGCGCCTTGCGGTGGAGTCCGCGCAAGAGTCGTTGCGATTGGCGCGCAACCAGTACGATCAAGGCTTGATTGATTACTTGAGCGTGGCGGTGCTTGAGACCACCGCGCTCAACAATGAGCGGACCTACATCACCCTCACGGGCAATCGCTTAAGCGCCAGTGTTCGCTTGATTGCCGCATTGGGTGGCGGCTGGTCTGCCGAGGATCTCAAACAGCTGGATCGCTCAGGCAACCCAACTGCGAATCCCAGCGATTCCGTGCCCACCAACCGCTAAAGCAGTAGGCAACGTGGCGGCTGACTGGCCGCCCAGCGCATAGACCGGCATGCCCGCTTGTTCATTCAGGCGCGCGAAGGCTTCCCAGCCCATCCCCGCGACACCGGGATGCGAAGCCGTTGGCAGCACAGGACCCAGCACCACGAAATCAGCCTGCAGCTCACGCGCACGTGCTAGATCTTCAGCGTGATGCGTCGACATCCCCAGTAATTGATGCTTGCCGAGTTCCGGTCGCAAGGCATGCATGTGCGCGTCGTCCGTGCGTAGGTGCAGGCCATCGGCCTGTTGCGCCCACTCAAGTGGATGCACGCTGTTGACCAGAACGCGCGCACCAGCCGCATTGCAACGCGACTGCACTTCAAGCAAGGCTGCGTGCAGACTTTTGCTAGCCGCGCCCTCGGGCCAACCAGGTTCACGCCATTGCAACAGTTTGAGACCGTTTGCGAGAGCCTGATCCAAGCGCGTCAGAAAAGCCGGCAGACCTTCTGGCGATCCCGCAGAAGAAATCGCGTAAAACTCGGGCAGTTGCAGCCAGCGTAAAGGCGGCAAGGTTGCAGGTAATAACTGCGGCACTTCATGCGCCGTTTTCAGATCGACCCAGCGCAGTTCTTGCTTTTCAAGACCGCGGGGTTCGCCCTCCCAGCCCGTGATGCGGCAAAACGCCAGTCTCACCGTGGTGGTGGGGTATTTGTGCACGTATGTGACCCAAGGGCGGGCGAAGGTCACCGTAATACCGATTTCTTCACGTAGTTCGCGCGAGAGCGCCTGCATGACGGTCTCGCCGGGTTCGAGTTTGCCACCGGGCAATTCCCACCAGCCCGGCCAAGGCTTGTCTGCCGGGCGATTACCCAGCAAGACCGTACCGTCGGGTCGCAGTAGCACACCTACTGCGACATCGATGATTTTTTCATGCATGCCGTGCGGCCCAGTCGCGCGAAAACTGCCAGGCGATCCGGCCTGACCGTGAGCCGCGCTCAAGCGCCCACTGCAACGCCTCTGTGCGCGAGGCAAGAACGTCGGCTTCGCTGCAACCGAGCGTGCGCAGCCAGTGATAGACGATGTCCAGGTAGTCGTCCTGACGGAAGGGATAGAACGACAGCCACAAACCGAAACGCTCTGACAGCGAAATCTTTTCTTCGACTGTCTCGCCGGGATGGATTTCGCCATCGCTCTGGTGTTTGTACTCGAGGTTTTCGTTCATGTACTCGGGCATCAAGTGGCGACGGTTTGAGGTCGCGTAGATCAGCACGTTGTTGCCTGTGGATGCGGCAGAGCCGTCGAGTACCGACTTGAGCGCCTTGTAGCCCGCTTCGCCTTCTTCAAACGACAAGTCGTCGCAGAACACGATGAATTTTTCAGGGCGACCGGCCACCATGTCGACGATGTCGGGCAAGTCGGCCATATCGGCCTTGTCGACTTCGATCAGACGCAAGCCGCGATCGCCATAGGTGGCCAGCATGGCTTTGACCAGCGAGCTTTTACCCGTGCCGCGCGCGCCCGTCATCAGCACGTTGTTGGCTGGCTTGCCTTCCATGAAGTGCAAGGTGTTGCGATCGATGATTTCTTTCTGGCGCTCAATGTGCTGCAGGTCTTCGGTGTTGATCAGCGCGACATGGGCGATGGCGTCAAGCCAGCCATGCGAGGCGCCGCGCTTGCGCCAGCGATAGGCGCGCGCGTTCCAGTCGACCGGCGGTGGTGCGGGCGGCAGCCAGGCTTCAAGTTGGGTCAGTACGCGCACCGCGCGTTCAAGAAGTTCGGCCAGCTCTGGGGCCGCGGGTTGCTTGGTGTTGCTCATCAGGATCTGTAGTCGGCGTTGATGCTTACGTATTCGTGCGAGAAGTCGCAGGTGTAAACGGTTTCGGAAACTTGGCCGCGACCCAGTGCGATACGCACCAGAATCTCAGCCTCTTTCATGATGCGTTGGCCGTCGGCCTCTTGGTAGTCAGGATTGCGTCCGCCCTTAGTCGCGACTAGAACATCGCCCAGCCAGAGATTGACACCGGAGACGTCCAGATCGGTGATGCCGGCGTAGCCGATGGCGGCCAGGATGCGACCCAGGTTTGGATCCGAAGCAAAGAAGGCGGTCTTGACCAGGGGCGAGTGCGCGACGGCATAGGCAACCAGCAAGGCTTCTTCGGCGGTTTTCGCTTGCTCGACCTGGATGGTCATGAACTTGGTGGCGCCTTCGGCATCGCGAACGATTTTTTGTGCCAACTCAAGCGCGGCAGCCGTCAGCGCGGCCTTGAGCGCTGCGTAGTCAGGGTGCGAGGTGCTGTCAACCGTCAGGCCGCTTTGACCGGTCGCCATGACGATAAAAGAGTCATTGGTCGAGGTGTCGCCGTCAACCGTGATGCGGTTGAAAGACACATCCGCCAGTTCGCGTGCCAGCTGGTTCATCAGCGGTTGCGCGATGCCGGCATCGGTTGCCAGATAGCTCAGCATGGTGGCCATATTGGGGCGAATCATGCCGGCGCCTTTGCTGATGCCGGTGATGGTGATGGTTTTGCCACCCAGTGTCAGACGCTGCGAATGAATCTTGGGCAGCGTATCTGTCGTCATGATGCCGTGCGCGGCAGCGACCCAGTTGCCGGCTGCCAGATTGGCCAGCGCGCCTGGCAAGCCTGCCTCGATCCGGTCGACAGGCAGCGGCTCGAGAATCACGCCAGTCGAAAACGGCAAAATTTGCTCGGGGGTCAGCTTCATCAGCTTGGCCAGTGCCGCACAGCTTTGGTTGGCGGCCTGCATGCCTGGCTCGCCCGTGCCTGCGTTTGCGTTACCCGTATTGATCACGAGCGCGCGAATGGGTTGACCGCCGGCCAGATGCTGCTGGCAAACGACCACAGGCGCTGCGCAAAAACGGTTGCGCGTGAAAACGCCCGCAACGCTGGTTCCTTCGCTCAGGCGAAATACAGTCAGGTCGCGGCGGTTCGCTTTACGAATACCAGCCTCGGTAACACCAATTTCAATACCTGCGACTGGATAAACCTGATCGTCGGATGGGATGTGCAAATTAACGGCCATGGCGTGTCTGATTCACATAAAAGGGGTGGGTAAACCGCAATTATCGCTTTTTTGCGGCGTGGTGCTTGACTTCAGTCGATGGCAATGCCGGTCGCTTTCGTCAGACGTTGCATTTTTTCAATTTCCTTTTTGATCGTATCGCCAAATTGGGCCGGTGTCGTGCCCGAAGGAAACAGTCCCATCGAGGCCAGGCGCTCGCGCACGGCCGGCTCTTGCATGGCTTTGACCGCAGCCTCGCGCATCCGGTTGATCTGGTCGGCCGGGGTGCCGGCAGGGGCAATCAGACCAAACCAGGAAGGCTCGTTGTTTGAGGCAAGATTGACCTCGGTGTAGGTGGGAACCTCGGGCAAGGTCTCCAGACGCGTGGGCCACGAGACGGCGAGCGCGCGCAGTTTGCCTGACTGGATGTGCGGCATCGCGGACGCGACTTGGTCAAAGTACACCATCACCTGACCACCCAGCAGATCATTGAGCGCCGGACCCGCGCCCTTGTAGGGGACGTGCGTCATTTTGGTCCCGGTACTGGTTTTAAACAGTTCGGCCCACATCTGGCTGATCGTGCCATTGCCTGTCGAGGCGTAGCTCAGCTTGTCGGGATTGGCCTTGAGATAGGCCAGAAACTCGTTGAAGTTTTTAACCGGCAGGGTTGCATTGACCAGCAGGACGCCGGGGGCCTGAACCAATTGCGTCACGGGCGCGAAATTCTTGATGGGATCGTAAGGCAGGTTTTTATACACAGCGGGATTGACGCCGTGGGTCGAGACAGTCGCCACACCATAGGTCAGGCCATCCGGCGCCGAGCGGGCCAGTTCTTGCATACCGATGGAGCCACCCGCGCCGCCGCGGTTTTCGACCACGATCGGTTGGCCTAGAATACGCGCCATCGGTTCAGCCAGGACGCGGGCGGCAATATCCGTCGAGCCTCCCGGAGGGAAGGGCACAATCAGCCGGATCGGCTTGGTTTGTCCGATCGCTGCAAAAGGGGCGAGACTGAGGGCGAGGGACAGGCCCAAGAACCACTTGGTTATTTGTGTTTTTTTCATAATTGTCTCCGTTTCGGGATAATAGTGACCACCTGCTACTATTTGAAACCGAATATTAGGTGAAATTTGACCTGTGTCGTGAGTCTGATCCGACCTTTCAGGAGACTTTTATGCGTTTGATTCAACGTTTGTTCGTTGCTGCACTGTTGTTGCCGACCCTGGCGCTGGCGCAAACCCCGATCAAAGTGGGGATTGCCAACGATTTGTCGGGTCCTTTTGCCGCCCTGGGCGCCGAGGCGCGCGACGGCTTTAATCTGGCCATCAAACAGCTCGGCGGCAAGATTGGCGGCTATCCGGTCGAATTTATCCAGACCGACATGGGTGGCAACCCCGATCAGGCCAAGCAACTGGTGACACGTTACATCCAGCGCGACAAGATTGACTTCTTCACCGGTCCGATTGGTTCAAACGTTGCACTGGCGGTCGGTCCTGCTCTGTTTGCCGCCAAGATTCCTTACCTGTCCAATAATCCGGGCCCCAGCCAGTATGCGGGCGCGCAGTGTAACGATTACTTCTTCGGCTTGTCCTACCAAAACGACGCCTTCCACGAGGCCGCAGGTAAAGTCGCCTCGGACCGTGGTTTCAAGAAGATGGTGATCCTGGCTCCCGACTACCCAGCCGGCAAAGACGCACTGACGGGCTTTAAGCGCGGCTACAAGTCCGCTGTCGATCAAGAGGTTTACACCAAGCTTGGCCAGATCGACTATGCAGCTGAGATTGCCCAGTTGCGCGAAGCCAAACCTGACGCGATCTACATCTTTTTGCCAGGCGGCATGGGCATTAACTTTATCAAGCAGTTCGTGTCGGCCGGTTTGAACCAGAACATCAAAATCATCGGCCCAGGCTTCTCCGGCGATGAGGATGTCATTCAGGCAGTGGGCGAACCCATGATCGGTATGTTCAATACCGCGCAGTGGGCTTACGACCTGGACAATGCCGAGAACAAGAAGTTTGTGGAGGCTTTCCGCAAGGCCTACAACAATCGCAATCCTTCCGTGTACGCGGCGCAGGCCTATGACGTCATCATGGCGATCGACGCCGCAGTGCGCGCAACCGGTGGCAAAGTCGCTGACCGCGCAGCCGTTCTGGCCGCACTCAAGAAAGCCGACTTCGCTTCCGTGCGCGGCAAGTTCACTTATGGCGTGAACAACTTCCCGATCCAGCCCTACTATGTGCGCGTGATCGAGAAAGGTGCGGACGGACGCATCACCAACAAACTGGTCGGTAAAGTGTTCGATTCGTACCAGGACGTCTACGTTGGTGAATGCAAAAAGTGATTGCGGCTCGTTTGCTGAGTCGCACGGGGCAGGTTGCTAAGTCATGAGTTCAACGCTCATTCTTGAGCAACTGCTCAACGGTTTGCAGTTTGGCCTGATGCTTTTTCTGATCGCGGCAGGTCTGACGCTGGTGTTCGGCATTCTGGATATCCTGAATGTCGCGCACGGCTCGCTTTACATGGCGGGCGCCTATGTCGCTGCGCAAACCATGCAAATGACGGGTTCCCTGCTCGCGGCCATCGTGGTGGCCGCCGCCGTCACCGGTCTGGTCGGACTCGTGCTCGAATTTGTGCTGATCCGCAAGCTGGTCTTGCGCGATCATCTGGCGCAGGTGCTCGGTACCTTTGCCATCATTCTGATCGCCAATGATGCAGTCAAGATGATCTGGGGGCCCGCTCCCATGATGATGAACATGCCTGCCAGCTTGTCGGGACCTGTTCGTCTCTTACCCGATCTGCTGTACCCCGCGTACCGGTTGCTGATCATCGCAGTCGGTTTGGCGGTGGCGCTCGGACTGTATCTTTTTGTGACGCGCACACGCGCTGGCGTGCTGGTGCGCGCGGGTGCCTCGAATCGTCTGATGGCCACACTGATGGGCGTGCGCGTGCCGCTCCTCTTTATGGGGGTGTTTGTTCTTGGTGCGGTTTTGGCGGCGCTGGCTGGTGCCTTGCTCGGTCCGGTGTCAGCGATTCAGGCAGGCATGGGCGAGCAGATTTTGATTCTGGTGCTGGTGTGTATCGTGATTGGCGGGATCGGTTCGATGCGCGGCGCCTTTGTCGGCGCGTTGCTAGTCGGCTTTGTCGATACAGCGGGGCGCGCCTTTTTGCCGCCGCTGCTGAAAACTTTTTTTTCGCCGGCGGTTGCCTCAAGCGTGGGGCCAACCTTGGCTGCCATCTCCAT